>Ga0136620_10000723_pt1 | contig 15020 bp, 13 predicted proteins | sample AntDrymUQ4162106_2_FD_104806 | JGI IMG/M metagenome (GOLD analysis project Ga0136620, IMG submission 104806) | Polar desert sand microbial communities from Dry Valleys, Antarctica - metaG UQ416 (21.06) | ecosystem: Environmental > Terrestrial > Soil > Desert | place: Antarctica: Dry Valley... | reverse complement strand
GCCAGGCTGCCTCCGCGCGCGCCGCCGCCGAGCATGCCGCCGATCAGGTCGCCCAGGCCGCCGCCTCCTGCACCCGCGCCGCTTCCGCGAGGGCCCTTGAGCAGATCGTCGAGACCGTCCATCGTCGCTCCCTTCGTCGTGTCGGAACGTGCACCGTCGTGCGTACCCTTCCGCGTTCGTCTCGACGCGTAGCATCGGGCGCGGTGAACGACTCCGCCCTCCACGTCGCCGTCGTCGGCTCCGGGCCGGCCGGCTTCTACGCCGCCGCCGCGCTCCTTGGGAGCGACCTCGACATCGAGGTCGACCTGATCGAGCGACTGCCGACGCCGTGGGGGCTCGTGCGGCTGGGCGTGGCCCCGGACCACCCCAACATCAAGGCCGTCTCGCGCGCGTTCGAGAAGACGGCCGCCAACCCTGGCTTCCGCTTCTTCGGGAACGTCGAGGTGGGGCGCGACGTCACCCACGAGGAGCTGAGCCGCCTCTACGACGCCGTCCTCTACAGCGTCGGCGCGCAGACCGACCGCGCGTTAGGCATTCCGGGCGAGGAGCTCCCGGGCTCCTGGGCCGCCACCGAGTTCGTCGCGTGGTACAACGGCCATCCCGACTTCCAGCACCTCGCCTTCGACCTGTCCGGGGAGCGCGCGGTCGTAATCGGGAACGGCAACGTCGCGCTCGACGTCGCCCGCATGCTCGCGCTGACGCCGGCGGAGCTCGCCGTCACCGACACCACCGACGCCGCGATCGAGGCGATTGCCGGCGCCGGGATCCGCGAGATCCTCGTTGTCGGCCGGCGGGGCCCGGTGCAGGCCGCGTGGACGCCCGTCGAGGTCGGTGAGCTGGGGGAGCTCGAGGGGGCGGACGTGGTCGTCGATCCGGCCGACCTCGAGCTCGGCGCGGCGAGCGAGGCCGAGCTCGCCGCCGCGCCTCCGACCGTGCGCCGAAACATCGAGCACCTGCGCGACTACGCCGCTTGGAAGCCGGCTGGGAAGCCGCGCACGATCCGGCTCCTGTTCCTTTCCTCCCCCGTCGCGATCCTGGGCGACGAGCGGGTCGAAGGCGTCGAGCTCGTCCGCAACGAGCTCGTTGACGGCCGTGCGGTGGCGACGGACGAGCGACAGACCGTCGACGCAGGAATCGTCTTCCGGAGCGTCGGCTATCGCGGCGTGGCGCTGACGGGGCTGCCGTTCGACGAGCGCGCAGGCACGATCCCGAACACGGGCGGGCGCGTCGAGCCCGGCCTCTACTGCGCCGGCTGGATCAAGCGCGGCCCGAGCGGCGTGATCGGCACGAACAAGAAGGACGCGACCGAGACCGTCCAGCTTCTCCTCGACGACGCGCGCGCCGGTCTGCTGCGGCCCCGTTCGGGCGACTCGCTGGAGGAGTTGCTCGCCGACCGCGGTGTCGACGCCGTTCTGTACGTGGGCTGGGAGGCGATCGACGCGAGCGAGCGCGCCGCGGGCGAGCCGCACGGCCGTCCCCGCGTGAAGCTCGCGACGTGGGAGGAGCTACTCGCAGCCGCGCGGGCGACAAGCAAAGCCAAGTAACAGTCTGTTACTTGGCTAGACTCGCCGGCGTGGGCACCGAGGCGAAGCGGGAGCTGTGGGGCGGCGAAACGCAGAAGGCGATCGCCAACTTCCCCGTCTCCGGCGAGCCGATTCCGGCACCGGTCGCACGCTGGCTCGGGCGGATCAAGGCGGCTGCGGCTCGTGCCAACGCGGAGCTTGGGCTGCTCGACCCCGAAAAGGCGGAGCGGATCGCGGCCGCCGGCGATGCGATCGCGCGAGGCGAGCACGACGACCAGTTCCCGATCGACGTGTTCCAGACCGGCTCGGGCACGAGCTCGAACATGAACGCGAACGAGGTGATCGCCGCCCTCGCGGGGGACGGCGTCCACGCGAACGACGACGTGAACCTGGGGCAGAGCTCGAACGACGTCTTCCCGTCGGCGGTGCACCTGGCGGCGCTCGGCGAGCTGGAGCACGATCTCCTGCCCGCGCTGGACGGTCTCGCGGGGACGCTCGCGGCGAAGGCGCGCGAGTTCGACGACGTGGTCAAGGCGGGGCGCACGCACCTGATGGACGCCGTGCCGGTGACCCTCGGTCAGGAGTTCGCGGGCTACGCGGCGCAGGTGCGCGAGGGCATCGAGCGCGTCGGCGACTCCCGCAAGCGGCTCGGACGGATCCCGCTGGGAGGGACCGCAGTCGGCACCGGGTTGAACACGCATCCCGAGTTCGCGGAGCGCGTGCGTGCGCTGCTCACGGCCGACACCGGTCTCGGCATCTCCGCTCCCACCGATCCGTTCGAGGCGCAGGCCGCGCGCGATGGCCTCGTCGAGGCCTCGGGTGCGCTGAGGACGCTCGCCGTTTCGCTGACGAAGATCGCCAACGACCTGCGGCTGATGGGCTCCGGGCCACGCGCCGGGCTCGCCGAGATCTTCCTGCCCGAGCTGCAGAAGGGCAGCTCGATCATGCCCGGCAAGGTGAACCCGGTCATCCCCGAGGTCGTGACGCAGGTGGCCGCGCAGGTGATCGGCAACGACACCGCGATCACCGTCGGCGGCCTGCAGGGCCACTTCGAGCTGAACGTTTTCGTGCCGCTCATGGCGCGCAACCTGCTCGGCTCGATCAAGCTCCTGGCCTCCGCCTCGCGACTCCTCGACGAGAAGTGCGTTGCCGGCATCGAGGCGAACCGCGAGCAGTGTGAGCGGTACGCCGAGCTGACGCTCTCGGCGGCGACCGCGCTCAACCCGTACATCGGCTACGACAAGGCGTCCGAGATCGTCGATGCCGCCGCTGCCTCGGGCCGGTCGCTCCGCGAGGTCGCGCGTGAGGCGGGCGTGGACGACGCCACGCTCGATGCCGCGCTCGACTTCCGCGCGATGGCAAAGCCGCACGGCTCCTGAGCTAGACGAACTTCGCTAGTCCTGTTGCGCGATCCCGCAGGCCGGCGGGATCCGGATCTTCCGTGAGGAGGCCCGGCTGCCCGCACTGCCGGTGGCCACGCCGACCGCGGGCTCGCACTCCGTCCGGCTCGCGCCCGCGAAGCGGACGCGAAACGTCCCGAGCCCCGTCGCGACGACCTGGCGCTTGAGCGCAACCCCGTTCCAGCTGAGGCGGACGGTGACGCGCTCGCGCGGCGCGAACCCTCGGCCGGCGAACGAGATCGGAGCGTCGGCGACGAGGACGAGGGTCGGACGTGGTGCCGTGTCCGGCGAGAACGCGGCCGCCGCAGCCGACAGGACGAGGCAGGCGGCGGTGATGGAACCCAGCACGATGGGCCTTGATATCACGATGGTTGACCCCCCGATATCGCCACTTGACACCTTTTCCCCCGAGACGCAGTATCGTACACGTCCGCGCCGACCGGCGCGTGTCCAAGTCAGAAGGGGGAGGGTCCTTTGTCGAAGAGACGACTCAGGCTCGTCACGGCTTCCGCAGCCTTCGTGGTACTCGTCGCGAGTGCCATTTTTGCGGCCGTGATCATGGGCGGAAACGCAGGTGCGCCTGCGGCGGCAAGTGAGCAGTTGAGCGAGGCCGCGCCGGCGATGGCGGGGAAGCTCGCGCAGATGCAGACCTTCGCGCCACCCGGTGGCGCCAGTGGCTTTCAGGAGGGCGAGCGCACCGCCGCGGACGACGAATGGATGAAGCACGCCATTCCGGGCGACGACATCCCGTCGGCGGCGATCGCGCAGTCCAGCAGCGACTGGAACAGCATGAACAACCGCGGCGGCTGGAACGCCGGCCAGGTCGACTGGAAGCCGCTCGGCCCGGACTGGGGCAAGGGGCTCCCGAACGCGTTCCGTGACCGCGCCGTCTACAACGCCGGCACCCCGGACTTCAGCGGCCGTATCGCGCACGTCGTGATCGACCCGCGCTGCGGCACGGGAGGCAGCGGGAACAAGAGCAACGGTCATTGCCGCCTCTGGATCGCCAATGCGAACGGCGGCGTCTGGCGGACGGAGAACGCCTTCGACAGGGAGCAGTACAACTGGAAGTACCTGTCCGAGGAGTTCGAGCACAACAGCATCGCGTCGCTCGAGCTCGATCCGAACGACAACAACGTCAACACGATCTGGGCCGGCACCGGTGAGCCCAACGCGTGCGGCTCCGGCTGCGAGGCCGGCGTCGGCGTCTACAAGTCGACGAACGGCGGCAACACGTGGGAAGGCCCGTTCGGCAAGGAGCACTTCTACAACCGGGCCGTCGGCTCGATCGAGGTCAAGCCTGGAGACTCGAGCGTCATCTTCGCGGCGTCCGGCCGCGCGATCCGCGGCCTGACGAGCAGCTGCTGCGGCGGTGTCGACGCACTCATTCCGGGCGCGCCGCACTTCGGCCTCTTCCGCTCGACCGACGGCGGCCAGAGCTGGCAGCTCGTCAACCAGGGCGCGAACGTGCTCTGCACGGCGGCGACTCCGGACGTCGTCTCGCTCAGCGGCACGGCGTGCTCGCCGCGCGGCGCGCGTCGCGTGAAGTTCGACCCCGTCGACCCGAACACGGTCTACGTCTCCTTCTTCGGCCGCGGCATCTGGCGCTCGAAGTCGAACGGAGACCCCGGCACGTGGGAGCAGATCATGCTGCCAGTCACGCCGTTCTTCGCCACCGCCGCCGGCGGGGCGGAGCGGCCCGAGTTCGATGTCGTGGCGCTTCCGAACGGCGAGACGCGGATGTACGTCGGCGTGGGCGGCGGCGGTGTGTATGCGCGCCTCCGCCGGAACGACAACGTCCGGAGCGCTCCCGCGGCCGCCGTGCAGACGAGCTTCGTGGAACTGACGTCGAACGTCCCGGACACCCCGGGCTACTCGAGCTTCGGTTATTGCGACGGGCAATGCTCGTACGACAACTACGTGTTCGCACCGGCGGGGCACTTCCCCGAGTCGGGCGCCAACCCCGACATCGTCTACCTGGTAGGCGACAACGAGTACAACGAGAACAACTGGGGTCCGTTGAGTCCGCGCTACCAGGGCGGGAACAGCGGACGTAACAACGGACGCGGGATCGCGCTCAGCGTCAACGCCGGCGTGTCGTTCACCGACATGACGGACGACACGAGTGACAACTTCTATCCGTTCGAGCTCCATCCCGACCACCACGCGCTGACCGTCAACCCGGGGAACTGGCAGCAGTTCATCGACGTCGGGGACGGTGGAATCGTCCGGTCGAACGGCGTCTTCGTCGACGATTCGGCCGACTGCGTGCAGCCGAAGGGCTACACGGGCACGCGGCTGACGTTCTGCCAGATGATGCTGTCGAGGGTGCCCGAGCGGCTCGAGAGCATGAACAAGGGCCTCAGGACGCTGCACTTCTACCAGCTCGACTACAGCCCGCACGACCCGACGACGATCGTCGGCGGGACGCAGGACAACGGCTCGTGGGAGCGTGGTGACACTCCGGAGTCCGGTACGAACGGACCGAACCTTCCGAGTGGCTACGACCCCGCCGTCGTCCCGTCCGCGGAGGACTGCCGCGGTAAGGGCGGCAGCCAGAACAACAACGGGAACGGCAACACCCAGATCTGGGTGAACACGAACATCGCCGACGGCGGTGACAACGGCTTCGACATCGGCGACCCCTGCTTCCGCCTCAGCGGCTGGCAGAGCGGTCAGATGATGGTCGCGTACGAGCCGAAGAACCAGCTCGACATGAACTGGATCGCCGACACGCAGTTCGTCTTCTACAGGAACGAGCGCAACGCGTTCCGCGGTGTGGCGAACGACGACCACACCGTTCCCCATCGTCTCTGGTCCGCGCGCGAGCACGTCTTCCGCTCGGACAACCAGGGTCGCAACCCGATCCTGACGAAGGAGACACACCGGCTGCACTGCAACGTCTGGTACGGCGACGCGGATGTCGACGACAACGGCATCTACGAGCCGCCGAAGGACATCTGCGACGACTGGCAGCCGCTGGGCGATCCCGGCCCGAACGGACGCCTGACGTCGCCGACCTACGGCGCGGATAAGGGCGGCGGCTACGTCAGCGTCGTAGAGCCTGCCTGGGACGGCCAGACGATCTGGGCTGCGACGCAGTTCGGCCGCGTCTTCGTCTCGAAGAACGCGGGCGGGCCCGAGCCGGCCGTCGTGTTCGACCGGATCGACAACGACCCGACGGCGGCCAACACGCCGCCGCGGTTCCCGTCGGCGATCTACGTCGATCCCCTCGACCCGAACCACGCCTGGATCGCCTACAGCGGCTTCAACGCGAAGACGCCGGCGACTCCGGGTCACGTGTTCGAGGTCCGCTACATCCCGGGTGCGTCGACGTTCCGCGTCCTCGACGGCAACGAGCCGCGCGACCGGATGGGTGACATCCCGGCCACGTCGATCGCCGTCAGCGACAAGGGCACGATCTACGTCGGCACCGACTACGGCGTCGTCGCGAGCAAGGGCGACGGCCAGTGGCAGCAGGCCGGCAAGCACCTACCGAAGATGCCGGTGCCCGACCTGATCTACATCCGGGACGTGCTGACCCCGCCGTACAAGGGCAAGAACCGCCTGTACGCGGCAACGCACGGGCAGGGAGTCTGGGAGCTGAAGACGGACCACCTGGACAAGTAGGTCGCACGCAGTTGAACGACGAAGGGGCCGCCGCGTGCGGCCCCTTCGTCGTTCGCGTCCTGATATCGACGAACGGAGCGGTGATATCACGTAAAGGCGAAAAAACTCCCTGGAAATGAGCTCTTGACACTCCATTTGCGAGTAGGAACAGTCCGCCGACGATGCAGACGCTGCGGCTTCTCCTGATCGCTCTCGTCGCCCTCCTCGCGGCCGGCTGTGGCGGCGGGGACGCGGACTCCGCCTCGGGGGAGGTCTCGCTGCTGGTCTTCGGGGATCCGCCCGAGATCAACGCCTACCGGACGCTGATCACCGCCTTCGAGGAGGCCGAGCCGGACATCGACCTCCAGCTCATCGAGGCGAGCGACCGCGAGGACCTGATCGCGCGGTTGTCGACATCCCTCGCCGGCGGCGCGCCGCCCGATCTCTTCCTGATGAACTACCGCTTCTACGGCCAGTTCGCGGCGCGCGGGGTGCTGGAGCCGCTCGGGCCCTATGCCGAGGGCTCGAAACGGTTCGAGCTCGACGACTTCTATCCGCAGGCGGTGGACGCCTTCCGTTGGGACGGCGAGGTCACGTGCCTGCCGCAGAACATCTCCAGCCTCGTCGTCTACTACAACCGGGACCTCTTCCGGAAGTACGGCATCCCGCTGCCGCGGAGCGGTATGCCCTGGACGGAGTTCGTGGCGACCGCGCAGCAGCTGACCCGTGACGAGAACGGGGCGCCCGTGCGCGGCGCGGATCCCGACCAGCCCAATCAGGCCAACACGGCGACGCCGGTGGTGTACGGCCTCGGCGTCGCGCCGCAGATCATCCGCATCGCGCCCTTCATCTGGTCGGCGGGCGGCGAGGTCGTGGACGACGAGGACGAGCCCACACGCCTCACGCTCGACGATCCTACGGCGACGCAGATCATGGGGCAGTTCTTCGGCCTGCGCAGCCTCTACGGCGTCGTTCCCCCGGACGCGGAGGTCGAGGCCGAAGACGACGAGAGCCGCTTCGCGAACGGCCGGCTGGCGATGCTGCTGGACTCGCGTCGCGCCGTTCCGTCGCTCAGAGCGGCCGCGGACTTCGACTGGGACGTCGTGTCGCTGCCGGTCTTCCAGGAGCCTGCCGGAATCCTCCACTCCGACCCCTACTGCATGACAGAGGCGTCGGAGGAGAAGGACGCGGCCTGGCGCTTCGTCGAGTACGCGCTCGGGCCGGAGGGCGCGCCGATCATCGCGCGCACGGGTCGCACCGTGCCTTCGTTGAAGTCCGTGGCGGAGTCCGAGGCCTTCCTCGACCCCGGCGCGAAGCCGAGGAACTCACGCGTCTTCCTCGACACGATCCCGTTCATCCGGCGCGTCCCGAGCGTCTCGACGTGGCCCGAGATCGAGGATGCCGCGAACCCGATCCTCGAGAACGGCATGTACCTCCCGAACCAACGGCCCGACGAGGTTGCGGCTGCGGTAGTCGAGGCCACGACCCCCCTCTTCGCGCGCGCGGAGCGGTAGCGCCCTCGAGCCGGCGGCATGGATTACGATCCCCGCGTGGGTCACGAGGCGTATCGGTTTCTCCTGCGCATGCCGCAAGCGCTTCGGCACGAGCTTCGCTCGGCCGCCGAGGCGAACGGCCGGAGCCTCAACGCCGAGATCGTCGCGCGCCTGGAGGAGACCGCGGCGCCACGGTCGAGCTGGGTCGGCCCCCGCGCCGCGGGAGCGGTCATCGCGGCGGCCGTGCTCTGCGCGGCGGTCGTCGGGGGCGCTGCGGGCTCGCGCCTCGCCGGCCACCCCGACGCGGCGCCCACCGACGGTTTCGCCCTCGTCGAGCCCGGGCTGAAGCGCCTGCTCGTGGTCGAGCCCCTCACCCGCAGCTAGCGCGGGGACACTGCGGCGCGTGCCGGAGCACCGCCTCTCGACCTGGAGCCGACGAACGGCCGCGGCGATCGCCGCCGCGGTCTTCCTGCTGCCGCTCTGGTTCATGGTCAGCGGCTCCCTGCGCGAGCCGGGAACGCCGCCGCCGCGAACGCCGGAGCTCCTGCCGTGGCCGGTGTCGGTCGAGAGCTACCGCGACGCCTTCGGGCTCGTCGACCTCGCGCGGCACACGGCAAACTCGTTGGCGGTCGCCGCCCTCACCGTGCCGATCGCGGTGCTCGTCGCCGCGTGGGCCGGCTTCGCGATGCTCCTCCTGACCCCCCGTGCTCGGAACGTCCTCGTCGTTCTGTCGTTCGCGGCGCTGATGGTGCCGATCACGGCGCTGCTCGTTCCCCGGCTCACGCTCTTTCGCTCGCTCGGGGTCATCGACACGTGGGTCCCCCTGATCGCGCCGGCGCTGCTGGGGCTGTCGCCGTTCTATGTGCTCCTGTTCCACTGGAGCTTCCGGCGCATACCGGCCGAGCTGTTCGAGGCCGCCCGGCTCGAGGGGATGACGCCGTTCCGCACCTGGCGGCGGCTGGCGATGCCGCTCGTGCGTCCGGTGACCGCGGCGGTGGCGCTGCTCGCCTTCATCGCGTCCTGGTCGAACTTCCTCGAGCCGCTGGTCTATCTCTTCGACAGCGACCTCTACACGCTCCCGCTCGGCTTGCGCTCGCTCGAGGTGCTCGACCGGACGAACTACCCGATCCTGCTCGCCGGGGCGGTCGTCGCGACCGCGCCCGTGGTCGCCGCCTTCCTGCTCGCGCAGCGGTACTTCCTGCACGAGGACCGTGGCGCCGGGTGGCTCGGCCGGTGAGCGTCGCGGTCAGGCAGGTGCGCAAGGAGTACGACGGCGTCGTCGCCCTCGACAGCGTCGACCTCGAGGTCGCCGAGGGCGAGCTCCTCGTCGTCGTCGGGCCGTCCGGCTGCGGCAAGAGCACCCTGCTTCGGTGCATCGCCGGGCTCGAGACCGTGGACGCCGGAAGCATTTGGATCAAGGAACGGGAGGTGACCACCGTCCGTCCCGCGGCCCGGAACGTCTCGATGGTCTTCCAGAGCTACGCGCTCTTTCCGCACCTGACCGTGGAGGACAACATCGGCTTCGGGCTCGTCGTCCGCGAGGAGTCGAAGCGGCAGGTGAAGGAGAAGGTCGCGCGCGCCGCCGCGGTCACGGGCGTGGACCGCCTGCTCGGCCGCAAGCCGTTCCAGCTCTCCGGCGGCGAGCGGCAGCGGGTCGCGCTCGCCCGCGCGCTCGTGCGCGACCCGGACGTCTTCCTCCTCGACGAGCCGCTGTCGAACCTCGATGCGGGGCTGCGCGTGCAGATGCGCGCCGAGATCCGCGCGCTGCACCGGAGCCTCGGCGCGACGATGATCCACGTCACGCACGACCAGGTCGAGGCGCTGACGCTCGGCGATCGAATCGCGGTGCTCGACGCCGGTCGAGTGCGGCAAGTCGGGACGCCGGTGGAGGTCTACGGACGGCCATGCGACCTCTTCGTCGCGCGCTTCCTCGGCTCACCGCCGCTGAACGTGCTGCATGGGGACAGCCCGCTCGCGCAGGCCCGCCCCGGGGTGATCGCCGGCGTGCGGCCCGAGCACGTGCGCCTCGGCGGGGAAGGCGTTGCCGCGCGCGTCGAGCTCGTCGAGGTCGCCGGCAGCGACGCTTACGTCCACCTCGACCTGGGCGTCGTCGCTCGGGTGCCCACGGAGGAGCGGCCCGCGGAGGGAGCGCACGTTCGCGTGCTGGTTCGCGATGCCGACGTGCACCGCTTCGACGCCGAGTCGGAGCGCCGGCTGTGACGGGAGCCGCGGAGCGGCGGCAGGTGCTGCTCATGCTCGCGCCCTACGTTCTGGGGCTCGCGCTGCTCGTGGCGCTGCCGGCGCTCGTGACCTTCGGGCTCGCGTTGACGGAGTACGACCTGCTGCGGCCCCCTCGGTTCATCGGGCTCGACAACTTCCGCGAGCTGTTCCGCGACGACATCTTCGCGATCGCGGTGCGCAACTCGCTGCTGTTCGCAGCAATCGCGGTCCCGTTGCGCCTCGGAGCGGCCCTCGGGCTCGCACTGCTGCTCCACCGGAGGGCTCGCGGTGCCGGGACGGCGCGTGCGTCGGTTGCGCTGCCGACGGTGATCCCGGAGGTCGCGTACGGCCTCCTCTGGCTCTGGCTCTTCAACCCGCTCTACGGGCCGATCAACCTCCTGCTCCTCTGGCAGGGCGACTCGGAGACGACGACGGCCTGGGGGACGCAGGCGCCGCAGTGGCTCACGCATCCGAACGACGCCCGGGCCGCGATCATCATCATGAGTCTCTTCACGATCGGCGAGGGCTTCGTGATCCTCCTCGTCACCAGGCAGGGTCTGCCGACCGAGCTCTACGACCTGGTCGCGCTCGAGGACGCCACGCCCTGGGGCATCTTCCGCCGCGTGACGCTGCCGCTGCTCGCGCCGGTGATGCTGCTGCTGCTGGCCCGAGACACGATCTTCAGCCTGCAGGCGACGTTCGTGCCGGCGCTCGTCCTCACGGACGGGGGGCCACCGCCCTACGCGACGACGTACGTGCCGCTGTTCGTCTACTCGAACGCGTTCGAGTACCTCCGCTACGGCTACGCCGCGGCGGCGACGCTGCTGATGTTCGCCGCCACGGGACTCGTCGTCTGGCTGCAGTGGCGCATCGTGCGGCGCTGGCGGCGGGGCCTCGGGTAGCTCAGTAGGCGACGGCGCCGCGGCCGGTCCCGGCGGCGTGCACCTGCTCGTCGGCGCGGTAGCTCGAGCGGACGAGCGGGCCGGCGAAGACCGAGCCGAACCCGAGCGCCTCGCCCTGTTCGCGTAGCCAGCGGAACTCGTCCGGATGCACCCAGCGGTCGATCGTGGTGTGCTTGGCGGAGGGCTGGAGGTACTGGCCGATCGTGACGACGTCGACGCCGTGCGCACGCAGGTCGCGCAGTGTCTCGACGACCTCGTCGTTCGTCTCACCGAGGCCGACGATGATCCCGGACTTCGTCAATACCGGGTAATCCGCGATCTCCTTCGCGCGGGCGAGGAGCCACAGCGCCCTGTCGTAGTCGGCCTTGCCGCCCCGCATCGCGCGATGGAGGCGCCGCACCGTCTCGATGTTGTGGTTGAAGACCTCCGGGCGCGCGGCCAGCACGGTCGCGAGCGCCTTCTCCTCGACGCCGAGGAAGTCGGGCGTCAGCACCTCGACCGAGCAGTCCGGCAGCTTCGCCTTCAGCGCGCGGATCGTCGCCGCATAGTGGCCGGCGCCGCGGTCGGCGACGTCGTCGCGGTCGACCGACGTGACGACGACGTGCTTCAGTCCCATCTGGAACGCGGTCTGCGCGAGCTTCAGGGGCTCGAGCGGATCGGGCGGCGCGTCGGGCCGGCCGGAGTGGACGTAGCAGTAGCGGCAGGCGCGCGTGCACGTGTCGCCGAGGATCTGGAACGTGGCGGTGCCGCGCCCCCAGCACTCGGCGATGTTGGGGCAGCGCGCCTCCTCGCAGATCGTGTTCAGACCGGCGCCGTGGATCAGCTTCCTGACGTCGAAGTAGCGGTCGTTCGCGCTCGGCGCGCGCACCTTCATCCACTCGGGCCGGCGCGGCCGGTCGGCGACGGGCAGGGACGTCTCCATGGCGGCCAGTGTAGTGACGGTTAGGCTGGCGACGTGAACAGGGTGCCGCTCGCGGCGCTGCTCGCGTCCGAGGCGGTCTCGATCACGGGCAATCGCCTGACGCAGCTCGCGATCCCGTGGTTCGTGCTCCAGACGACCGGCAGTGTGGCTCAGACGGGGCTCGTCGCCTTCTTCTCGCTGCTGCCCTTCGTCGTCTCCTCGGCGCTCGGCGGGGTGATCGTCGACCGGCTCGGCTACCGGCGGGCGAGCATCGCCGCCGATCTCGCGAGCGGCGTCTCGGTGCTCTGCGTGCCGCTGCTCTACCACACGGTCGGGCTGCCGCTGGCGGCGCTGCTCGCGCTCGTGTTCGCCGGCGCGCTGCTCGACGCGCCGGGGCAGACCGCGCGCGAGGCGATCCTGCCCGACCTCGTCGCGCAGGCAGGGACGACGCTCGAGCGCGGCACGAGCCTCCACGACGGCGTCTCGCGGGCGGCGAGCATGCTCGGCGCTCCGCTCTCGGGCGTGCTGATCGCGCTGCTCGGACCCGCCAACGTGCTCATCCTCGACGCCGGGACCTTCGCGGTCTCGGCGCTCCTGATGCGGGCGTTCGTGCCCGCTCCCGAGCCGACGGACGAGGACGCGGTTCCCGAGCCGTACCTCGCACAGCTGCGCGAGGGATTCGCGTTCCTCTGGCGGACGCCGCTCGTGCGCGCGATCGTCGTGATGGTGCTGATCACGAACATGCTCGACGCCGCGATGGGTGGCGTGCTGATGCCGGTCTACGCGGACCGCGTCCTCGACAGCGTCGTGGCGCTCGGCCTGATGGGCGGCGCGATGGGCTTCACCGCCTTCGCCGGGACACTCGCCTTCGCCTGGATCGGGCACCGGCTCCCACGCGTCTCGACGCTCGTCGCCGGGTTCACGCTCGGCGGCCCCTCGCGGTTCTTCCTGCTCGCGGCGCTGCCCGGAGTGGGGCCCGTCATCGCCGGCTTCGCGATCGCGGGGATCGGGATCGGCCCCATCAACCCGATCCTCGGCACGCTGCAGTACGAGCGCGTACCGGAACGGTTGCGCGCGCGGGTGTTCGGCGCCGTCAGCGCCGGCGTGATGGCCGGGGCGCCGGTGGGGGCGCTGCTGGGCGCCGGGCTTGTCGAGCTGGTCGGCCTGCGGGAGACATTCCTCGTCTTCGGCGTCGTCTACCTCGCCTGCACGCTGAGCCCGCTCTGGGTGCCCGCGTGGCGGGACGCGAACACGCGCGCCGGAGCCAAGTGACAGTCTGTTACTTGGCCACGAGCTCGGGCGCCGCTGCGTCCACGAGCTCGAGCCCGAACACCTCGGCGAGCGCGGCAGTCGCGTGCGGGCGCACCTCGTCGACCGTCACCGGCCGGCCGAGCTCGCGTGCGATCGTCGTGAACGCGGCGTCCTCGAGCCCGCAGGCGGTGATCCAGTGCGTGAACGGCGCCGGGTCGAGGTCGACGTTGAGCGCGTACCCGTGCGTCGTCACCCAGCGCGAGATGTGGATCCCGATCGACGCGATCTTGCGCGGCGGCCCTCCGCCCCTGGCCGCGCTCGGCTCCCGCCGGGCAGAGCCCGGCTCCGCTGAGCGCCCGTGCCGCTGGACTGCGCTCTCCTCGAGGGGCCGTGCTAGCGCACTGTCCCCCCTCGGGACGCTTGCCAGCGACGCGCCAGGGACGGCGGGGGGTCGTGTCAGCCAGACGCCGGTCAACCCGTCAATCTGCTCGCCTTCTAGTGAAAACGCTGCGAGCGTTTTCACAAGTGCCTCCTCGAGGTCGCGGCAGTAGCGCTTCACGTCCTGGCCGTGCCGGCGCAGGTCGAGGATCGGGTAGCAGACGAGCTGTCCAGGTCCGTGGAAGGTGGACTTGCCGCCGCGGTCGGTCTCGACCACCTCGACGTCCGTATCCGGCGGGATGTGCAGCTCCGACCTGTCGGCCCGCCGCCCGAGCGTCACCGTGGGCGGGTGCTCGAGCAGGAGGATCGTGTCCGGACGCGATTCGTCGGCGACCTGTGCCGCCACGGAACGCTGGAGCTCCCACGCCTCCCCGTAGGGGACCACGCCGAGCTGCATCACGTGCGCCGGGCTAATACTCGCTCTCGCCCCAGCTTTCCAGCCGCTCGCGCAGGTCGCGCAGGAAGCGGCCGGCGAGGGCGCCGTCGACGAGGCGGTGGTCGTAGGTGAGCGTCAGGTTCATGATCGGCCGGATCGCGATCACGTCCTGGCCGAGCTCGTCCTGCACCACCCACGGACGCTTCACGACCGCGTAGGTGCCGAGGATGCCTGCCTGCGGCTGGCTGATCACGGGCGTTCCGTGGAACGTGCCGTACCCGCCGGGATTCGTGATCGTGAACGTGCCGCCCTGCACGTCGTCAGGCGTCAGCTTCTTGTCGCGCGCCCGCTGCGCGATCTCGGAGACCGCGCGGGCCATCCCGAGCAGGTTCAGGCCCTCGGTGTTCTTCACGACGGGGACGATCAGGCCCTTGCCGTCGGCGAGCTCGACCGCGAAGCCGAGGTTGACGAAGTTCCGCGTGACGATCTTGTCGCCGCGGATCTCGCCGTTGATCCACGGGTACTCGCGCAGCGTCTCGACGGCCGCGCGGGCGACGAAGGAGAGGTAGGTTGGGTTGACGCCGTACGCGTCGCCGTACTCCTTCTTCAGCTTGCCTCGAATCGCGACCACCTTCGACATGTCCACCTCGATCGCGCTCGTCACGTGGGCGGAGGTGTCGAGCGAGCGGCGCATGTGCTCGGCGATGCCCCGGCGCATCGCGTTCATCGGCTCGACGGTCTCGCCGACACTCGGTTCTTCGGCGGGTCGCGCAGGCTGCGCCTGCGCGATAGGCGCGGGTGCGGGCGTGGGTGCCGGGGCCGCCGGGGGTGCCGGCGTCGGTGTCGCTTCCGGAGCGGGTGGCGGCGGAGGCGCGGCCACGGGCGCCGGCGGAGCCGGCGTAGCCTT
>Ga0136620_10000722_pt1 | contig 15020 bp, 8 predicted proteins | sample AntDrymUQ4162106_2_FD_104806 | JGI IMG/M metagenome (GOLD analysis project Ga0136620, IMG submission 104806) | Polar desert sand microbial communities from Dry Valleys, Antarctica - metaG UQ416 (21.06) | ecosystem: Environmental > Terrestrial > Soil > Desert | place: Antarctica: Dry Valley... | reverse complement strand
GGCGTTGGAGGCGGCCGCCGGGGGGTGGACCCGCGGTTTCCAGATCGCGCCCTTCCTCGCCTTCTTCGTCGGCTTCGCGGTCAAGATCCCGGTGTTCCCGCTGCACGGCTGGCTGCCGCTGGCCCACGTGCAGGCGCCGACGCCGGTGAGCATCATGCTGTCGGGTGTCCTGCTCAAGCTCGGCGCCTACGGCTTGCTGCGGGTCGCGGACACGTTGCCGCTCGGGCTCGAGGCAATGCTGCCCGGGCTGTTCGTCCTGGCACTGATCAACATCCTCTACGGGGCCTTCCTGGCGTTCCGCCAGACCGACCTCAAGGCGATCGTCGCGTTCTCCTCCATCAGCCACATGGGGTTCGTGCTGCTGGGCATCGCGGCGTTGAACGTGACGGGCGTGTCCGGGGCGGTGTTCATGATGCTGGCCCACGGCATCATCACGGGCGGGCTGTTCCTCCTCGTCGGCATCATCTACGAGCGCACCCACACCATGGAGCTCGGGCAGCTGTCGGGCCTGTCGGCGCAGGTGCCGGTGTACACCAGCCTCACGGTGCTCGGCCTGCTCGCGTCGATGGGCCTGCCCGGCCTGGCGCAGTTCGTCAGCGAGTTCCAGACCCTGATCGGCGCGTTCGAGCGTTGGGGCCTGTTCGTGCTGTTCGCCAGCCTCGGCATCCTGGTGACCGCCACCTTCACCTTGCGGGTCATCGCGGCGATGTTCACCGGCGAGCTCGACGCCCGCTGGAAGGGCATCACCGACCTGGGCGGCCGCGAACTGGCGGCGGCGGTGCCGCTGGCGGTGCTCACCGTGGTGTTGGGAATCTTCCCCAGCCTGGTGCTCAGCCTGACCGACGCGACGGTTCGCGCGATGGCCGCGCTGGGCGAGTGATCATGCCCCGATGACGACGACCGCAAGGACCACGGCGGCGCACGCTGACCGCGCGCATCTCGCCCACGAGCTCGAGCACTGGGGCCACCTGCTGCCCAGCCAGGGCCCGATGACGACGTTCGTCCATCACAACACCCTGCACGGGCTGCAGCACGAGCCGTTCGAGCGCGCGGTGGCCGAGGCGCAGGGGCTGCTGGGTGGCCGTGCCTACGAGCCCGTCGACCGGGGACGCGCCCGCTACCGGACGGGCCGCATCACCGACGCGGACCTGGACGCGGTGTTCGCGACCCGCCCCGAGCTCGGCCCCGCCGAGGTGCTCGGCACGGTCAACGGTCACACCATCTCCGACGGCGAGATCCGCAAGCTGCATCTGCTGTACGGCGCGACGGCCGTCCCACCCGCCGTGCTGCGCGACACCGTGGCGTCGGGCGACGCCCGCCGCCGCATCGCCGCTGACGTCCCCCAGGCCGCCCGCGATCGACTGCTCAGCCGCTCGCAGCTGGAGCTCGCCGCCAGCCTCGAACGCGTCGGGGCGGGGTGGACGGTGGCGGACTGGCTCGGTGCCCTGCTCAATCTGGATGCAGCCGCAGCCGTGCGCGGCGACGTCGCGGCGAACCTGGCGTCCGACGCGACGCCGTCGACGGGGGCCCCCGTCGCGAGACTGCTGCGGGGTCTGGGGGTCCCCGCCCAGCGGCAGGACGCGTATCTCGTGTCGGTCGACGCTGCCTGCGCCGACCTGCCTAGCGCGAGCCGTGACCCCGAGCGCACCCGCCGGCTGTGGCTCGAGTCGGAGACCCGGGTGGTGCGCGGGCTGGCACGCCGCCACTTCGGAGTGCCAGGCACGCTGCTCGTCCTCGAGGCCCACTGCACCCACGACCTGGAGGGCTACGCCGTCCACGCCCTGTGGCAGTCCTGCCTCGCCGCGTTCGCGCTCACCGACCCCTACGGGCCTACCGATCCCGCGACCCTCAGAGAGCAAGACCCGAATGGGGTCGGAGAGCGGGTCGCCGAGGATTCCACAGACACCGAGCGCCAGGGCGGCCCCAGCGTGCCGCTACGCCGGGAGCTGCGGTCAGCGGTCCTGCTCGCCGCCGGCGAGACGCTTGACCGCCTGCGTGACCGCGCCGCGGGCGACCCTGACGCCGCGGCCCAGCCGGCCCTGCGCGAGGCGGCGTGCGCCGCCTGGTTCGTGCTGGCCGACACCGACGGTGGGGGCCTGTCACGCCAGGGCGCCGACGCGTTCTACGAGCTCGCCCGGCAGCCCGCGGAGGCTGGGGACGCCGCAGACCAGCCGAGCGGCGCGCCCGGGGGCAGGTTGCAGGCCTTGGCCGGCGAGGTCAGGGCACGCGACCCCCGCCAGCGGCTCGCCGCCCACCTCCAGACGGTGGCCCAGGACCAGCTCGACCGCGTCGGCTGCGACCGCACCCACGCCGACCTCGTCCGCGCCGTGGTCGGCGAGGACCTCGTCGAGCAGGTCAACCGCTACCTCATCCGGCGCTGTGCGGCGTTCCTGGACCTCGGCCAGGCGGCCTGGCGCATGCCGGACCGCACGCTCGGCTTCTATGACGCCTGGCGCCGCGCCGCCCGCCACGACCATGCCCTGGATTTCGCGGGCGGCAGCGGCTGGCGTGACGAGGCGGCCGCGCTGCCCGAGCACCCGTCGGACGCGGTGATCGCGCTGCTCACCCGCCTCGGCGTCGACCAGGAGCACTGGGGCAGCTACGCCGGCCGGGTCCTGACCGGTCTGCCCGGTTGGGCGGGGATGATGAACTGGCGTGGCACGAATCCCCACTTCCCTCGCCAGCAGGCGCAACCCACCGACCTGGCGCAGTATCTCGCCGTCCGCCTGTTCGTCGAGACCCGGCTGGTCGCGGCCGTGACGCGCCGAACCTGGGGCATCGAACCGGCGGATCTCGTCGTGCACCTGCGCGCCCGCCCGCACGAGCTGTGGCTGCGCTGTGAAGCCGTCGCAGGCGCCCTGCCGTCCGGCCTGGCCCGCTCCGTGCGCGAGCTCGACGCCGGACACGGGACGCAGGCAGGCTGGACCCGGCTCGCCGACAAGGCCTGGGCCTACCAACAGCTCAGCGATGGCACTCCGGCGCGCTTCCACGCGCACGACCAGGCCTGGCGGTTGTTCCGCCTGGCGCAACTGCAGGGGTGGTCGGCAGCCGACGTGCGAGCCCTTCCCGCACCGGTGCGCGACCGCCTGCTCGCCGTCCTCGACGGCTTCCCCGAGTCAGCCCACGGCCCGGTCTGGCTGGCCGCGTTCGAGCGTCGCTACCGGGAGGAGATCCTCGGCGCGCTCGCGGCCAATCGCGGGCGCGGGCGCTGGCGGGACCGACCCGTGCGACCCAAGGCGCAGGTGGTGTTCTGCATCGACGAGCGCGAGGAGTCCATGCACCGGGCCTTCGACGAGCTCGACGACGACTACGAGACGTTCGGGGCCGGGGGCTTCTTCGGCATCGCCATGGACTACAGCGCGCTGGACGACCACGGCGTCACGCCGCTGTGCCCCGCCAACATCACCCCGGCGAACCGCGTCCAGGAGGTTCCCCGTCCAGCCGGCGTGCCCGCGGCCGAACGCCGTGGTGCCCGCCGCGCCTGGGAAGAGGTCTTCCACAACGCCTATTGGGAGACCAAGCGCAACGCGGTCTCGGCGTTCTTCCTCACGCAGCTGACCGGCCTGGTCCAGGCGGTGCCGCTGACCGGCCGCGTGCTGGCGCCGTGGCGGTGGACCGAGCTGGCCGAGGACGTACGCCGCCGGCTGGTCCCGCAGCCACCCACGCTGCTCACCCTGGACCACGACGACGATGGCCGCGGCTTTGCGACCGCCGAGCAGGCCGACCGCGTCGAGGCGCAGCTGCGCAACCTGGGGATGACCCACCATTTCGCCCGCCTCGTCGTCTTCTGCGGGCACGGGTCGGTGTCGGTCAACAACCCGCACGAGTCGGCCCACGACTGCGGCGCGTGCGGCGGCAAGCACGGCGGCCCCAACGGCCGCGCCTTCGCCTCGCTGGCCAACCGTCCGGCGGTGCGCGGGCTGCTGCGGGAGCGCGGCATCGACATCCCCGACGACACCCACTTCGTGGGCGGCATCCACAACACCGCCAACGACCAGACGGTCTTCTTCGACACCCAGGACATCCCCGCCACCCACGCCGCGGAGTGGGAGGCGCTGCGCGCCGACCTCGACGAGGCGCGCGCCCGCTCCGCGCGCGAGCGCTGCCGGCGGTTCGCATCCGCGCCGACCGACCCCACGCCGGCCGCGGCGCTGCGGCATGTCGAGGGCCGCAGCCGTGACCTGTCGCAGGTCCGCCCCGAATGGGGTCACTGCACCAACGCCTTCGCCGTCGTCGGCCGTCGCTGCCTGTCGCAAGGCTTGTTCTTCGACCGGCGCGGGTTCGTCATCTCCTACGACCCCACGCAGGACCCCACCGGCGCGATCGTCGAGCGCATCCTGCTGGCCATGGGACCGGTGGGCGCCGGCATCAACCTGGAGTACTACTTCTCCAGCGTCGACAACCAGGTCTACGGGTGCGACACCAAGGTGCCGCACAACGTGTCGGGCCTCCTCGGGGTCATGGAGGGGGCGGCCAGCGACCTGCGCACCGGGCTGCCGCGGCAGATGATCGAGATCCACGAGCCGATGCGCCTGCTGCTGATCGTCGAGGCCACCCTCGACGTGCTCGGCGGCATCTACACGCGCCAGCCGGCCATCGCCGAGCTGCTGGACAACCAGTGGGTGCACCTGGTCGCGATGGACCCACAGACGGGCGCGTTCACGCGGTTCGTGGCCGGCGAGGGCTTCGTGGCCTGGGACGAGCACATTCCTGACCTGCCGGTGGTGCAGACCTCGCACGAGTACTACCGCGGCAAGGAGGGCTTCCTGCCTCCCGCCTTGATCAGCACCGGGGTCCCGCGCAGCCAGACGGCGACCGGGTCGTGAGCGCGTTCGAGCTGGCCGCCGTCGCGGTCTGCGGGCTGCCGCTGGGCGCCGCCTTGGCCAACGGCCTCAACGCCCTCACCGGGGACCGCCTCTACGGGCACGTGACCGTCGCGCGGGTCGCGGTCGCGACCGTCTACGCGTCCTTCGTTGTCAGCCTGTGCCTCGCGGGGGCGATGGTGGCACAGCCGGGCGCCCGCGAGGTCACCATCTACCGCTTCATCCACAGCGGGGACCTCAGCGTCGACTTCGGGTTCCTGCTCGACCCGCTGAGCCTGGTCATGATGCTGGTGGTGACCGGCATCAGCGCGCTGGTGACGCGCTTCTCGGTGAACTACATGCACAACGAGCGCGGCTTCACCCGCTACTTCACGGTCATGTCGCTGTTCGTGTTCGCGATGCTGGTGCTGGTCATGGCCGACAACTACCTGGTCATGTTCCTGGGCTGGGAAGGGGTCGGGGTCTGCTCCTACCTGCTCATCAGCTTCTACCGCGAGCGGCCGGCCTCGGCCCAGGCCGGGACCAAGGCGTTCGTCATGAACCGCGTCGGCGACGCCGACCTGCTGGTCGCGATGTTCCTGCTGGTCGCCTACACCGGCACGCTGCAGTACAGCGAGGTCTTCGCGCAGGCGTCAGACCTGCCGCGCGGCGTGGTCGAGGGCGTCGGCTTCCTGCTCCTGCTGGGCGCGGCAGGCAAGTCCGCCCAGCTGCCGCTCGGCACCTGGCTGGCGCGGGCGATGGAAGGGCCCACCCCGTCCAGCGCGCTCATGCACGCGGCGACGATGGTGACCGCCGGGGTCTACCTCGTGGTGCGCTCGGCGCCCCTGTATGACCAGGCCCCGACCGCGCTGATCGCCGTCGGCGTCGTCGGCGCGCTGACGGCGCTGTACGGCCAGCTCGTCGGCTACGTGCAGACCGACATCAAAGGCATGCTGGCGGCTTCGACCACCGCGCAGCTCGGGTTGATGTTCGTGTTCTGCGGCCTGGGTCTGTACGCGGTGGCGATCTTCCATCTGCTGGCGCACGCCTTCTACAAGAGCTACCTGTTCCTGACCGCACCGTCGATCCTTCACCACCTTCACGGCGGCGCTGACCCGACTGCGGTCCGGCGCCCGGCGGACACCGCCCGCCTGCTTGGCGCCGTCACCCTGGCGGCGGCCATGGGGCTGCTGGCGGTACCGCTGGTCGGCCGGGTGCTGGCACCGACCGGCGTTGCCGGCGGCCTCGCCGGCAACGTCTGGCTCGTGCTCGCGCTGGTCGTGCTCGCGCTGTTCGCGGCGGTCTTCTCCACGCGACGCATGACGGCGGTCGCCTTCGCCGGCCACGACGGCCACGACGGCCACGACGGTGGCGGGCACCGGCTGGGCACGGCTCGCTCGGTCGCCCCACTGGGCGTGCTGGCCGGCCTCGTCGCGCTGGGCCTGGCCGCCGGCGTCCTGCCCGGCGGGCTTGACGGCTCCTGGTTCCAGCGCCTGCTCGGCGAGGGCGCCGCCGGCGACGTCGGTGTCCCGCCGGGCAACCCCCTCGTCGCGGCGCTGTTCACGGCCACGATCGCGCTGCTGCTGCTGTCCGGCTGGTACGGCGCTCGCTACCTCGACCGCTTCCGCGACGAGCTGCCGCCCGCGGCCAGCCCTGCGGTAGCACGGCGGCTGTACTGGTGGGCACTGAACCGCGGCTACCTCGACGACACCTACGACCGCACCATCGTGGCTCCGACGACGGCGCTGGGCCGGACGCTGGAACGCTTCGACAGCGCGGTACTCGACCGCCCGCCCCCTTCCGTCTCGCCACAGACCCGGCGAGCGCAGCTGCGCCCCACCAGCTGGGAGGCGCGGTTCCTCAGCGTGCGCGCCGCCCACGCAGCCGGGGTCACCGCCCTCGCCGAACCGCCCGAGCGCCTCGACTGGCTGGCACCCGGCACGCTCGCAGCACCCCCGGCGGCGCAGGATCACCCGCACGGCGCCGTCCCTCGGGTGGGCGCCGCCGCCAGGCGCGCCTCGGCCTGGTCCGGGCGCGCCTCCGAGAGTGGTGGCGTGTTCGGCGCGGTCGCCAATGCGATTGCGGGCTTCGTCGAGGGGATCGAGCGGGTCGTCTTCCAACGGGCCTCCGAGCATGGCGGCGTGTTCGGGGCGATCGCCAATGCGCTCGCGAGCCTGGCCGAGAAGATGGAGCGGGTCGTCTTCCAACCTGCCGACACGGGCGCCTTGAAGTTGGCCGGGATCATCGCCGGTGTGACCGACGCGGTGGAGCGTGCCGTCTTCCAGAGCGGGGTCGAGCGGGGGCTGGCGCGCTCGGGTGTGAGCGCGCAACGCCTGCTGTTGGCGACCGAGCGGCGTCTTGGCCAACCGCCGGTCGTCGGCAGCATCCTCGCGCTGGCGCTGGTGGCCCTGCTCGTAGGCACCCGATGAACCTCGACGAAGTCATGGCCGCCGAGCAGGTCGGCTTTCCGATTCTCTCGCTGCTGATCGCATTGCCACTCGTCGTCTGCGCGGTGTTGCAGTTCGTCCGCAACGACCGGGCTGCCACCGTCCTGGCCATCGCCGGTGCGGGGCTGGAGGCCGTCCTCGCGGCGGTCCTGGCCGTGCGCTTCATCTTCGGCGTGACCGACATCCAGTTCGTCGAGCGTTCCGGCGCAGTGCTCGGCATCAGCTGGCACCTCGGGGTCGACGGCGTCAACCTGCTGTTCGTCCCGCTGACCGCGCTGCTCGGCCTGCTGGTGATCGTCTATGCCGAGCACGCGACCGCCACCAGCCGCACCGGCGACGCGCGCCACTACGCGATGGCCACGCTGGCGCTCGAGGCGGCGATGATCGGCGCGTTCGTCTCGCTGGACCTGATGCTGTTCTGGTTCTTCTTCGTCGTCGAGCTGGTGCCGAGCTGGTTTCTCATCACCCGCTGGGGCACCGGCGAGCAGCGGCGGCGCGCCGCCGGCGAGTATGTCGGCTTCATGGCCGTCGGCTCGGCGCTGATGCTGGCGGGCATCCTGCTGCTGGGACGCAACCACGCGCGCGTCACCGGCGAGGGCTACAGCTTCGAGTTCCTGACGTTGCTCGAGGCCGGCGTTCCCGCCGAGGCCCAGACGCTGATCTTCTTCCTGCTGTTCTTCGGCTTCGCCGTCAAGGCGCCGATCTTTCCGTTCCACACCTGGCTGCCCAAAGTCCTCGAGCACGGTCCTGTCGTGGGCATGAGCGTCTTCCTCGTCGGCGTCAAGCTCGGCACCTACGGGCTGCTGCGCTTCGCGATCCCGCTGCTGCCCGATGCCGCCGCCGGCTGGTTCTGGCTGATGGCGCTGCTGGGGGTGACGGGCACGGTGTACGGAGCGCTGCTCGCGCTCGGCCAGTCCAACCTGCGGCGGCTGCTGGCGTACGCCAGCTTGTCGCACATGGGCGTGGTCATGCTGGGCCTGTTCTCGCTCAACCTCGACGGCTTCGAGGGCGGCCTGCTGCAGATGGTCAACCTCGGGATCGTTGGCGCTGGACTGTTCTTCGTCGCCGGGTTCCTCGCCACCCGCGTCGGGCCGCCCGAGATCGGCGCGCTGGGCGGGGTGATCCACCACGCGCCGCTGCTGACCGGCACGTTCCTGATCATCGCGCTGGCCGGCATCGGCCTGCCGGGTACCAACGGGTTCAACGGCGAGCACCTGGTCATGCTCGGCGCCTACGAGCAGCACTGGGCGATGGCGATCGCCGCCGGCCTCGGCGTCTTCCTCACCGCCGCCTACTCGCTGTCGTACTTCCTGCGCGGGTTCATGGGCGCTCCTCGTCCCCTCGTGGTCGAGCGCGTCTACGACCTCACCGGCAGCGAGCGTGGCATCGTGCTGACCCTCACCGCGTTGATCTTCTGGATCGGTCTCGGCACCGGTCCGTTCATCCAGGCGATGCGCCCGTCGCTGACCGCGCTGGAACAGCGCGTCGACGACGGCGTCGGCGCGCCGGCGACCGCGGGGATCGACGGGGAGGTGCCGGGCGAGTGAACGAGATCGCCGCCGCCGACCAGGTCGGCTTCCCGATCCTGTCCCTGCTGGTGTTCCTGCCTGCCGTCACCATGGCGGCACTCGGCTTCACGCGCAGCGACCGTGCCCTGCGCCGGGTGGCGCTGGCGGGGGCGGTCGCGGTGCTCGGCCTATCGCTGTTGCTGGCAGCGGAGTTCCAACGCGGCGCTGCCGACTTCCAGTTCGCCGAGCAGCTTCCGTGGGTCCCCGCGATCGGCTTGAGCTACCACCTCGCCGTGGACGGGGTGAGCGTCCTGTTCGTGCCGCTGACCGCCCTGCTGGTGGTGGTCGTCATGCTCTCGTCGTGGACGTCGGTGCGGCACCAAGCCAAGGCCTACTTGATGGCGGTACTGGCATTCGAGACGGCCGCGATCGGCGTGTTCACCGCCGTGGATCTGATCCTGTTCTTCGTCTTCTGGGAACTCATGCTCATCCCCACCTATGTGCTCATCAAGGTCTGGGGTGACGGCCCGCAGCGCGGTCGGGCCGCGCTGCGCTACGTCCTGTCGATGCTGCTGGGATCCGCCGCACTGCTGGTCGGCTTCGTCCTGCTGGGGGTGAGCTACCGGTCCGCGCCCGGCTCCGGGGGCGTACTGTCGTTCGACCTGCTGGCGCTCATGGGCTCGACGATCCCGCCGGGCACCCAGACGGCGGCCTTCTTCCTGCTGGCGTTCGCGTTCGCACTCAAGGCGCCGCTGTTCCCGTTCCACGCCTGGATGCCGGGGACCTTGCTGGAAGGCCCCATCGGCATGGCGGTGTTTCTGGCCGGGCTCAAGATGGGCGTGTTCGGCTTCCTGCGCTTCGTGGTGCCGCTGGTGCCCGACGCCTTCGCGGCCTGGAGCTGGCTGATCGCGGTCCTGGGGGTCGTGGCCGTGCTCTACGGTGCGCTGATCGCGCTGGTGCAACCAGACCTGCGTCGCCTGCTGGCGTTCGCCAGCGTCAGCCACGTAGGCATGGCCATGCTGGGGCTGGCCAGTCTCAACGCGCAGGGGCTGCAGGGTGCGCTGTTCCTGATCATCAACCTCGGGCTGGTCTCGACGGGGATGCTGCTCGCGGCGGGCTTCATCCACCAGCGCGTGGGCAGCACCGACCTCGCGGCGCTGGGCGGCCTCGCCCAGCGCGCACCGAGGCTGGCGACGTTCGCGCTCGTCGCCTCCCTCGGCGCCGTCGCCGTGCCCGGCACCAGCGGCTTCCCCGGCGAGTTCCTCGTCCTGCTGGGCGCGTTTCGTACCCACGGCTGGCTCGCGGCCATCGCGGTGACCACGGTGATCCTCGCCGCGGCCTACGTGCTGGTGTTCTTCGAGCGCGCGTTCCACGGGCGTATGGGCACCCCGATCGTGGAGGCCGCCGCAGACCTGCGGCCGCGCGAGGCCGTCACCGCCGGCATCCTCGGCGTCGCGATCGTCGTGCTCGGCTTCTTCCCGACGGCCGTACTCGACTACTCGGGCGCGTCGGTCGACGATCTCGTCGGCCGGCTCGACTCGTCGGCCGCCGTCGCGACCGAGGACTAGAGGGCGCCGAGCGTGGACGTCACCGGCCTCACCCCGCTGCTGGCGCTGCTGGCGCCGCTGCTCGGCGCGGCCGGGGTCGTGCTGCTGCGCCATCGCACCCCGGCCCGGGAGCTGTGCGGGGTCGTCGCCGGCCTCGTCCAGCTCGGGCTGGTCGCGACGCTGGTGCCCGCGGTGCGCGCCGGCGGCACGGTCTCCGTCACGCTGTCGACGTTCCTGCCGGAGGTGTCGATCGCCCTGCGCGCCGACGCGCTGGGCGTCGTGCTCGCCGGCACCGCAGCGGTCCTGTGGGTGCTCACCACGCTGTACACGATGGGATACCTCGGGACTGCCCCGGAGCCGGCGCTGACCCGCTTTCACGTCTGCTTCTGTGTGACGATGGCCGCCACCATCGGGGTGGCGTTCTCGGCGAACCTCATCACGTTGTACCTGTTCTACGAAGTGCTGACGGTCATCACCTACCCCCTTGTGACGCACACGGGCACGGCCGACGCCGAGCGCGGCGGGCGGCGCTACCTCGCCTACCAGCTCGGTTCCGGCATCGCCTTCCTGCTGCCGGCCATCGCACTGACCTACATCGAGGCGGGCACCTTCGACTTCGCCCCGGGCGGGATCTTCGGCGCGGATGCCAGCAGCGCGCTGCTGGTGATCGTCTACGTGCTCTACTTGCTGGGCATCGCCAAGGCAGCGCTGATGCCGGTCCACTCCTGGCTGCCGGCCGCGATGGTCGCGCCGGTGCCGGTGAGTGCCCTGCTGCATGCGGTCGCTGTCGTGAACGTCGGGGTGTTCAGTGTCCTGCGCGTCGTGCTCGACGTGTTCGGCAGCGACCTCGTCGGCGAGCTCGGCTTGGGTGTCCTCACGCTGACCGTGGCGTCGGTCACGATCCTCGGGGCGTCGCTGTTCGCGCTGCGCCTGGACAACCTCAAGGGCATCCTCGCCTACTCCACGATCGGGCAGCTGTCGTACATGATCCTGGGGGTGGCGCTCCTGTCGCCGGCGGGCCGCACGGGGGCGGTGCTGCACCTGGTCGGGCACTCGTTCAGCAAGATCACGCTGTTCTTCGCGGTGGGGTCGGTGTATCTGGCTGCGCACCGGACGCTGGCCAGCGAGCTGGGCGGCATCGGTCGGCAGCTCCCGTGGACGATGACCGCATTCGCGATCGGCGCGTGCTCGATCATCGGTCTGCCCCCGACCGTCGGCTTCGTCGCCAAGTACTTCCTGTTCCTGGGCGCCGTGGAGGCCGGTCAGTGGGCGGCGTTGGTCGTCCTGTCCGTCTCCACGCTGCTGTCGGCTGGCTACTACCTGCGGATCCTGCGATCGGCGCTGTTCGACGCGCCGGTGGCCGTGATCGCCGGCGGCTCGGATGACCGCAGCGGGCTCCTGCGTTCACCGACCGTGACGGAGCGCGGCGCATTCGTGGTCGGCCCCATGCTGGTGACGGCCACCGTCACGCTGCTGCTCGGCGTCGCGCCAGGCTGGCTGCTGGACCTGATCAGGGTCTGGAGTGGATGACGGTGGCGCGCCTGGGCCCGAATGCGGTCCACGTGCGGCCGTTCGCGCAACGTGACCTCGACGCGGCGGTCGCCGTCTGGGCCGATACCGCGGGGCGCCAGCCTGCGGTCTTCCCGCTCGCCGACGTGGTCAGCGCGCTGGGCGCCGACCATCTGGCGTTGGTGGCCGAGCGCGACGGGGCGCTGACCGGTGCGGTCGTCGCCCACCTGCAGCACGACCACGCCTGGATCCTGCGGCTCGGGGTGCTGCCAGGCGCGCCGGGCGAGGGCGTCGGAGGCGCGCTGCTGGACGCCTTGGTCGAGGGGCTTGCGGCGCGCGGTGCCCAGCGGCTCTCGGCATTGCTGCCTGATGGGGGGGCCGGGGCGGAGGCGCTCGGTGCGCACCAGTTCACCCGCCGGGTCGGCGTCAGCTATCACCACCGTGAGCTGACCGGTGGCGGGGGCGGCAACGTCGTGGAGCGTCTCGGCGGACGCTATGTCGCCCCGGGGCTCTTCGAAAGCCTTGCCGGCATGGAACGCGAGAAGGCCCTGATCGACCGCCGCGTCATCACGCCCCTCGCGCGCGCTGCGCAGGCGAACCACCACGGGGTACGACCGCCGCGAGCCATCATCCTGTTCGGCCCGCCAGGCACCGGCAAGACGACCTTCGCCAAGGGCGTCGCCTCACGACTGCGGTGGCCGTTCGTGGAGCTGTTCCCCAGCCGCCTGGCCGGCGACGGGGGGCAGGCCGCGGCGCTGCGAGAGTTCTTCACCAGCATCGTCGAGGTCGACGAGGCGGTGCTGTTCATCGACGAGGTCGAGGAGATCGCCGCGACCCGCGACGGCCGGCCGGTGACGCATGCGGTTACCAACGAGCTGCTCAAGCTCATCCCGGTCTTCCGGGAGCGCCCGCGCCACCTGCTGGTCTGCGCGACGAACGCGATCCACAGCCTCGACTCGGCGTTCATCCGCCCCGGGCGCTTCGACTACGTGCTACCGATCGGGCCGCCCGACCCGGCCGCGCGTGCGGCCATCTGGCACAGCTACGTGGCCCAGATCACCGACGCCGACGTCGACATCGACCGTCTGGTGGACGCCACCCAGATGTTCACCCCCGCCGACATCGACTTCGCCGCACGCAAGGCCGCGCAAGCGGCGTTCGAGCGCGACGTGTTCGGCGACGAGGACTCCGAGTGCAACCTGAGCCCGGGCTCCACGCGCGCGACCGTGGCTGACTTCCTGGCCGCGATCGCCGACACCCGGCCGACGCTGACTCGCGCGATGGTGCACGAGTTCGAGAGCGACATCGACACCTACGCCCGCATGTAGCGGCACGCCTGCCCCGCGGCGCGGCGGGAGTAGGTTGTTCGTACACTTGCGCCGCAGACCGAACCGGTCGCCCGCGCCTGACCCTGGCCGACACCACGGCGCTGCTGCTGCTGGTGGTGGTCTTCTCCATGGTCAACATCTGCGCGCTGGTGCTGCGCCGCGACAACGTCGGCCACGACCACTTCCACGCGCCGGTCGTGATGCCGGTCCTGGAGATCGCCACCTGCCTGCTGCTGCTGATGCAACAGGAGGCGGGCATCTGGCTGCGCGCCGGCATCCTGCTCGCAGTCGGGGTGGTGCTGTAAGGCATCAACCGGGCCGTGTCGGGTCCGCTGGAGTCCATGGAAGCCGAGCGCCTAAGGATTGAACCGCGCTGTAGATTTAGAAGGTCACGGGGGCGTCGACCGTCACGGCCAGGCGCCGCAGGAACGCCGCGCGCGGGACCGCGACCGCGCCCATGGACGTCAGGTGCTCGGTGGGCAGCTGCGCGTCCAGCAGCGCGAAGCCGCGGTCGCGCAGATGCGCTGCGAGGCTGAACAGCGCGACCTTGGAGGCGTCGGGGCGCCGGTGGAACATCGACTCGCCGGTGAACGCCCCGCCGACGGCGATGCCGAACACCCCGCCGACCAACTCGTCGCCGGCCCACACCTCCACACTGTAGGCCCACCCGGCGGCGTGCAGGCGATCGTAGGCGTCGACCAGGCGGGGCAGCCGGTGTCGCGGTCGGTGGCGCAGGCATGGACCACCGCCGCGAAGGCGCCGTCGCGGGTGCACCGCAGCTGGGATGACCGCAGCCGGCGGCGCAGGCTGCGCGGCACGTGCAGCCCGTCCAGAGGGATCAGGGCGCGCGGGTCCGGCGACCACCAGTAGACGACGTCGGCGGCGACCGGCCAGGGAAAGATCCCGTGACGGTAGGCGTCGACAGGGTGGTACCCGCAGATCGGCGCCCAGCGTCATCGGCGCGTCAACGGGCGCGGTGTGCGGGTCGGGAAGCGGCTGGTGGAGGCGGGCACGACTGCCAGTGTCGATGCGCCCGCCGAGGCGCAACCGTGTCAGCATCCCATGGTGTGCGCCCCGCGGCCGCGGCGCCGGCCATCCCGGCCACGCCACCGTCGGCCGCAGACACCGCTGCCTCACCTGCGACCCTGGTCGCCACTCCCCCGCCGCCGCGCACCGCCGCATCCCGCGTCGACCGGCGCGGCGAGCGGCCCGCCGCCGGCCGGGAGTCCCGATGGCGCGGGTTGGTGTTCGTCGGCGCCCTGCTGCTGCTTGCGCTGGCCGGTCTGGTGTTCGTCCTCGCGGGCCAGCTCGGCGGCGATCCCGAGCCACGGCAGGCCGGCGAAGGACGCGGCCAACGGGCAGCGGACGCGGATCCCGCCGCCGATCCCAGCCGCGACGACGACGCCGAGGACCCCGCCGCCGATGACCCCGTCACCGAGCCGGCGCAGGACGCGCCCGACGACGGGCCCGTCGCCTTGCCGGAGGGCTGGACCACCTTCGAGGTCGCCGACACCGGCGCCACCATCGGCTACCCCGGCGACTGGCAGGTGGTGGAGCGCAGCGCCACCGCCACCGACCTGCGGGACCCCGACAGTGGCACGTACCTGCGCGTCGACTACACCGACCAGCCCCAGGACGACCCGGTGGCCGACTGGCAGGCGCAGTCCGACTCCTTCGCAGCCAGCCACGACGACTACACCGAGGTCAGCATCGAGCAAGAGGATTACCGCGACTACAACGCCGCGCTGTGGGAGTACACCTACACCGAGGGTGGTCGACAGCTGCACGCGTACAACCTGGCCCTGGTGGCCGGGGGACTACGGTTACGCTCTGAACTTCCAGACCCGCGAGGAGAACTGGGAAGCGTCACAGGACTTGT
>Ga0136620_10000717_pt1 | contig 15071 bp, 17 predicted proteins | sample AntDrymUQ4162106_2_FD_104806 | JGI IMG/M metagenome (GOLD analysis project Ga0136620, IMG submission 104806) | Polar desert sand microbial communities from Dry Valleys, Antarctica - metaG UQ416 (21.06) | ecosystem: Environmental > Terrestrial > Soil > Desert | place: Antarctica: Dry Valley... | reverse complement strand
GAGACGATCACCGTGGCGCCCTCGGCGTTTCCCGACTTCGGGAGCCCGTGCGCCCGCTCCGCCGCGGTCTGGGCCAGGGTGATGTAGCCCATGTTCGAGATCGAGGGCTCGACGACGCAGGCGACTCCGATGCCGATGCGGCGGCCGTTTCGCTGCTCGGCTCGGCGCTCTTCGTAACGGGAAAGCTCGAGTGCCTCGTCGAGGCAGGCCTCGAAGTCGCCCGAGTCGTACAAGCCGCCGGACGGTGTCCGGTACGGGAACTCGTCCGCGCCGATCAGGTTGCGCCGCGCGAGCTCGGCGGGATCGAGGCCCAGCCGCCGGGCGGCGATCGCCATCGTCCGCTCGAGCGCGAGATAGAGCTGCGGACCGCCGAAGCCGCGGTTGAGGCCGGTCGGGCAGCGGTTCGTGAGCACGACGCGGTTCCGGACGGCGATGTTGCGGACGCCGTACGCCCCGCAGAGCGAGCCGTGCATCCGGTACAGGGTGGCCGGCTCGGGAGCGCGGAGGTAGGCGCCGACGTCCTCGAGCGCGTCGTAGCGGAGCGCGAGCAGCTCGCCGTCCGCCGTGAAGGCGGCCTCGACGCCGGTCGTCCGCGCCGTCGACGCCGCGCTCGCCGCCAGGTGCTCGAGCCGATCCTCGATCCAGCGCACGGGAACGCCGAGCTTGCGCGAAGCGAGACCCATCAGGACGACGTAGACGTACACCGTCGCCTTGATCCCGAAGCTCCCGCCCGAATCGGGCGGCGTGATCAGGCGGAGCTTCGCGCCGCGCAAGCCGAGCGCGCCGGCGGCGACGGAATGAAGCGTGAACGGCCCCTGGAAGTTCGCCCAGGCGGTGAGCACTCCGGTCGCTTCGTTCCAGTCGGCGACGACGCCGTAGCACTCGACCGGCGTGCACGACCAGCGCGGGAACGTAAACCGCTCGCTCACCACCAGGTCGGCCCGCGCGAACGCCTCGTCGGGGTCGCCGTACCGGAACGAGCGCTCGGAGACGACCTCGCCCTGCTCGGGGTCGAGCACGGGATCGAGCGGCTCGTAGTCGACCTCGATCAGCTCGAGCGCGTCCTCGGCGACGTAGCGGTCCTTCGCGACCACGACCGCCAGCGGCTCGCCGACGTACCGCGCGATCTCGCCGGCGGCGGCGTAGTACGGCCGCGCGCCGTCGACCCCGACCGGGAACGGTCTCGACATCGCCTGGACGTCGGCGCCCGTGAGGACGCCGACGACGCCGGGCAGGTCGAGCGCCGCCGAGGGGTCGAGCCGAGTGATGCGGGCGTGTGCGATCTGCGAGCGCAGGACGGCCGCGTGCCCGGCGTTCGGAACCGGGTCGAGGTCGTCCATGAAGCGGCCCTCGCCGCGAAGGAGCGCCTCGTCCTCGAGCCGCGGCAGCGGCTTCCCAACCCAGGCCTCGCGCTCGACCGCGACAGTCACGCGCTAATTCTCTACCGAAGGCCACGCACCGGCTGTGCCTGCTGCCGTTGCACCGAGACGGCACCCTTGCGCGAGTGCCTGAGCGAGCGGCTCGCCTTGCGCGAGTGCGACGAGCAGGCCGGCTGCGAAGGCATCGCCTGCGCCGGTTGCGTCGACGACCGTTACTGCCGGCGAAGCCGCCGATGCTAGTTCGCCGTCGAGCACCGCCACCGCGCCGAGCGCCCCGCGCGTCACGCAGGCGAGCTTGTAGCGCTCGCCGAGCGCGCGCACGGCGTCTTCCGGCTGCTTTCCGGTCAGCAGCCACGCCTCTTCCTCGTTGGCGAGGACGGCGTTGCCTCCCTCGGGCAGCTCTTTGAGCCGCGCGGCGTCGAGCGCGCGCCAGGCTCCCGTTGCGCGCTCGAGCGCCGCCTTCACCGTTTCACGCGGCAGATAGCCAGAGACGAGGACGACGTCCGCGGTGAGCACATCCGGCAGGTGCGCCGGCTGAAACCGCGCGTTTGCACCGCGATCGGCCGCGATCGACTCGTCAACCGTCACGAATGTCCCGGTCGGCGCACTGGGGTCGATCGAGAGCGCGGAGGCAACGCCGGCGGCTTCGAGCTCCGTTGCGAGTAGCCGGCCCGCGGAGTCGTCCCCGACTCGCCCGACGACGATCGCCGAGGCGCCGCACGCCGCGGCCCATACAGCGGCGTTGGCCGCCGACCCTCCCGGCCGAAGCCGGATCTGAGCTTCGTGACCGCGGCCGCTCACGGCGACATCCACCATCAGGTCCCCGGCAGCGAGGAAGCCCGGCCTGGTCCGGGGCGCCGACATCGACTCTGGACGAGCTCTAGCCGACCTTCGAGGCAGCCTGTTCGACGAGCTCGTCGCCCGGCCCGCCGTCGTCGAGCGCGCGAAAAGCCGTCAGCACCGTCCGGGGGTCGTTGCGATGCCGCTTCGCCGCCATCGTCAACGGCTCGTGGAAGGCGCCGCCGCAATGGGCGCATGGCCAGCTGAGGCGAGACATCAGCCGGGCTGCCTCGCCGCCGGGGTAGCGACGAAGCAGCTCGACGATCGTCGTCGAGCCACGGATTTGCCGGTCCGCCATCGCCTCCGCAGTATGCCGCCGCCGCGCTGGGGCTGTAACGGCGCGCGCTCCGCAGCGTCTGTTCGACATGGTCTACGAGCTGGCACAGAGAGGACAGAACGGCCTGCTGGTACGCCTCCTGTGGGACTCGATCCGAGATCAACTCATCCTCAGGTATCGCGATCGGCTGAACGACGACGCGTTCACGGCGCAGGTTCCAAAGGCGCAGGCGCTCGCCGCTTTCAACCCCAACGCGTTCCGGCCGGTGTGAGCAACGGGCGATAGGCCGGGACGCGGGCGTTATGGTTGGCGCGTTGTCGGAGGCCGTAACGCCCACCGCCGGAGACGCCGAAGACACGGATCTTGTCAACGCGCTTCGCCGAGGCGACGAGCCGGCGTTCGCAGCGCTGCTCGGCCGGTACAACGCCTCGCTTGTGCGACTGGCGATGGTCTACGTCCGCAACCGCGCTGTCGCCGAGGAGGTCGTCCAGGACACCTGGCTCGGAGTCCTCAACGGAATCGACCGCTTCGAAGGACGCTCGTCGCTCAAGACCTGGATCTTCCGCATCCTCACGAACACGGCCAAGACGCGAGCCGAGCGCGAGGGCCGCTCCGTCCCGTTCTCTTCGCTCGGAGGCGCCGACCCGTCTGACTCCGCGGTCGACCCCGACCGGTTCCTCGATTCCGATCATCCGCGCTGGCCAGGTCACTGGGGGCAGGCGCCTTCGAGCTGGGAAGGGATCCCCGAGCAGCGCCTCGTCTCGAAGGAGACGCTGGCGCAGGTCGGGGCGGCGATCAGCGCGCTCGTCCCGACGCAGCAACGGGTGATCATCCTCCGTGACGTCGAGGGTTGGTCGTCGGACGAGGTCTGCGAACTGCTCGGTGTCTCCGAGGTGAACCAGCGGGTGCTGCTCCACCGAGCCAGGTCAAGCGTCCGGGGCGAGCTCGAACGGTACCTCGCGGACGAAGGATGACCCGGTGAGCGTTGAGCACTCGGGGTTCGAGCAGCAGGGTTGTAACGATCTCGCCGGTTTCGGGACTGAGCCTCATGGGGTCTGAGCTGTCGTGCCAGGAATTGGTCGAGCTCGTGACCGACCACTTCGAAGGTCGGCTGGCAGACGACGAGAGGCTGCGCTTCGACGAGCATCTCGCCGTCTGCGAGGGCTGCCGCAACTACCTCGAGCAGATGCGCGAGACGATCCGGCTCACGGGTGCTCTCAGCGAGGAATCGTTCTCGCCCGAGGGCAGAGAGGCGCTCCTCCTGGCGTTTCGCGACTGGCGCACCCGGACGCCGTAACAGTCCTGTTCCGTAATATACAGAACATGGAGGTGCGAATCTCAGCCACAGAGCTGGCTCGCCGGTTGGGTGACGTCCTCGGTCGCGTTCGCTACCGAGGCGACTCGTTCGTCGTCGAGCGGAACGGCGCCCCTGTGGCCCGCGTGATCCCGATCGTCGAGAGCTCGCCGGCGACACTCGCGGACGCCGTCGCGGCCTGGCGCAGCGCGGGCGGCGCGGAGGCAGCGTTCGCGAACGATCTCGAGCGCATCGGCGCGCTCGATCGACCGCCGGAGGATCCCTGGGCCTCGTGATCGACACGAGCGCTCTGGCCGAGGTCGAGCGCTCGGAAACGGACTGGGAAGAGATCCTCGCACGTCTCGGCGTGGAGCCTGTCGTGATTCCGGCGATCGTCTATGCGGAGCTCTGGAGCGGCGTCCAGCTCGCCACCGACCCGGGCCGCGCCGCGTCCCGTCGCGCGAAGATCTCCGCCCTCGTCGCTCGTGTTCCGATCGTCGTGTTCGGCCGCGACATGGCCGAGCGCTGGGCCGAGCTCTTTGCGGCTTTGCGCCGGCGCGGCGAGCTGATCCCGGCCAACGATCTCGCCGTCGCCGCGACCGCGATCCACCTGGGCTTCGGCGTGGCCGTCGGCCGGCGCGACGAGGCGCACTTCCGGCGCGTCCCGAACTTGCGGGTCGAGATCCTGACGGGCTAGCACGCCTCGCCTGGGAGGAAGGACCGGCTGCCAGGCGTAACGACTGGCGTCGTCCCGAGACTCAACGTCAGTCCCCGCAAAAGGAATCGAGCGACTATCACCGAGACCCTTGCCCCGCAGCCCCGCGCCGGCTCGAATGGAACCGGCTCGCAGCCGATCGCCGACTACGGCCTCCTGTCCGACTGCAACTCGGCTGCGCTTGCCGGCCGCAACGGCTCGATCGACTGGCTTTGCGTGCCACGCTTCGACAGTCCGGCCGTGTTCGCGCGCATTCTCGACCCCGACGCGGGTCACTGGTCGATCAGGCCGGCCGGCGAGTTCACGAGCGACCGGCGCTACCTCCCGGGCACGCTCGTGATCGAGACGACCTTCGCGACCGAGACGGGCACGGTGCGGCTTCGCGATGCGCTCGCCTTCGCAGAAGGTCAGCGAGAACACGACCTCGGCCTGCATGCGCCGCACGAGCTGCTGCGATCGGTCGAGGGCGTGTCCGGGACAGTCGACCTCGTGCTGGAGCTCGCTCCGCGGCCTGAGTACGGGCTCGTGCGGCCGCTGTTCCGGAAGACGGACGAAGGTGGGCGCACGTTCGGCGGCCCGAATCAGGTGCTCGTGCGTGCCGGCGTGCCCGTGGAGATCGAGAGCGGGACGATGCGGGCCTCGTTCACGGTCTCGGAAGGGAACGAGATCGGATTCGCCGTGCGCTGGGCGGCGCTCGAGACCGAGCCGCCCGAGCCGACCGCTCCAGACCGGGTCGCCGCCCGGATCGAGGACACGGCCGAGGGCTGGCGCTCCTGGGAGGTGGAGCACGACATCTACGAGGGCCCGCACCGCGAGCTCGTGCGCCTGAGCTCGCGCGTCCTCAAGGGACTCACGTATCGCCCGACCGGGGCGATCGTGGCCGCGCCGACGAGCTCCTTGCCCGAGACGGTGGGCGGCGAGCGCAACTGGGACTACCGGTACGCGTGGATCCGCGATGCGAGTCTGACGCTGCAGGCGCTCTACATCGGCACCTGCTCCGACGAGGCCGAGAACTTCGTCTCGTTCATGACGAGCTCGGCCGGCGGCGGCGAGCACTCCCTGCAGATCATGTACGGCATCGGCGGTGAGCATGACCTCACCGAGCGCGAGCTCAGCCACCTGCGCGGCTGGCGCGATTCAGCACCCGTGCGCGTCGGCAACGGCGCCTGGGGCCAGACGCAGCTCGACGTCTACGGGGAGCTGCTCGACGCGCTCCACCTGTATCACGAGAAGCTGGGCGAGCTTCATCCCGAGATCCAGCAGTTCGTCGCCGAGCTCGCCGACGCGGCCGCGGGCAAGTGGCAGGAAAAGGACGCCGGCATGTGGGAGATGCGCGGCGAGCCGCGCCACCACCTGTCTTCGAAAGTGCTCTGCTGGACGGCGCTCGATCGCGCCGTCTCACTCGCGCCGCTGCTCGGGGACTTTGCCAAGGAGGAGGAGTGGGCCGCCGAGCGTGACCGGATTCGCGACGCCGTGCTCGAGCGTGGTTGGAGCGAGGCGAAACGGGCATACGCCCAGTCGTTCGACGCCGACGAGCTCGACGCGGCCCAGCTGATGATGCCGATCGTGGGCTTCCTCCCGGCGACAGACGAGCGGATGCGCTCAACAATCGACGCGATCGCGAGCGAGCTGGCGCAGGACGGACTCGTACTCCGCTACCTGAACGAAGAGGGCCTGAACGCGGACGGCCTCACCGGCGAGGAGGGCACATTCGTGATCTGCTCCTTCTGGCTCGTTTCGTGCCTCGCCAAGGCCGGTGAGCTCGAGCGCGCCGAGGCCCTGTTCGACCGCCTTGCGGGCTACGCGAACGACCTCGGCCTGCTCGCGGAGGAGATCGACGTGCGAAACGACGAGCTGCTCGGGAACTTCCCGCAGGCGTTCAGTCACGTCGGTCTGATCACGGCCGCATGGGAGATCGACCAGGCACGCGAGCGGGCCTCGGCGAAATAACTGTCCGAGAGCGATCACCGCTTTGCGGTGTCGCCGTCAGGCCGCGCGGAGGCGCCGCTTGCGGTGCCGACATGCAGGAGGCATGGGCTTCGCTTGCATCTTCTTGCGGCTCTTCGGAACGAAGCGCTCCATCTCGTCCGTGGCGGATTCGAACTTCACCTTCAGCTCCGCTGAGCCGTCCCTCCCGGCCGCAATGTTGGTGCGAGCCTCCGCCCCATCTAGACCTTCTCCTCTCGGCCGCGTACCTCCTTTCGATCGTAGGCCCGCGTGCTCTGAACGACAAGAGAGTCACGAGAGCAGGTAGCCGGCGACGAAGCCGAACACGGTCGCGGTCGCGACCAGGCTGCTCACCTCCGAGAAGGCATGCGGGATGATCGAGATCGAGACGACCGCGAGTACAGCACCTGCCGCCACCGCCTGCGCCCCGCCGATCAGCCCAGCGGGCGCGTCGGCCAGCACGGTGCTGCCGAGCACGGTCGCGGTGGCAAGGGCGAGGCCGATCCCGCCGAGGAGCCCGATCGCGAACCAGCGCGAGTGCCCGCCCGTGACGATCGGCTGAGCGGCTCCGTAGGCCTCGACCAGATTCCCGATCAGAATCCCGATCAGGAGCGCGAGCCCGATCTTGCCTTCGGCGATCGTGAGCCCGAGCGCGATCGACTCGGGCACCCCGTCGACGACGAGCCCCGCAGCGATCGACTCGCCGCGCGCTGCCTCGCCGCGGTCGGCCCCGGTCATCGATCCACCTGCCGCCGCGGCGTGGCGCGAGCGCCGCGTCGTCTTCATGCCCTCGTCGCGCGAGAGCCAGGCATCGGCGCCGACATAGACGAGAGTGCCGGCGATCAAGCCGGCGGCGGTCACCCACACGCCCGCCTGCGCGTCTGCCTCGGGGACGAGCTCGAGTGCGATCGCGGCGAGCATCACCCCGCCACCGAACGACGTGATCGTGGCGGTGACGCGCTCGGGCAGTCGGAAGGCCGCCGCCGCGATCGCGCCCACGAGAAGGCTCGCGCCGATCACGAGTCCCCAGCCAATCGATGCTCCCAGGTTGCTCATCGGCGTGTTGTAACGCGTGCCCGCCCGATGAGACAGAGCAACCGACAGCAACGAGGAGGTAAGAAGGCATGACCGCGCCCGCCCCGGCACCGGCGAGAGAGAGCATGCGAGGACTGAAGGGAAAGAACGTGCTCGTCACCGGCGGTACGTCAGGGATCGGCCAGGCGATCGCGGTTCGGTTCGCCGAGTACGGCGCCAACGTCGCCATCAACTACCGGGGCATGGCCGATGAAGCCGCCGAGACAGAGGAGCAGGTTCAGGCCTGCGTGAAGAAGGTCCGGCAAGAGGGCGTCCGCGACGTCCTCGTTCGGGGCGACGTCTCCAAGGAGGAGGAGGTCGTACGCATGGTCGCTGACACCGTCGAGCAACTGGGCGGAATCGACGTGCTGATCAACAACGCCGGCATCCAGATCTCTTGCCCGTCCCACGAGCTTTCGTCCGAGGATTTCGAGAAGGTGCTGGCGGTCAACCTCCGTGGTGCGTTCCTGTGCGCGCGTGAGGCGATCCGCAGCTTCCTCGCAGCAGGTACGCCCGGTGTGATCATCAACATCTCGAGCGTCCATCAGCTGATCCCGAAGCCGAGCTACCTCGGCTATTCGGTGAGCAAGGGCGGGATGATGAACCTGACCAGGACGCTCGCGCTCGAGTACGCGGGCCAGGGCATTCGCGTCAACGCGATCGGGCCCGGTGCGACGGTCACGCCGATCAACCGCGCCTGGGCCGACGACCCGGTCAAGAGCAAGCAGGTCACGAGCCACATCCCGATGCCGCGACCGGGGACGGCCGACGAGATGGGCGGCGTCGCTTGCTTCCTGGCCAGCGACGACGCGGCCTACATCACCGGCCAGACCATCTTCGTCGACGGCGGCCTGACGCTGTTCGCGGACTTTCGCGAGCCCTGGTCGTCCGAATGACCGCCACGGCTGACGTCCACCACGGCGTCTTCGTGGTCGAGAACCTCGATACCTCGGCGCTTGCCGCCGACGGCGTCCGCGAGTTCGCCCTCGTCCTCACCTTCCCGAAGCTTCGCGGCGCCACCGGCGCCTGGACGACACCGATCGCCTTCGTCTGACTGGAGGAACCGCGATGAGCACCGAGCACTACGACGTCATCATCATCGGCACCGGCGCCGGCGGCGGCACGCTCGCGCACAGGCTGGCCCCCTCCGGCAAACGCATCCTCCTGCTCGAGCGCGGCGGCTACCTGCCACGAGAGCCCGAGAACTGGGATAGCCGAGAAGTGTTCGGCAAGAACCGTTACGTGACCGAGGAACTCTGGTACGACAAGTACGGCGTGCCCTTCAGACCCCACGCGCAGTACTTCGTCGGGGGCAACACCAAGGTCTACGGGGCGATCCTCTTCCGCCTCCGCGAACGCGACTTCGGCGAGGTCAAGCACTACGGCGGCATCTCGCCGGCCTGGCCGCTCTCGTACCAGGATTTCGAGCCGTACTACACCGAGGCCGAGAAGCTCTACCTCGTGCACGGGCAGCGCGGCGAGGACCCGACCGAGCCGCCTCGGTCGGGCCCCTTTCCGTACCCGGCGGTCTCGCATGAGCCGCGCATCCAGCAGCTTCACGACGACTTCGTGAAGACCGGTCACCAGCCGTTCCACCTGCCGGTGGGCGTCGACCTCGACGAATCCGATCCCGAGCAGGGCCGTTGCGTCCGCTGCGCGAAGTTCGACGGCTTCCCCTGTCTCACCGACGGCAAGGCCGACGCGCACGTGCTGTGCGTGCGGCCGGCGTTGAAGCACGGCAACGTGACGCTCAGGACGGGCTCGAAGGTAAAACGCCTCGAGACTGACGCCGCGGGGCAGACGGTCACCGGCGTCGTGGTCGACCGCGGGGGGGTCGACGAGACCTACAGCGCCGACATCGTGGTCGTCTCCTGCGGCGCCGCGAACTCGGCGGCGCTCCTGCTCAGATCAGCCTCGGACGAGCACCCAAATGGGCTCGCGAACTCGTCGGACGTGGTGGGCCGCCACTACATGGCGCATCTCAACTCCGGCGTGATCGCGATCTCGCAGACTCCGAATCCGACGAAGTTCCAGAAGACGCTCGGCATCAACGACTACTACTGGGGGGCCGAGGACTCGGACCTCCCGCTCGGACACATCCAGATGCTCGGCAAGTCGGACAAGAACATCCTCAGAGCCGGCGCCCCCTGGTTCGCTCCCGGGTTGGCGCTCGATTACATGTCGAAGCACGCGATCGACTTCTGGCTCACGACCGAGGACCTGCCGCACCCGGACAACCGAGTCACGGTCGACGGCCAGGGGAACATTCATCTCGCCAAGACGTACCTCAACACCGAGCCGCACAAGCGCCTCCTGGCCAAGCTGAAGGGCTTGCTCGGCCCGCTCGGGTGCCACGAGACCGCGGTCACTCGCTGGTCGGTGCTCGATCAGCAGATCCCGCTGGCCGGGATCGCCCACAACTGCGGCACCGTTCGCTTCGGCACGGACCCGGCGGAGTCGGCGCTCGACGTCAATTGCAAGGCGCACGATCTCGACAACCTCTACGTCGTCGACACGAGCTTCTTCCCGTCGTCGAGCGCGGTCAACCCGGCGCTCACCGCGATGGCGAACGCGCTGCGGGTGGGCGATCACCTGCTCGAGCGGCTCGACGTTAGCGTGGAGACCGAGCTGGCCAGGCAGATCGCAAAGCCACAGGAGGTGGCCTCATGAAACTCGCAAACACGCTCGCCAACAGCATCGGCAAGGGTCTGATGGCCGGCTTCGTCGGCACGGCTGCGATGACGATCTCGAGCACGCTCGAGGCGAGGCTGCGCCACCGAGCGGCAAGCTCGGCCCCTGCCCGGGCGACCGCCAAGATGCTCGGGATCAAGGAGTTCGAGGACGACATCGCCAAGGCGCGCTTCAACGACCTCTCTCACTGGGGCTACGGCACCGGTTGGGGCGTCGTCCGCGGCCTGCTCGGCGCGACGAGGCTGTCACCCAGGGCCGCGAGCGCGGCTCACGGCGCCGCCGTCTGGGGCAGCGCACAGGTGGCGCTTCCTGCCCTGGAGATCGCGCCGCCGATCGTCTTCTGGGCAAAGGAGGAGATCGCGATCGACGCGTTCCATCACGCGGTGTACGCCGCGGCGACGGGGCTCGCCTACCAGCTGATCGACGGCCGCCGCTGACGACAAACGCGGCTCGCCTGATCAGAGGTTCGGGCCGCCGTGCGATCGTACGCGGTCGTGGCGATCGCACCTGAGGAGCACGCGCGGCGGCGCGACCGGCTCGGCGAGTTGCTCGAAGTCCGCGAGATCGACGCGCTTTTCGTCCCTCCCTCATCCGATCTCGAGTACCTGACCGGAGTCGAGCGCGACCTTCCGAGCTTCGGTCACCTCGCGTACGCGCACGGCTGGGTCGCGGGCGCCTTCTTCGCGCCGAGCCGTGAGCCGCTCTTCGTGCTGCCGCGGATGGTGGTCGAGTTTCACCTCGGGGGTCGATCTCCTGAAGGGTCGATCGTCGTGGGCGAGGACAGCGACGGCCGCACCCTCTTCGGCGAGGCGGCCCGCAGCCTCGGCTCGCCGTGCCGCGTCGCGCTTGGAGCCCGCGCATGGGCGCAGACGGTGATCGAGCTGGGAGGGGCGCTTCCAGGTGCCGAGCTCGTTGAGGGCTCGTCGCTCGTAAACGAGCTTCGTCGCGTGAAGTCAGAAGCCGAGCTCGAGCTGATGGCGCGGGCCTGCGTGCTCGCACGCGAGACGATGGAAGCGTCGGCGCAGCGGGTGGAGCCCGGTGTGACGATGGGCGAGCTGGCCGAGGAGGTGGAGCACCAGCTGCGCGTGCGGGGCTCGCGCTGTCCCTCGTTCCCTACCCATATCTTCACGTGGGGCGAGCGGAGGCTCGACTCGGGCGACGCGAGCGCGAGCGAGCCTCTCGCGGAGGGAGAGGCCGTCCTGTTCGACTTCGGCGCGGTCGTCGGCGGCTACTGCTCGGATTTCGGCCGGACAGTGGTCTGCGGCGAAACGCCGACCGGCTACGAAGAGGCGAGGCACGCGATGCTCGCCGCGCAGGAGGCGGGCCGAGCCGCGGCGGTGCCCGGCGCGCTCGCTCGCGACGTGAATGCGGCCTGCCGAGCGCCGATCGACGACGCCGGCCTGGGCACCGGCTTCCGCCACCGCATGGGCCACGGGATCGGGCTCGATGTGCACGAGGGCCCGTTCCTCTCCGTCGAGGACGTGACACCGCTCGAAACCGGCATGACGTTCACCGACGAGCCGTCGATTCTCGTCGACGGCAGCTTCGGAGTCCGCGTCGAGGACGTGATCGTCGTCGCGGACGGAGGCGCCCGACTGCTCTAGGCACGGCGAGCCTCGGCCAAGCCCTGCACGGCGAGGCGCTCAGCGGCGGTCGCGCTGGTGATTCCTTCGGACTCGGCCTTGGCATAGATCGCGCTCAACGTGGCACCGATACCCGCGAGCTTCTCTTCGAGCGTCGCCTCGTCCCAACGAAGGTCCTCCAGCCCCAGGAGCTGGAGGACGCCCCCAGCGTTGATCACGTAGTCGGGCGCATAGAGGATCCCGGCGCTGTGAAGCCGGTCCGCATCCGCGGGCGAAGCGAGTTGATTGTTCGCCGAGCCCGCAACGATGCGACAGCGCAGGCGCGAGACCGAATCCGCATCGAGCACCCCACCAACAGCACAGGGCGCGAAGACGTCGCACTCGGTGTCATAGACGCGGTCCGCCGCGATCACTGCACCGTTGACGCTGCGCGCGACCTCATCGGCGAGCTCGGCCGCGAGATCGCTGACCAGGACGCTGGCCCCGGCTTCGGCAAGCAACAGCGCGAGCGCCTTTCCGACGCTCCCGACGCCTTGCACGAGCACTGTCCGCCCTGAGAGATCGTCCGATCCGAAGGAGTGGGCGAGACTCGCTCGAATGCCGTAAAAGACCCCACGTGCCGTTCCGCGCCCGCTGTCCCCGCCACCCCCGCTCTCCTCGCTGGTGCCGTAGACGAACTGGCAACGTTCTGCGACGACATCGAGATCGGTCGGCGAGATGTTGAGGTCGGCCGCCGTCCGGAAGGTTCCGCCAAGAGACGCGACCATCTCTCCGTAGCGCAGAAGAAGCTCGCGCCGCGCCTCGCCGAGGGGCAGCTCGGGAACCGCGAGCACGGCTTTCCCCCCGCCGAACGGCACTCCGAGGACTGCCATCTTCCGGCTCATCGCAGCCGACAGGCGCATGGCATCGACGAGACCGTCGGAAGAGGCCGCGTACGTTCGCATGCGCGTTCCGCCGCCGGCAGGGCCGCGCGCTGTCGAGTGGATGCAGATGAACATCCACGCGCCGCTTTGGCGGTCGAAGCGGATCAGCGCTTCCTCGCCGTCCCACGATCGCAGTAGGTCCTCGAACATCGCAACGCCTCCCAGGTCGGCCGCACCTACGTTTGCACAAGGTGCTGCGCTCGGGAGGCACAGCACCAGGCGACGATCTGAACCCGTGGTTCTCCGGCCCGTGCGGGGACCTAGAGCTCGGCGATTCCGGGGCGTGGAAGCCCGTCCACGTCGAGCTCCGGCAGCTCCGGCGTGCGCGTGAGCACCTCGATGCCGTCGCTCGAGACGAGCGCTGTGTCCTCGGACTTCGCGCCGCCGGTGATGGAAGGATTCCAGGCCACGGCGCACGAGTCGGGGAGTGGAGTGGAGTCGTCGGGCACGGCGAACACCTCTCGTCCCTGGTATCCGGTGATCCCGCCCTGATGGTGGAGTCGCCACTCGTCGGGGAAGCCGCGCTCCTCGTAGGCCCTCACCGCGATGCCGAAGATCTCGCCGACCGCTGTGCCGGGGCGTGAGGCGATCAGCATCGCCGCATCGACCTCGGCGCAGGCGCGATGGAGCCGCTGAAGGCTCTCGGGCGGGCTCCCGAACGAGAGCAGCCGGGTGAGCGAGACGTGGAGGCCGTCGCGCTCGGCCGTCATCGCGAGTCTCGTTGTCGGGGAAGAGCACCCACCGTCCCTCGGGGGACACAACGACGGTATACGTGGATTCCGGCGCCGACGCGCTCACCGGACGGCCGCGGCCGCAGAGCAGCCAGCGCACGGTCGCGGGGGTTGCGGCGACGACGGCGCCGGAGCCTGACCTCGCGACCGCCTCCAGCACCGCAGCACACTTCTGTTCCGCCTCAGAACGCATCGAGTTCCGTCTCGGACGCAGAGCTTCGTGTTACACGGCGTAACGCCTGGCCGGTTGCAAAGACAGGACGGACATGCGAATCCCACTTTCTCTCATTGCCGCGTTCACCGCCGTCGCCGTGATCGCGGGTGCCCCGTCCACTGCGGGCGGGGCGGACTCGGCGGCCGCGACGCTCACGGTGCATGGCTCCGACTACGGGCAGATCCTTTTCGACGGCCGGGGCCGCGCGCTCTATGCCTTCACCCGCGACTCACGCGGGCGCAGTGCCTGCTCGGGCGCCTGCGCTGCGGCCTGGCCGCCCTACCTCGCGCGCGGCGCGCTGCGACCGGCTGCGGGCGTCCGGGCCTCGCTCCTGGGATCGATCCGTCGGGGTGACGGCACGCGACAGGTGACCTACGCCGGGCATCCGCTTTACTACTACGTCCGCGACCGGCGACCCGGCGAGGTGCGCTGCCAGAACGTGTTCGGGTTCGGCGGGCTCTGGCTCGTCGTTCGGGCAAGCGGCCGGCTCGTCCGCTAGACACCATGGCCAAGGAAACGATCAGCATCCTCGACGGCTCGACCTTCGTCGTGTCGAACCGTGCCGGCGACGTCGACGCCGGCCCCGACCAGCCGCACGGTCTCTTCTACAAGGACACGCGCTTCCTCTCGCGCTGGATCCTGACCGTCAACGGCACGAAGCCCGACGTCCTCTCCACCGACGACGTCGAGTACTTCGCCGCCCAGTTCTTCCTCGTCCCGCCGACCGGGACGATCTACAAGAACCCGTACCTGTCGGTGCTCCGGCGCCGCTACGTCGGCGACGGCTTCCACGAGGACATCACCATCCTCAACCACGACTCGAAGGCCGCCGAGCTCACGCTGCGGATCGAAGCGGCCTCCGACTTCGCCGACCTGTTCGAGGTCAAGGACGCGCTGGAGAAGAAGGGTGAGACCTACCGGGAGGTGCGCGGCGACGAGCTCGTGCTCGGTTACCGGCGCGAGCAGTTCGTCCGGGAGACGGCGATTGGCGCGAGCGCCGAGGTCGAGCTCGACGAGCACGGCCTCACCTTTCACATTCGCGTGGAGCCGCACGGCGAGTGGAACACCTGCCTCGACGTGCTTCCTGTCGCCGGCGGGGTCGAAGGAATCAAGTACGGGCACGGCGAGCGGACGGCGAAGCCGAACATGGGTAAGAGCCTCGAGGAATGGATCGAGGCCGTCCCGGCGCTCGAGTCGGACTGGGATCCGCTCGAGCACGTCTACCGGAAGAGCCTCGTCGATCTAGCCGCCCTCCGTTTCTATCCGGAGGGCTCTCCGGGCGCCTCGGTTCCGGCAGCCGGGCTGCCGTGGTTCATGTCGCTCTTCGGGCGCGACAGCGTGATCACGAGCTACCAGGCGCTCCCGTTCGTGCCCGAGCTCGCGGCGGCGACGCTGCGCGTGCT
>Ga0136620_10000715_pt1 | contig 15111 bp, 14 predicted proteins | sample AntDrymUQ4162106_2_FD_104806 | JGI IMG/M metagenome (GOLD analysis project Ga0136620, IMG submission 104806) | Polar desert sand microbial communities from Dry Valleys, Antarctica - metaG UQ416 (21.06) | ecosystem: Environmental > Terrestrial > Soil > Desert | place: Antarctica: Dry Valley... | reverse complement strand
CTGCTCGATCGATCGCCTGGAGGCGTGGTGTGGCCGACATCTCGCCGAATCCCAGATCGATGATGACCGGCTGCCCGTCGGTCACCAGGACGTTGGCAGCTCGCAGGGCACGGTGGGCCAGCCCAGCGCCGTGCAGGCGAGAGGCCTCCCGCCACACTGCGTCCAGCAGGTCGGGTCCGAGCTCATCGGTGCCCAGTGAATCCAGCCGCCGGTGACCGACGTCCTCCATCGCCAACGCCACCGAGCCGTCGGCGAGCGACACCACGGCCTTGACATCGGGACACTTCACGCCGCCGCGGCGCGCCGTCATCAGCATCAGTGCTTCGTGCTCGACCTCTCGCTGCAGCGACGATGCCGGCCAGTTGTCACTCGGCTCACGCAGCATCAGCTTGCGGTAGCTGCGGTACAGGAACTCGGCGTCGCGACTGTCCTGCGCGTAGACCTTCACGAAACATGGGGCACCGGGGCGAGTGACCGTCCTGTAAAGCTGCGCACGACCCCCGACGGCAGCCTGCAGGTGCATGCTCGTCACGGCGATCCCTCGCTGGGCGAGCGCCTCACGGACGGTCGCTGGCGATGCTCTCCGATTGGGGGCGCCGAGGACGGCGAGGATCACCGACCCGATGAGGGCACCGACGGCACCCGAAAGCAACAGATCGGGCACGGCCGCGGTGCCGGCGATCGCCATCGTCGTTGCCAGGACGACCAGCGCGATGTCGAGCGCCCGCCTCCAGCGTGCGGCCAGCCACGGTTTGCCGACTGTCGCAGCTGCTACGGCGCCTGCCAGGTACTCGAGCGACGGGAAGCCGGTGGAGATCGGCAACGTCGCATCGGTCAGTGCGCCCGAGACGGCTCCGCCGACGTCGATCGCGGCGCCGATCAGGGCGATCGACGCGGCGCCGGCTGCGGCGCCGAGCCCGACCATCCCCGTACGACGCCAGCGCCGGCGAAGTGCCAGCGCTGCGAGCACCGCCACCGGGGTGGTCACCGACATCACTTGCGTCAACCCAAGCAGCAGTTCTCGGGCGGTGTGGTGTATCGCTGTGGCAACCCGACCGAGGTCGGTCGCCAGCGCAGCGTTGGTCTCGGTCGCAAGTTCATCGAAGGCGATCAGCGCCAGCGTTGCTGCGCCCCACAGCGCCGTACGAACGACGTCGCCGGGATGGCGAAAGTAGCGCTCACCTGGCGGGCGGTGATCGGTGCCAGACATGTCGCGATCGATCGAGGACGACTCCGCCACCGCCGTCCCCTCGACGGGCGGCGACGTCATCCAGATCCTCCTGGACAGATCGCCGGACCTGCCCCGCAGAGCCGCAACCCCGAGTCCTGCTCGACCTCTCGGACGAGAGCAGCTCTGGACTGGAACGCAACGGCCGCGTCTGCATCGAGCGTGAGAGAGGCGTTCGCGCCGCCGTCGAACGAGAACTGGTACGTCACACACCCGCCCGTGAACACGTAGGAACGCGTGGACTCCAGCTCTGGCGGCAGACTCCCGGGCTGCTCGTAACGCTGCATGCCCAGCTCGTCGCTCGGCACCTCGGTGGCTTCGGCCACCGAACAGTCCTGTGGTCGCAGCAACGTCACCTCGACGGCGTCGTGACCGGCTCGGTCGGAGTCGAGCGAGAACCACCCACGACCTCGACGGATCTCGACCCCGCCCACGTCCCAGCCCGCCGGCAGCGACGCCAGGCAGGGCACCTGCGTCGCGGTAGGCACCGCTTGAGCCATCAGGATCATCACGTCTTCTGTGCCGCATGTGGGATCGCTCTCCACCGGTAGCTCGGCGGGGGTGAACATCCCGTAGACGCTGTTGAGCGCTAGCGCTCCGGTGGCGAGAACGGCGAGCGCCAGCAAGATCCTGCGTGCACTCCACTGCTGCATCGAGATCGGCCGCCGCGCTGGCGCCAAGGCGCGGAACTGCGCACGGAGGTCGCGGCCGTCACGCTTCATCGTCGCACGAAGCTGAGTCGGGCTGGCGATGCCGCTGACGGCAGCGAAGGCTTCGGCGATGTCGTCAGGAGTGAAGAACGCGAGCGCTCGCAGATAGACACGCTCGGCGTCGGTTCGCACGGCGAGTACCAACATCATGTTGGCCAGATCGACCGCCTGCCGCCAGGGCGTCGGCCGGATCTGCACGAAGGCGGCGTCGATCAGCCGCAGATGCCCGTCCTTGGCGACCAACAGGTTCGCCGGCTTGATGTCGCGGTGGGCGAGGCCCGAGTCCCACAACTGACGGATGATCGTGAGTCCCTCGTCGATCAGCTGATCGTCGACCTCGGCGTCGCCGATCTCGGTGGCGTCGGGGTAGAACTCGGTGAGCAAGAGGTACTCGCGCTCCGGCGTCAGCTCCAGCACGCCGAGCGGCGGAGGCGATCGGATCCCAACATCGCGCAGCAGTCGCAGCGCGTAGTCCTCGTGCTGGGCGAGCCGCAGCACCGATTGGAACGGTGCCTCGTCCTCGAGCCGCCCGTACAGCAGCGTCCTGCCCATCTTGTACCAGCGATCGGCGCGGACGTGGTTCATCGCATACAACTTCCCGAACACCCAGCCGTCTGGTCGACCGGCCACCAACAACCGCATCGGCGTCGACCCTCCCGACTCGGCAAGGCCGACGTGCTCCACATGGAGCACCTTCACACCCACCTGATCGGCAATCGCTCGCCGCAGTGCCTCGCCGCGGCGTCCTGCGACGTCCAGATGGGCGGTCTTGCCGCGCCGGTAGGTGATCGGGAAGTTCTCGTTGGGCACGAAGTACCGGAAGGCGTTCAGCGGGATCGCCACGCCGAGCGCGACTCCCACCATCACGTCGAAGGGATGGTCGACACCGAGATACAGACGGGCGCTGACGAACATGGCGATGATGGCGGCGCCCACCATCTTGGCGGTCGTTCTGGCGCGCCCCGGCACCACCATCGTGTAGATCACACCGATGACCGTGAACGAGACCACCATCGCCGTTGCCGACGGGAGGGCAAAACCGCGCCAGCGGCCGATGACGGTGACGTCATACGGGCGCGGCCGTGAGAACTCGGACACCAGGAACAAGCCGGCCAGTTCCAACGCGAAGACGCTGGCGAGGTACGTGAACAGGTGACGCCAGCGGCGGAAGCCGATCATCGCCACGATCAGCCCGACCCCGATCGCAAACATGATCCACCCAGTGGCGATGCGGTCGAGACCCCTGAACAGCTCTGTCAGCCAACCCACTCGGACGCTGGCGATCCCGCGGAGGATCGCCGCATCGAAGCGGTCGGTGAGTCGGCGTGCCGATGCCGACGACAACGTGACGATCACCCAGATGACGAGCAGCGCCACCAGCACCAGCCAGGCCTTGCCGGTAGAACCGAGGCTCCTCGGCAACGGCGGCGCCGCCCCCGAAGGCCTCCGGCGCCGCGCAGAAGCGGCCGCGGCAGGAATGAAGCTCTCCAGGCCGCCGGCAGGTCTTGGATCGAAACGAGGCACGTTCGAGCGAGAGCTGGCGGTCACACCAGACCCTCCGATCTCAACCAGTCGTCGGCGGCGGCGGCCACCGCCGGACCGCCCAGGGCTCCATCGGCGTCGGCGCTCAGCCGGCGAACGGCCTCACTCGTGAGATGACTCGACACCTCGTCGATCACATCCGTGACCTCCTCACCCCATCTGTCAACCACCTCGGTGCGCAACAGGGGCGTCACGTTCTCCGCCGGTTGCCAACCGCGGTCGTCGACCAGTTCGACGAGGCCGTCGGTGCCGATCGCCGGGTCCGTGGAGAACATCAACGCCACGTCCACGTGCCCCGAGCGCAGCGCTTGGCGTGTCAGCGCACCTCCGGCATCGAGCGTGAGCCGCTCCCCGAAGCGCACGCCATACACGTCGTTCAAACCGACGAGACAAAGTCGGCGGGACACACACTCGGGCGGTCCACCGAACGTGAGCTCACCGGCGAGCGGAGCGAGGTCGCTCAGCTCGTCGAGCTCGTGCTCGGTCGACGTGGCGTTGGTGACGACGAAGGCGTTGGTGTTCTCTGCCGGCGCGGCGTCGAGCACCCGGACCTCGGCGCCTTCCAGGGCGCTGACCAGTTGGTCGTGCGTGGTCTCGGCCTCGTCCGACATCTCTGCGGCACCGAGGGTCACGAAGTCGACCGCCGTCCCGGCGTACTCCGGCACCAGCTCGATCAGACCATTGCGCAACGCCGGTCCGACGAACTCGCGAGGACCGAGGGCGAACGCCCGGACCACGTCATAGCCAGCAGCCTCGAGCGCCTGGCTGTACACCTCTGCAAGCACGACGCTCTCGGCGAAGTCGAACGAACCGACGGTGATGGCAGCATCCCCCAAAGCAGAAGCCGACGACGTGCTGGGATCGTCGCCGGAACAGGCGAGCGACGCCAGAGTCATCGACGCGCCCACCAAGGGACCGGAGAATCGCTGCCAACCCATGTTTTTCGCTCACCCCCGCCCGAGAGAACCCTGACGGATTGTCGCACATGGGTCGTTCGGTGGAAAGCGTCTTCCCCGCCAGGATGCGACCCTGTCAGGACATGACGTCGCCGTAGATCCGTTGGTGTGCGTCTGCCAGCTCGCGGCGCTCCGTGCAGCGCTCGTCCCACGTGGCTTGTGGCGCCGGTCGGCCGATGCTCTGGCGCATCGCCTCGACGAGCGAATCCGGGTCGAACCGCTCGTCGGTGAGCTCATAGGTGCGGCACGGACGCTGCTCGGCATAGAACCCGCACGTCGGCGCCACCACAGCGGTGCCGACGTCGTAGCACGCCTCCATCCAGCCCGAGTGACTCCCGAAGCGGTAGGGCAGCACGGACACATCGAGACTGCGCAGATAGTCCCACAACTGGTCGTCGTCGAAGTAGGCGTGCGAGCGCAAGTCGACATCCCGGTGCCGTCCGAGATCGACGAGCGCCTTGGCGATGTGCGGATCGTGGGAATCGCTGTGTCGATCGAGCACCTCGTCATGGACGTCGATCTGCAACCGCGCCCCACCGGTTGCCTCGACCCCCCGTAGGAGTGCCTTCGCCACAGGCACCGGGTCCATGCACGCTCGCAGGCTCTTGGCGTGGATGCCGATGACGGGGCCTGGCCGGACTCGTCGACGGGCGCCCACGAGCGACCGGGGCACCACGTGCGGATGTGGCAGCACGGTGGCAGAGCGAGACCAGCGGGCGTCGATACCGGCGGCGGCACCGGGCGTCAGGGTGATGATCGCTTCGGCCTGTTCGATCAGCAGTTGCAATCGCTCGGCATGGGGACGGGTATCGCGTTGATGCGGATTCCTCAAATCGTGGACCGTGAGCACCAACGGCTTGCGGTGGCGGGCGAGCGCCGCCAGGGAGGCAGCCAGTTCATCGACGCTGACAGCATCGAACCCGAAGTGCACGTGGAACACGTCGAACTCGTGATGGTGCCGGTCGATCCACGATGCGCCCTCGAGCATCACTGGTGGCCACCAACCACCGGAGACCCTCCGACCCCCTGTTGGCAACGGGTCAGCCAGGCGAACGACGTCGTCCTCACGCTCGGGGTCGGCGAGGTGCCGAACGTACACGTGGGAGGCAGGAACGGAAGCCACCCTGATGACGGCTGTCGAGCGACTGGGCGTCGAAGCCCGAGAGTGTCCGAGTTGCGTGAGCACGAGTGCTGACCGTTACCCGGCGCGGTCGAACCTGAACCATCTCACCCGCCAATCGCGCCGAGCCACCGGCGCGGAGCACCTCAGCAGATGCGCGGGAGCGGATCGCCGACCAGCATGTCGATCATCCGGTGACCTCCGAAGGCGGTGCGTCCGAGCACCCGCCCGGGAGGATCGGCGCCGACCTCACCGACGACAGCAGCACCGGCGCTGACCTCGACGGCCCGCATCGCGCTGAGCGCCGCCTCGACGGCATCCGCGGCGACGATCGCCACGAAGCGGCCCTCGTTGGCGACGTAGAGCGGGTCGATGCCGAGCAGCTCGCACGCCGCACCCACGGCCGGTTGTATGGGCACAGCGTGCTCGTCGAGCATCACCGAAACCTCGGCGGCCAGTGCCAGCTCGTTGAGCACCGTCGCTACGCCGCCCCGCGTGGCGTCGCGCATCCACCGCACAGAAGGACCGCAGGCGGCGAGCAATGCGTCGACTGCCGGCCACAGTGGCGCGGTGTCGCTGCGCACGTCTGCCTCGATGTCGAGCCCACCGCGAGCGAGCATGATCGCCACGCCATGATCGCCGATCGTCCCCGACACGATCACCCGATCGTCCGGGCGAACCGACGAAGAGCTGACGCGAGACCGTTCGTCGAGCACTCCGACGCCCGTCGTCGTGATGTACATCTGATCGGCCTTGCCCCGCTCGACCACTTTGGTGTCGCCGGCCACGATGACGACGCCTGCTGCCGTGGCGGCAGCGGCCATGGCCTCGGCCTCGGCGCGCACCACATCGGCGGGCACGCCTTCCTCGAGGATGAAGCTCGCCGTGACGGCGAGCGGACGGGCGCCCGACACGGCCAGATCGTTGACCGTTCCGTTGACGGCCAACTCACCGATCGAGCCGCCGGGGAATCGGATCGGTGTGACGACGAAGGCATCGGTGGTCACGGCCACCAGCGCTCCGCCGATGTCGAGCACCGCAGCATCACCGAGCGTGGACAGGGCGGGGTTCATGAACGCCGGGACGAACACCCCTTCGACGAGCTTGCGGCTCGCCTTACCACCTGCGCCATGGGCCATCGTCACCCGCTCGTCGGTGAACCGCGGCACGGCGCGCCGCCGCTTCTCGATACGCGCTTCGACGAGGGACTCGCGGTCCTGCTCGCCTGCGGTCACGCGCCGGTCTTGACCTTCAGCTCCACTCTCTGGCGAGAGGCCTTGCCGAAGTTGTAGTAAGCGGCGCAGGCACCCTCTGACGAGACCATGCACGTGCCGATCGGCGTCTCGGGTGTGCACGCCGTGCCGAAGACCTTGCACTCCCACGGCTTGAGCACGCCCTTGAGCACCTCGCCGCACTGGCATGCCTTCGGGTCGGCCACCCTGACGCCTGGCACGTCGAAGCGCAGTTCGGCGTCGAACTCGGCGTATCGCTCGGAAAGCTGCAACGCCGAATGGTTGATCGAACCGAGGCCGCGCCACTCGAACCAGGGGCGCAGCGTCATCGTGTCGGCGATAGCCCGCAGCGCCACCGGGTTGCCCTCGTCACGGACAACGCGTGCGTACTGGTTCTCCACCTCGGCCCGCCGGTCGGAGAGCTGGTCGATGATCATCGCGATCGCCTCGAGCAGATCGAGTGGCTCGAACCCGGCCACGACGATGGGCATTTGCTCGCTACTGGCGATCCACTCGTAGGGACGGTTGCCGATCACCGTCGAGACGTGACCAGGGCCGATGAAGGCGTCGAGGCGCAAGTCGGGTGAATCGAGGATCGCCTTGATCGCCGGGATGATCGTGACGTGGTTGCAGAACACCGAGAAGTTGCCAACGCCATCGGCCTTCGCACGTTGCAGGGTCAACGCCGTCGAGGGGGCCGTGGTCTCGAAGCCGATGGCGTAGAACATCACGTGGCGGTCGGGGTTGTCGACAGCGAGACGTAGTGCGTCGAGTGGTGAGTACACCACCCGGATGTCGGCGCCACGGGCGCGGGCGTCGAGGAACGAGCCCCTCCCGCCCGGCACTCGCATGAGATCGCCGAAGCAGGTCAGGATCATCTCAGGGTGCGCTTCGGCGATCGCCGTGGCGTCGTCGATGCGGCCCATCGGGATCACACACACCGGGCACCCCGGTCCATGCACCAGCTCGATCGACTCTGGCAGGTAGTCGTGTACGCCGTAGCGGTAGATGGCGTGGGTGTGGCCCCCGCACACCTCCATCAGCTTGTAATGGCGGTCGGGCTCGACCCGTGCGGCGATGCGATCGGCCAGATGGCGGGCGAGCTCGGGATCGCGGTACTCGTCGACGTACCTCACGTGAGCTTCTCCAGCGCCACGCGGGCGTGGACCAGCACCCGGTCGCCGGGGACCACCGGGGCGACCAACTCCACAGCGACGAGCTCGGTGCCGCCGTCATCGGCCCGGCACACGGCGTCGGCACCGTCGAGCGACACGACCACCAGCGGCACGGCGACATCGCCGCACGTGATGCAAATGTCCGGCTCATGTTGCTGGAGCTCGCTTCGCTCGCTCATCCGGGATCGGTCTCCAGCAGCTGCGCCAGCTCCTCGTCGAACCCGGAGCCCATCAGCCGCAAACCTTCCAGCGCCCGGTCGGCCTCCTCCTCGTCGATGCGTGACATGGCAAACCCGACATGGATGAGCACCCAATCGCCGACGGCGAGACGCTCATCCTCGAGCAGCCCGACATTGATCCGTCTCCGCACGCCGGTGACCTCGACCATGGCGAGGTGCGGGTTGATGTCGTCGAACTCGGCGACGCGCCCTGGGATTCCGAGACACATGATCTACATCCTCCTGATCGCCAGATAGCGGCGGATGTCCTTGGGGATCGCGGCCATCACCCCGCCGAAGCCCTTGATCCTGGCACCGACACGCTTCATGAAGTCCACCGTTGTTCCCCCCGTTCTCACTGAACAAGTTCTAACACCCTTTCGACGCGATCCCGTCACCCGGATCCGGCGACACCGACCCGGCCGAGGGCCGCCGCACCATTGGCGCGAACGCGTTCGAGCAGGATCGCTCGGGCTGCATCGGACTTGGCGGCATCGCCACCCCAGGTGCGCAGCACGTCGTCTTGGATGGCACGACCATACGAGAAGCTGAGTGTCCACGGATGGCCGCCGAGACCGACCATGGCAGCAAGGTGCTCCGTCGCCGACGACGGCGATTGCCCGCCGGACAAGAAGGTGATCCCCGGCACTGTGTCGGGCACGGTCGCTCGGAGACACTCCACGGTGGCTGCTGCAACCGTGTCGCTGGACGCCGATGGAGCCCCTTTGCCTGGCAGGACCATGGACGGCTTGAGCACGATGGCGGCGAGGTCGACGTCCGCCAGCTGCAGCTGGGCGAACACCTCGGTCAGCGCGTTGCGGGTCACCTCCTGGCAGCGTTCGGCGTCGTGGTCGCCTTCCATGAGCACTTCGGGTTCGACGATGGGTACGAGACCGCCCTCTTGACAGAGAGCCGCATAGCGAGCCAGCGCGTGGGCATTGGCGACGACCGCTCGGCGGGTAGGCCGGTCGTCGCCGATCGAGAGCACCGCACGCCACTTGGCGAAGCGGGCGCCGAGGGCGCGGTAGTCGGCGATTCGCTGCCGCAGGCCGTCGAGACCCTCGGTCACGGTCTCGCCCGGAGCTCCGGCCAACGGCTTGGCGCCGGTGTCGACCTTGATGCCAGGAAGGATCCCCCGTTTGGCGAGCAACTCCGGAATGAGCACCCCATCAGCGGACGATTGTCGGAACGTCTCGTCGAACAGGATCACACCGCTGATGTGGGCTTCGATGCCAGGGGCGCCGACGAGCAGCTCACGATACGCCCGGCGAGTGTCCTCGTTCGACTCGATGCCGAGTGCCTCGAAGCGCGACGTGATGGTGGCGACGCTCTCGTCGGCGGCCAGGATGCCGGTGCCGGGTCGGACCATGGCTGCGGCGGTCTCGCGGAGATCAGGATCGGTCACTGTCGTGCACTCCTTCTGGTTGTCTCTCTCGCTACCCGGCGTTGACCGCAGACTCGTCTGTGGCGTTGGACCGGCTGGCCATCAGCAGGTGGTAAAGGAGGATGAGCTGGACGACGGCGAGCGGCTCGCTGCGCGTCCCATTGCCAACGACTCCGAGGGCCTGGGGAAGCTCGGCGTCGACACCGAGCTCGGACCAGATCGACTCCTCGATCTGGCGCGTGGTGTCGCGCGAGGCGTACCCGTGGACGTGGAGAGCATCGACCGGCTTGCTGTCCTGGTCGCGGATCAGCTTGAGGTGCATCGCGCTGCGGTGCTCCTCACCGAGGACAGCGCTCAGGTCTGGGTGGGATGCTGTCGGCCGGAGCAGGATCGTGGCCGAGAGCGGATCGCCGGCGCTCTCGCCGCGCTCCTCGATCGGTGCGAAGCGCACGACGATGTCGGCGAACGCGCGCTGCGGGCGGATGAACGCCTCCGAGTCGGGCTCACGCTTCTCGAGGTCGGCGAGCACCTGCTCCTCGGTGTACCCGCGGTCGCGGGTGTCGCGCTTCACCTTCCAGGCACGCCGGATCTCCTCTGGCGGATCGAGGTACACGGAGAGGTCGAAACACGCCCGCGTCAGTCGGCTGTGCAGCGGGAGGAGGCCTTCGACGATGACGTTCTGTGGCGGCTCGAACAGCAACGGCCGGTCGAGCGTGCCGTCGTGGTGGTTGTACACGGGCTTGAGGATCGGCTCGCCCATGGTCAGATGCCGGAGATGCTGCTCCATGATCGCCACGTAGTTGCACTCCGGGTCGAGCGGCGTGAACGGCAGGTCGCGCCGTTCTTCGCGGTCGTAGCGGTGATAGTCGTCGACACAGATGGCACCGACGGTTCCATCGTCGAGGGCGTCGACGATGCCTCGCGTGAGTGTGGTCTTGCCAGAGGCGCTGTCACCGGCGATGGCGAGCATCGCTGGCCGATTCGACCCGTCACCGCTGAGACGGCCGAGGGCGACCGACTTTGGGCTCATCGGCGCTGCCTGCCGAAGACTGGGTCCGCCGCCATCACCAGCACACTACCGACGAGGGCAAGTCCGTGCAGACCGGATGATCGGTCAGGCCGCCGCCGTGCGCTCCCCGATTGACCGCGCCTGATCAACCCCGAGCTCCGAGTCGGTCCGCTAACAGCCGTCGGCCATGCGCGGTCGGGGTGAATCCGTCTGCGGCTTCGAGGATCGAGCGCGCTGCCAGCGCGGCCGTTGGCGACAGTGCCACGTCCGATGAGGCGACGAGGTGCCATGGACGGTCGATCGGGGTGTGCGGGCACTCGACACGGACGAGGGCTCCAGAGGCAAGCCGCGCCGCGACGGCGTCGAGGGAGATCAGCGCCACGCCGAAACCGGCGACGACCGCCTGCTCGACCGCACCGTTCGAGCCGAGGATCATCTGCGGCGGGTCGATGCCGAGCTGAGCGAGCAGACCGTCGGTGGCCTCTCGGGTGCCCGAACCCTCCTCGCGGAGCAGCCATGTCGCTTCGGCGAGTCCGGCAACGGCGTCCCGGCGCGACCGCGGCTTGGGGCGCATGGGATCGCCGACGACCACCAGCGTGTTGCGAGCCCGCCCGAGGACCACGGCGGCGAGCGAGGACGGTGGCCGACCGGCAAGGACGAGGTCGGCGTCGAGGTCGCGCAATGCGTCCCACACCGAGGTGCGGTTGCCGACGCTGACGGTGACGCCGGCGCCGGGCTGCTCGCGCCGGAAGGCGGCGAGGAGTGGGAGCAGCACCTGCTCGGCAGCGGTGGCGATGGCGGCGATGCGCACCGTGCCTCGCGGCGGATCTTCGACGCTCTTGGCGACCCTCACCCCGTGGTCGAGCAGGTCGAGGCCGGCCTTGGCCGCCGCTGCGAAGGATTGTCCCGCCGCTGTCACTCGCAAGCCCCGCCCATCGCGTTCGATGAGGTCGACGCCGAGCTCGCGCTCGAGGCTCGCAACGGCCCCCGACACGGCCGGCTGGGACACCACGAGGTGTTCGGCCGCCGCCCGCACGGAACCGAGTTGAACGACCGCCAAGAAGGTACGGAGCTGCGTGAATGTCATAAGAGATCACCTAATGAACATTGGTAAATTCATCATAGACACCGACCCCATTCGTCTGCGACCATGGAGCCATGAGCACCACCACCCCGAACGGAGAGACCGATCGCTGGGCTGCCGGGGTGATCTCCTACAAGCAGATGGGCTATTGGCGGCCGGACTACGAACCGTCCGACACCGATATCATCGCCGCCTTCCGCGTCACCCCACAGAAGGGGGTCGACCCTGAAGAAGCGGGCGCCGCCGTCGCCGGCGAGTCGTCGACCGCCACGTGGACTGTCGTGTGGACCGACCGGCTCACCGACCACACCCGCTACCAGGGCAAGTGCTACAGGGTCGACCCGGTGCCGGGGAACCCGGAACAGTGGATCGCCTACATCGCCTACGACCTCGACCTGTTCGAGGAAGGGTCGATCGCCAACTTGACGTCATCGATCATCGGCAACGTCTTCGGCTTCAAGGCGTTGAAGGCCCTCCGCTTGGAGGACATGCGCATCCCGGTCGCCTACGTCAAGACGTTCGACGGACCGCCCCATGGCATCGTCGCCGAACGGGAGATGCTCAACAAGTACGGGCGCCCGCTCATCGGCTGCACCGTGAAGCCGAAGCTCGGTCTGTCGGCGCGCAACTACGGGCGGGTGGTGTACGAGGGCCTGCGCGGCGGGCTCGACTTCACCAAGGACGACGAGAACATCAACAGCCAGCCGTTCATGCGGTGGCGGGAGCGGTTCCTCTACTGCATGGAGGCGATCGAGCGGGCGCAGGAGCGCACCGGCGAGATCAAGGGCCACTACATGAACGTCACGGCGGCGTCGATGGAGGACATGTACGAGCGCGCCGAGTTCGCCAAGGAGCTCGGGAACATCATCGTGATGATGGACCTCACGGTTGGCTTTACTGCGATGACCTCGATGTCGAAGTGGGCCCGCCGCAACGGCGTGCTGCTGCACCTGCACCGGGCCGGCCACGGCACGTACACCCGCCAGAAGAACCATGGGATCTCGTTCCGCGTGATCGCCAAGTGGTGCCGGCTGCTCGGGGTGGACCACATACACGCCGGCACGGTCGTCGGCAAGCTTGAAGGCGACCCGAACATGGTCGCCGGGTACTACGACGTGCTGCGTGACGACTTCATTCCGGCGAACCCGGCCAACGGCATCTACTTCGACCAGCACTGGGCATCGATGCCAGGGGTGATGCCCGTGGCGTCGGGGGGCATCCACGCCGGACAGACCCACCAGCTCATCCATTATCTCGGCGAGGACTCGATCCTGCAGTTCGGCGGCGGCACCATCGGCCACCCGATGGGCATCGCCGCCGGCGGCGAAGCGAACAGGGTGGCCGTTGAGGCGTGCATCAAGGCCCGCAACGAAGGCCGCGAACTCTTCACAGAAGGCGAACAGATCCTGCGCGACGCCGCCGCCCACAGCCCGGCACTGCTCGCCGCCCTCGACACCTGGGGCAGCGTCACGTTCGACTACGAGTCCACCGACACCGCTGACGTCGCCCCGACGCCGTCATGAGAAGAGACACCCGATGATCACCCAAGGCACGTTCGCTTTCCTTCCCGATCTGGATGACGACGAGATCGAGGCTCAGCTCCGGTACGCCATCGACCAGGGATGGGCCATCTCGATCGAGCTCACCGACGACCCTCACCCGCGCAACATCTACTGGGAGTTGTGGGGTCTGCCGATGTTCGATCTCAGCGATGCCGGCGCCGCGTTGCAGGAGGTGCAGGCCTGCCGGGAGGCGTTCCCGCAGCAGTACATCAAGGTCAACGCCTTCGACGCCAGCAAAGGCCGCGAGACGATCGCGCTGAGCTTCCTCGTCCAGCGTCCTGCCGAAGAGCCGGGCTTCCGCCTCGATCGCCAACATGGCCCCGGGCGTACGAACCATTACGTGACCCACCCGTACGTCGCGGATCGACCCCACGGTGAGCGATACCAGTAGCGGTTTCGCCATGCCGCGTCCTGGAGACCGGGCGGGCGGGGCGGCTCGATCGGACAGACGCTCGGTGGACGGCGAGGAGTCGTCCACCGGCGAACCATCCGGCGACGACTCGTCAGCCGGCGACTCGTCCACCGGTGACGCGTCCAGTGGCGACTCGTCCGCCGATTCGGCCCAGCTCCTCGAAGGGGCGAGCGTGGACATCGCCGCCATGCGGGCCGAGCTCGGCGTCGACCACACGCTCGACGAGCTCGACGAGACGCTCGTCGGGCTGGCACCGGTGAAGACTCGCCTGCGCCAGATCGAGGCGCTGTTGCTCATCGACCGCCTGCGTCAACGGTTCGGGCTGGAGTCACCCCGGCCGAACCTGCACATGTGCTTTGCCGGCCCGCCGGGCACGGGCAAGACCACGGTCGCCTCGAGGATGGCCGAGATCCTCCACGCCCTCGGCTACCTGCCGTCGGGTCACCTCGTGGCGGTGAGTCGGGAGGATCTCGTCGGCCAGTACGTCGGTCACACCGCGCCGAAGACGAAGGAAGTGCTGAAGCGGGCGATGGGCGGCGTGCTGTTCATCGATGAGGCCTACGCCCTGCACCGTCCCGAGAACGAGCGCGACTACGGACAGGAGGCGATCGAGATGCTCCTGCAGGTGATGGAGGAGCATCGTGACCGGCTCGTCGTGATCCTCGCCGGCTACGGCGACCGCATGGACGCCTTCTTCGCCCTCAACCCCGGGCTGCGTTCGCGGATAGCGCACCACCTCGACTTCCCCGAGTTCGACGTCGACGACCTGGTCGAGATCGGTCGGCGCATGCTGGCCGAGCAGGGATACCAACTCACCCCCGACGCCGAGGCGGTCTTCCGGGAGTACGTCGAACGCCGGCGCACGCAACCGCACTTCGCCAACGCCCGCAGCATCCGCAACGCCATCGAGCGCACCCGGCTGCGTCACGCCGCCCGCCTGGTCAGCGCTGGCGGCACGGTCGACCGCGAGGCGCTGCGACTGATCGTGCCCGACGACCTGCTCGCCAGCAGCATCTTCGACGACGAGACGTAACCAACCAGCCCTCCTAACCGATCACCAAGACCCCCGTTTCTCGGACGATCTCGAGCGACGACAGAACCTCGTTCGCAGCACCGCCAGCAACGCCGCCGCAGCCGAGGGACGTGTGACGGGAGCCGATCGGGGATACTGGTCGCATGGCCGTCGAGTCACGAATGGTGTTCCTCGGGTTCGGCAAGTTCGCGCGGGCCGACAAGATCTACGCCCTCGAACCGCTTCGCGGTGACGAGCGCGGCGGCGGACAGCGCACCCGGGTCTGGATCGAGGGCGTCAGCGAGCCGATCGTGGCATCGCGAACGGAGCGCACGATCCTGCACGAGATGGGCCAGGACGCGGCAGCACAGGCGCCGATCGTGGCCGACGCCCTCGACCTCGCCGAACGGCTGGTGGCCGCTTCCGACGCCGGGCGCGTCGACCTCGGCGACCTCGGGCGACGAGCG
>Ga0136620_10000714_pt1 | contig 15113 bp, 15 predicted proteins | sample AntDrymUQ4162106_2_FD_104806 | JGI IMG/M metagenome (GOLD analysis project Ga0136620, IMG submission 104806) | Polar desert sand microbial communities from Dry Valleys, Antarctica - metaG UQ416 (21.06) | ecosystem: Environmental > Terrestrial > Soil > Desert | place: Antarctica: Dry Valley... | reverse complement strand
TTCCAGCGGAACGAGGGTTGCGCCAATCTCCCGGAGCTTGGCCCCGACACTCTCGGCGTAGCGCCGATTCGACGTCTTGAGGCTGTCGGGAAGCTCATCCCAGGGCACGAGAGAGGGGTTCCCGGATGCACCTCCGCGAGACCGCTCCTTCGCGACGTAGTCCTCGTGCTTCGCCCGGGCGACGATCTCGATCGCCGATTCGCGGATGAGCGCGGATCCGAGCTTTGTGGACGGGACGAGGGTGACGCGCTGGGGAAGCAGGCGGGTTGCGTCGAGCGCCTGGGACACCAGCTCGCTCGAGATGGCGACGAAGATCTGAATGCCGCCCACGCGTCGGGCGAGACCCGTGCCCGCCGCGATCGCTTCTGCATCCGGCAGCCCGCAGACGACGGCGGCTGCCGGCGGTTCGATGTGCTTCGGGATCACCGGACCGACGGGGATCACCAGCAGAGGTCGCCCGTCGAGACCGGTCGCTCGCCCGGCGTGCAGCAGGAGCCGGTCGAGCGGCGACCCCTCGCCGTGCACGAGGAGCGTGCGTAGCGGCGAGCAGGCTGAGGCTCCTTCCAGCAAGTTACGCGCGATGCGGTCAGCCGGGAGAAGAACTCGACGCGGGACGTTCGCCCGGCTCCGGTAAATCCGATCCGATGAAGCTCCGTCCAGAGCTCGGGGGACTCGAGCTCGACATGCAGGCTGGGCTTTCGCCTGGCCCGGTGCAGCGCCTGCTCGCACGCACCCAGCACCTGCAGACTCCTGCTGTCGGAGCCGGTCGCGATGACAACCGCGGTCGCTCGATCGAGACGTGATCGTTCGAGCAGCGCCGGGCTCGTCACATCACCGGAGAGCACGGGATGCGCCCGCGCCCCTTGCGGCAACTCTCTGCGCGAGGCTCGGAAGCGTCCTCGACGCAGACGACGGCGCCTCCCCGTGCATGCCCCTTCGCCACGGCGAGGCCAACGTCGCTGAGCCCGATCACGACGACGTGGTCTCGGGCGAGCAGGCGGGTCCTCCATTCGTCGGCCTGCGACCGCGCGAGGAAGAGAACAGCTCGGAGAGCGTAGCCGGCCACCGCGGCAGCGAGAAATCTGGCCACGTCGAGCTGCCACGGGGTCGCCCCCGCGGTAGTGCCTCCCTCGAAGACGAAGAGCTGCAGCGCTTGGAACGCCGCATCGGTGAAGCTCAGATCCTCGCTCGTCTCTCGGTAGCCCAGGAAGCCCAGGACGAGAGCCGCGGCGCCCGCCATGCCGATCGTGACGCCGACCGGCCCCAGCCTGACCCCCAGCTTCTCGCGGCTCCCGGGTCGCAGCACGGACGCAAGAGTAAGCTCAGGCCGATGGACGGGAGGCCTCGGGAGAATCCGACGATGCCTGGGGGGATCTCGACACGTGGAGCGAGATGGCCGCCCACCGCAGTCTTGCCGCGCTCGACGAGGAGCAGGAGGGCCCCCCACATTGCGCGAAGCCGAGGGGGGTCGAACCGCGAATGACGTCACTCGCCGAAAAAGCCGAAGCGCTGCGCGCCCTCCACCGCGCGCCACCCGTCCTCGTCCTACCGAACGCCTGGGACGTCGCGAGCGCCCGCATCTTCGCCTCCTTCCCGTCGTGCCGGGCGCTCGCGACGACGAGCGCCGGAGTCGCGGCCGTGCTCGGCTACCCCGACGGCGAGCTGATCCCGCGAGACGAGATGCTCGAGCTCGTCGGGCGGATCGCACGGGCGGTCGACCTCCCCGTGACCGCCGATCTCGAGGCCGGCTACGGCGACGCCGGCGCAACCGCCGAGGCGGCGCTCGAGGCCGGGGCGGTCGGGCTCAACCTCGAGGACGCCGCCGGGGACGCCGAGGAGCACGTCGAGCGGATCCGGGCGGCGCGCTCCGCCGGCGTATCGCTGGTGGTCAACGCCCGCGTGGACCTCTACATCCTCCGAGCCGGAGAGGCGTCGGAGCGCTTCGACGCGACGGTCGACCGCGCGCGCCGCTACCTGGCTGCCGGCGCCGACTGCATCTTCGTTCCCGGAGTCGAGGACGCTGAGACGATCGGCCGGCTTGCACGCGCGATCGACGGGCCGCTCAACGTGCTCGCCGGGGCCTCGACGCCGCCCGTGTCGGAGCTCGAGCGGCTGGGCGTCGCCCGCGTCTCGGTCGGCTCCGGCGCCATGCGAGCGAGCCTGACGCTCGTGCGCTCCATCGGCGAGGAACTCCTGGAGCGAGGGAGCTTCGGCTGGGCGCGGGACGCGCTGCCGTTCGCCGACGCGCAGCGACTCGTGGCGCGCGGCGCGCCGTGAGAGGCTTGCGTCTCCACCCCGCGACGAGAGGAGCAGCGTGCCCATCATCGAGGTGAAGCTCTATGACAAGCGCGTCACCGAGGAGTCCGTGCCGAAGATCATCGAGAGCCTGACCGACGCCCTGCACGAGTCGAGTGGCGCCGCAAAGGAGCACATCCAGGTGGTCGTCACCGGCGTCTCGCCCAAGCACTGGGGCATCGCGGGCAAAGCGGCCGGTTGAGGCTCAGGAGGCGCCGGCGACGCGCGCGAGCCGCGCCGCTTCCTCCGCCCCGTCGCGCCACGGGTCGCCGTGCCCCGGGAGCAGCACCCGCACGCCCGTCTCGGCGATGCGGTCGAGCGAGAGCAGAGCCTGCGCCGAGTTCGACGTTGCCCCGCTCGCGATGATGCGCGGCCCCGTCTCGCCCGTGTACGGGTTGCAGGTGACCAGCGCGTCCGCGGTGAAGAGCACGTCGCGGTCTTCGAGGTGGAGCGAGCTGTGGCCCCAGGTGTGACCCGGTGTGGCGACGACCCGAGGTGAGCCCGGGACGTCGAGCGTCTCGCCGTCGGTGTAGGTCGTCAGCTCGCGGATCGGCTTGGCCGTGAATGCGTGGGTCGCGAGCATCGCGCCGATGGCCGAGCGCCCCGCCGAGAAGCGTGCGTAGCCGAGCGGGTTTCGCTCGGGCTTGGCCCGGCGCCACGAGTGCTTGAGCAGGTCGGCGTCCTGGAGCGGAGCGTAGACGCGGACGCCCAGCTCTCTGCGCGCTCGCTCGGCGAAGCCGAGATGGTCGACGTGCGCGTGGGTCAGAACCACTGCCGCCAGGTCACCCGGCCGCCGGCCGAGTGAAGTGAAAGCGGTATGGAGCGTGTGCCAGTCGAGCGGAAGGCCCGCGTCGATCGCGGCCAGACGTTCGCCGTCCTCGACGAGGTACCAGTTCACGAACCGGCTGTGGAAGCGATAGACGCCGTCGGCAACACGTTCCATGGCCGGAAGTGTGTCCCGCCGGAGATCGGGTAAACCCCGGCGGTGATCGTCTCGCTGCACGTCGCCACGGGGGCGGCCGCCGGAGCGCTCGCCGGGCGGCGTCGACTTGCGCTGGCGCTCGGCCCACTCGCGCATCTGGCGGGGGACCGGATGCCGCACCGGGACATTCGCTCGGTGCGCTTCGAGGCCCTCAGCGGCGGAGCGCTCATCCTCCTCCTCGCCGCGGTGCGAGGGCCGTTCAGCCCCGCCCTCATCGGCGCGCTCGCCGCCTCCGCGCCCGACCTCGAGCACGTCCTCCCGCTGCCGCGTCCGGGCGGCCGCAAGCTCTTCCCCAGCCACCGTGTTCACGGCTGGCACCGCTCGGGCGGCGCCCCGGCCTCGCTCCAGCTGTTCGCCGCCGGCGTGCTCGCCGGTCTCCTGGTCAGACGCCCGTGGTGAGCTCGAGCTCGACGGGCGGCGCGCCGGGCACGATCGCGGCCGTCTCCCGCGCGTGCAGAAGGGTCGTGCGCACGATCAGCTTGGCGCGGGCGAAGTTGTCGAGCCGGGTCGGCACCGGACCCACGCGGCGCCCGAGCGCGTAGCCCGCAGCGTTCCGGCCGATCGCCCGGTAGGACTCGAGCGTCAGGAGCGGCGCCATGCCGAAGAGCTCGAGGTTGTCGAGCGGTTGCAGGTCGGAGCGGTGGATGAGGGCCGTCCCCTTCGACTGCAGGCCGACGGCCACGCCCGAGCCCGAGAGCTGCGCCCCGTCGTGCCCGATGAAGGCGACGTCCGAGACGCGCCGCACGCGAACGACCCGCGGCCGCCCGCCCACCTCGCGCACACCCTCGACCAGCGCCGCGAGCACATCGGCGTGCGCGAGGCCGGCGATCGTCTCGCGCAGCGCGCCGCCGAATGCCGGCCCCACGGCGATGACCACGTCCTCCACCCCCTCCTCCCTGGCGGCCACCCCCAGCTCGGCGAGGAGCGGCGGGGCTCCGTTCGCGACCCCGCCGTCCAGCGAGCGCGCGGGAACCACGTGCGGGAGGCGTTGCAGCTTGCTCCAGCGCTCCCCCTCGAGCCGGTAGCCGGTACCCGGGCCGCCGTAGCGGTTGGGATCGTTGACCGCAGACTCGACCTGACCGTCGGGCCCGATCACCGCTGAGGTCTGGAGGTAGTCGGCCGCCACCCGCTGCCGCTGCATACCGAGCACGGCCTCGGCGACGTCGGTGAAGCCGCGCCGGTCCAGCTCGCGCGCGACGTCGAGACCGCTGATCCGCTCGGCCAGGACGCGATCCCCGGCCTGCACGTCCGCGGCGCGATCCCGATCCGGGAGATCGCCGCTGTCGCGTCCGTAGGTCGCCGCCTCGATCTCCTCCTCCGAGACCGGGGGGAAGCCGAAGGCCCCGAAAACTGCCTGGACCGCCCGCGCCGCACGCTCGCGCACCGCGACCGTCCGCTCCTCGCTGAGGGGCTCGATGCCGGCGTCGACCTGCCAGTCGCGCTGGAGCGTCAGCCACTCGTCGAGGTCGTCGGCGTCGTAGTTGCCGCCCCCGAACATGTTGTCCTCGCGCGGCATCACGCTGTAGCCGGAGGTGACGAAGTCGGTGCCGGGGAGGAACTGACCCATCAACTTGCCCGCCCGGCGCGTGGGGGAATGCGAGGCGATCGCGTCGTTCCCGGAGGCGACCTCGAGGTCGAGCCACGCGGCGAGCACGTTCTCGGCCAGGATCGCGCGCGTCCCGGCCGGGACGCTGAGGACGAGGGCGACGCAGGAGATGGAACCGTTCTGGACGCCCTGGGAGCCGGCGGCGCGGATCACGGCGAGACAGCGCGCCTCGAGGTAGAGCATCGAACATCCCTGGGCGTGCCCCATCAGCGCCTCGGAGCCGCCGCCCGAGGTGAAGCGCACCTTGATCCCACGCGAGGCATAGGCGGACGCGAGGAAGGCCTTCGACCAGGGCGAGTCGTCCCCGTCCACGAAGACCGGCTCGGTGCCGTAGACCGAAAGTGTCTCCGCATAGGTGGTCAGGCCCTGGATCGCCAGGGCCAGCGAGCGGCGCTCCTCGATCGCGCACTGGGTCATCACACCGGGGCGGCCGGTCTGCGAGCCGACGAGGATCGCCATCGCGTTGAGGGGCGCGTAGCGCGACACGCCCACGGTGGTCTCCAGCTCGGCGAAGCCGCGCGCGGCCGCCTCGGCCGCGTCGGCGGCGAGCAGGGCCGGGTTCTCCTTCAGGTTCGTGACGTGAGCCTGGTTGGCCGGCCGGCGGCGGGCGCGGAGCTTCTTGAGCGCGAACATCAGCTCGACGGGATCGAGCAGACCCGCGATCCGCGCCAGCCGAGCGGGCGTGAGGCCGCGCGACAGGCAAACCAGGTCGGCGCGCGGGACGTCGACGTCGACGAGGCGGCGCGCGAGCTCGGCATCGTCGAGGCCGGCGGCCTCTCGTGCGGCCTCGAGATCGATGCCGTGCCGGGCGACGAAGTGGTCGAGGACGTCGAACTCCGCCTCGCTGCGGCCGTCGATCTCGACGATGCGGCCGTCCTTCACCTCGAGCGAGGGTTCCGGATCCCCGGGGCCGTTCATGGCCACGAGCCCCAGCTCCGGCTCGGGCGCGATCAGGAGCTCGCGCCGCAGCTCCCGCCCCTCGCGCGAGAGAAAACGCTTAGACCGCGGCCGGCTCACGGGCGAGCAGTCCCCGTTGCGCGTAGACCTCTGCCGCCTCGCGCACGAACGCGGCGGCGGCCGGTGCGCCCGCCGCTTCCAGGCGCCCGGCCCAGCCCTCGAGCTCGGCGGCGCTCGAGCGGTGCGGCCGCAGGGCCGTGTAGATCGCCAGGATGTCGTCTGCCGGCACGGAGGCGAGCTCGGCGGCGCGCTCGAGATTGGCGGCGAGCTCAGGGCGGCCCGCCGCACGCGCGACATCGGCCTGCCGTCGGAGCGTCTCGGGCGTGGCGCGCATCTCCTCGGCCTCGAGGGTGCCCTCGCGCACCGCCGCAAGCGTCAGGTCGGCGAGCGGGATGCCGCCGGGCGTCGTGACGAGGTCGGGCCGTCGGGTTCCCAGCGGATAGTCACGAGCCGGGTCGAAGTCCACGAACCAGAGCTTACGGGTGCGTCGCCGGGCTCAAGCGACCGAGCCGAGTCTCCGATGAAGGCGCTGAGGATGAAGTTCCGCCAACTGTCTCCGGGCGCGCAGTGGGCGACGCTGGTTCTTCCCGGCGTGCTGTTCTTCGCGACGACCCTGCGAGGCCCGCTCGCGGACGTCACCTGGGTCTCGGCGGCAGCCCTGTTCTGGCTCGTCCTCGTGATCACCACGCTTTGCGGAATCGGAGCGATGGGCGTCGTCGTGATCGGCTGGCGAAGGCGCCTGGCCGAGGTGGTGGGCCTGGGGACGTTCCTCACCATCACGTCGATCCTGCCCTTCGTCCACGGCCTCACGACACCCGGCGTGCTCTACGGAGACAACACGGCGACAGCGGTGTCGGTCTTCGTCGCAGTCCCGCTCGCGGTCGTCGCGGCGCTTCCGCTGATCGTCCCCGGGCTCGGGGTCAGCCGAGCGGTGGCCCGGAGGTGGAAGCTCTGGTCGGTGGGCTCGATCAGCGCCGCTGTCGTCGTGAGCGCCGCGCTGCTCGTCTGGCCGAACTCGCTTCCGGCACCGAGCCCGGGCCGGCCGCTCGCCCTCCTGTTCCTCGCCGTCTCGCTCGCAGGCGCGGGGATGCTCTCGCTGCGGCAGCTCCGCCTCTACGCGATCGGACGCCGCCCGGCGTCACTCATCGCCTCGGTGGGATTCATGACGGTGGGGCTCTCCTCGCTCGTGTGGCTTGCCGAGCGCCCGTTCTCGACAGCGTGGTGGGGCGCGCACCTCATCGACGCCCTCGGCGCCTTCGCCGCGATCTTCGGCCTCGCCCTCGCCCACTTCCGCGACCGGTCGCTCGTGCACACGCTGCTGCCCGTCGTCAACCGCGATCCGCTCGTTGCCCTCGAGCTCGGGCTCACCCCGGTCGTTCACCGCTACGTCGCCGCGCTGGAGCAGAAGGACGACGTCACCCGCGACCATGTCGTCCGGGTCGGCGAGCTTGCGATGCGGCTGGGCGTCCGGCTCGGACTTTCACCGAGGAGCCTCCGCACGCTCGGGCTTGCAGCGCTCCTCCACGACGTCGGAAAGCTCGAGACGCCCGCAGCGATCCTCCGGAAGCCCGGCGAGCTGACCGAGGAGGAGTACGAGCTGATCAAGGAGCACACGGTGCGGGGCGCCGAGCTCATGAAGAGCGCCCCGGTGCTCGCCCCGGCTGCCAACCTCGTGCGCTGGCACCACGAGCGCGCGGACGGCACCGGCTACCCCGACGGACTGGCCGAGGAGCAGATCCCCGTCGAGGCGGCGATCATCAGCGTCTGCGATGCCTGGGACGCCATGACGTTCGCGCGCCGCTACCGGCTAGCGCTCTCGCCCGCGCGCGCCCGCGGGGTCATGCTCGAAGGCGCCGGCTCGCAATGGCCGACCGAAGCCGTCACCCGCTTGCTCGAGGAGATCGAGGAGAACGGGCCCGTCGAGCAGTCGATCTTCGCCGCCGTCGGCCGGGAGGGGCCGGGTACGACGGAGCACCGCGAAGACGTGTGCCTCGAGGCGCTGCCCGAGGCTGTCCGGACGCCCGTGCCTCGGTAGGCCCTTACGGGCCGATGGCCGCTTCGTGCGTGAGGTTTCCCTCACGGTCGAAGCCGGCACCGCACGTGGGACACGTCAGCGGGCTCGCTCCGTCACCTTGCCCCTTCGCCTGCGCCTGCTCGACCTCGACGACCTGCCCGCACGCGGGACAGCGCAGTGTGGGTTCGTCGGTCACCTCCCGCTCTCTCTCCTCCCGTCCGAACCGTCAAACTCCGTCGCGTGCCGGAGGGGACGTACCTCGACGCCGTCCACGCGGCGCTGCGCGACGCGCTCCGCGAGGACGAGCGCGTCTTCCTGCTCGGTGAGGACATCGGCGCCTTCGGAGGCGCGTTCGGTGCGACGCGCGGCCTGCTGGAGGAGTTCGGCGCCGAGCGGGTGCTCGATACCCCGATCGCGGAGGAGGGCTTCGTGGGCGCTGCGATCGGCGCAGCCTGGGTCGGCGAGCGGCCGGTCGTCGAGCTCCAGTTCGCCGACTTCGTCTCGTGCCCGTTCGACGCCATCGTGACGGTGGCCGCCAAGACGCACTGGCGCTCGGGCCTGCGCCTGCCGCTCGTGATCCGCGCGCCGTCGGGCGGCGGCATCCGCGGCGGGCCGTTCCACGCCTCGAGCCCCGAGGGCTGGTTCGTCGGCACCGCGGGCCTCAAGGTGGTCTGCCCCGGAACGGTCGAGGACGCCTACGGCCTCCTTCGTGCCGCGGTGGAGGACGACGACCCGGTGCTCGTCTTCGAGCACAAGCGCCTCTACCGCTCACTGCGTGCCGAGCTGCCCGGTGGGGATCACCGCACGCCGATCGGGGTCGCGCGTGTCGTGCAAGCCGGTACCGACGCGACGGTGGTGACCTACGGCGGCGGTGTGCCGATCGCACTCGAGGCGACCGCGGAGCTCGCCGCCGGCGTCGAGGTGCTCGATCTCCGGACGGTCTGGCCGCTCGACGAGGAGGCGATCCTGGAGTCGGTCGGCCGCACGTCGCGCCTCCTCGTCCTCCAGGAGGCCTCGCGCTCCGGCGGCGTCGCAGGGCACGTGCTCTCGCTCGTCGCCCGCCGCGGCTTCGAGCTCCTCGACGCCCCGCCCGCGCTCCATGCCCCGCCCGACACGCCGGTCCCCTTCGCGCCCGAGCTCGAGGATGCCTACCTTCCCTCGGCCGCCTCGCTGCGGGTGGCGCTCGGGGAGCTCCTTGACTACTGAGGCGGCCCTTGACGTCCCGTCCGTCCCCGGGGCGACGAGGCTCGAGCTCCTCCGGCTCATCCTTCTGCAGCGGCTGTTCGAGGAGCGCACCCTCACGCTCTACCGCCAGGGACGCATCCCCGGCAGCGTCTACAACGGTCGCGGCCAGGAAGCGGTCGCCGCGGCCGCCGGACTCGCGCTCGGCCCCGACGACGTCGTCGCGCCGCTCAACCGCGAGCTCGCCTGCCATTTCGCCCGCGGCGTCACCGTCGCGCACGCCTTCCGCAACTTCCTCGGAAAGGCGACCGGGCCGACGTTCGGACGGGACGGGAACATGCACTTCGGCGTGCCCGAGCGCGGCGTCTTTCCGCTCGTCTCGATGCTCGGCAACCTCTGTCCCGTCGTCGTCGGCGCCGCGCTCGCGTTCAAGCGCCGCGGGGAGGCCCGCGTGGCGCTGACCTTTCTCGGCGAGGGAGCCTTCTCGGTCGGGGACGTGCACGAGGGCCTCGGTCTCGCCGGGGTCTGGCAGGTGCCGGCGGTGTTCGTGATCCAGTCGAACGGGTGGTCGTACTCGACCCCTGTCGAACGGCAGATGGTGAACACGAACATCGCCGAGCGGATCGAGGGCGGCTGGTCGATCCCGGCCCGGCGCGTGGACGGGACCGACGCGCTCGCGGTCTACGCCGCCGTTCGCGCGGCTGTGACGCGGGCCCGGGCCGGCGAGGGTCCGCAGGCGGTGGAGGCGCTCTCGCTCCGCATGCACGGGCACGCGGCGCACGACGATGCACGCTACGTCGACCGCTCCCTGCGGGAAGACTACGAGCGCACACGCGACCCCGTGCGCCGGCTCCAGGAGCGGCTGCGCCTCGACGGCGTGCCGGAGGCGAAGCTCGAAGCGGTGCGCCGAGCGGCGGAGGAGGAGGTGGCGGCCGGTCTGGCCGAGGCCGAGGCCGCGCCGGCGCCCGATCCGGCGACGCTGGAGGATGGCGTCTACGCGCATCCGGTGCGCCGGGACGACGCCGGTTCGGCAGTGCGGGAACCGTTAGGGTCCGGGAGGTGTAGAGGCTGACGAGGCGTATGGAGATCGCAGCTCGCCCTCGACCCGGTTGGCCCTCTGCTGGGGCCGGTGCAAAGTGCTCCGCGTCGTCCCGGCGACCGCGCCCGACGACGCTCCTCGCAAGATCAGCCATCATTTCGGGCATCGCGCGGAAGCGTCCACTCCGCTTTGCCGCGCTCATCCTTGCCGTTGCGGTTGGTGCGGCGGTAACTGCGGAGAACGCACGCCCAGCGCTGTTCTTCCTCTTCAATCCGACGTCCGTGACGGCCGGTGAAGTGGTCACCATCCGCCTCGGTGGCACACCGGCGGGCTTCACGCTCGAGCAGCGCGTCAGACCACTGCGGCAGCCGATCCGTCTCTACCTCGTCCCCAACGCAATCGCCGACGAGATGCGTTCGCGATTCGACGCGCGCCTCCACTTCGTCGGCTCGCTCGCCTCGGACGCGCGCGGTCGCGGGATCCTGACGTTCGCGGCGCCGCCCCTCGACTCCGACGCCTACACCGTCGCCGCCTGGTGTCCGGGCTGCGCGCGCTACAGCGGCGGGAACACCTTTTCCGCCATCCAGGTCGACGACGACATCGTTCCCGCCTACCGGCCGCTGATGCTGCTGAAACTGGAGACCGACGCGTCAGCCGGCGCGTGTCCCGTCACGATTCCGCGGCCCGTCTCGGGAATGCAGCTCGGCAGGTACGGCAACGGCCTGCTCTCTACGACCCTCCGCCAGGATGGGTCGCTGGCCCGCCCCGTGGAGCCGGACGGCTCCCTCTTCGACAAGCTTGGCTGGTTGCCGAGCGGGATCCGCGGCACGCTGACCGTCCGCGGCGAACGCCTTCACGCTGAGTCGCCGCCGTTGGAAGTGCTCGGTGTGCACTGGGGATACTCGAGCAGCGGTCGAGGCAGCTGGGCGTCCGCCGTCCTGTTCCCGAGCGAAGGATGTTGGAGGGTCACCGGACGCGTGGGAGACGTGAGCCTGACCTTCGTGGCGAAGGTCAGGCGACTGGAACCCGCAGCCAGGCTTGGCCGGACGCCGTGACTCGAGGGCGATGGCTTACGCGTGGTTCCGACCTCCTTGTGGTTCGAGGAAACGGAGCAGCAGTTCCGCCACACAGACGGGCTTGTCCTGCCCTTCTCGCTCGACCGTGGCGGCGATCGTCGCTTGGCGGCCGCCGGCCACCGGCTCGACGCCCTCGACCCGGAAGCGCGCGCGAATACGGCTCCCGACCGGAACGGGCGCCGGGAAGCGAACCTTGTTCACGCCGTAGTTGATCGTCGGGCCGCCGTTGGCGGAGGGCGCGACCTCGTTCCAGAAGGGCACGAGGAGCGACAGGGACAGGAATCCGTGCGCGACGGTCGTCCCGAAGGGCCCCTCGGCCGCGAGCTCGGGGTCGACATGGATCGACTGCCGATCGTCCGTCGCCCCGGCGAAGGCGTCGACCCGCTCCTGCGTCACCTCGAGCCACGAGCTCGGCGGCGACTCCCAGCCGACCTCGATCACGTGAGCGGACCCCAGCGGACGACGCTCGCCGCCCATGTGTAGCCCGTTCCGGCGGCGAGCAGGAGCACGAGGTCGCCGTCCCGGAGCTCGCCGGCCCGGGCGGCGCGATCGAGCGCGAGCAGCGGGTCGACGCCGCTCATGTGCCCCGTGTCGTCCAGGTAGGGGGCTCGGTCGGGGTCGAGACCGAGCGCGTCCACGATCGCCTCGTGGATCGAGCGCTTCATGTGGATGACGCAGAGGTGGTCGACGTCGGCCAGCTCGGCACCGGAGCGGCGCAGCGCCTCCTCGGCGACGCGCACGAAGTTCGGCAGGCTGACCGCATCGAGCCGCTCCTTCATGGCCGCCGGGTCGACGACGTCGAGCGTCCGCCGGCCGTCCAGCATCGGCTCGACGCTGCCACCCTGCGGCACCTTGACCTGGAGCGAGAGCGACCCGTCCGTGATCCCGGCCGATCCCAGCAGCTCGTTCGCAGGGGCGTCCTTCTGGAGGAGCGCGGCCACGGCGCCGTCGCCGAAGGTGAACATGAAGCGGGCGCGCTCGTTGGCGTAGTCGAGCAGGTGTGACTCCCGCGAGGCGGCAACGGCGAGCACGGTGCGAAGCTCCGGCTCGGCAACGAGAAGCGCCTTGCAGATCCGGAGGACGACCGGCGCGCCGCACGAGACGTAGTCGAGCTCGAGCGCGAACGCGCGCGAGCAGCCCAGCCGGTGCGCGATCCACGGTGCGGCCTGCCAGACCGGATACTCCTTCCACGACGAGCCGAAGTAGGCCACCACGTCGACCTCTTCGGGATCGACGCCGCTCTCGGTCAGGAGCCGCTCCCCCGCGGCGACGGAGAGATCGCTGACGTGCTCGTCCGGCGCGGCGATGTGCTTCCCGCGGAGGCCGAAGCGCTCGACGACGACCTTCTCCGGGATGGTGCTCGCGGCCCCCACCTCGGCGGCCGTCATCCAACGCTCGGGAAGGTGCGCCGCCGTGGCGGCGATGCCGACCCGGCTCACGTCGCCGCTTCCGGCGTCAGGACACACTGAACGATCCGCCCGATCTCGGCGAGCACGGCCTCCGGCACCTGCTCGCCTCCCTCCCAGAGGATGTACCGCATCCCGATCAGCTCGCCGATCCCCATCAGGGCCCAGGCGAGCACCTCGGGATTTCCCTGGGCGATCTCGCCCGACTCCATCGCCCGGCGAAGCGCCTCCACGTAGCCACCCGAGAGCCTGTCGTAGTGGAGCTGCAGCGTCTCGGGGGAGACGAACTCGGCCTGCCGGATGATCCGGTAGAGCGCCCGATGCTCGGCCGTGAAGCGGAAGAACCCGCGGAAGCCGAGCAGCTCGGCCTCGACGCGCGTCTCACCCTCCGCGGCGGCCTCGCTCATCGCGCGCCGCACCCGACGGTTCAGATCGCGCACGAGATCCTCGAAGATGTCCTTCTTGCCGGCGAAGTAGAGGTAGAACGTGCCCTGCGCGACGCCGGCCGACTCCGTGATCTTGACGATCGACGCGTCGTGGTAGCCGTGCTCGGCAAAGACCTCTTCGGCGGCCTCGAGCAACCGCTGACGCGTCCGCTGGCCCCGCGCAAGGAGCGGCCTGCCGTCGGTGCCGACAACGGTCTGCGAGGCCGTCTCGGTCATGCGACCGGCTCCCGTTCGGGCTGCTCCAGCAGTTCGGGCTGCTCCAGCAGCTCGGTCTTCAGCACCTTGTCCATCGCCGAGCGCGGCAGTCTCTCGCAGAAGCGAATGTCCCGCGGCACCTTGAACCTGGCGAGGCGCGCACGGCACCAGTCGCTCAGCTCCGCCTCGTCCGCGTCCCTGCCGGCCTCGAGGACGACGAACGCGACGCCGACCTCTCCCCAGCGGTCGTCGGGGACGCCGACGACGGCGGCATCGGCAACGGCGGGGTGCTCGTGCAGGACGGCCTCCACCTCGGCGGGATAGACGTTCTCGCCACCGGAGATGTACAGCTCCTTCACCCGGCCGCAGATCCGATAGTTGCCCTCTCCATCGCGCTCGGCGATGTCGCCGGTCAGCAGCCAGCCGTCGGAGAAGGCCGCCTTCGTCGCCTCGGGGTTGCGCCAGTAGCCGGCGAAGACGTTCGGCCCGCGTACGACGAGCTCGCCGGTCGCTGGCCCGGAGAGCAGCTCTCCGGACGAGTCGGTGTCGCGCAGGGCGACCTCCACGTACGGATAGGGCTTGCCGGCAAAGCCCTGCTTGCGCACCGCATCCTCGGGCGGCAGGCAGAGGACGTTCGGTGCCGCCTCGGTGAGTCCGTAGCCCTGGACGATCTCGACGCCTCGCTCCTCCCACGTCGCGAGGAGCGCCTCCGGCATCGGCGCGCCGCCCACGACGGCGCGCCGCAGCGACGAGAGGTCGGCGTCCGCAAAGCCCGGCTCCTGCGAGAGGAAGAGATAGACCGCCGGAACGGCCATGGTCGTCGTCACCCGCCGCTCCTGGATCAGCCGCAGGCAGCGGGCGGCGTCGAAGCTCCGCTCGAGGACGACGGTCGCGCCCTTCCACCAGGCGAGCAGTGGCTGGACGTTCCAGCCCCCGCAGTGGAACTGGGGCAGCACCTGCAGGACGACGTCGTCGCCCGAGACGCCGGTCGCAAGATCGAGGCCGAGGTTCGTCCAGAAGCAGTTCGCGTGGGTGAGCAGCGCCCCCTTCGGCTTGCCCGTCGTGCCGGAGGTGTAGACGACCAGGAGGGCGTCGTCGTCCTCGACCGTTGCCCCGACGGCATCGCCGGCCCCCCGCTCGAGCGCCCGCTGCTCATCGCCGCCGAGCTCGAGCCGCCGAGTCACCGTCGACGAGCCCGCGAGCGCCGCGTCGGCGAGCACCGCGTGCTCCGCCTCGACCAGGAGGAGCGCCGGGTCGGCGTCGTCGAGCTGGTAGGCGAGCTCGACCGGCGAGAGGCGCCAGTTGAGCGGGAGCAGGGCGAGCCCCGCCTTGGCGCAGGCGAAGAAGGCGACCACGTGCTCCGGGCTGTTCCCGGTCAGGGTCGCGACGCGGTCTCCCCGGCGGAGGCCCGAGCCGAGCAACGCGGCCGCAAGGCACTCCGAGCGCTCGTCGAGCTCGGCGTAGGTCGTCTCCCGTCCGAGGTGGTGGATCGCGACGCGGGCCGGCGTCGCGCGTGCACGGTCGCGAATCCAGCGGTCGAGCGTGAGGGCCCCGCTCACGTCCGCTCCTCGCGCAGGAAGCCGCGGACGAGCTCGACGAACCGTTCCGGCTCCTCCCAGAAGGGCAGGTGGCCGCAGCCTTCGTAGAGCTCGAGCCGGGCACCCTGGATGCGCCTTGCCAGCAGCTGGCCGTTGCGTGGGTCGACGACCGCGTCGGCCGTCCCGTGGACGACGAGGGTGGTGGCGGCAATCCGGCCCACGCGCTCGAGCGCGGCGAAGCTCGCGCCGGCCGCCGCCTGCGCATGCCAACCGGCTCCGTCGGGCGGGTTCGCCATCCGGTAGGCGACGATCTCCTCGACGAGCGCGGGCGGGGGTTCCGCTCCGAGCGCGTTCTCGACGAACAGCCGGAGGGCCTC
>Ga0136620_10000713_pt1 | contig 15118 bp, 15 predicted proteins | sample AntDrymUQ4162106_2_FD_104806 | JGI IMG/M metagenome (GOLD analysis project Ga0136620, IMG submission 104806) | Polar desert sand microbial communities from Dry Valleys, Antarctica - metaG UQ416 (21.06) | ecosystem: Environmental > Terrestrial > Soil > Desert | place: Antarctica: Dry Valley... | reverse complement strand
GGCCCGGTGCGCACCGAGTTCGCCGAGACCGCGGGCATCAGCGACGCCGAGGAGCGAACGCCCGACTTCGTCTGGTCGTCCCCCGCGGACGTCGCCGAGCAGGCCGTCGCCGGCGCCGAAAAGGGCCGCCGTGTGGTCGTTCCCGGGATGCTCAACCAGGCGACCGCGGTCGCAGGTCAGCACTCGCCGCGGATGTTGCTGCTGCCGCTCGCAAAGCGGATCTGGCGCCAAGCCAGCCGCTAGGCCACGAGCAGCTAAGCGCGCAGCCTCCGCACCTCGGCCTCGAGCAGGCCGCCGCGTCGCACGACGACCGCAACGAGCTCGAGCGGCAGGGCGGCCACGGCAAGCGGCAGCGCGGCGAGCACCGAGACGACCAGGTCGACGACGAACGCGGGCGCGCTGCGCGCATTGCGCAGCCCGAGCCGTCCCCGTAGCACCCTGATCGCGAATCCGTCGTGAAAGGTGAAGGCGTTGAGCAGGGTCTGCCACATCCACAGTTGGTTGGCGCCGAGAGCGGGTTGGCGCAGCACCAGCAGCTCGTAGCCGGCACCGTCGAGCAGCAGGCCCAGCGCCTTCGGAGTGAGGTAGGCATCGGTGGACTCGAGCTCGAGCGGCGCCCAGTGCTCGCCGCCGATCCCGGCCTGCCAACTGCGGCGGTTGGGCGCGGTGAGGCGCCCCTGGGCGTCGGGAGCAAGGTTGACGTCACTGGTCTCGTGGGCGATCCCGAGCCCGCATTCCTCGCAGCGGTCGAGTACCTCGCGCGCGGCCCTCGAGTCTCCGTCGGACTCGATCACGGCCCAGCCGTAAAGCGGCTCGCCGCATGCCGGGCAGCTGCGGCTCCCGCTCGCGGAGATCACCGAGCCGGCGGCGGATCCTTGCTCGGCGGACATCGCGGCAATGCTAGATGACCGATTCACAATCCAGTGGCGGCCTGAGCGCGGCACGCAGCGGTTTCGCCGCGGGTTCAGGAGCGTTACGCTGCCGCCGTGCAGCTCAGGGAGATCATGACCCCCGGCGTCGTGACCGCCGGCCTCGACGCCGATGTCCTCGCGGTTGCCCAGCTGATGCGCGACAACAGGGTCGGCTCGGTCGTCGTCTGCGACCCCGAGGGCGCCCCGGCGGCGATGGTCACCGATCGCGACCTGGCGGTCCGGGTGCTCGCCGACGAGCGTCCTGCAGGCGAGCGGATTCGCGAGCACGCTTCCCGCCCGCTGGTCACCGGGGAGCCCGAGATGGACCTCGAGGAGGCCGCGGCGCTGATGGTCCAGCACCGGATCCGCCGGCTTCCGATCGTCGAGGACGAGCGCTTGGTCGGGATCGTGACCCTCGACGACATCGCCGTGCGCACCGGGGACCTCGAGGTCGCCCAGCAGATGACCGCCGAGGTCATCGAGGGCGCGCTGCCGGGGTTCTTTTTTCACGAACGCGGCTAGAGGCCGAATTCGAATCCTCGTAGGCTGACCGGAAATGTCCGACCTGACGCCGGGACAGCAGCGCACGCGGCAGCGGTTCGAGGGCCTGATCGGCCTCGCGGCGCCGTTTCTCGACCTCGTTCTCGGGGTCGGTGACCGGATCTCGCGAGCGGTCGAGCCCGAGGACCACGATTACTACCCGGTGCGCTCCGGCGGCGAAGCCTCTGCCCTCGGCGAGCCCGCGGCGCGAACGGGCGCGCGGCGCGACGAGAGCGGCTGAGGCGCCCGGAACCGTGGACAGGTCGGAGATCCTCGAGCGCGAGCGCGCCCGCGCGCTGCCGACCGCGATCGCGACCTTTGCCGGCATCGCCCTTCTGATCGTGGCGATCGCCGTCAGCCAGGGCGGGATCGTCGGCAAGTCGACCTCGCTGATCCTCGCCGACTTTCCCGACGACCGTGACTCGCTGCTGCTCGGCGCGATCCTCCAAGCCGCCGGGATGGCGCTGCTCGCCGTGCCGCTGTTCTATCTGTTTCAGGCTGCATCGGCGCGCAGCGAGCAGATGCGCCACGCTCTAATCGGCGTCACCGTCGCCGGGCCGCTCTTTCTCGCTCTCGCCTTCGTGCTGCAGTGGTTCGCCTACGACGCGGCCTCGAAGGACTTCCTCGCGCCGGGCGCCGGGACGGGCATTCCCGTCGGAGAGTTCGCCGACGACCTGCTCCAAGACCAGCTCGCGTTCGACCTCTTTCAAGGCCTGACGTTTGCCGGAACGCTCGGCCTCGTCGTCGGGGTCGTCTACACCTCGCTGCACGCAATGCGGGTCGGACTGCTCACCCGCTTCTGGGGCACGCTCGGGATGGCGCTCGGCGTCTCACTGCTGTTCTTGGGGCTGCTTGGAGTGCTGCTCTTCTTCGCGGTGATTGGCCTGATGATCGCCGGGTGGTGGCCCGGCGGGCGGGCGCCGGCATGGGACGCGGGGAAGGCGGTTCCGTGGCCGGCGCCCGGCCAGCAGGAGCCCGAGGACCCCGATCGGCCGGCCGACCCGGACGAGTTCGCGGGCACGATCGAGGGCTCGGGCAGCGAGCTCGGAGATTCGCCGGCGGACGAGCCTTCGGCGCCGGACGCCCCCCGCAAGCGCAAGCGGCGCAGCTAGCCCGGCGCCCCGGGGCGCCTAAGCCTCCCGCGCCTGCTCGGAGGCGATCTTGTCCTTGAGCTGGTCCATCACAGACGGGTCGCGCAGGGTGGTCACATCGCCCAGCACCTCGCCCGATGCGATGTCGCGCAGCAGCCTGCGCATGATCTTCCCCGAGCGCGTCTTCGGCAGATCGTCGGCCCAGATGATGCGCTTGGGGCGGGCGAGCTTGCCGATCTTCTGTGCGACGTGGTTGCGCAGCTCGACGACCATCTCGTCGCTGGGGTCGTTGTCGCCCTCGAGCGTCACGAAGGCGCAGATCGCCTGGCCGGTGTCCTCGTCGGACTGCCCGATCACGGCGGCCTCGGCGACCTTGGGATGTGAGACGAGCGCAGACTCGACCTCCATCGTGGACAGCCGGTGGCCCGAGACGTTGATCACGTCGTCGATCCGGCCGACGATCCAAAAGTAGTCGTCCTCGTCGCGGCGCGCCGCGTCGCCGACGAGATAGGTCTCGCGGCCGTAGCGCTCCCAATAGGTCTCGACGTAGCGCTCGCGCTCCTTGTAGAGCGTCCGCGCCATGCCCGGCCAGGGACGGGTGAGCACGAGGTTGCCGCCGCCCTCGGCGATCTCGCCGCCCTCGGAGTCGAGGATCTTCGCCTCGATGCCGGGAAACGGGACCGTCGCCGAGCCGGGCTTCGTCGTCGTCAGGCCGGGCAGGGGCGTGATCATGATCCCGCCGGTCTCGGTCTGCCACCAGGTGTCTACGATCGGGCAGCGACCGCCGCCGATGTGCTCGTGGTACCACAGCCAAGCGCGCGGATTGATCGGCTCGCCGACCGAGCCCAGCAGGCGCAGCGACGAGAGGTCGTGTCCCTGTGGGTGGGCCACGCCCCACTTCATGCAGGCGCGAATCGCGGTCGGGGCGGTGTAGAAGACCGAGACGCCGTAGCGCTCGACGATCTCCCACCAGCGATCCTCGGCGGGATAGTTCGGGGCGCCCTCGTAGAGCACGGACGTCGCCCCGTTGGCGAGCGGCCCGTAGACGATGTAGCTGTGGCCGGTTACCCAGCCGATGTCGGCTCCGCACCAGTAGACGTCTGAGTCCTTGTGGTCGAACACGAGCTTGTGGGTGGCCGTGACGTGGGTCAGGTACCCCCCCGTCGTATGCAGGATGCCCTTCGGCTTCGCGGTCGAGCCCGACGTGTAGAGGATGAACAGCGGGTCCTCGGCGTCCATCGGCTCGGGTGGGCACTCGGGCTCGGCCTCGGCGATAGCCTCGGCGAAGAAGACGTCGCGGCCCGCGGTCATCGGCGGCTCGGTGCCGCAGCGGTCGACGACGACGACGTGCTCGAGGCTCTCGAGGTCCGTGACGATCTCGTCGACCGCGGACTTCATCGGGGTCGGCTCCCCGCGGCGCAGGGTGGCGTCGGCGGTGACGAGCACCTTGGCGTCCGAGACCTGCATCCGGTCCTTGACCGACTCGGCCGCAAAGCCGCCGAAGACGACGTTGTGAATAGCGCCGATCCGCGCGCAGGCGAGCATCGCTGCGACCGCCTCGGGGATCATCGGTAGGAATATCCCGACGACGTCGCCCCGCTCGACGCCGAGCCCGCGCAGCACGTTGGCGAAGCGCTGCGTCGTGTCGAGCAGCTCGGCGTAGGTGACGTCGAGTCGGGTCGCGTCCTCGCCCTCCCAGTGCAAGGCGACGCGATCTCCGTTGCCCGCGTCGACATGGCGATCGAGGCAGTTCGCCGATGCGTTGAGCGTCCCGCCGGCGAACCACTTCGCAAACGGCGGGTCGGACCAGTCGAGCACCTCGTCCCACGGCTTCGTCCACTCGAGCTTCTCGGCCCACGACGCCCACCAGGTCTCGGGATCGGCGTTGGCGCGCTCGTAGACCTCGGGATCGCTGGCGTTTGCCTGGGCCGCGAACTCCGGCGGCGGAGCGAACGTCTCCTCGGTGGACAGCAGGACGTCGAGGTCCGCTTCGGTGGGCGGCACGGAGCTCAGCCCTCGAGCGCTTCGGCCAGCAGGCCGGCCTGGTTGGGGTCGCCCGAGGCCGGGCAGAAGATCAGCTCGTCGCAGCCGGACTTCTCGAAGCCGGAGACGTACTGGCGGACCGTCTCGGCGTCGGTCGCCGCACTGGCCACGATCATGTCCGGGGCGCCGCCACCCATGATCCAGCCGTCGCCGAACCTCGCCACGCGCTTGAAGGCAGCCTCGACGCTGCCCCCGACTATCAGCTGCGGCGCGCCGTGCGAGACGGGGCCGACAGCCCCCGCGTAGCCGCGCTCGTCTCCGTCCCAGATGCTCCTCATGTCCTCGAGCATCTCGTCGAGCCTCGTGTCGTGAGCCGGATGCGCTCGGTCACCGCGGCTGCGGCCGCCAGCGCAACGAACGGGTCGTAGTGTCGTAGACCGTCCGGTCGATCGTGCCGAGGCTCGAGAAGCCATGCTTCTCCGCCTGGCGAGCAAACTCGACCAGCTGTTTTCCGGTCGTCCCGGCGACCGCGTTGGGCAATCCGATTCCTACGTCCATCTAAGGCTCTCCTTCGTTTGGGTTCGGCGGCTGGCTGCTACCCGATGCTGTGCATTCATATCGTTTCCGCGTGGCGTCGGTGTCTCGATTTCAGGACCTGCCCGAGTGGGGGCGCGAACTGCTCGATCGCGCCCGCGTCGGGCGGCTCGGATTGCTCGACGACCGTGACCATCCTCGCGTGCTTCCGGTGACCTTCGCGGTGGCTGCAGGCGCGCTGTGGAGCGCGGTCGACGACAAGCCGAAGCGCGGCGAGCCGGCCCGCGTGCGCTACCTGCGGCGCTCGCCCCGCGCTGCGCTGACCGTCGACCACTACGACGACGACTGGGCCGAGCTCGCCTGGGTCCAGGTGCTCGGCACCGTCGAGGTCCTCGAGATCGCGGTCGAATCAGCTGCCGCCGGCCTCGATGCGCTGGCCCGCAAGTACCCGCAATACCAGGGCGCGCCGCCGCGGGGACCGGTCTTTCGCCTCGCGCCGAGACGGGCGCTGTGGTGGCGGGCCGCCGACTCAAGCTAGTCCCAGCCCCCGCTACGATCGCCGCAAAGCCGGCGAGAGGAGCACGCGACGATGACGCAACAGGATGAGGCGCCACTTGATGGAAAGCGCGCCGCGGTGATGATCGGGCCGCTGTTCGAGGACACGGAGGCGACCTATCCCTTCTACCGCCTCCAGGAGGCCGGTGCGTCCGTCCAGCTCGTCGGCGTCGAGGCCGGCTCCGAGCTGACCGGAAAGAAGGGCCAGGACCTGACCACAGACGTGGCCGCCGCGGACCTCTCGGCCGACGACCTCGACCTGCTCGTGATCGCCGGCGGCTTCGGGCCTGACAAGCTGCGCAGCGACCCCGGCGTTCAGGTGCTTGTGCGCGAGATGAACGAGCAGGGCAAGCCGATCGGGTTCATCTGCCACGCGGGCTGGGTCCCGATCTCCGCCGGCATCGTCGCGGGCCGCCGCGTCACCTCCTACCCGACGATCGCCGACGACCTGCGCAACGCCGGCGCCGAGTGGGAGGACGCCGAGGTCGTGACCGACGCCAACCTCGTCTCGTCGCGACGCCCGGACGACCTGCCGGCCTTCATGCGGGCGCTGATCGACGTCGCCGTCGCACAGCCGGCCGCGGCCTGAGGGCGATCACCGGCCGCAAGGCCAGGCTCAGCTGGTCGTCGCCCCCACGCGGCGGCGGTGGGTGCGGATCTCGCCCATGATCCGTTCGAGCCGCGGCTCGCTCGAGCTGTCGACGTGGCTCATCGCCGCGGCGACGCGCGGGTGCACGGCGCCGATCTGCTCGTGCATCGACTGGGCCACGGCGCGGTATGTGGGATGGCCCTCGCGCCCTGAGCGCAGCTCGCAGAGGTGCATCGCCTCGCGAGCGTTGAGGTCGAGCACGTAGCGAATTCGGTATCCGAGACACAGCGCATAGGGCGCTTCGTCCGTCTGCCCGGCGGCCTCGAGGCGCTCGAACTCGCGTCGGGAGATCTCGAGTGCGCGCTCATACTCGCCGCCGACCCCGGCGTCCGCGACCTCGCCCGGCACTCCGGCGCCGAGGTCGGGCGAGAGGCGCTGCCACTGGCACGTCAGCATCCGGTGGCGCTGCAGGTCGCGAAAGCCGCCGTAGTCGGAGACGATCTCGAAGCGGTAGCGGATCGCCTCCCAGCCGCGGCCGGGCCGGTAGCGACGGTTGCGGCGCTCGCCGGTGAGGTCGCCGAGCAGCGCGGCGCGCTCGGAGGGGTCCATCGCGTCGATGCGCACCCGGATCTCCTCCTCGCCGACCCCCGCGCCCTCGAACAGCGACGAGGCGAGCAGGTCCTCCTCGCTGCCGTCGACGTGGACGAGCTCGACGGACGGCCGGTCGCCGCCCGCGCGGCGGTCGAGCCCGAGCCTCGCGACCCAGCGCTCGGTCGCCGTGCGGCGCTCGCGCAGGTAGTCGATCCACTCGCCGCCACGGTCGGGTCGCTCGACGCGGGCGACGAAGCTCGGGATCACCTTGCGCAGCTCGACCAGCATCATCGTCGCGAACTCCCGCGCCTCGGGAAGCGGCGACGCCAGCATCCGCAGCAGCAGCTGCTCGTAGGCCTGACCCGAGGCGAAGATGCCGACGTGACTCAGCGTCGCCGCCGGTAGCAGGCCACGCAGCAGGTCGAGCGACTTGGCGCGGATCGATCGCCGCCACGCTGCCTCGGGCTCGTCGTCGGCGCGCGGCCAGCGCTCGGCGGCCCACGCTCCGACGGACTCCAGGCTGGCCGAGTAGATCGCGAAGATCTCGTCCAGCGCGCGTACGTAGTCGTCGCCGAGTGCGGCATCGCGGTAGTAGCGCCAGCGACCCGGCTCGCCGGCGCTAGTGCCGGGCTCGAGCGGGCTGTCGTAGGGGATGTAGCGCGTGGACTGCTCGAGATAGGCCGCGAGCCGGCCGCGCTGCAGCAGCTTGGTGACGACGTTCGAGACCCATTCGCAGGCGAGGTGGGCCCCTCCGACCTGAGCGATCGAGTCGTCGCCGTAACCCATGAAAACGCGCTCGTAGAGACCGGCGGCGCGCTCGCCCTCGTTGCCCTCGAACGGCCGACCGCCCGTGGGGACGTCGGCGGCGAACTCGTCGAGGTAGAGCCGCCGCAGGCTCCCGGGATAGCGCGAGTAGCGCGCGAACAACGCACCTTTGACCGTCTCGGGGAGGTTGACGAGGGCGAACACCGGGCGGTCGACGTTCGTGAAGTGCGGGGCGAGCAGAGCCCGCTCCTCGCTCGTAAACGACTCGACCGGATAGCGCACGCGGCGATCCTAGTAAGCGCGGCGGCGCCTGCCGGGAGGCACGGACCCGCCCTGGCGCTTGCTTGGAAAGCCCACGAGGCGTCCTGGTTTGCCTCGAGCCGCTCGCGCAGGTACCGCAGCCTCGCCGGACGCGACGCTCTGACCGGGGTCGCCAACTAGACGACCACCGACGCCACGGCTGCGACGGCGACCGCGATCGCCGTCGACCACGCCACGGCGGACGCGGTCAGCCGCAGATCGAGGCCGTAGGCGTGAGTGACGATCATCGTGTTGATCCCGCACGGCATCGCGGCAAGCAGGAGATAGGTGGCAGGAAGGTCGATCAGCGGCAGGGCGAGCGCGTAGAGCAGCCCCGGGACGACGGCGAGCTTGATCGCCACCGTAGCCGCCACCGGCGCGTCGAAGGGGGGAGGAACCGGCAGGGCGCCGTCCTCGGCCTCCTCGGCGAGCGCGACGCCGACGGCGAAAAACCCCAGCGGCAGCACGGCGACGATCGCGATCCGCGACGCGTCGACGAGGAACTCAGGCGCCAGCACGTCAGGTGCGACGAGCGCCAGCAGCGCGGCGTAGAGCGGCGGGTTACGGGTAAAGAACGCCCGCACGCGCTCGCCCGGCCCCTCGCCGGCCTCAGTCCCGAAGGCGGCGCCGATCAAAAACGCGCCAAGCAGCAGCGCCGGCGAGGCGACGAGGATGTCGTAGACAACCGCCTCCGATAACCGGTCGAATCCGAGCAGCACGGCGACGAGCGCGTAGCCGAGGTAGCCGGTGTTGCCGACCAGGGTGCAGCAGATCATCGAGCCGACCGCGGGGCGCCCGAGCCCGAGCAGCCGAGACCCGACCACATAGGCGACGAGCGCCGATGCCAGCACGGCCGCGGCGGCGAGCACGAGCCCCAGCCCGAGGTCGGCGTCGATGTCGGCCGCCGCGAGGTTGAAGAAGGTCGTCGGCGGAAGCACGACGTAGAGCACGAACAGCAGGCTGCGCCGCGAGGCAACGCCGGCGCCCTCGCCCCAGCGACGCTCCGCCCACACGCCGGCGGCGGTCGAGACGACTATCGCGAGGACAACGGCGAGCATCGCGCGCCATCCTCTCGCAGCGCGGGCACGCGCCGTCTCTCACTCGGTAGGAAGGATCCTGAACCTACTCGCGCGTGAGGACGAAGTCGCCCCATCCGGCCCCAGCGCGCGGAGCACGACTCGGTAGCCATCCGGGGGTAGGGCCCGTCCGCGCAGACGTCCCGTGAGCCGGAGCTCGTTTCGTCCCGCGTCGCCCGGCCCGCGCCAGATCTTGAGCTGGCGCCAGCTCTCGGGCGTCCTGCGCTGGAGCGAGATGTCAGTTCGGTCTGCGGTCTCCGAGAGGCTCCACGCGACGGTCGCGCCCCCCTTTTCGTTCCCGGAGCTGCCGCCCGTGGGCGGGAACCGCTGCGGCCTGACCCGCAACCCCGTGATCCGTGGTCCGGTCCGGCAGCCCGCGATCTCCACCGACGGCTCCGAGGTCGCCACCTCACCGGCGTGACTCTCGAACTGCGCCCACACCGAGTACGTGCCGCAGGTCCGGGGGTTCAGGAGGATGCCCCTCGAGCCACCCTCGAGCGCCACCTGGGAGAAGCTGGAGGGGACATCCGGGAGGTTGTCGAAGACGACCTCCCTGCTTCCGTCCTCCAGCAGATGGAAGGTTCCCACCACCTTCTGTTGAATCAGCCCGGTCGCGTCGCGGAGAAAGATCACGAGGCGAAAGTCGGTGGTGAAGTGGACCTCGCCGGAGAAGTTGGCGAGCGGCGTCTGCACCCGGGCCGTACCGATCCGGCTCGCCTCGGGACAGCTGCCCATCTGCTCCTGGGCGGGCGCGCAGCCCGCCACCGCGAACGACGGGTTGAACCCGAACTGCGGCGGGTAGCGGATCCGGACGCTCCGCGTCGCGCTTTCCCCGGGAGACTGGGTCGTCGTGGTGGTCAGCGGGGGGGCGACCTCCGGCTCGGTCGATCCGAGCTCGACCGCGAGCGTCGGTGCATAGGCACCGGCTGCGCCCCCGGGCGCGACCAGCGCGGCCGCCGCGGCGAGGGCCCCAGCCCCCGGCCAAGCGACGCGCCGTAAATCTGCGACCCGCATCCCTACCGCTTGCCGCGCACCTTGACGGTGGAGGTCATCCCAACCGGATGAAGCGCGCAGAAGAGCCGGTAGGTGCCGGGCTCCTCGAAGCCGTAGCTGAACTCGCGATTGCGGCTCAGATTCGGGGAGGAGAACCCTTGGGGCCCGTTGGCGAGCGTGACGTTGTGCAGCGTCTCGCCGTCGAAGCGCCAGTTCAGGCTCCCCCCGTCCTGGATCGAGACGTTTGCGGGCCCGAAAGAGAAGTTGGCGACGTCGATCGTCCCGCCGCTCCCGAGCTCCACTGTCCTGCCCCGGGGACGCCGGATCGCACGCGCCGGCCCGCTCTTGTAGCCCGAACTTCCGTAGCCGTTGATCGGCAGCCTGATCCGCGGAGCCTTGGTGCGGCCCTCCGACTCGCTCCAGTAGGTCTGTATGTCCCCAGGGAGGGGCGGACACTCAGCGGTGACGCTGGGGTCCGGGGCGAAGGCGGCGACGATGATCCCCATCACCCGGGTGTGGGGCAGGCGGTTGTCGTAAGTCGTCGTGATCTCCAGCTCCTGGCCGGCCGCTATCGGGATGCCCTCCCCGGACTGAAAGGCGCTCATGCTGATCGGGCCGGGCTCGTGCAGCAGCGGCCGCACGCGGTAGTAGGGGTGACTCGGCTTGCCCCAAAGGGGCTTGGAGGAGAAGAGGGTCCGGTCGCCGCACGCGGGCTGGCTGAGCTGGACGTCGAGTGCACCGCCATGCACGTGTCCCTGGCCGAAGACCAACCTCCCCGCCTCCGGCGCTGTCCAGGTTGCCGAAGTCGTATAGGTCGAGCCAGGCTTGCCCCCTCCCGGGACGTCGAAGATCGGGTCCTGGCTGCAGTTGCGAACGTCGAGCCACAGGGGCTTCACCGGCTGCAGGCCGGGGTCGGTCTCGATCGTCATCCGGTACTGGATGTAGACCGAGTCGGGCACGTTGCGGTGGTTCATCAGCATGTAGGTCATCGCCCAGCTGTCGTCGGCGCGGATCGGATAGCCGTGGCCCGGTGGAAGCGCGAGCTTCGCCCTTTCCTCGCCGAGCCCGTAGAAGCGCTCTCCGAGCGCCGGGATCACGGACTCTGAGTCGAACAGCGTGAAGCTGTCGCAGGTCGCGTCATGGCGTTCGCCCAGCCGGGACCCCGTGTTGAAGAAGACGACGTGGTGGAGCATCGTGCGCTGGATCGGGATCGCGCTGCCGTCCGCGTCGACCAGCTCAGCATCCATCTCGGTGATGAACCCGTTGACGCCGGGCTCCGGCATGTCGTAGACCTCGTCTTGGCGCTCGACCTCATACGGCGACAGTTGGACCGGGCCGTAGCGAAGCGTCACCTGCTCCGTCTCGGCTGCTGCCGGCGACGGCGCGATCAGAAGCAGTCCGGCGATCAGGCCGATCACGGTTGCGCCCCCGATCCGCGCGTAGCGAAGGGCAGCAAAACGCGCCCGGGCGAAAGACGGAATTCGTTTGCTCAATGGCACGGACTCCGAACTGTCAGCGGTCAAACTGTTAGTAAATTACCATAGGTAACATCGATGAGCCAGTCGCCGCGAGCAGCGTCATCATGGGTGGGAATGCCTTCGGGGTCTCGTGCGGCGCGGCAGGGACGGAAGGGGCTCCAGCCCCACGCCGGAACCCGCGGCATGCCGCGTGCGGAGCGTGAGCGGCAGATGCTCGAGGTGGCGGGTGGGATCTTCGCCAAGCGCGGGTACAACGCCGCCTCGATGGACGAGATCGCCGCGGCCATCGACGTCTCGAAACCGATGCTCTACGCGTACTTCGGGTCCAAGGAGGGACTTTTCCTCGCCGCTGTCGAGTACGCAACCGCACGGGTGATGGAGGATCTCGAGGCGGCCGTCGCCGGTGACCTCGCGCCCGAGGAGCGGCTCTGGCGCGGCTTCCTTGCCGTCTTCAAGTTCATCGAGGAGAGCGGTGAGGCATGGGCGATCCTCTACCCCCGCGGTCCGATGAGCAGTGTCGAGTTCGCCGACCGGGCGCGCAGCTCGAACGAGGCCATGGCCGCCCTGCTCACCCGTCTGTTGGCCGAGACAGCGGTCGAGCAGGGGGTTGACCCGGAGGTGGCACGGCGCGAGACAGAGCCGATCGCCGAGGCCCTCGTGGGGACCGTCGAGGGCCTCGCGGGCTGGTGGCTCCGGCACCCCGAGGAGCCGAAGGAGTTGCAGGCGCTGCGGCTCATGAACTTCGCCTGGATGGGCCTCGGCAACCTGCTCGGGGGTCGATTGTGGCAACCGCCGCCGAGTCGTGAGCCCGGTCGCGGCTAGGCCATGTAGCTGGCCAGCGCCTCGCCGGCGTTGGCGGCCCAGTCCACCAGCGGTGATGGGATGACGCCAAAGAACACCGTCGCCGCCGCCGCCACGGCTGTGGGGACGAGGATCGCAAGGCAGCGCGTGCGCGAATCGCGGGCCTCCGAGGTCGCCGCCGGCTCGGGCTCCGGGGACCCGGCATCCGCCTCGGGCGATCCTCCGGCCATCGCCGGTAGCGGCGCCGTTGACGCCTCGGCGGGCCGCATCCACACCGTCGCGATCACCCGCAGGTAGTAGCCGAGCGAGATCATCGTCCCGACTGCGATCGCCACGCCGAGCCACGCATAATCACCCTCGACGGCCGCCTCGATCAGGTAGAGCTTGCCGATGAAGCCCGCGGTCCCGGGAAGCCCGGCGAGGGCCAGCATCGAGATCGTGATCGGCCAGGCGAGCTCGGGGCGGTCACGGCCGAGGCCGGCAAGTGCGCCGAGGTCGTCAGCGTGGTCGGTCTCGCGCTCCCGGATCGCGATCACCGCGAACGCCGGCAGGTTCATCAGCGCGTAGGCGGCGAGGTAGAAGACGAGGGCGTTGACGCCGAGCTCGGTGGCGACCACGATCCCCGTCAGCATGTACCCGGCCTGGGCGACCCCCGAGTACCCGAGCATGCGCTTGAGCGAGCTCTGCCCGAGCGCACCTACGTTGCCGACGATGATCGAGACGACCGCGAGCACGGCCAGCGGTCCCGCCCAGTCGCCGACCGAGGGGCCGAGTGCGACGTCGAAGAAGCGCACGAAGACGCAGAACGCGGCCGCCTTGGTCGCCACCGCCATGAACGCCGTCACGGGGGTCGGGGCGCCCTCGTAGACGTCCGGCGTCCACTGGTGGAACGGCGCCAGCGAGACCTTGAACGCGAGCCCGGTAGCGGCGAGCCCGATGCCGATCAGGACGAGAGGGTCGTCGAAGAGACCGCCGATCCCGTCGCGAATCTGAGTGAAGTCAGTCGAGCCCGAGGCCCCGTAGATGAATGCGAGCCCGTAGAGCAGGGTCGCCGAGCCGAGCGAGCCCACGATCAGGTACTTGAGCCCCGATTCGAGTGACTGCTGGCGTCCGAGCGCCGAGCCGCAGAGGACGTAGAGCGGGATCGACAGGAGCTCGAGGGCGACGAACAGCGCAATCAGGTTCTGGGCCTGGGCGAGCAGGACCATGCCGAGCGTCGAGCACAGCAGCAGGGCCAGGAAGTCGCCATGGCCGGCGCGCTCGGCGGCCGGCTCACGCAGGGACAGTGGAACGACGAACGCCGCCGCCGCGATCACGATCAACGACACGGCGAGCCCGAGCTCGTCGAGTCGCAGCGCGCCGGCGACGAGATCGCCCCGCTCGCCGAACTGCCACACGCAAAGGCCGGCGGCAGTCGCGAGCGCAGCCAGCGCGAGCAGGCTCGGCAGCCAGCGGCCGCGTCCGACAAGGCCCGACAACAGCACGACCACCGTTCCGGCCGTCAGCGCGATGATCGGAGACAGGCCGGCGTAGTCGATCTCGGGAGCGGTGAAGGTCATCGCAGCGCCACCAGCTCTCCGGTCGGAGCGAGTGCCTGCTCGATCGACGCTTCGCCGAGGTCGAGGACGAGGCCCGGATAGAGCGCGAGGGCGACGATGCAGACGACGAGCGGCACGAGAACGAGCGAGTCGCGCAGCGAGATCTCGCGTGACTCGGCCCCGTTGGCGAGGCGGCCGTGCATCGTGCGCTGGTAGAGGCGGATCGCGTAGAAGGCGGCAAGGGCGATCCCGATCGCAGCCGCGAAGGCGAAGCCGATCGCCGATTGAAAGACCCCGTTGAGTATGAAGAACTCGCCGATGAAGTTGGACGACCCCGGCATCGCGAGCAGCGCCAGGGTGACGATCAAGAACAGCGCCGCGAGCACGGGCGCGCGGGTCGCCAGCCCGCCCATGCTGCGCACGTCGTCGCTGCCCGAGCGCTCGGCGAGCAATGCCGCGATGAGGAAAAGCGGTGCGACGACGAGTCCGTGGTTGACCATCTGCAGCACGGCGCCGTCGGCGCCGTCGGGGCGCAGCGAGAAGATCCCGATCGTGATGAACCCGAGCTGAGCGACCGATGAGAAGCCCGCGATCAGCCGCACGTTGGTCTGGGTAAAGGCCATCACCGAGCCGTAGAGGATGCTCGCGACGCCGATCGCCAGCAGGACGTCCTGAAACTGGATCGTCGCGTCCGGATACAACGGCAGCACGACGCGCAGAAAGCCGTATGCCCCGACCTTCGACAGCACGCCGCCGAGCAGCACGAGAACCGGCAGCGGCGCGGCGCGGTAGGCATCGGGCATCCACCCGTGGACGAGGAAGGCCGGCATCTTGACGAGGAAGGCGGCGGCGAAGAACCAGAAGATCCAGTCCTGGCTCGCCTCCCCGAGGACGTTGTCGCGCAGCGTCGCGAGCGAGAACGACAGCTCCCCGACCCCTTCGGCGGCGAGGATCGCGGTGGCGATCGCGCCGACCAGCATCAGCAGCGAGCCGACGAGCGTGTAGACGATCATCTTCATCGTCGCGGCGATCCGGTCCCCCGTGCCCCAGGCGCCGATCAGGAAGTAGAACGGCACCAGCATGAGATCGAAGAAGAGAACGAAGAGCAGCAGGTCCTGAGCCAGAAAGGCACCGAGCGCGGCGGTGCCGGCGAGGCCGAGCATGAAGAAGTACAACCGCGGGCGCTCCGGAGGGTGAAGCGCCGACCACAGCGTCCCTGCCGCCCACAGCAGCGCCGTCATCACGATCAGAAAGACGCTGATCCCGTCGACGCCGAGCTGGTAGCGCACCCCGAGCTCGGGGATCCAGGACTCGTCGACCGCATGCTGGAGCCCCGCGGCGTCGGGATCGAAGCCGATCGCGACGATCGCCGC
>Ga0136620_10000711_pt1 | contig 15122 bp, 14 predicted proteins | sample AntDrymUQ4162106_2_FD_104806 | JGI IMG/M metagenome (GOLD analysis project Ga0136620, IMG submission 104806) | Polar desert sand microbial communities from Dry Valleys, Antarctica - metaG UQ416 (21.06) | ecosystem: Environmental > Terrestrial > Soil > Desert | place: Antarctica: Dry Valley... | reverse complement strand
GTCGGCCCGGCCCGTTGCAACCTCCCGTGCTGCCTTGACCATCGTGATCGATCGCTGTGGCGACAGCCCGCACGCCTCGAGCTCGGCGGGCGAGAGGCGGGCAAGCGCGGCGGCGCTCGGGACGTCGCGTAGCCCGCCACAGGCGCTGGGGCGGCCGTGGCGGTACACCAGGCGCCGCTGGATCGCCGCCGCGCGCTCACCGTCGATCAGCTGCTCGCAGATCGCCCAGGCGAGCGCCTCGAAGGGCTCGGGGCGCCGGCGCGGGCGCAGCCACGGGCGGCGGCGGATGAGCGGGCCGAGCAGCGGGTCGCGCTTGAGCGCCTGCTGGAAGGCCGCGAGGTCGTGATCCACCCCCAGGCAGAACCGCATCCGCTCGACCGCCGTCTCGGCCGCCTCCCGGGTCCGCGCCTCAGCCCGGATGCGCACGCTGCCCGCCGCCGGCCAGGCCCGCACGACGGCCGGCTCCTCGCCGACATGGAGCAGCCGCTCGAGCGTCGCGTCGCGGCGGCGCATCACGCCGTCGCGGCCGCAACCGGCCATCCGAAAGGGACCGGCGGGAACTGCGTCGATCTCGACGGCCCGGAGGACGGCCGGGGCTGCCGCGAGCGCTCTCAGCGCTTGAGCAGGTGCACGTCGACGAGGAAGGAGCGCGTGTCCGCCACGTCGACGCCCCGGCGCCTGGCGATCAGCTTGCGGCGCCGCCGCACGATCGACCGCGCCGCCGCCGGCCGCCTCAGCAGCTTCATGAGCATGAAGGCAGCCATCCCGAGCACGAATCCACCGGTGGCCGCCGCCAGCGTGGCGGGCAGGGTCGGCGGCGGGACGCGGTTCAGCTGACTCGACGCCGCGTCCAGCGGGACCGGTAGGGGCCGGACCTCGGCAACCAGCTCCCCGTCAACCTCGACCGGCTCAGAAGCGCTGTCTGCGGGCTCGGACACGAGTCAGGATCCTACTGTGGTGGACGACGGCTTTCAGGCCGTAGGAGCCCGCCCTCGACGCTTTCTGCATGCGGGAGGCCCAAAACGCGTGGGACCACGCCCGCGGAACGCGCCCCGCCGACCTACGGCCGAGCTCCGACCTCCCGCTCGTACACCCGGTATTTCTTGACGATCCGCCCCCCCATTCCCTCCATGCCGCGGTTCATCGCGTCGTTGGTCTCGAGGATCCAGCCCATCTCGCCCCACTTCTGGGGGCGCTTGATCGCCATGTCGAAGTGCTCGACATAGAAGGCGGCCGCGACGCCGGTGTGCTGGTACTCCGGCTTGACCCCGAGGAAGCCGACCCGCACGCGATCCATGATGCGCCCGCGGCGCAGAAAGTGCCACCAGCCCAGCGGCAGCAGCCTGCCGTTCATCTTCTTCAGCACCTGGTTGATGTCGGGGACCGTGATCGCCACCCCCACGCTCTCACCGGTGTCGACCCTCTCGGCCACCATGAACCAGTGCCTGTCGAAGACGAGCTGCAGCTCCTGGGCGTAGTGGTCGAGCGTCTCCTTCGTGTAGGGAACGAAGCCCCAGTTGTCCTTCCATGCCTCGTTGTAGGTCTCGCCGAACAGGTCGAGCTCCTTGCGTAGCCGCCGGCGCGACATCTTGCGAACGCGGATCCCATGCTCGGGCTCGAGCTTCTCGGCCATCTCCAAGATCCCCGGGACGATCTTCGAACGATCCTCGATGTAGAGCTCCCACATCCATAGGTCCATCGCCTTCGTCAGGCCGCATTCCTCGCAGAGGCGCTGGTAGTAGGGCGGATGCCAGGGTTGCTTGATGAAGGGCTCGCGGTCAAAGCCCTCGATCAGCACGCCGGCTTCGTCGTTGATCGTGAAGTCCACCGGCCCGATCATCCGGTCGCGGCCGCGCTCGCGCAGCCACTCCGAGGCGCCGTCGAGCAGCCCTCGAACGGCCTCCGCATCTTCCTCCACCTCGAGGAAGCCGAACATGCCCCAGCTGTTCGCGTGGTAGCGGTTGAAGGCGTGGTCGATCTGGGCGCTCACCCGGCCGACGACACGCCCATCTCGACGGGCGAGGAAGAGCTGTGCCTCCCCGTCCTTGAAGAACGCGTTGAAGCGTGGGTTGAGGAACAGGCGACGCTCGATCCGGAGCGGTGGGACCCAGCGCTCCTGGCCCGCGTGAAGCCGGAACGGAAGTTCGATGAACTCCCGCAGGTCGCGCCGCGAGGCAACCGGTCTCACCACGAGCGCCATTGGCATGAGACCCTAGGTGATATGGCCATCGAGACCGATCTCTTTCAGAAGGCCCGCTCGCACGAGCGCCTGGAGCAGCTGAAGGCTGCACGCGAGCACGACCTCCTGCCCTACTTCCGGGAGGTAGAGGGTGAGCCCGGCCCGGTGGTGGAGATGGAGGGCCGGGAGCGAATCACGCTCGGCTCGAACAACTACCTCGGCCTGACCACCCACCCAAGCGTGAAGCAGGCAGCCCGGGATGCGCTCGAGGCGTACGGGACCGGGCTCACGGGATCGCGCTTCATGAACGGCACCACGCCGTTGCACCTGGAGCTCGAACGCGAGATCGCGGACTGGATGGGAACCGAGGAGGCGCTGGTCTTCACCACCGGCTACCAGGCCAATGTGGGCTGTATCGCGACCCTGCTCGAGGTCGGCGACACGGTGATCTGCGACTCCGGGGACCATGCCTCGATCCTGGATGCCGTGATGATGTCGCGCGCACGGATCCGGCCGTGCGGCCACAACCGGGTCGACAAACTCGAAAAGATGCTCAAGCGGGCCGCAGACGACGGCGGGGGCGTCCTCGTGGTGGTCGACGGTGTCTTCTCGATGGAGGGTGACCTCTCGCCGCTGCCGGAGGTCGTTGCCCTCTGCCGCGAGCACGGTGCGCGGCTGATGGTCGACGAGGCCCACGCGGTCGGGGTGCTCGGTGCCGCCGGCACGGGCGCCTGCGAGGCCTACGGGGTGGCCGGACGGGTCGACCTGCGGATGGGGACCTTCTCGAAGTCGCTCGCCTCCTGCGGTGGGTTCATCGCCGGGCCCGCCGAGGTGATCGACTTCCTCCGGGTACAGGCGCGGGCGTTCATGTTCACGGCCTCGGCGGTGCCCGCCGCCGTTGGTGCCGCGCTCGGCGCGCTGCGCATCATCCGCTCCAAGGAGGGCCGCGAGCTGATCGCGAGGGTGCTCGAGAACGCCCGCTACCTGCAGCGCGGCCTCGCAGAGCTCGGCTTCCTCGTGGCCTCCCCCACCGAGATGCCCGACGGCTCAGACCTGCTCACTCCCATCGTGCCTGTACTAATAGGGGACGACTGGAAGGCCGTCACGTTCTGGAAGGAGCTCTACGACCAGGGCGTGTACGCAAACGTGGCGCTCTACCCCGCGGTGCAGCCCGGCAGCGCGTTGCTTCGCACCAGCGTGATGGCCACCCACGAGCGCCACCACCTGGACCGCGCCCTCGACGCCTTCGAGCGCGCGCGTGATCGCCTGCCGGACGATCCGGCGGCCGTCTCCGGCTCCCACTGAGATTCGTCATCGGTGGGGTTAGGACGTTCGGCCAACTCCGCGGCGCTTGTTCAGGGATGGACAAATGGGTGACACGCGGAAAAGCCCGCTCTTAGCGACTGGGCACGCCCGATCCCTGTTGACGGACGGCAGGCCCTCGGGCTTTACTGGGGGTCGGTCCTGCTGGGCGCGAGGAGAAGGATCCCGGAAGCCCCGGGGCGTCGGGGGAACTGCATCTGCTGTCAATAACTGCGCTTAGACGCGGGGAGGTCTTCATGGGCGAATCTGCCGGGTCCGATGTCGGGCAACAGCGCTTTCAGGCTCTTGAGCGTGCGAACAGAGTGCGCCTTGCGCGAGCGGACATCAAGGAGAAGGTCAGGGATGACCAGCTGTCCGCGGCCGAGGTCGTGCTCAGTTGCCCGTGGCAGATTCACGGCATGTCGATCAGCGACCTGCTCATGAGCCAGAGACGCTGGGGCCTGTCGCGCTGCCGGCGGCTGCTCATGTCGGTGGGGATCCCGGAGGACAAGAGGATCGGGACGCTCACCGAGCGCCAGCGGGTGGCGCTCGTCGCCGTGCTCGAGGCGAAAGGCGAACCCGGTGCCCCTGCGGCGGCCCCCCGAAGGTTGGAGCGCGAAGGGGCCCTGTCGGCGGTGTAGAGAGAATCTCGGTGCGGGCTGCGCTCCTCCCGCGGGCTCGTTAGTCGTCGGGCGTGAGGACGGCACCGGCCGTCGCCAGCTCCACGATGTGGCCGTCAGGATCGCGCAGGTAGACCGACTTGGAGAACTCCCGGTCGAGGACCTCCGTGCACGCGGCCCCCTGGGCATTCAGGTAGTCGCGCCAGGCCCGAAGCTCCTCCTCGCTCTCGACCGCGAGCGCGAAGTGATGGGTGGAGCCGATCCCCACCGTGCCCCGCTCGAGGTGTGGGTACTCGAGGCAGGTGATCAGGGTGCCGGGGGCGCCCTGCTCATCGCCAAAGATCAGGTGGCGGGCGTCGCGATCGTCGTCGTTGACGGTCTGCTTGACCATCCGCATCCCGAGCAGGTTGCGATAGAAGGCCGTCGAGCGATCGAGGCTCTCGCAGATCAGGGTGATGTGATGGATGCCGGAGATTCGCAACCGGCGAGGCTCGTCCATGCCGTGGAGGGTAGTCGCAGGCCCCCTCAGCGAAAGGAGAGCCCACCTGAGCGCCGCTTGAATAGCTCGCGCAGCCCGACGAAGGAACCCGCGAAGGCCACCAGTCCTGCAAGAAGCAATATCCCGAGCGTCTCGAGCCCTGCGCCCAGGCCAAGGACCACGATCGTGAGGATCGCCGCCCCTCCGGAGAGGAGGGTGGTGTGCGAGCGAAAGCCCGTCACGTGCTCGCGGACCGCGAGCTCGAGCCCCGCGATCGAGGCTATGGCCAGCCCCGCGCCGATCTTTGCATCCCCCCCTTCCGAGCCGTCCACGATGAAGCCCCAGCCCAACAGCACGATACCCGCGAGCGTTACCAACTCGGTGAGCGGAAAAGCTCCCCACAGAGGAGGGGGACGGTCTTCGGCGGACGTGCGTCCCCGGCGCCGCGGGCGCGCCGGGGCCTCGGTCCCGGCGCGGGCCTGCCGGGCCCGCTCGCGGCGCACCGCATCACGCTCCGCCCGATGGGCGCCCTCGGAAGACCGTGGGGGACCGTCTCGGAGCGCCCGCTTGCGGCTACGACGCCCCATGTGATCGGTGGTCAGGGGTCACCGCGAGCCGCGGCGACCCTCGGGTAAGGGACAACCGGACGAGATCCGCACGCGCCACCAGTTCATCAGCATGCCGAGGAGGCCCCAGCGCGGACGGACGTGCCAGTGCCTGCAGCCCGGCTCGCCGATGTCCTGGTTTGCGATGCGTACCCACTTGTGGCTCTCGGGGTCCAGCAACATCTCCTCGATCCGCCGTCGGTTCTGCTCCTCGACATGCGCGTGCTCGCCGAGGCTGCGCCTGGCGTGGACGGCGCGATGGGCAAGCCGGTCGCGCAGCTGCTCGAGCTCGGCCAGGGACAGCAGGCGCGGGCCCCGGGGGCCGGGCACGGAGACGATCGGGTCCTCGCGCGGCCAGGCGGACACCAACAGCGAGGTCAGCTCTGATTCCAGCCGCTCGACCTGATCGAGCAGGGTGCGCCGGGCAGGATGCTCATCGGGAGCGGCCTGCGGGCGCCGAGGCGGAGTGACCCGGGGCGCCGGCGTGCGAGTCGCCATCCCTATGCGCTGCTCGAGTACGTCGGGCACGGTGCCTCTCCAAGTCGGACTCCATGCACTGTACCAATGGCCTGGTTAGGCCTCACCCGGCGGCCAGCAGCGTTCCCGTCACCGTCCACAGGGCCTCCTCAACGCTGATTCGGGGCACCCCTCTCACCTGGATCGCGGCGATCGACATCCGCCCGGTGGAGGGCGTGACCCCCCGCTCTTCTGCGACCTCGCCTCCAAGCAGCGCCAGGGGGCGCTCCGAGTCGCTGATGACGATCTGACGCGCGGCCAGCGGCCGTCCCCCGCCGCCGAGCAGCTCGGCGTCTTCCGTGAGCCGCAGGCCGAGGGGGGTGCCGACCCGGGCGGCGTCGAAGGCCGTCAGCGGCACGCCGGTCTCGAGCGTGGCGATCGTGATCGCGTCATCGAGGAGGCCCCGGCTGGGAAGCCCTCCCCACCTCAGGCGGTCAAAGGCGATCCGCTCGATGGGCGTTCGGTCGGTGTCCGGGTCGAGCCCGACCTGGCGCCAGAACACCCTGTAGGCCCATGGCACCGGATCCTGGCGCATGTGCACCACGTGTCCTCCCGACAGCCGGCTTGCCAACCCTCGCAGGCGGCGCCGGACCGGCTCCGGACTTCGGCCCGGCCGCGCATCGAGCGTGAGGTGGAGAATGCAGAGCTCGGGGAACTCCGTTGCGAGCTCCTGGGCCACCCAGCCCTCCTCGGGCGCGGGGTGGGACACTAGCCCCGTGTGAGCCGCCGGGCCCGATCGCGTAGCCCGTCCTCGGAGATCGGCCCCAGCTTCGTCTCAAGCACACGCCCGCCCCGGAAGGCAAACAGCGTGGTCGGGCAGCCCCCCACCCCATAGAGATTGACCACCGCGCCGTCGGGAGTGTGGGCCACGGGCATCGTCCACTTCCGCCGGCGCACGATCTCGGCCACCTCCGCGCGGTCCTCGTCGCTGAAATAGACCACAGCGAAGTTCACACCCGGGAAGTCGTCCTTCATTCGCTGCACCCGATCCACCTGCGGGTTGCAGTCGGCCCCCTTGTCAAAGACGAAGGTGAGCACGAGCGGGCGCTCGCGGGCCTCGCAGAGATTGAAGATTCCCTCGCTTCGCACCTGGCAGGCGGGGACCCGGCCGGCCTGCTCGTTGCACTCGCTCGCCCGCTGGCAGACGTTGGCATCGCCCTCCTTGTCACCGGTGACCAGCGGCGCGGCGAACGCCGGAGCGGTTGCCCCCGGCTTCAGACCGCGCAGCCCTCCGCCCGTGTTGGGAAGGGCGGTCGTGAACAGAAGGACGCTGATGCCCATCAGCATCACGATCGCGACCACCCACGCGTAGCGGTTGCCCTGGTACGGGCCGGCGGGCGGTTTTGACGGAGGAAGGTCGGGCTCGGGCCGCAGCCGGTCCTCCTCCTCAAAGCGTCGGGCCGCGCCTGGGCCCGGGCGGCCGCCGCCGAGGTCTTCGAAGCGGTCGTCAGGCATCGCGGCGTGCTCCTCGCGGCCTCAGGGCCCGGATCGACGGCCGACGACCCGGAAGTGCAGCCGCGGCACCGGTCAACCCGCGCAGCAGCCGCCGGGGGTCGAGGTCGCGCGTGGTGAACGGGCCGTGGCGCTCGGCCCAGACGAGCGCAGCCGGCAGGACGAGCATCACGCCCAGCAGCGACACGCTCAGATCGACCACCGTGAGGATGCCGAAGTCTCGGAGCATCTTGATGTCCGAGGCGATCAGCACCGCGAACCCCGCGATCGCGGTCACCCCCGATGCAAGCACCGCCCTGCCAGTGGACCTGTAGGTCCGCTCCATCGCCCTGGCCGGAGGGCTCCCGGCCTCGCGCTCCTGGCGGTAGCGGGCCGAGAGGAGGACACTGAACTCGGTAGAGATGGCGATCACAAGGGCCCCGAGTGTGACGGACATCGGGTTGAGCTCGACCGTCAGGGGCTCGGGGAGCAAGCCAAGCGCGAACAGCAGTCCGCCCGACCAGCCGGTGGCAAGCGCGATCGGGATCAGGGGCACCGCGGCGTCGCGGCGGCTGCGCCCGAGGGCGAGCAGGACCAGGCAGACGGCAGCGAGTGCCGCGAGCAGCGCGAGCGCTCGCCGCCATGGCGAGGAGAGCTGGCCGTTTGCCTCTGCGGCCAGCACCGGGAGCCCGACGACGGACGCGCTCACGCCCTCCGGCGGGTCGAGCCGCCGCTCGATCGCATCGACTACAGCCTTCTGGTCCTCGAGCGACTGCAGCCGGATACCGAAGGCGAGGTTCGCGACCTTGCGGTCGCGCCGGATCACGCCCTGCGAGAAGTACGCGGGCACGGCGTCGAGCAGGCCGTTCACCTGGGCCTGATCGCGTAGGTCCACCGAGCGCAGGATGGTCGGCAGCGACAACGCCGGGCAGAGGTCGGGGGGGTCCTTCCCGCGCGCGCAGCTGGCCCCCTCCTCGTAGCCCCCCTCCTTCAGAACCGCCGCCTGGAAGCGGGTCATCCAGGCGATCACCGCGGGCCGCGTGATGTCGTCCGCTCTGACGGTCACGTCGATCTCTCCGGACACGCCCGTCTGCCTCTGGAGCTCGTCCACATCCCGCAAGGCCTGGAGGTCCTGTGGCACGAGCTCACGGACGTCCGAGACCACCCCGGTCTGGGTGTCAAGCCCCCAGCCCACGATCGCCACCGCCAATCCGATGGCCAGCACGCGCCGGGGCCGATCGACCGCGTAGGCCAGCGCGCCCTCGGCCCGGCCGAGGGCCGCCAGTCGCGCGCTTCGCAGGCCACCTGAAGCCAGCCGACCCCACCAGGATCCCCGGAGGGCTTGTGCCCCGCCAGTCAAGCTCGACGAAGCCCTGGCGCGTAGGCGCGGGAAGGTCGGTGGGAGGTCCGCCGGGCGGCGGCCGGGACCACCGCCCGTAAAGCGCACCAGCGATGCGGAGCCCGCGGTCAGGGCGCAGGGAAGCGCGATCACAATCCCCACGACGAGCAGCGCACCGAACCCGCGCACCATCGGCACGGGCGACAGGAGCAGCACCAGAAATCCCGCGGCGGTGGCGAGGCCCGCGGTGGCGATCGTCGGGCCCCCAACCGCGGCAGCCTCGGCCGCGACCTGCGCCGAGTCTCCTCCGTGCCCCTTGGCGACCTCCTGGTGGCGCGCCTGGAACTGGATCGCGTAGTCCACCGCCAGACCGATCAGCACTGGGAGCGCGGCGATCGAGGCCATCGTCAGGCTCCCCCCCGCGAGCCTCAGCACGCCGAAGGTGATCGCCGAGGCGGCCAGCGCGAGGGTGAGGGGCAGCAGCCGCAGCCTGGTGGGAAAGACCACCGCCAGGGTGCCCGCCATCACGAGCAGCGCCGCGCCGAGCAGCCAGAGGATGCCCTCTCGAACCTCATCGGCGAGGCCCTCCACCACCACGGGGACGCCGGTGACCACGTAGCGCGCCCCGCGCCTGGGCGTCAGGCCCCGATCGCGCGTGACCTCCTGGACCAGATCGATTGCCCGGCTGCGCTGCGCGGCGGTCAGGTCCGGCCGCAGGCGCACCTGGATCAGCGCGGCATTTCTGCTCGGGAAGAGGTAGGAGAAGCGTGGCTTGGGCATGCCAACCTTGCCCCCTCGCGAATCGAATACAAGCGTCGAGACGAACTCCGGGCTGTCAACCGACGGCAGGCCGGTGATCCCGTAGCGCAGCGCGAGCTGAAGGGCCTCGCGCGTGAAGCGACCTTCCACAAGGGAACGCGCGCTCGCGGCCAACCGCCTCTGCTCGGCCGGGGGGTCACCGCGGCGGGCGGACGCACGGCGCGCGGATGCCGCGGCGCGCGCCGCCTGGCCGGCGGTTGCGTTCCGGCGGCGGAGGAACTCGTCGGTGATCTGCCCCGCGGCGGTGTTGATGAACGTACCGGGCCCGAAGACGACCCGCGCGGGCTTCAGCCGGGCGAGCTCACGGCAGCCGGCGGGAAGCCGTCGCAGCCCCTCTTTCGGCACGTTGCCCGACAGGCACCCCTCGAGTCTGATCAGGCGCCCGAGATCCTCCGTGAGAACCGTCTTCTGAAGGTTGCCCTTCACGAGGATCACCACCGCCTCGTCGCCGAAGTCCTTCTTGAAGCGCTCCGTGGCACGAAAGGTGTCCGAGGAGCTCGAGACGAGCGTGTCCGTGGCCGCGCTCGCCTCGAGCTGCAGTGCGAGGGCCGTGCCCCCGACAGCCAGCACCGCGACCGCGCCGATCGCCACCAGCGGACGCCGCCCGACGGCACCCACGAACCGGCGGAACGTCTCGCCCTTCAACACGAGTTCAGCTTAGGGACCAGATCGCCGTGCCCACGCCGCCCGTGGCGTGGCGGTTTTTGATCGAGCCCTACTCCATCCCGAGCGGGCCGCGCGCCTCCCCCGCGAGGAATTGCCGGACGAACTGGTTCGGTGAGTCGAACAGCTCGCTGGCGGGGCCGGACTCCACGATCCTGCCCTTCCAAAGCACGGCGATGTAGTCCGCCACCCGTTTCGCCGACATGATGTCGTGCGTGATCACGACGTAGGCGCCGCCGTTCTCGGCGTGCACCTCCTGGATCAGCTCGCAGAGGAGGGCGGTGCGCACGGGGTCGAGGCCGGAGTCGGGCTCGTCGAACAGCACGATGTCGGGATCGAGCACGAGCGCGCGGGCGAAGCCGGCGCGCTTGCGCATGCCGCCGGAGAGCTCGTTGGGGAGCTTGTCGAGCGCGCCCTGGAGGCCCACCTCGCGTAGCCGGCGCTGGCAGATCTCGTCGATCTCCTCGTCGCCCTTGTCCGTGTGCTGGCGCAGCGGGAAAGCCACGTTGTCGAGCACGTTCATCGATCCGAACAGCGCGCCGTCCTGGAAGAGCACCCCGAACTTCTTTCGCATCTCGAACAGCTCGTCGTCGACCATGTTGGGAACGGACTCGCCGTGCACGCGGACGTCCCCGCGATCCGGGTAGAGCAGCCCGACCATGTGCTTGATGCACACCGACTTCCCGGTGCCCGAGGGGCCGAGGATCATCGAGATCTGGTTATCGGGGATGCCGAGATTGAGCCCGTTCAGGATCGTGTTGCGGCCAAAGGACTTCTTCACGTCGATGAACTCGATCGCGTCGGTCGAGCCGTGGTCGCGCTCGAGCCCGGAGTGCCACTTGTAGGGCTCCTCGCCCTCGCGAGTCTGCTCGACGATGTTGTCCGGCACGTCGTCACCCGAGCGGTCGGGCCCGCGCTGGGGGGAGGGCTCGGACTCCCGCTCCGGGGGTGCGCCTTGGCCGGGTTCGGGAGCCCGGTGTGCGTCTCCGCCCGGCTCGTTCGGCCTGTCGTCTGCCACGTCTCTCTCCCTTTCCATAGGTCAACCGCCTATCGGCGCGCGCGGGTTGGAGCCCCAGAAGATCTGGGTACCCACCATCCCGATCAGGTGCACCATGACCGTGTTGAGCACCATTGACTTTGCGGTGGCGGTGCCGACTCCTACCGGCCCGCCGCTCGCGGTGTAGCCGTAGTAGCAGCCCACGAGCACGATGACGGTGGCCATCGCCATGCCCTTGATGAGCGAATATAAGAGGTCGGGCGGGTTCTGGAACATCCAGAAGATCAGGAAGAACCCACCCGAGGAAACCTCCCCGATCTGCTGCACCACAGCAAGGTAGGAGGCAAAGAAGCCGGCGCCCACGGCGGCGATGTACATGAACGGGAGCACGAGCCAGGCGGCCAGCAGGCGCGTCGAGCACAGGAAGGTGAGCGAGCTGATTCCCATCACCTCGAGCGCGTCGATCTCGTCGGAGATCCGCATCGCGCCGATCTCGGCGACCAGGCCGGTGCCGACCTTCGCGGACATCATGTAGCCAAAGGCGTAGGGCATGATCTCCCGCAGGTCACACCAAGCGGAGAAGACGCCCGCGTAGGCGGGCGAGCCCACGGAGCGGTTGAAGTACGCACCCTCGATGCCACACGTCAAACCGAGGATGAAGGCGAGGCCCCAGATCACGATCGCCGAGCCGAGGATCAGGATGCCCGCCTGGCGCAGAGCCTCCCCGAAGAACTTCAGCACCCGCAGCGAGTAGACCTCGCCCATTACCTTCGCCATGAACTTCGTGATGTCGCCGACGGCGGATATCCACTCCCTCGGGCCCTCCCGCCAGCCGCGTCCCATTACTTGATCACCGAGATCTCAGGATGTGTGGCCAGCAGGGTCTGCGTGAAGACGTAGTTGAACGCGAAGATCCCGAGGAACGAGATCACCACGGCCTGGTTGACCGCCCGCCCGACCCCCTCCGCGCCGCCGGAGGCGGTCATCCCCTTGTAACAGGAGACGATCGCGATGATCGCCCCGAACAGGGTGCATTTGACGACCGACCCCCAGAGGTCCGTGGTCGACGCGTTGTTGAGCAGGGTGGAGAAGAATGGTCCGAGCGGAGCGTTGAACGTGAGCGTGGCGAGGACCCCACCGAAGATGCCGAAGATCAGCGCGTAGATGTTGAACAGGCCGGTCACGATCATCAGCGCGAGGAAGCGGGGCACGACGAGGTTCTTGATCGGGTCCACCCCGAGCACCTGGAGCGCATCGAGCTCCTCGCGGATCTTGCGTGCACCGAGGTCCGCCGTGATGGCCGTGCCGCCCACGCCGGCCAGGATGATGGCGGTCACGAAAGGGGCAAACTCTCGGATCGTGGCGAGCACGAAGAATCCCCCGAGCCGGTCGATGGCACCGAACAGGACCAGGAAGTTGCCCGCCTGCAGACCCGGCGCGCCGTAGCCGAAGGCGATCGTGGAAATCGTGAGCGGAAACCAGCACAGCCTCAGCGCGAACAGGAACTGCTGCACGAATTCCGTGCCGTAGGGAAACGGGGGCCTGATGGCGGACGAGAGCGTCTTGCCGGTCAGGATCATCATGTCGCCGACCTCTTCGAGGAGGTTCTTCGTCGGTAGGAAAGCTCGGTCGGCTACTGCACGAACCACTCGTCTCCCATCTCGCCGGGCAGGTGCGAAACGACGCGCCCCTCTCCGCTCAGAGCCTACGCCATCGCCCCTCCTGCCACCAGCCGCAACCGTCTCGCCGGCGCGCTTTCCCGTGCTATGTTCAGCCCGCTTTGCAGGTGAAGCCTGGATCCTTGGCACCAGCCTGCCTCTGCCTGCTTGCGCTGGGGTCCTGCGGTGGCGGAGAGCGCCAGGACGCGAACGAGCCCGAGGGTGACTTCAAGGTCCGGGTAGTCAGCGCCAAGTTCCCTTCGGACCAGGCGCTCGCGCAGCGCTCCGACCTCGAGATCACGGTCAGGAACGCGGAGGCCACACGATCCGTGCCCAACATCGCCGTCACGGTAAAGGGGTTCGACACGCGCCTGGAGAACCCCGGCCTGGCCGATCAGGGCCGCCCCGTGTTCGTGATCAACGGCGAGCCGAAGGAGATCGGGGGCTACCCCGAATCCAAGGAGAAGGCGCCCGGGGGCGGAGAGACCGTCTACAACGGCACCTGGGCCCTCGGTTCGCTCAAACCGGGCGCGCAGAAGACCTTCAAGTGGACGGTGACCGCGGTTCGCGCCGGCCCCTACCGGCTCTCCTACGAGGTCGCGGCAGGGCTGGATGGGAAGGCGAAGGCGGTCAGCACCGGCGGCCGTGCCCCCAAGGGCCTCTTCACGGGCACGGTCGACGGCGAGCCGCCGGACACCCGCGTCGGCGAGGACGGCCGGAGCGTCGAGGAGGGCGTGCGTTAGAGCAGCCCCCGACGGGGACACCCTCGACGCGATATGCACCCCTCACGTGCAGAAGGCGTCGATGGCGCTAATCGGCTGAGCGCCTCTCCTCGAAGCCTCCGCACTTTCCGACGGGGATGCGCGGGTACTTCGGATAGCGCCGATCGGTCTTCGCTCGCTCGCACATGGAGAAGCTGCTGCCCCGCGTGGTGCCGATCACCCGCTGATGGCGGCAGCGGTCGCAGAGGCCGGCTCGCAGAGGAGACGCGGCAGTCACGCTCCTACTTGATGAACAGCATCTCGGCGTATGTCGGGAGGGGCCAGAGGTCGTCGGCCACGATCCGCTCGAGCCGATCCGCCACCTCACGCACCTCGTCCATGGCCGCCAGCTGGTGGTCGCGCACATGGATCGCGAGGTCGATACCCTCGAGGCCGTCCGGGTGGATGTTGGCCTGCTCGAGCGCCTTGATCGCCGCGACGAACTCCTCCACCAGGCCACGCGTCTCGGCGGTGAGTACCTCGACTCCGGCGGCCTCGGTCAGGGCGAGGTGGCGTAACGCCGCGGGGAGCAACTGGGTGCGGGCCATCGCCCCCGCGGTCTCGGCCTCGATGTTGGCGCGTGTCACGTACTGCTCGGTCCAGACCTCGAAGCGGGACTCGAGCTCGCGGTGGGAAAGCACCTCGTACTTCTCAAAGGCCGACACGCTGTCCTGGGCGAGCACCTCGGGCAGGGCGTCCGGGGTGGTGCGCAGGTTCTTCAGGCCTCGCTGCTCGGCCTCGGCGTGCCAGTCCTCCGAGTAGTTGTCGCCGCCGAAGCAGATCTGCCGGTTCGCCGTGTATGAGTCCTTCACAACGGCGCTGACGGCCTCGGCGAGATCGCCGCCCCCGGAGAGCTGGGACTCGAGCTTGTCCGCCAGGTCGTCGATCGCCTCCGCGACGATCGTGTTCAACACGCTGTTGGGGAACGCGACCGACTGGCTCGAGCCGAGCGCGCGGAACTCGAACTTGTTGCCGGTGAACGCGAACGGCGAGGTGCGGTTGCGGTCACCGCCGTGCTTTGGCAGCGGGGGAAGCACCGGGGTGCCGAGCCCGAGGATCGAGGCAGGCGTGTGGGGGTCGCCCTCGCCGGACGCGATCGCCTGGAAGACCTTCTCCAGCTCCGCGCCGAGGAAGATCGAGATGATCGCGGGAGGCGCCTCGTTGGCGCCGAGTCGGTGGTCCTGGCCGATCTCCGCGACCGAGGCCCGCAGCAGGCCCTGGTGCTTGTTCACTGCCTGGATCACCGCGGCGCAGAAGAACAGGAAGTTGATGTTGTCCGCCGGGGTCTCGCCGGGGTCGAGCAGGTTGCCTCCGGTGTCGGTGCCCATCGACCAGTTGTTGTGCTTCCCCGAGCCGTTCACGCCCGCGAACGGCTTCTCGTGCAGAAGGCAGACGAGGCCGTACTTGCGCGCCACGCTGCGCATCAGCTGCATCGTGAGCTGCTGATGGTCTGAGCCCACGTTCGAGTTCTCGAAGACGGGTGCGATCTCGTACTGGTTGGGCGCCACCTCGTTGTGCCTGGTCTTGACGGGCACGCCCAGCTTGGCCAGCTCGAGCTCGGTATCCATCATGCAGGCGAGGATGCGCTCGGGTATCGAGCCAAAGTAGTGATCGTCCAGCTCGTGCCCCTTGGGCGGCTGTGCTCCGAACAACGTGCGGCCGGTGTTGATCAGGTCGGGGCGCGCGAAGTAGTACTGCTCGTCGATCAGGAAGTACTCCTGCTCGGGCCCGACGGTGGTGAACACGCGCCCCGC
>Ga0136620_10000710_pt1 | contig 15122 bp, 13 predicted proteins | sample AntDrymUQ4162106_2_FD_104806 | JGI IMG/M metagenome (GOLD analysis project Ga0136620, IMG submission 104806) | Polar desert sand microbial communities from Dry Valleys, Antarctica - metaG UQ416 (21.06) | ecosystem: Environmental > Terrestrial > Soil > Desert | place: Antarctica: Dry Valley... | reverse complement strand
GGGACCCTCAACCCCTCGGGGGGCGATGTCAGTGTGTTCGCACCGATCGAACATGCGGTCCTGGCCGGCGGAGACGTCCGGGACCGCCCCGGCTTATTCGCTCGTTACAGCTTTGTCGGGACGCTGGGTGCGGCCCTCGGCGCCCTGGCCGCGGGCCCGGTCGAACGACTGGCGCCCGGCGGCGGTCCCGGGGCGGCGTTCGTTTTCTATGCGTTGGCCGGCGCGCTGACCTTCGTCCTGTACCGCGGCCCTCTGCCCTTTCCCCATCCACGCGGCCATCGCGGTGCCGCTCGGGCCCTCGCGCGCGCCGATCCGCCGCCTCGCGGCCCTGTTCTCGCTAGATTCACTGGCCGGCGGCCTGGTGATCGACACACTCATCGCGGCCTGGCTGTACCAACGCTTCGAGGCCACGGCGGCGCTCGTCGGGGTGTTTTTCTTCCTGACCCGGCTGTGCTCGGCCTGCTCCTACTTCGTGTCGGCGCGTCTCGCCGGACGCCTCGGTCTGGTGCGCACCATGGTGTTCACACACCTGCCCGCGAACGCCTTGCTGGTCGCCGCGGCCCTCGCGCCGGACCTCGGCCTCACGCTCTTGCTGCTCGGCCTGCGCAGCCTCCTGTCGCAGATGGACGTGCCCGCGCGCACCGCCTACGTGATGTCCATCGTGACACAAGAGGAACGCCCGGCGGCCGCGAGCCTCACCGCCGTGCCGCGCAGCCTGGCCGCGGCCTTGAGCCCGGGGATCTCGGGATGGCTCTTGGGTCTCTCACCCTTCGGCTGGCCGCTGGTGCTCGCCGGGGGCATGAAGATCGCCTACGACCTCACCTTGTGGCGGCTGTTCCGGCATGTCGAGCCGATCGAGAGCGAGTCGGCCAGCCGACTCGACCGCTGATCCGATAGCTGATGACGGAAAACCCCAAGCTGAGCGCTGACGGCCGACCGCTGACCCGAAATCCGCCACCTCACCGCTCGCCGCTCTTCGCGTCATCGCCTTCTACGCGTGCTGGGCAGGCGGCTCCTTCGGCAACGACAGTTCCACGGCATGCTGGACCTCATACCCCGAGCCTGAGTGCATCAATTCGGGCACCCCCCAAGTCGTCGGAGATCCAGCCGAGCGCGGTCGTGTTCAAACGGCCCACGCCAGCTCCGCGGTCGCGCCGAGATCAGGCTGCCCCGAAGCCTTACCTCCCCGCTGCGCAGCCAGGAATCCCTGGATGACTTGGTTCACTTCCTCGGCGTGCGAGACCGGGCCCATGTGGCCCGCGCCGCTAAGCTGTCGCCACCCCGCGTTCGGAAGGGCGCGCGTCAGGACCTGCGCAACGCACTGCGCAGACGCGCGGGTCCGGGCGCCGGTCAGGCAGAGTACCGGCATGTCGATCCTCGCGTACTCCGACAAGGGTGTCGCATCGGCGAGGAGGGCGTCCAGGTTCGCCAGCACCGTCGGCATGCGCCGGGCGATGGCCTCCTGCTGCGAGGGCGAAAGGGTCTGCCAGGCGCCCTCTTCCGACCAGTAGTCAACGAAGCGCTGCGCGGCCGGGAAGGGCTTCCCCGCGTGCAGGTAACGGCGCAGGATCAGCTTCGTCACGCCGATCTCCAGACCGGCGTGATGGGCGTGCTTGTGGGCGAACAGCAGCCCGAACAGGGTCGGCTCGTACAGGACCAGGCCACGGATGCGCTCGCGGTGGGCGAGGGCGAGCTTCAGGGCCACCACCGCCCCGTCGGAGTGTCCGACCAGGTACGCGCCTTGGGGAGTGCCATCCAGCAACGGCTCGATCGACGCGGCTGCGTCATCCAACGAGCACGGGCGACCGGTGTCGCCGGCGCGGCTCGTACCGTAGCCGTACAGGTCCGGCGCGAGCACCCGGTAGCGCCAGCGTAAACGCGCGCCGAGCGGCTGCCATTGCTCGGAAGAGCCCGCGCTGCCGTGCAGGCAGATCACGGTCGGCCCCGCGCCTTGGGCCCGTATGGAAGCTTTTGCCATTGACATTGTCTTGCTCATGTTCGATCTCCTGTATTTCAGGTGAATGACGGTCTTGTTGCCACGCCTCGGAAACGGTCTCGAAATTACTGCGCGTGTACGATCCGGGCTTACGCAGCGCTCGGGATCTGCACGTACGGCCGTGTATGCGCGGGCCCAGGGTTTACGCCTATACGGGGTCGATCACCGTAAGGCCGCGAGAGGGTCCGGCACGCCGTCGAGCGTTTAAAAGCCAATGGCCGGTCGGTTTTCGGCTTTACGGCCGCGGCGATCATTTGGATCCCGACCCTGGCCGTGGTACGTGCGTGCTCAGGTCGAAGGGTGGGGTTTACCTCCACCATATCCATTGAAATGAGCCTCTGCGTTGCGCCGAGATATTCGCAGATATACCGGCCCTCCCGGTAGGACAACCCTCCCTCCACCGGCGTTCCGGTACTGGACGCCACGGATGAATCGAGGCCATCGATATCGAAACTGAGATGGAGCGGGCTGTCACCTTCCAGATCGACCGCCTGCACCGCTCTCCTCATCACCTCCTGAATGCCCAAGCGCTCGACATCGATCATGGTAAACGTGGTGATGTTGAATCGCTCGAGAATCTCGAGCTCCCCCTTATCGACGTCTCTGAGGCCGATGTAGGCGATGCGTCCAGGGAGCAATTCGACGGGTGTACCGCCGAGCGCTTCGGATCCGATCTTCAACCACTCGAAGCAGTGGGAATCGACGATCCCCATCAAATAGGCCACGGGCATACCGTGTATGTTTCCGGTCTCGGTGGTCTCCGGGGTGTTGATATCGGCATGCGCATCGACCCAGATGATCCTGGTCTCCGGTCGCGCGCGCAGGATACCGCTGATAGACCCGATGGCAATGCTGTGATCGCCACCTACCGTCAATGTAAACTTGCCTTCCCTCGCGGGCTTGTTGACCGCGATGCTCAACAGTCTGCACGCCTCTGAAACGGCTTCACCTCTGTGTTCTTTCCATGACTTCCCGGTTGGCGCCGAGGCGTTTGTTTCTCCACTTTCATATTGGATCGTTTTGTCCCCGGCCTCGGTCCGCACATCCTTTGCCGATCGCATGCTCACGTCGCCGCTGTCTTCGATATGCCATCCTTGTTCCTTTAACCCTTTGATAAGACCTGCCTGTCGAAGACAATCCGGTCCCTGGTCGACACCCGGGCGCGGCTGGCCGAGAGCGAATGGGGCCCCGACCACGGTGATGGTCTTTTCTCTATATCGAGTTTGATTCGTGAACATGGCGCTATCCCTTGTTGTCGATGTAACGTGTTGTTAGTTACACCCCTCACTTGAGGCGGTGTCGAGAGGGATAGCGCAATCGCGGTGCCAGAGCCCAAAAAGCCCCGGGGATCTGGTTCTAAGTGATTTATTGCTTCAGGATTTGTCGAGATCGTGAAAAGGATCTCCCGAGACCACCCCCTTGGGGCGACGGGGTGGATTTTCCCAGTATGCTGGGAGGGTCACGGTATGTTGGGAAAGTCCGCCTGCGCCCCTCCGGTCGAGACGGCCGGGAAGGGCACTCGGATCAGTCGGGGATCTGCCGCAAGAGGCGTTCGATGGCCGTCGCGGTGTCGTGGATCTCCTGGGCCGGCGCCCGGGGCCACGGAGCGGAGATGCTCGACCTGCTCGATGCCACTTTCGCCGTCCTCGGCTGCCGGGTGTCGTAGCGCTGCTCGCCGAGATCATCGAAGTGCACCTCGATCTGGTGGGCTATCGTCAACGATGAGGATCATGAGCTTGCGGCCCTCAGGCGCCGGCGGAGTCATGTGGAATCGATGCTTCGGTCGGCGTGTGATCGTCGATCAGTTGGCGGATCAGTTTGACCTTGAAGCGCTCGGCAAGATCGGCGATCTGCGCTGCAAGCGGTCCATAGCGGGGCTCGGCCTGGGCCAGATCGCGGGCCAGGGCCGCGGCGCCCTTGAGGTCGCCCTTCGCGGCCAGGGCGCGCAGGCGTCGGGCCTGATCGGGCGGCAGGGGAACCGGGGTGCCGGTGCCGCCGGCGGGCGCGGTGCGGAGCGGCGCGGAGGGTGGCGGCCCACCCTCAGGCTGGCTGCCCTCGGGTGGTTCTTGGTAGACCCATTCGAGCTTCAAGTGGCGGCCCAACTTGTCGAGGAGAAGGTCCAGGGCCACGGGCTTCTGGATAAAATCGTCGCAGCCGACCTCGCGGCTCTTGGCCGTGTCGTACTCGAAGACGCTGGCGGAGACGGCGATGATGGGCGAATTCTTCAGATCCGGGTGTGCGCGGAGCTTGCGCGTGAAGGTAAAGCCGTCCATCACCGGCATCACCAGATCGGTCGTGATCAGGTCCGGCTTCCACTCCAAAGCCTTTTTGAAACCCTCCTGGCCGTTCTCGGCCTGCATGATCTCGAAGCCGAGCGGGGTGAGGAGGTCCTGGATCACGGCACGGTTCTCCCGCAGATCGTCGACCACCAGTAGCCGGCGGCGGGGGCCATGATAGCCGATGATCTCGGGGAGCGGCGCGCGCTCGATCGTGGAGAGCGGGGCCTCGGCTTCGGGCAGGTCGATCTCGAAGAAAAAGCGGCTGCCGTGGCCAAATTGGCTGTGGACCTCGATGACCCCGCCCATGAGCCCCACCAACCGCTGGCTCAAGGCCAGACCGAGGCCCGTGCCCTCGGTGTTGCGCGCCGCATCGGAGACCTGCGTGAAGGGCTGGAAGAGCTGGTCGATCTTGTCCTCCCGGATGCCGATGCCGGTATCCTCGACTAGGAAGCGGGTCTTGCCCGAGGCAGCGCGGCTGACCTCGAGGCTGACCTCTCCCCGGTCGGTGAACTTCACGGCGTTGCCCAAGAGATTGAGCAACACCTGGCGCAGGCGTTTCTCGTCCAGGGTAACGACCCGCGGGAGATCCTCGGCAACGTGTTCCCGGTAGGCAATGCTCTTCGCCTGGGCACGGGAGGAGATCAGGGCGCTGATAGGACCGAGGAGCTCGCGCAGATCGGCGCCGGAGAGGGCCAGATCGAGGCGCCGGGCCTCGACCTTGGAGAGGTCCAGGATGTCGTTGATGAGCGTGAGCAGGTGCTCGGCGCTCTGATGAATGATCGTAACCCCCTCGCCGATCTTGGGCGTGAGCTCAGGGTTGCGCCGGAGGATCTGGGTGTAGCCGAGGATGCCGTTCAGCGGGGTGCGCAGCTCGTGGCTCATGTTGGCCAGAAACTCGCTCTTGGCACGGTTGGCGTTTTCGGCGTATTCCTTGGCCCGGCGCAGCTCCTCCTCGTCGCGATGCGGGCGGCCTCGATGCGCTTCTGCTCGGAAATGTCGGTGACGGCGCCCTCGTAGTACAGGACCCCGCCCTCGGGATCTCGGACCTCACGCGCATTCTCGTTGATCCAGATCACCGAGCCGTCGCGCCGGTACACCTGGCTCTCGAAATTGGCCACGAACCCTCGGGCGCGGATGATTTCCTGGAACTCGACTCGGCGTTTCGGATCGACGTACAGGCTATGGGAGATACTCCCGATACCGGCCATGAGCTCCACCGGCGAGTCGTAGCCGTAGATCCGGGCCAGGGACATATTGCTCGCCAGGTATTTCCCCTCGATCGTGGTCTGGAACATGCCCTCGATGGAGTTCTCGAAGATCCCACGAAACCGCTCCTCGCTCTGCCGCAGGCTTCCCTCGGCGGCCTGGGCCCTTGCACTTTCCTCCTTTGCCAGGAGGTATTCGCGGCGAAGCTGAGCGGCCACGGCGTTGAACGAGGTGACCACCTGGCCGAGCTCGTCACGGCTTTCCAGGGCGACGGGGTCCCCGAAGTGCCCCTGTTCCAACCGCCTGGCGGTCGTGCCGATGGCGCTCACCGTCCTCATCACGCCGGCATAGAAGGCGCTGAAGAGGCAGGCCGCCAGGCCCAGAAGGACCCCCACGGCGAGGAGCACGGCATTGCGCCGATCCTGGAACTGCGCGATGCGGTGGTCCAGCAGCCGGTCCAAGGTGTCGAGGGCCCGGCCGGTGAAGTAATAGTTGGTCTCTACCGCACGCGAGAACATCAGCTCGAATTCTTCGAAGCCAAGCCCCCCGAATGTGATATATCTTGGGGGTCCCGGTCGAGGAAATGCTGCTGCAGGAATGCCTCATAATCCTCCAGCGCCTGCATGGCGGCGGTGAGCGAAGGGCGCAGGGCCGGGGTAAGCTGGGCATCGCGGGTATTCTGGAAGGCGGTCTCGACGCCGCGCGCGAGCTCCACCTTGAGCGAACGTAGGACCCCCGAGAGCGCCGCCAGCCCGGCCTTCTCGTCGGGGGCGAGCGTCTGGCGCGATAGCACCCCGCCGGCCAACAGGCGAGTCTGGGTCAGGAGGTCCTCGATGCGCGGCCACTTGAGCACGGTGGCATCCATGAGAAAATACGTGTCGAGGTCCGGATCGAGGATGAGATTGGAGGTGTTGACGACCTGTGCGAGCAGATCGCGGATATCGCCCTCCAGGGAGGCAAACAGGGTACGGGGATTTGCCATCCTGTCGGCCAGGAGCCCCTTTTTAAGAAACGACCAGTTTTCGGAGAGGATCGCGAAGCCCTTGCCCGTCTCCAGGGTGACTCCGTGATGGCGTTGGTTCTGTTCGATCTGCGCAAAGCTCGCCGCCATTTCGGCCAGGCTGCGCACCATCGCGGGGCGGCTCTCGGCCTGGCCCGCCGCGAAGCCCAGGGCGTCGGCGTGCGCCTGGCTGCCGTGGAGGAGCATGGCGTAGAGGGGACGGGCATAGCCGGTGCCCATCCGTTCCTTGCGCGCGAAGTCGATGCGGTCATCGACCCCCATCACGAAGAAGTACAGGAGCAGCGAGATGGGGAGTATGAAGACGGTGCTGATGAGCAGGAATTTTTGCGGATAGCTTAGGTGGTTCATCCACCGGCCGAATAGGGGAAAGGCCCGGACACGCGGGCCGCCGGCATCGGTGACGGTAGACATGCTTTCCCCGGCTCCTCAGTGGAGTTTATGGACAGCATCGCGTTCTTCGAAGGGATACTCCATCATCGAAAACGCGTGGCCCCTTCCCAACTAAGGAATGTCGGGGGATCCAGAAGGCCCCCTTCCGGATCCCCCACTCGCGGTAAGGTGTTGGTGGTGCTGTTTATCGTCTTGCTATACCGCTCGGAGCGTGCATTGGTCCGATCGTTACTTGGTGTTCGCCAGTGATGTCATATGTTCCTTGGCGAGCGCGATCTGCACATAGAGGGAGTTGGCATAACTGCGACCCTGCTTGTCGCTAACCGTAAGAAGATAGGTGGCAGGACGTAGATCTGCCGGGAGGTCCGCCACTACTTGAGTTGGGGAGTGCTTGCTCACCGTAAGCGTCCGTCCGCCGAGCGTGACTCCGGGTGGATGGCTCCCGAACTTCTGACCGGCGATGATCAGATGCTGCGCTGCACTATCGGTTTCCACGCTCAAAATCATAGGGATGGGTGTTGGCGTACGCAGGCCTCCGGCTCCGGCAGTCTGCATATGGACCGCCATGAGGATCGCCCCGATCATGCCAACGGTTTGCTTGAGCATAGAGTACATTTCAGGCTTGGAATGACTGTACCGAGTTTGGTTCGTGAACATTGGTGTACCCCTCGTCGTTTCGTTCAAAGACACTGTGACTTGCCGTTCGTGGCACCCCTTCGTGTGAAGCGGTGTTGAAAGGAATACGGCAATAGCAGTGCCAAATACCAAAAGGCCTCGAAGGTAATTTATAAGTGGTGTTTTCTATTAGAGTTTTCCTACAGCCAGGCAGGATATTCTCGGTACGTCAGCCGCGTGTCGGGTGAGAGATATTCCCAGTATGTTGGGAGGGTCACGGTATGTTGGGGATCCTGCGGGCGGGTCCCGGCTCGTTGCCCGGATCGCGGGTTTCCGGAGTTACTCCTTTTTCCGCGTGATGCCGAGCTTTTTCATGCGCCATTCCAGGGTCGTCGGCTTGATCCCGAGGATCTCCGCCGCGCCCCCCTTGCCACTCACACGCCAACCGGTCTCTTCGCAGACCTTGAGGATATGGGCCTGTTCGAGCTCCTCCAGGCTCACGAGCCGGGGGGAGACGGGGCTCGTGCACGCCTCATGGAACCAATCGCCGAGCGCGAGTCGGCTTTCCTGGGTGAGGATGACCGCCCGCTCGATCACGTGTTGCAGCTCACGCACATTGCCCGGCCAGGGATAGGCCTTGATCCGGGTGACCATCCCATCCGGCAGCGTTTCGATCTTTTTTCCATATTTCGCCGCGTAACGCCCTACAAAATACTCGACCAGAGGCACGATATCCTCCTCCCGTTCGCGCAGCGGGGGGAGGGTGATGGGAAAGACGTTCAAGCGATAGAAGAGATCGGGGCGAAACCGTCCCTCTCTGACGCATTGCCCGAGATCCCGGTTGGTGGCGGCGATGATGCGCACATCGACCTTGAGCGTGCGCGTGCCGCCCACGCGCTCGAATTCTCCCTCTTGCAGGACGCGCAAGAGCTTGGCCTGGAGATCCGGGGCGAGCTCGCCTACCTCATCGAGGAACAGGGTGCCGCCGTCGGCCAGCTCGAAGCGGCCGGGCTTACGCGCCAGCGCCCCGGTAAAGGCCCCTTTCTCGTGGCCGAAGAGCTCGCTCTCGACGAGGTTCGCGGGCAAGGTCGCACAGTTGAGCTTGATGAAGGGCCGCTCTCGACGTATGCCCAGCCGGTGGATCGCTTGGGCGATGAGCTCCTTGCCGGTGCCGGTCTCACCGCTCACGAGCACGGTGGCATCGGTGGCGGAGACCTGGCGCACCTGGCTCATCACTTCGCGCAGGCCCCCGGAGGCCCCGACCAGTTCCTGCCCCGCCTGCAACTCCTCTTCGAGATAGCGATTCAAACCCCGCAATTGGCGGCACTCGGCTTCGGCCTTCTTGCGCTCCTCGATATCGCGCAGGATGAGGGTGTAGATCGCCTCCCCGACGGCCTCCACGCGCGAGAGGCTGGCCTCGATAGGAAACACCTCGCCGTCCGCGCGCCTGGCGCTGTGACCTTCGGGTACCCAGATGGGCGTCCGCGAGGGGCACCCCGGCCGAGCCGCGCCCATGTACTCGGCGAGCACGTGGCGCAGGCCCTCGGAAAGGAACCTCGCGCAAGGCTGGCCGATAGCCTCGCGTGCGGGGCAGCGGAAGATGCGCTCGGCGGCTTGATTGAAGAGCGTGATGCGGCCCTGCTGATCGATCGTGAGGATCGCGTCCATCGCGCCTTCGATGATGCGCGACAGTCGCTCCTCGTCTTCCTGGAGCCTCTGTTTGAGCTGGTGCAGGGCGAGATGCGTTCTTACGCGCGTAAGCACCTCCTCGTGCTGGAACGGTTTGGTGATGTAATCGACGGCGCCGAGCTCGAAGCCCTTGAGCTTATCCATTGTGTCGGTGAGCGCGGTCATGAAGATGACCGGGATGTCGCGGGTGTCGGGACGCTCCTTGAGACGGCGGCAGGTCTCGAAGCCATTGATCCCAGGCATGAGCACATCGAGCAAGATCAGATCAGGGCGCGCGTGATCCATCTGCTCGAGGGCGCCGGAACCGTCCTCGGCGACCCGAAGCTCGAAACCCGACTCCGTAAGGATCTCGCACAATACCGCCAGGTTGGTCGGAGTATCATCGACCATCAGGATGGAGAGTCTGTTACCAGGGGCCTCGCTCATCTAACGTCTCCGATGGCTGCAAGGAATTCTCCAGCGGAAGGCCTTCGACCTCCTGGGCTTGAGGGTTTAACGCACCCGCTGGTCTCAATAATTCTACCACTGTACCAGCAGGTTACTTGTCACCCTCGAAGAAGTTCGGCTAAAGCGATGTCCACCGCCGTGCCCGAGGGGCCCCCGGCGGCCGCGAGCTTCACGGGGGCGCCGCGCAGCCTGGCCGGAGCCTCGAGCCCGGGGTTCTCGGGAGGGCTGCTGGGTCTCTCCCCCTTCGCCTGGCTGGCCGCCCGTGCTTGCGCGGGGCGTTCACGTCGCCTACGACCTGACGCTGTGGCGGACTGTTCCGGGACATCGAACCGATCGAGAGCAGTGAACCCGCTCACGGATCGCTGGTCCACGCCTTGTCGACGTCGAGCGGTACGTCCGGCGCGCGGATCGCCGGTGATGCGATCAACTCGATGCGGGGCAAGAACCTTCGCGATAGAGCGGTGGACCCAGCGCCCTCGCGGATCGTGATCGGGATCACCGGCGCGCGGTCCGAGAGCGCCCGGAGCGCGGCCCCCTCGGACTCCCCCATCAAGCACAGGAGATCGCCGGCTTCGAGGGCGCGCAGGATCGCCGGCGAAGGGTCGACCTCACCCGCGGGCCCGAGCCCGATGGCCCGTCCGGCGCGCAGCACGAATCCCAGGATGGGAATGCGAAACCAACGCTCGGGCACCAGGAACCGCACCGGACGCCGGCAGGCCGCGGCGATGATGAAGGCGCTCCGCGCCCCGGCCTCGCGACACACGAGGAGGCCAGGCCCTCGCTCGGGGATATGGCTCAGGTCTTGATACCTGATCCGGTATACGGAGTGGATGCAGAGCCAGACGATGAAGCGCATCAGGAACTCCGGGATCAAGGTATAGAGATAAAGGGCGACCGCGGCGTTGAGAAGCCCGGTCGCGAGCAGCACCCCGGCCACCGACACCCCGGCCTGACCCAGGACGATGGCGAAGACGGCGGATCCGACCATGAACAGCGCGTTCAGGATGTTGTTCCCGGCGATGATGCGCGAGCGATGGCTCGGCTCGCTGCGGAGCTGGATCAGGGCATAGAGGGGCACGATAAAAAAGCCGCCGAAGACCCCGATGAGCAAGAGATCCGCAACCACCCGAACGGCGCCGTCTACGCCCAGGAAACCGAGCCAGTCGGCCGTCGCGTGCGCGTCCAATCCCTGCGCCGCGAAATACAGGTCGATCGCGAACACGGTGAGCCCGATCGAGCCGAAGGGGACCAGGCCGAGCTCGACCTTATGCCCGGACAGCCGCTCGCACAGGAGCGAGCCCGTCCCGATCCCGATCGAAAACAGCGTGAGCAGGAGCGTTACCACCGACTCGTCGCCGCCCAGGACCTCTTTGCTGTAGCTCGGGAACTGCGCCAGGAAGGTCGCACCGTAGAACCAGAACCACGAGATCCCGAGCATCGACAGGAACACGGTGCGATCCCCGCGCGCGAAGCGCAGGTTTCGCATCGTTTCGGTGAACGGGTTCCAGTTGATCCGGAGCTCGGGGGCCGGCGGCGGGGACTTCGGTATGAAACGGCTCATCGCGTAGCCGGCCGCGGCCACCACGATGGTCGTGATCGAGACGAGCGTGGTCCCAATCGTCTCTTCGGCGATGAGCACGCCGCCGAGGATGGTGCCGAGGAGGATGGCGACGAAGGTCCCCATCTCCACCAGGCCGTTGCCGCCGACGATCTCCTCAGGCTCGAGATGCTGGGGCAGGAACGCATATTTTACCGGCCCGAAGAGTGCCGACTGCACGCCCCCCAGGAACAAGGTGAACAACAAGAGCCCGACGCTCTTCCAGTAGAACCCGAAGGCGCCGAGGCACATGAGCCCGAGCTCGATCAAGACCACGTAACGGATGAGCCGCGATTTCTCGTATTTGTCGGCGAGCTGGCCGCTGGTGGCCGAGAACAGGAAAAACGGCAGGATGAACAAGCCCGCGCTGAGGTTGATGAGCGTATTCGATTCCTGAGCGCTCAGGGAGCCGACCTGGAAGGCCAGCATGATGACGAGCGCGTTCTTGTAGACGTTGTCGTTGAAGGCGCCGAGGAACTGCACCCAGAAGAAGGGTGCGAACCGGCGCTGCTTGAGGAGCGAAAACTGGCTCTCCTGGGTCACGATATCACGGTCCCGATAGGGCGGAGACGGAGCCGATGCCGACGGTGACCGTTGACACCCTCAGGTTCGTCGAGATCGTCGAGGCAGCGGTGCCCCCGAGGCCAAGAACGGTCCCAGCCCGATAGAGACCATGCGACCCGCGAGGATGTGTACCGGACTTAATATTAAATCCGTCATCTCCGAGGCAAACAGGGACGCCGAGTGGATCGTCGCCCTAGCCCTGGCACAGAGCTGATTACGGTCGCCCGCGCGCACCGCTTGGCGGGGTCACAGGTGCTCCTCACCAGTGTAGCTACATATAAAGCGCCAGGTCAAGTCTCCCACCGGCTCTGGCTACTCAAACGGGCCTTCTCCGATACCGGAAAACAAGTGCCGCAGCAAAACGATCAGAAAGGCCTGGAACCCTTTGAAGCGATCGGAGGCGATTTTCAAATCGAGCGCTGAAGACACTTGAAACCTCTTTTGCGTCCGACTGACCCAGGCTATGTCATCTTCTCTGAGCAGCTTATCAGCGGGCATACGGATTGGCGGCATAACGCTGGGCGTCAGGCGCCACTGGAAGCCGCAGGGAGGGACAAGCGGAGGCTGGAACAAGCCTTTGTTAGGCGCGGACTCGGTCAGCAGGGCACGGGTTGATTCGTAATTCGAGTCCGACCCCGGTTTTTCTAGATTGTTGCAAAGACTGATGAGGAGAACCGGACGGATGTGCCGTCCGGTTCTCCCAACCCCTTGTTCAGTAGATCCTAGTCGCCGTCGTCTTACTGGCTTTCGGCGGCCTTGTAGAAGAACAAGTAGTCGGCCGTGTAAGGCACCAACTCCTTATTGCCGACGTGCATTGACTCGGTACAGGGGCTCGAGGGCACGATCCCTCCAGAGGTGTTCAGCCGCTGGATGAAGGTGGTCGCCGTCAGCTTGTGGCCACCGGTTGGTCCGTCTTTGGCTCCAACCACCCGGAGCAGGAGCCAGGGAATCGCACCCGGCGCGACGAAGGCGGGGTCGGAGGAGGAGGCGCTCTGCGCGGCCCAGACGGTGCTAGTGTCCCGGGAGTGCTGCCACGTAGCGCGGGGCGTGCCTGCGACCTCAGGCGCGATGGGGCCGAGGTTGGGGCTGAGGAAGTGGGTGATGACTTGCTTATTATCGTCGTTGAACAAGGTGGCCTGCGGCGCGAAGAATGTCCAGGCGAAGCCAGGGCCAGGGTTTGAGGGCAGGCAGATATAGTTCTGGGTGCCGACGGCGTGACCTTTGAGGAAAACCTGGTTCCCCGCTGGTACCTGAATGTTGGAGGGCACGCGTGGCGGTGTGACATAGTAGGCGGGGCCGGCTGCGGCAGCGAGACCGTGAAAGCCGCGGCAAGAGCAGCGGCGCACGCGATGAGCGGGCTGCGACGGCTGGCCTGATTCTCCGGTGCGTTGCAGTTCATCATATCATTCTCCTTTCGCGCCTTGTGCGCGGGTTGTAGGGCTGGCACGCGGAGCCTTCAACGATCACCCTCAGCGGTCAATCCGCTGCGAGATGATTGCCGATCACCTGACGACGCGCCGGCCGTTTCAGTGATCGAGGCCCCAATAACGCATTAGCTAACCGGCGCGCCGCTTTTTGGCGCGTCCGAATTGCGCGCGAGGTTAGCCTTTACACCGCCAAAGATACGAAATGCACCTTCGCTTGTTCAGTGACTGTTTGCACAAATATTCTGTGACGTATTCACAATCTGCGGCAAAGTACGTCGCAACCGAAGGATCGATCTCTCTTCTAACCGACGCGCTTCGTTTGTATAGGCTAACGGCCTGCGGTTGAACGGCCGGCGCGGACGACCGCATGTACATGATGAACGGATGCGTGCCGGTCCAACCGACTGCTAGGTGTGCCAGAACTTCCATTTAGGCTCTTCCCCAACTCGAAACACGGTCATCGCCCAGCCCGATGGCCGTGATCTCGCGCAAGTCCTGTGCACCAGCCTTACGGTACGTTCCCAGGAGGAAATCTCCGCCCAGCAATAGATTGAAGTTGCAGTTCGGGTACTTGTGATGAAGGTAGTGGTGCCGAGACACAGCCTGGAAGTATCGCGTCTTCAGTAAGAACGCGACGACGGCCGGAGCCTCACGGGTCGCCGCCTCGTGCGCTCGATGGAGGTAGGGATGAATCAGCATCGATAACAATGGTGTCACCATCAGCACCGGCAACGCACCCGCCGTCGCCCACGGGCCAGCGAGGACGACGACAGGAATGATTGGAAAAACGGTCAGGTTGTACGTCACGAACGCCCGTAATCCGACGGTTAGGCCATAACGTTCGACGCGGATTCGCTCGTCGGCCGCCCGCTCAGTGATCCGATCGACCGCGGCCTTCTCCTCCACGCTCACGAACTGGGTGACGTGGTTCTTGCGGAAGGTTAAACCGTGGTGGACGACCGCATGGCGGTAATAGGCTCTTGGCAAATGCGCACAGAGCCTGGGGTTTCTGGCCCAGAACCGGCGTGTCCTGACACTCGCATGTAATACGAAGCGGTGCAGGCATGACTCCGAAACCGTTGCGACGAGGTAGGTCGCCGCGAACCCGACGAGGATTTGGACCAGTATGCTCAGCGACGCGCCCGTACCCCCCGGGTAGATATTGAGTAAGCAACTCATACAATCCTCGTCGAGGCAATGGGGTCGCGGGAGGAATGCCCGTTACCCGGCACCCCCTATCGCGTTGCTGGGCTTAGCTCAGTTGGCTGCTTCGGTTTTCCGGGAACTACATTGTCCACTGACGGCTCATTCGCTTGTACGTGCGCCTCATTGATTTGCTGAGGCATGGTAGTCGCCGTAGCTTGCTCAGGCTTCTGCGAAACTGAGCCAAAATAGAACCGTATAATGGTTCCGAGGATACCTATAAGCAAGCTAAGTACCTCTTTACCTCGGTCGAACCTGACGGCCGATGCGCTCAACGTGGTGCTGGACCTGTACAGCCGCTTCGTCGTGGCCTGGAGGGTGGCCAGGCGGGAGAACATGTCCAGTTGGCAAATCGGGCGCTTGAGCGTCTAATGCGTGCAGTATCCCAGGCTGGAGTTCACCATGGCTAGCGATCCACCGACCGGAATCGCGACCACCCGGCGGCATCAGATGTTTCCCGTGCTGACCGAGTCGGAGATCGCGCGTATCAGCCGGTTCGGCCACGTGTGTCGCTACGGGCGCGGTGCCCGCCTGTTCGCGGCGGGGGAGCCCGGTCCCGGCATGTTTGTCGTGTTGAAGGGTGTCGTGGCGATCAGCCAGCGTGATGGCCTGGGCCACGTGGTTCCCGTCGTGCGCCTGGGGCCCGGAGAGTTTAGCGGTGAGATCGCTCAACTCTCCGGCCGCCACG
>Ga0136620_10000709_pt1 | contig 15137 bp, 18 predicted proteins | sample AntDrymUQ4162106_2_FD_104806 | JGI IMG/M metagenome (GOLD analysis project Ga0136620, IMG submission 104806) | Polar desert sand microbial communities from Dry Valleys, Antarctica - metaG UQ416 (21.06) | ecosystem: Environmental > Terrestrial > Soil > Desert | place: Antarctica: Dry Valley... | reverse complement strand
TCGCCACCGGGCGGACGCTGTACATCCTCGACGAGCCGACCACCGGGCTCCACTTCGCCGACGTCCAGCGCCTGCTCGAGATGCTCGAGCGCCTCGTCGACCAGGGCAACACCGTCGTGGTGATCGAGCACAACCTCGACGTGATCAAGACCGCCGACAGGCTGATCGACCTCGGGCCCGAAGGCGGCGAGGAGGGCGGCCTCGTGGTGGCCGCCGGCACGCCGGAGGAGGTCGCAGCCGAGGCCGGGTCGTACACCGGCAGCTTCCTTTCGGAGATCGTGCGCCCGCGCGGCCGTCGCCGGGCCGGGAAGGCTCGCTCCGCGAACGGCTCCGGAGGCAACTCGCGGGCCGGCGCCCGCGCGGCCGCGTGACCGGCCGATGACGGGGGTCGCGGGCGAGTACGGGGGGCCCGAGGCGCCCGGCGCAGAGCCGCTTCCCGGCCCGCCGGGCCCCGCGGCGCTGTACTCCGGTGCGCCCTACCCGCCCTACGAGCCCTACAGCGGGCTGCGCGGGCTCGCCGGCTGGACAGGCGCGCTTCTGATCGCGACCGCGATCGCAGTCGGCGTCGTATTCCTTTCGGAAGTGGCCGGCGTCTCGGAGCTGAGCCCCGACGCCGGCGAGACCGCGGCGGACGCGACCGGAGAGCAGGTCCTGATCGGCGCGCTCTTGGGCTTCATCGAAGGCGGGCTCTACATCGCGGCCGTGGTCCTGTTCATGATCTGGTTCCACCGCGCCTATCGGAACCTCCGCCCGCTCGGCGTCGAGCGCCCGCGGTATGGGACCGGGTGGGCGATCGGCGCCTGGTTCATCCCGGTCTTCAACTACATCCGCCCGAAGCAGATCGTCAACGACATCTGGAGGGCAAGCGGCTCCGAGGCGCCGCCCGATCAGGGGGACGGCTGGCGGCGGGAGCCGATCCCCGCCGTGTACCGGTACTGGTGGACAGCCTGGATCGGCGTGGCGGTCATCGGCATCGCGGCCTCCGTCGTGCTCGTGGCCCAGGGGGAGGGCAGCGTCCTCAGCGAGGCCCTGTACTACCTGTCGTACCTGGTGACGATCGCGGCGGCGCTCCTCGCCCGCTCGGCGGTCCGCCAGACGACCGAGCGCCAGGAGTCGCGCGCCAGGAAGCTCGGTTGGATTCGCGCCTGAAGCTCTACCTCCAGAAGTGGCGCTGGTACGAGCGCAACTCGCTTCTCTGGCGACGCGCTCGCATTCATCTCCACATGGCCCGCCGGGGGGCCTTCATCCGCTTTCCGGTTCAGGGCAACGTGCTCGAGGCGCTCGACGATGGCCGGCTGGAGATCGGCGAGCACACGCTGCTCGAACCGGGTTGCTGGCTGACGATCGGTGACGGGGCGCGTCTCGAGATCGGGTCGGGGAGCTTCCTCAACATGGGCTGCATGGTGGCGGTCCAGGACCGCGTGACGATCGGCGACCACACGATGTTCGCCAACCACTGCTTCGTGACCGACGCCGCCCATCGCTTCGACGACCCCGACGCACCCGTCCCGTACCAGGGCTTCGACTCGAAGGGCCCGACCGCGATCGGCTCGAACTGCTGGTTCGGGGTGAACTGCGTCGTGACGAGCGGCGTCACCGTCGGCGACCGCTGCGTGGTGGGAGCGAACTCGGTGGTGACACGCGATCTGCCGGCGCGGGTGATCGCGGCGGGAGCGCCGGCGGAGGTGATCAGGGTGATCGAGTACGAGTGACTGGTCTCCTACCGTTGGTGCTGGTCGGCGCCACGCTCGCGGGAGTGGGCTGCGGTGGCGACGAGCCGGCGCCGGATGAGAGCGTCGCCGACGCGAGCGGCGCAAGCGGCGCGGTCAGCGGGATGATGGAGCTCGACCTCGAGACGACGATCACGTCGGGCGCGCACGAGGAGAGCGACGAGTTGGACGGCGTCGACACGGCTCATCGCTCGGGTGCCGCGAATCTGCGCGCCTTGCTCGCGGACCTTCGGAGACTGACCGGGATGCTCGGGCTGCCACCGCCTCCCTTGCTGGGCGGACCACGGGAGAGCGGGACGCTCGACGTTTTCACCGGCGCCGACGACGACGTGCTCCGGCGTCTCGCGGTGATGATTCCCCGCGCGGGCGAGCTCGAGGACGGCCAGGCCTACGAGCAGGAGATAAAGGCCTCGCTCACGCTCAGCGAGGTCGACGAGGCGCAGGAGATCGAGCCGCCGATGGATGCCCCTCCTGTCTCGGATCTGGAAGGCGGGCAGGTTGCCGACAAACTGTCGGGCCTGGTCGAGTTCCTCGACGACGACGGCGGCCCCGGCCGCCGCTGACTTCTGAACCTCAGCAAGTTACTCTCGCTGGGCGAAGGAAACTCGCTGAAGTTCGCGTAACGCGGACACGGGCCAGCGCCCCCGGCCAGGTCCCCCCTACGGCCAGAGTGTCGCGGCCTGGCGCTCGCGGTCGAGCAGCTCCCTGAGGCGCTCTGCCTCGTCCGGCGCCATCGTGTAGCCGTGGCCGGGCTCGGGGTAGCGGCGCTCGCGCACATCGCGCGCGTACTCGGCGACGCCGGCCACCATCTTCTCGCGAATAGCCGCGTAGCGTTTGACGAAGCGGGCGGTGTGGCCGTCGTAGATCCCGAGCAGGTCGTGGAAGACGAGCACCTGGCCGTCTGTCGCCGGGCCCGCTCCGATGCCGATCACCGGGATCTCCATGCCGGCCATGATCGCGTCGGTCACCTCGGTCGGGATCGCTTCGAAGACCACCGCGAAGCACCCCGCCTCCTGTAGTGCCTCGGCGTCCCTCGCCACCTCGAGCGCCCGCTCCGCGGTCCGCCCCTGAGAGCGGTAGCCGCCGAGCGCGGTCGCCGTTTGCGGCGTCAGCCCGACGTGGCCCATCACCGGGATCCCGGCCGCAACGATCGCGCTGGCGCGCTCCGCGGACTGGCCGCCGCGCTCGAGCTTGACGGCGTCGCAGCCGGCCTCCTTGACGAAGCGCTGGGCGCTCGCCACGGCGCGCTCGTTCGAGCCCTCGTAGGAGCCGAACGGCAGGTCGCCGACGAGGAGCGGCGTGGTGAGCCCACGGCGGACCGCGGCGGCGAGCATCACCATCTCGTCCAGAGTCACCGGCACGGTGCTCGGGTACCCGAGCACCGTCATCGCCGCCGTGTCGCCTACCAACACGACGTCCACGCCGGCCGCCTCGGCCACCTGCGCGCTCGGGAAGTCGTAGGCGGTGACCATCACGATCGGCTCGCCGAGCGTCTTGCGCTCAGCGAGCACGGAGAGCGTGACCCGGCCGCCGGGCTTGGTGCCGCGCGAGTCGCGCGTCGGAGGCGCGGCTCCCTCGGCCGGCTCGCCGGGGGTACGCGGCGCCGAGCTCATGCCGCGAGCTCCGCGGCGCGGTCGTCCACGCCGACGATCGCGTTGCGCGCGTCGACGTGCACGACCCGGGGCTCGTAGCGCTCGAGCTCCGCCTCCGAGTAGGAGGCGTAGGACACGACGATGACGGTGTCCCCGGCATTCACCAGCCGCGCGGCGGCGCCATTGATCGTCACCTCTCCCGAGCCGCGCTCGCCCGCGATCGTGTAGGTCTCCAGTCGCGCGCCGTTGTCCACGTCGAGCACGTGGACGAGCTCGTGCTCGAGAATGTCCGCGGCCTCGAGCAGGTCGCGATCGATCGTGATCGAGCCGACGTAGTGGAGGTCGGCGCCCGTCACGCGGGCGCGGTGGACCTTCGACTTCAGCATCGTGCGGTTCATCGGTCCCCCAGGATCGTGTTGTCGATTAGCCGGGTGTTGCCCACGCGGGCGGCGACGGCGAGGAGCGTGGACCCGTTCACCCGCCGGGCCGGCGAGAGGTCGCGGGCCGAGCGAAGCTCCAGGTACTCGGGCTCGACGCGCGCGGCGTCGAGCTCGGAGCGGGCGGCGCGGAGCACGGCGCTCGCAGATCGCTCCCCGCCCGCCACCGCGGCCTCGGCGGCGGCGAGCGCCCGGCTGAGTGCCACCGCTCGCTCGCGCTCCTCCCGGTCGAGGTACGCGTTGCGCGAGCTGATCGCCAGGCCGCTTGGCTCGCGCACCGTCGGACAGACCTCGATCGTCACCGGGATGTCGAGGTCACGGACCAGCCGGTGGATGACGAGCGCCTGCTGCGCGTCCTTCTGCCCGAAGTAGGCCACGTCGGGTGCCACCATGTTGAAGAGCTTCACCACCACGGTCGCGACGCCAGTGAAGTGGTCCGGGCCGCGGCGATCGGGGTCGCCGCAGAGCACCGAGGTGAGCCGGCCGACCTGGACCCGCGTGTCGAAGCCGGGTGGGTAGACCTCCTCCGTCGGTGGCGCGAAGAGGACGTCCACCCCCTCCGCCTCGGCGAGGGCCACGTCGCGCTCCTCGTCGCGCGGGTAGGCCTCGAGGTCCTCTCCGGGGCGAAACTGGGCCGGGTTGACGAACAGCGAGACGACAACCGTGTCGCAGTCCGCCCGGGCCCTGCGGATCAACGACAGATGCCCGTCGTGGAGGGCGCCCATCGTGGGCACGAGCCCGACGCGGTGCGGCTCGGCGCCTGACGACTCGCGCGAGCGGCGCGCCACGAGGGCGAGCCTCAGCTCGGCGACCGTACGCGAGGTGTTCACGACGGACGCCCGGCGATGGACAAGGTGGTCGGCCGCGCGGCGGGGCCCTCGCCGCGCGTCGCCAGCGCATGCGTGCGCTCGACGAGCGCCTCGAACAGGGGGACGAGCGAGGGGTCGGCGTCCGCGACGGCCGCCCGGTGGCGAGCCACCGTCTCCCAGTCGCCGCGCGCGACCGGGCCGGTGAGTGCCCGCTGCGGCCCCAGCTCCGCCCAGTTCGCGACCGTCGCACTCACGAGCGGGGCCAGGGCCCGGCGCGCCTCTGGCGGCGACATGCCGGCGGCCCCGGCCAGCGTCTCAGCCGCGTCCTGGAGCGTGACCAGAAAGTTCGACGCGGTTGAGGCTGCCGCGTGGTAGGCGGAGCGGCGCGACTCGTCGATCTCGAGCGGCGCCATGCCCAGCCGCTGCGCCAGCCCGCGCGCCAGCGCCTCTGCGGCCGGGGTGGAGCCGGCGATCGCGGCGCCCGCGCCCCGGAGCCGTGACGGCGGGTCTTCCTCGGCGCCGGTGAAGGTCTGGAGCGGGTGGAGGCCGAAGAGGCCGCCCGCGGGGTCGTCCGCGCCGGCCAGAGCGGACAGCGGCGTGGCGCCGCTCGTGTGCCCCACGAACGGCGCGCCTCCATGCAAGTCGGCGGCGACGCCCGCGATCTCGGCATCGGGCACGCATAGGAGCACCACCTCGGCCCCTAGCGCCGCTTCCGCGCAGGCGCGCCGGTCGGCTCGCCCCCACGGGCCGCTGACGTCCAGCCCGGCGCGCCGAAGGGCCTCGGCGAGCGGGGCTCCCAGGCGCCCGCGGCCGACGACGCAGATCGGGTCGAGCACGGCCGTCCGGCGAACGGACAGAGGCGACCGGCCGGATGCGGCCGGCTTGAAGCTCGTTGACTCGGCGGCGCGCCGGTCCAGTTCTCGCATGCGAGATACCGGTCGGTATCGAACGGTGGGTCCACTCCCCGGGGGGTAGCGGCGTGCTCGAAAGGATAGCCTGAGCCTCTGCCGCGCAGTCTGCGGCATGGCGATCGGCCGGGTCAGGATCCGGCCGTCAACGGCTCCCGCGATCCCGTCAGGAGGATGCCCTGGTGACAAGCAGGCGAACGGTCGGAGCCATCCTGCTGGCGTCCACGGCGCTGCTTGCCGGAGCCTGTGGCGAGGAGGAGCCGGCCGAGGGACCGACCTCGGCCGAGGACGCCGCCACGGCGGCCGAGGACGCCGCAGCCGCCGCCGAGGACGCCGCAGCCGCCGCCGAGGACGCCGCCGCCGCCGCTGAGGACGCGACGCAGGCGGGGCGGGAGGCGGCGGCCTCGGCCGAGGAGGCGACTTCGGCCGCCGACGCGGCCACCAAGCCGACCGAGGTCCGGGTGACCGCGGACGAGTATTCGTTCGACTTCTCCCGCAAGCCGCTGAAGGGCAGGTCGATCTTCAGTCTCGAGAACGTCGGCCAGGAGCCGCACGTGATGATCCTGGTCCGGATCGCCGACGATGCGACATTCTCCGAGGTCCTGAAGACGCGTGGCGACGAGGGCACGGCGAGGGAGGTCGGCTCGCTCGAGGCAAGGGCGGAGGAGGACTCGCCGGACACGCTCGAGGTCACGCTCAAGCCCGGCCGGTACGGGATGCTGTGCCCGGTCGAGACGACGCCCGGGGAGACCCACTTCTCGCTCGGACAGAAGCGGCAGTTCGTGATCGAGAGGTAGCCGAGGCGCTCACTACGCTTCGACGGCATGGCTGAGCCACGCGCCGCTGCGCTCACCGGCAAGCTCGTCTCGGTCGGCGAGCATGGGCGACCTTCTTCCGTTTCAGAGCGGGGGGCGTCCGGGCGCCCCGCGGCGGAGCGGCGCGAGCAGCTGGTAGCGCTCTACCGGCGCCTCGGGGACTGCAGCGACTGTCAGTTGGCGGGATGCGCCACCAACCTGGTCTTCGGCAACGGCAACGCGGATGCCGACCTGATGTTCGCCGGCGAGGCCCCCGGCTTCCACGAGGACCAGCAGGGGATCCCGTTCGTGGGTCGTGCCGGGAAGCTGCTCGACGAGCTGCTCGACGAGATCGGACTCGGCCGCGGCGACGTGTTCGTAGCCAACGTGCTCAAGCACCGCCCGCCCGGCAACCGCGACCCGCGCCCCGACGAGATCGACGCGTGCAAGCCGCACCTCTTCCGACAGATCGAGCTGATCGAGCCGCGCGTCGTCTGCACGCTCGGCAACTTCGCAACGAAGCTCCTGACCGGCAGCTCGCGAGGGATCATGAGCGTCCGCGGCCGGCCGCAGGAGCGCGAGCTGTCCGGCCGGACCGTGCGCCTCTACCCGATCCTGCACCCCGCGGCGGCGCTGCGAAGCGACGCCGCGCGCCACCAGCTCCAGGAGGACTTCCGCCGCCTGCCCGAGCTGCTCGCCGAGCCGCGGCCCGAGCCGGCCGTCGCGCCGCCGCTCGAGCCCGTCAGCGCCGCGCGCGAGCCGCCTACGGCCGGCTCGCCGCCGGGCGGGCGAGAGCCCGAGCATACGTCCGTCCCTCAGCTCGGGCTGTTCGGGTAGGCGCCGACAGCGGCCACACAAACCGTGACGGCCGCCCGCCATCCGGGGTAAGACTGACGCCGTGCGGATCGAGACCGGCAGTGCAAGCGAGACCGAGGCCGCCGGCGCCGAGCTGGCGGGCCGACTCGGCCCGGGCGACGTCGTGGTCGTGGCCGGGGAGCTCGGAGCTGGGAAGACGACGTTCGTCCGCGGAGCCTGCCGGGGGCTCGGCGTTAGCCAGCCGGTCACGAGCCCCACCTTCACGATCGGCCAGCTCTACCGGGGCGCGGCCCGTGGACGACCACTCGAAGTGGCCCACCTGGACCTCTACCGCCTCGAGGCGGTCGGAGCGCTCGGAGCCGAGGAGGCGGGGCTGCTCGACGACTACCTGACGCCAGAGCGGGTGGCCTTCATCGAGTGGCCGAGAGCGGGGGAGGCCGTGCTGGCCGTCGCGACGATCAGGGTCGGACTCGAGCACCGCGGGGGCGATCGGCGCCTGCTCGAGGTCTCGTGACAGCGCCCGGACCGCCGATGACAGTGCTCGGGCTCGACACCTCGACCGCGGTCACCAGCGTCTGCGTCCAGCGCGCGGACGGCGAGCGCTTCGAGGTCCAGCCGGAGGCCGCACAGCTGCTGGGGCGACCTGCGCACGCTCGCGAGCTGATGCCGCGCGTGGTCGAGCGTATGCGCGCCGCGGAGGTCGGGTTCGCGGACCTCGACTCGGTGGCGGTCGGGGTGGGGCCCGGCGGGTACACCGGCCTTCGCATCGGACTGGCCACGGCCCGATCACTGGCGCACGCGCACGACCTGCCGCTGCGGCCCGTGGGCTCGCTCGCCGCGCTCGCCGCCGCAATCGATGCCCGGGTCGTGCTGCCCGCGATCGATGCGCGCCGGGGGGAGCTGTTCACGGCCCTGTACGTCGAAGGCGAGGAGCGCTGGCACCCATTCGTCACCGGCGTCGAGGCGCTCGTCGAGCGCCTCGACGCCCTGAGGGAGGAGGGACTCGAGCCGCCGCTGGCCGCGGGCGACGGCTCGCTACGATCCCGGAAGGCTCTGGAGTCAGCGTCGATTGCGGTCGCACCGCCGGAGGCGCGCTGCCACGTCGTCAGCGCATCGATTATCTGCCGGCTCGCGGCTCGAGTCCACGCCGTGGCTCCCGAGGCCGTGCAACCGCAATATCTACGAGCCCCGGACGCCACCCCGCAGCGATGACCGAGTCAGCTACCAACACGATCGTCTCGGCCGAGACCATTGATGACTCGCTGGTGATCCGGCGGCTCGCGTACGCGGACCTGCCGCAGGTGATGGCGATCGAGCGCCGCGCCTTTCCGACCCCGTGGTCGCTCGCCATGTTCGTGCTCGAGCTCTCGAAGCCGTCAGGCATCTGCCTCGCCGCCCTGCGCCACGATCGCCTGATCGGCTACATGATCTGCTCACGCTACGACCGCGTCTGGCACGTGATGAACATCGCCGTCGACGGTCGCAGCCGTCGCCGCCGGATCGCTACCGCGCTGCTCGACCGGCTCTTCGAGCAGGCGGACGGGGGCGCGGCCCAGTACACGCTCGAGGTGAGAATGTCGAACCGGCCGGCGATCTCGATGTACGAGCGTTTCGGCTTTCGTCCCGCCGGCCGCCGGCGCGGCTACTACCACGACAACCGCGAGGACGCGCTCATCATGTGGCGCGTCCCGGACAGCGCCGCCCCGACCGGGGCGGTGTGAGCGAGCCCGGAGAGGCGCGCTCGATCCTCGCGATCGAGACGAGCTGCGACGACACCTGCGCCGCGGTCGTGACCCGCGACGGCGAGGTCCGCTCCAACGTCGTCGCTTCGCAGGGCCTCCTGCACGAGCGCTACGGCGGAGTGGTCCCCGAGATCGCCGCTCGCCGCCACTTGGAGGCTGTCTCGCCGACGGTCGACGACGCGCTCGAGCGAGGAGGCGTCACGCTCGAAGAGGTAGGGATGGTCGCCGTGACCGCCGGGCCGGGGCTCATCGGGGCGCTGCTCGTGGGACTGTCCTCTGCGAAGGCGCTGGCGGCCGCCCGCGAGCTCCCGCTCGTAGCTGTCGATCACCTCCACGGCCACGTCGCGGCGGCCACGCTCGCGCCGCAGCGTCTGGAGGCGCCGTACCTGTGCCTCGTGGCGAGCGGAGGCCACACGTTCGTCGCGCGCGTCGACGAGCCGGCTCGGTACGGGGTGCTGGGACGCACGCTCGACGACTCGGCCGGCGAGGCCTTCGACAAGGGCGCGCGGATGCTCGGGCTGTCCTACCCCGGCGGCCCCGCGATCGACCGCGTGGCGAGTGAGGGCGACCCCGGCGCGTTCGCCTTCCCGCGCGCTCGGCCTGGGACGGGCCTCGACTTCTCCTTCTCCGGGCTCAAGACCGCGCTCCTCTACCGGACGCGCGAGCTCGGCGAGACCGAGACCCAGCGACGTGCGGCCGACCTCGCGGCGTCCTACCAGCGCGCGATCGTGGACGCACTGGTCACGCGCACCCGCGAGGCGCTCGAGCACGAGGGCGTCGCTCGGCTGTCGATCGGCGGCGGCGTGGCGGCCAACTCCGAGCTGCGACGGCGGGCGGGCGAGCTGGGGGAGGAGATGGGCGTGCGCGTGTCGGTCCCCGACCCCTCGCTGTGCACCGACAACGCCGCGATGATCGCCGGCGCCGCCCGCTTCCTCGAGCCAATCGAGTTTCCCGGCTACCTGGACCTCGACGCGTTCGCCCGCACGGGGTGAGCGTGCCGGTCGTCACCCTCTACGGGAAGCCGGGCTGCCATCTCTGCGACGACGCCCGCGCCGCGGTCGCGGCGGCGCTCGCCGACCGGCCGGCCGAGCTGCGCGAGGTGGACGTCTCGCTCGACCCCTCCCTCGAGCGCGCCTACGGAGAGCGGATCCCGGTGGTCGCGGTCGACGGCGAAGAGCGCTTTCAGTACTTCGTCGAAGTCAGGGCGCTCGCGCGCCTGCTCGACGGCCTCGAGCGATCGACTGACTAGTGACTAGAGTGCCCGCGTGAGCTTCAACGAGCCGTCCGGGACCGCCGTCGGACTCGACGGGCGCGACGGTGAGCGCCTGTCGCTCGGGGTGGCGGCGCGTCTCTCGCGCTACCTGCAGGTCCTCACCCAGGCCAAGAAGATGGGGCGCGACACGATCTCGTCACAGGAGCTCGCCGAGTACACGCACATCAACTCCACGCAGATCCGGCGCGACCTCTCCGGCTTCGGAAAGTTCGGCAAGCGCGGGGTGGGCTACAACGTCGATTCTCTGCTGTCGCAGATCCGCAAGATCCTGCGGACCAGCGGTCAGCACAACATCGCCCTGTTCGGCGCCGGCCACCTCGGCAAGGCGATCGCGAGCTCCGCGATCTTCGCCGACCACGGCTTCCGCGTGGTTGCGATCTTCGATCGCGACCCCGAGAAGATCGGGGAGCCGATCGGCAGGGAGCTGAAGGTGCGCGACTACGACGAGCTCCCGAACGTCGTCGAAAAGGAGGACATCGTTGTTGGGGTGCTCGCGGTCCCCACGGAGGCAGCGCAGGCGGTGGCCGACGATCTCGTCACGGCGGGCGTGCGAATCATCTTCAACTACTCCGAAGCGCTGCTCCAAGTCCCCCCGGAGGTGACCGTGCACACCTCGAGCCCCGCGGTCGACCTCCTCTACGCGCTCTACTTCTACCTCACGTAAATCCGTGCTCGACATGGCCCGCGTGCGGGAGGTGTTCGACGCCTCCGACGACTTCACCGTCGGGATCGAGGAGGAGTTCGCGATCGTCGATCCGGAGACGCACGCGCTCACCCAGCGGTTCGATGAGCTGCACGAGGCGGCGGCTCCCGATTCGGTCCTCAGTGTGGCGGTGGCCGGGGAGCTGATCGCCTCCGAGATCGAGATCCGCTCGGAGAAGGGCACCAGGTTCGCCGACGCGCTCGACAGCCAGCGCGAGGCACGTGCCCGCCTGTTCGGACTGGCGGCCGATTGCGGCGTTCTGCTCGGGGCGACGGGCGCCCATCCGTGGAGCCCGTGGCAGGAGCAGCAGATCATCGACACCGAGCATTACCGCCTCCTCGACCAGCACCTGGGCTACGTGGCGTGGCGAAACAACACGTTCAGCGTCCAGGTGCACGTCGGGATTAGGGGCGCGGACCGCGCGATCGCGGTCTGCGACCGTCTCAGGGCGGTGCTGCCGGACCTCCTGGCCGTGTCCGCGAACTCGCCGTTCCTCGACGGTCGCGACTCGCGCCTCGCGTCCGCGCGCTCGCAGCTCTTCACGCGCTCATTCCCACGCTGCGGCGTCCCCGACGTGTTCGGCGACTTCAGCGCGTACGCCGACTACGTCGACCTGCTCGCGCGGACGCGCTCCATCACCGAGTTCACCCAGCTCTGGTGGAGCGTGCGGCCCCACCACCGGTTCGGAACGATCGAGGTACGAATGTGCGATGCCCAGACGAGCGCCGAGGACTCAACCGCGCTCGCCGGCCTGATGGCGGCCTGCGTGGCCCAGGCGGCCCTCGATCACGACGAGGACGCCGGTCCCCCGCCGGCGCCGGCGCGGCTGATCGAGGAGAACATGTGGCGCGCGATCCGCAATGGGGCCGGAGCGAGCATGATCGACCTCGAGCGCGGCGAGGAGCTACCCGGCGGGGCGACCGCCGAGCGGCTGCTCGAGTGGACCGCCCCGGCGCGCGCGGAGCTCGGCATCGACTTTGATCTGCCGCGAGAGGACGGCGCCACGCGTCAGCGGCGTGCGCTCGAGGGCGGCGCGACTATCGAAGAGGTCTACGCGGCCGAGGTCGCGGAGACCCAACGGACCTACCAGTCGGAGGGAGTCACGACATGAACGAGCAGGAAACGGGGCCGGGGGGCCGGCAGCCCACCGAGGAGGAGCTGCGGGCGGCGATGGAGGAGCAGATGAAGCGGATCAGGGTGGAGGACGTCCTGCTCCAGACCGTCGCGACACTCGTCAACCTCGGCGGTCGCCGGCTCGGACTCGCCCCCGAGGCGCAGGACGAGCGCGACCTCGACCAGGCCCGGCTCGCCATCGAGGCGACGCGGGCGCTCACGCCACTGCTCGGGCCGGAGGAGGAGCGCGCGGTGCGCGAGGCGCTCAGCCAGCTCCAGGTGGCCTTCGCGCGCGAGGCCGGCGGCGCCGAGGCGCGTACCGGGCAGGCCGCGGCCGGAGCATCCTCAACGCCGCCGTCGCCGAGCACCGGGACGTCGTCGGCCGGAGAGCCCCCGAAGCGGGGCGCCGAGCCCCAGCCGACCCCGGACGAGGTCGAGCGGGCCAAGGCGCGCTCGAAGATCTGGACGCCCGGGCGCTAGCGGGCCGAGCCCCGGCATGATCGGGGTCTTCGGCGGCTCGGGGCTCTACCACCTCCTTGGCGACCACGAGGAGCTCGCGATCGCGACGCCCTACGGCGATCCGTCCGCCCCCGTCCGGGTCGGGGCGCTCGACGGCATCCGGGTCGCCTTCATGCCGCGCCACGGCGACGCCCACGACCTGCCGCCCCACCGGGTGAACTACCGCGCCAACGTGTGGGCGATGCGAGAGGCGGGGGTCAGGCGGATCGTCGGTCCGTCGGCGTGCGGGTCGTTGCGCCGCGAGCTCGCGCCCGGCACGTTCGTGGTGACGGACCAGTTCGTGGACCGCACCCATGGGCGGCTCGACACCTTCTACGATGGTCCCCAGACCACGCACGTCTCGGCCGCCGACCCCTACTGCCCGGGCCTGCGGCGGACGCTGGTCGAGGTCGCTGGTGAGCTCGACATCCCGGTCGTCGACGGTGGCACGGTGGTGGTCGTCCAGGGACCGCGCTTCTCGACGCGCGCGGAATCGCGCTGGTTCGCGGCGAGCGGATGGGACGTCGTGAACATGACCCAGTACCCGGAGGCGTGGCTGGCCCGCGAGCTCGAGCTCTGCTACGCGAACGTCTCGCTGGTCACCGACTACGACGTCGGGCTCGCCGACGACCCCGGCGTCGAGCCGGTGTCGGCGGAGGGCGCGTTCAGGGTCTTCTCCCAGAACCTCGATAGACTGCGCGCGCTTCTGTTCCGGGCGGTGCCGCGCGTCGGTCCGCAGCCGGACGACATCTGCGCCAAGGCCCGGGAGAGCGCGGTGGTGCTCTGAGCGCCCGAAGCGGGCGCCCCGGCCTCGCGCGGCAATACAACCCGAAGTAGCTCCGGAGGATCTTCATTGACCGAGTTTCTGACCGATTACGGGATCGTGCTCGCGCTGGCGTGCTCAGGGGCCGCCCTGGTCTACGGCGTCCTGACCTCGCGCGCGCTCCTGGCAAAGCCGGCCGGCAACGAGGAGATGCGCTCGATTTCCGCGGCGGTGCAGGAGGGCGCGCAGGCGTACCTGAATCGTCAGTACACGATCATCGCCGTCGTCGCGGTGGTGCTGGTGATCCTGCTCGCGCTCGCGCTCAACGTGATCACGGCGATCGGCTTCGCGATCGGCGGCACGTTCTCGGCGGCCGCCGGCTACATCGGCATGAACGTCTCGGTTCGATCGAACGCGCGCGTGGCGGAGTCCGCCCGCGGCGGGATCGCCGGAGCGCTCGAGGTGGCCTTCCGCGGCGGCGCGGTCACCGGCCTGCTCGTGGCCGGGCTCGCCCTGCTCGGCGTGGCCGGCTACTACGGCGTGCTGATCCTCACCGGCGAGGAGGAGCGCGAAGCGGTGGACGCGCTCATCGGGCTCGGCTTCGGTGGGTCGCTGATCTCGGTCTTCGCCCGTCTCGGCGGGGGCATCTTCACCAAGGCCGCCGATGTGGGGGCGGACCTCGTAGGCAAGATCGAGGCGGGCATCCCGGAGGACGATCCGCGCAATCCGGCGACGATCGCCGACAACGTCGGCGACAACGTCGGCGATTGCGCCGGCATGGCCGCCGACCTGTTCGAGACCTACGCGGTCACGGCGGTGGCGGTGATGCTGCTCGGCGTCCTGTCATTTAACGAGCTCGGCTCGGTCGCGGTCTACCCGCTCGTGATCGGCGGCGTCTCGCTGCTCGCCTCGATCATCGGAACGTTCTTCGTCCGCAGCCGCAGCGGCAACGTCGAGCGCGCCCTCTACCAGGGCCTGATCGCGTCGGGGCTGATCGCGGCCGCGGCGTTCCTGCCGGTCACGCTCTGGCTGATGGACGACCTGACCTTCGTGCAGGGGCTCGACTCGCTGCTGCTCGGGACCGGCGAGCCGCCCACCGGCATCGAGCTGTGGCTGTGCACGCTCGTCGGCGTGGCCGTCACCGCCGGCCTGTTCGTGATCACCGACTACTTCACCTCGACGCGCTTTCGACCGGTCAAGACGACCGCGCGCGCGTCGCAGACCGGTCACGCCACCAACATCATTCAGGGGCTCGCGCAGGGTCTGCAGTCCACCGCCGCCCCGGCGATCCTGATCGCGCTCGGGATCCTCGCCGCCAACGCGCTCGGCGGCATCTACGGGATCGGCGTGGCGGTGATGGCCCAGCTCTCGCTCACCGGGCTGATCGTCGCGCTCGACGCTTTCGGGCCGATCACCGACAACGCGGGCGGCATTGCCGAGATGGCGGACATGCCGCAAGAGGTGCGCGACGTCACCGACCCGCTCGACGCGGTCGGCAACACGACCAAGGCGGTCACGAAGGGCTACGCGATCGGCTCAGCCGTCCTGGCTGCGCTCGTCCTGTTCGCGGCGTTCGTCGAGGAGCTTCGGGAGGAGACGGAGGCGGAGGGCGAGCAGATCGCGAGCTTCGCGATCTCCGAGCCCGAGGTCCTGATTGGCTTGGTGATAGGGGGCATGATGGTCTACCTGTTCGCGTCGCTCGCGATCGAGGCGGTCGGGCGCGCGGGCGGCCTGGTGGTCGAGGAGGTCAGGCGCCAGTTCCGCGAGAAGCCGGGGATCATGGAGCGCTCGGAGAAGCCCGACTACGCGCGCTGCGTGGCGATCGTGACCACGGCCGCCCAGAAGGAGATGATCGCGCCGGCGCTGATCCCGATCCTGATCCCGGTGATCGTGGGCCTGCTCTCCTACCAGGCGCTCGGCGGCCTGTTGATCGGGGTGATCGTGGTCGGCTTCTTCGTA
>Ga0136620_10000708_pt1 | contig 15151 bp, 14 predicted proteins | sample AntDrymUQ4162106_2_FD_104806 | JGI IMG/M metagenome (GOLD analysis project Ga0136620, IMG submission 104806) | Polar desert sand microbial communities from Dry Valleys, Antarctica - metaG UQ416 (21.06) | ecosystem: Environmental > Terrestrial > Soil > Desert | place: Antarctica: Dry Valley... | reverse complement strand
CGAGCGGGGTGCCGCCCATGAAGATCATCATGTAGAGCGACGCCACTCGGCCGCGCATCTCAGGAGCGACCGCGAGCTGCATAGTGGCGTTGGCCGCAGTGATGACGGTGAGTGCGGCTGCGCCGACGACCGGCAGCCAGAGGGCGAACGTGAGGTAGGTCGGCATCAGGCCGGCAACGATCTCCGCGAGGCAGAACGCCACCGCCGCGCCGACGACGAGCCGGCCGCGTGGCCGGGCGCGGCGCGCGGCGAAAAGCGCGCCCACGAGCGAGCCCACCGCCATGAACGAGCCCAGCAGCCCGTACGCAGCCGCGCCCTCGTTGAACACCTGCGTGGCCATTAGCGCCGTGGTGAGCTGGAAGTTGAGCCCGAAGGTGCCGACCGCGAACACGATCGTCAGCACCATCATCAGGTCGGGGCGGCCCCGGACGTATCGCAGCCCGTCCCGGATCGCCCCCCGGCCGCGGCGCGCGGGGGTGGCGGGACGGAGCCGGCGGGCGTCGAGCGCACGCAGGGACGCGATCACGGCGAGATAGCTCAGCGCGTTGAGCAGGATCACCCAGCCGGTCGCCTCCGCGTCGGAGCCGAGCAGGGCGATCAGCCCGCCTGCGAGCGCGGGGCCGACCACCCGGGCGAGGTTGAACGAGGCCGAGTTGAGGCCGACCGCGTTGGTGAGGTCGTCGCGACCCACCATCTCGACCACGAAGGACTGCCGGGCCGGCGCGTCGAAGGCGGTGCCGACGCCGAACAGCAGCGCGAGAACGTAGACGTGCCAGGTCTGGGCGAGCCCGGTGACGGCGAGCAGCCCGAGCAGGCCGGCGGGCACGGCCATCGACAGCTGGGTCGCGAGCAGCACCCGGCGCTTCGGGAACCGGTCGGCGACGACGCCGGCCAGCGGCGACAGGAGCAGCATCGGCAGGAACTGCAGCCCGGTGGTGATGCCCAGCGCGGCCCCGCTCCCAGCGGTCAGCTGCAGGACCAGCCAGTCCTGCCCCACCCGCTGCATCCAGGTCCCGGTGTTGGACACCAGGGCACCCATCGCGTACATCCGGTAGTTGCGGATGGCCAGCGCCCGGAAGGTCCTTCTCATCGGGTCACGACCTCGCCAGCTCCTCCAGCAGCGGTGTTGCGCGACGCAGCAGGTCTCGCTGCTCCGGTGCGAGCAGCCGCAGCTGCTGGGCCAGCCAGGCGTCCCGACGCCGGCGCTCGGTCTCGAGGACCGCCCCGCCCTGCTCGGACAGGTGCACCACGACCTGCCGCCCGTCGGTGGCGTGCGGCTCGCGGCGCACCATGCCGGCCTCGACCAGGCAGTTCACGGTCCGCGTCATCGACGGCGGCTGGACCCGCTCGTACGCCGCCAGCATGCCGACGGTGAGCGGGCCGTGGCGGAGCAGCGAGCCCAGCGCGGACAGCTGGGTGGCGGTCAGCGCGGTGTCGCGCTCCTGGCGCAACCGCCGCGACAGTCGGGAGACGGCGAGGGCGAGCGCACTCGCCGAACCGGAGCCCGGGCGCGTACGGGTGGTCTCTGAGCGCATCTAGTGAGCCTACCTCATTAGCCTTGCTAATCAAACAGGGCCGCTCGCTACCCTGGCGGCATGGACCAGCCGGCCGCACCGCGTCGCTCGGCCGGGTCGCGGCGCGCCAAGGGCCGGGTCGACCAGCTGCGGGAGAGCGGCGAGCTGCTCAGGCCGGCGACCCCGCACGAGTTCGGCCGCCCGGACGTCACCGAGCACGAGTTCGCGAACCGTACGTTCCTCGTGGCGCAGGTCGAGCCGCTCGACGTCGACGGTGTGCGGACGATCGGTTTCGGCAGCGTGTTGTGGCTGGTGACGTTCGTCGCGCTATTGCCTTTCTTGCCCGCGCTGCGCGACGGTGGACGGCTGTGGTGGCTGTGGAGCTGCCTGGCTGGCTTCGGGCTCGGACTGGTCGGCTGGGAGTACTGCCGGTTGCGGCGGGCCCACCTGCGCCGCAGCCGTGGCGTTCAGCCGCCCGGCTGAGCGCTCAGTCCCAGACGATGGGCTCGTAGGCGAAGGTGTCGACGACCGGCTCGGGCAGCCGCGGCTCGGACCTGGGTCGTTGGACACGTACGTCGGAGTGGCCGCCGCATCCGTGGTCGAGCGCCACCACCCGGCCGTCGTCCGCGACGTTGCCGTTGGCGCAGACGCCGAACAATGGACCGAGCGGGCCGGCCAGCCGGAGCAGGAACCCGCAGCCCACGCACTTTCCCGGTGCGCTCTCCGCGACCGGCGTCTGTGGCCCGCGGTCGCCGTCGTACCACCGCTCGGCGGCGGAGTCGCGGCCCTCGAGCGACAGCACCCTCTCTCGGCCCAGACCGACCTCGTTGGCGACCTGACGTACGCCGTCGTCGTCGACGAGCGACTCGGTCGCCGGGTCACCGGCCAGCCAGCCCGGCACCAACCGGGGGTCGTCGTCCTCGACCGGCAGCAAGTCGCCGGGCCCCAGGTCGCCCGGCTGGAGCCGCTCCGACCACGGCACCCAGACCGGGGCGACGATCGCGTCGTCGCCGGGCAGGAGGACGACCTCGTCGACGGTGACCGCGCGCTGTCGAGGCGCCCGGGTCAGCGTGACGGACCAGACCCAGCCGCGGTAGCCGGGTAGCGTGCAGCCGAACAGGTGCTCCACCAGACGGTCGCCGTCGACTCGGTGTCCGGCATGCTTTCCGACGCCGTCCGCGCCGCCGACCTCGACCGCGGCCTGCCGCGCCTCGTCGATCGCTCCATCCAGCACCGCATCGGACACCAGCAGATCCTCACACACCGCCGGCGGCGCCGACATCGGGCGCCGCCATAGGTCACGATTGGCCGGTGTCGACACCGGCCGCGCCTTCGCCGCCACCGCGGCCAAAGCCCCCGTGGGTGGCGAGGGCGGTCCAGTCCACACGGCGGGCGGGCGGGGCCACCCGGCGAGCGGCCGGCCGGACCTTCCACGGCACCCGCCGGCTCACCCACTCGCGCGGCGCCGGCGAGAGCGGCATGGCCCGGCTGCTGGAGATGCACGCGTTCTCGACCGCCGCCGACGCGGCGGTTGCGGTCGCGCTGGCCGGGACGCTGTTCTTCCAGGTCCCGACCGGTGAGGCCCGCGGCCAGGTGGCGCTGTTCCTGGCGCTCACGATGCTGCCGTTCGCCATCGTCGCGCCGCTGATCGGCCCGTTCCTGGACCGTTACCGGCGCGGCCGGCGGTGGGCGATCGGCGGCACGACGGCGATCCGCGGCGTCCTCAGCCTGATCCTGGTCGGCTCGGTGGAATCCAGCTCGCCGGGCCTGTTCCTCAGCGCGCTTGGAATCCTGGTGTCGTCCAAGGCGTACGGCGTGACGAAGTCGTCAGCGGTTCCGCGCGTGCTCCCCACCGGGTTCACCCTGGTGGAGGGCAACTCCCGGCTCAGCCTCACCGGCACGGTCGCGGCGGCGGTGAGTGCCCCGATCGCCATCGTGCTCGCCCAGATCGGCCCGCAGTGGGCGCTGCGGTACGCCTTTGTGCTGTTCGCGATCGCCACCGCGCTCGCCGTGCTGCTGCCAGCGCACGTCGACTCGTCGGCCGGCGAGGAGCAGGTCGAAGGCACCGGTCTCGGCAACGGCCGGGCGGCGCGGCGGGCCGGCGTCACGTCACTGGTCGTTGCCGGCCTGCGCTGCAACGCTGGGCTGCGGTTCCTGTCGGGGTTCCTGGTCATGTACATGGCGTTCCTGCTGCGCGCGCGGCCGTTCCCCGGCTGGGAGGACCGCACCACGATCCTGATCGGCCTGGTCGTCGGCGCCGCCGGACTCGGCAACACCGTCGGTATCGCGCTGGCAGCGCTGCTGCGCGCGCGCCGTCCGCAGGTCATCGTTGTGGTGGTCCTGCTCGTCGACGCCGTCATGGTGGTGGTCGCCGCGGTGGCGTACTCGTTGCCCATCGCGATGGCCCTCGGTCTCACGGTGGGGATCTGCCAGTCGCTGGGCAAGCTGTCGCTGGACGCGGTGATCCAGGACGAGGTGCCGGAGAACGTACGGACCAGCGTGTTCGCCCGCGCGGAAACCCTCGTGCAGCTGTCGTGGGTGGTCGGCGGGTTCGTCGGCATCGCCCTGCCGCTCTCGCTGCCCCGGCTCAGCCTCGGCATCGCGGCCGCGCTGCTGCTCGCCTGGACCGCGTTCGTCGTCCGCAGCCTGGTCCTGCTCCGCCGCCAGCGCAGCGTGCCAGCGGCCTGACCGCGCCGACGCCACCGACCCCTTGCGGCGCAAACTGCCCCGTTGCGCGGGACGTGCACCCCGCAACGGGGCGGTTTGCCACGTTTACGTGGCAAATTGCCGCCCCCCAGGGATGGCCTCAGGTGTCGAGCTCGTCGGCGAGGGCGCGGAGCAGCTGGGCGGTGTTGCCGGCGCTACGTCCCTCCGGGTGCCGGCCGCGCCGGTAGCCGTTGCCGATCCGGTCGAGCAGCCGGATCAGGTCCTCGACGATCACGGTCATGTCCTCGGGCGGCTTGCGCCGCGCCCGTACGACCGAGGCGGGCTCGTCGAGCACCCGCACCTGCAGCGCCTGGTCGCCCTTGCGCCCCTGGACGACGCCGAACTCGACCCGGCTCCCCGACCGCAGCGTCTCGGTCCCGGCCGGCAGCGCGGCGGACCGGACGAAGACGTCGCCGCCCTCGTCGGTGGTGAGGAAGCCGAAGCCCTTATCGGGGTCGTACCACTTGACCTTGCCCGTCGGCACGCGCTGCAGCCTACGCTCAGCGCCAGCGCGAGGGATCGGGCAGCAGCTCGTTCATGGCGCCGGAGCGGAACCCACGCGGGTCGACCTCCACGACGTCGAAGCCGGCGATGCGGACCGCGGCCACCACCGCAGGGTTAGCCGCCACCTGGCTCACCGCGGCCTGGTCGACCTCCACCCGAGCCAGCTCGCCGAGGTCGCGCACCCGCACGTCCTGCACGACCGTCCCGGCGGCGGCGAGTGCGCTCCGGACGGCGACCTCGGCCCGCTCCACCCGTTCGAGGCGCTCCCGGCTGACCGGTACGCCGTACGCGATGCGCGAGCCCAGGCAGGCAGCGGCCGGCTTGTCCCAGGTGCCCAGCCCCCAGCGGCGAGACGCCGCCCGCACCTGAGCCTTGGTGAGCCCGGCATCGAGCAGCGGCGTTACCGCCCCGCGGGCAGCGGCGGCGGCGATGCCCGGCCGGAACCCCGCCCCCGCGTCGTCGGCGTTGGTGCCGGTAGCCACCGTCGCGAGTCCGAGGCTCGCCGCGAGCGGCACGAGCGTCTCGAGCAGCTCGGACTTGCAGAACGCGCAGCGGTCCCCCGCGTTGGCGCGGTAGCCGTCGCGGTCCAGCTCGTACGTCTCTGGGGTCACGTGCCGGACACCGAGCTGGCTCGCGAACGTTGCGGCGGCGCGACGTTCGGCGGCCGGGAGTGACGGCGAGTACGCGGTTGCGGCAACGACCCGGTCGGTGCCGAGCGACCGCGTGCCGGCCGCCAACAGGAACGCAGAGTCCGCGCCGCCGCTGAACGCCACCAGTAGCGAGCCGAGGCTGTGCAGCCGACCGTCGAGGTCCGCCAACCGCCGGCCCAGGTCCTGTTCGGATGGGTCCACTGGCTGGTGGGGCAGTGGGTGGCGGCGCACGCTGGACACCCTAAGGTGCGATTCTGCGTACCCAGCGACGAGCAAACCGGGGGCCCCGACCATGACCACCGTGCCGACGACCCATACCCCGGCCGGGGTCGACGAGTTCGACGCGTGGATCGATCGCGCTCGTGCCGGCGACGCAGACGCGGTCATCGCTGAGGTGGAGGCCGCGCTGCAGGGGCGGGTCGACGAGCCACGTTGGGCGGCGCGGGCGTTCCACACCCAAGCGGTTGGGCACGCCAGCGCCGGGCGCGGCGCCGAGGCCGCCGAAGCGGCCGGGCGTTGCCTCGAGCAGAGCCAGTCGGCCAAGTCCGACCCGTTGACCGCGCTCGCGCTGAGCGTGATGGCCGGGCTGACCCGCGACAGCGGCGACCTGCGCCGCGGCCTCGACCTGCACCAGCAGGCGGAGCGGCTGCTGGCCCGGGCCGGCGACGAGGTGTTCGGGGACGCCCGTTGGACCGGCGCGCTGGTCGACATGTGGGTCACTGCCAGTCGGCTCGGCCTGCGGCTGCGCAGCCTGGAGCTCGGCCAGTTCTGCCGCCGGCTGAGCAACGACCTGACCACGCCGTACGAGCGTTACCTCATCGCCCGCAACACCGCCGAGGCCGCCCTGCGCGAGGCGCTGCGGCCGGCGCGCCGACCGCCGTACGAGGCCGACGACGGTCTGCTGTCGCGGGCGCGGAGCCTCGCCGACGACGCCGCCGCCAGCACACCGGAGCATGTCTCCCAGCGGCTCCCGGTCGAGCTGTGGCAGGCCATGGTTGACGCGTGGTCCGGCGAGGCGGAGCGGGCGCTCCCGGTCCTCGACCACGTCCTGGAGCGCGGTGCGGACCAAGGGAACCAAACCCGGCTGCAGTCGCTGGAGCCGGCGTTGCGGGCGTCCAGGCTGCGGGCGCTGCTCCGGCTCGATCGGGTCGAGGACGCCCGCGCGGTCTGCGCGACCGAGCGGGACGTGGCCGAGCAGATGGACGGCGACACCGACGCGCTGGCCGGCTACCTGTGGGAGCGGGTCCGCTGCACGACGCCGGAGTGCATCGACCCCGACTCGGACGTCGGCCGGCTCGCGGCCCTGTGGGAGAGCCGCGAGGTCGGCTGGGACGAGGTGATGCGCGGGGTGCTCGACCTGCACCTGAGCCAGGACGAGATGCAGATCCGGCAGCGGGTCCTCGACGGGCTCACCCGCCACGACGAGCTGACCGGGGTTCTCAACCGCCGCGGGCTGGCGCCGCTGATCGAGGCGGCGGCCCTCGACGCAACCGGCCAGCAGTGGGCCCTGCTGCTCGCCGACATCGACGGCTTCAAGCAGGTCAACGACACCCTGGGTCACGTGCTGGCCGACGACCTGCTGCAGATCGTCGCGCAGGGGCTGCAGACCGCGAGCCGCGCCGACGACGTGGTCGCCCGGCTGGGCGGAGACGAGTTCGTGCTGCTCGCCGCGGTCCCCGACCACGACGCCGACCTGCTCGCCGGGATCGGCGAGCGGGTGCGCAGCACCGTGGCTGAGCTGGACCCGGGTGGGCACCTGCGGCTGTCGATCGGGGTGGCCGACCGCAGCCGGCCGGTCGAGCCGTCGGCGTGGCTGCACCAGGCGGACCAGGCGATGTACGCCGCCAAGCGCGCCGGTGGTGACCGGGTGGTCGTCGCCGGCACCCCCGGCGACTCCTGACGTCAGCGGCCGGGCCGACGCGGTTGGTTGGCGCGGCGGCCGGCGGCCGCCTCGCTGGTCGTCTCAGCAACCCGCCTCGCCCGGGTGGGCTGGCGCTTGGCCGACGAGATCCACTCGAGGATCGCGCGCCGCGCCGACGGCGGGAACGCGTCCCAGTGCTCGCGGGCCACCGGCGCGGCGTCCAGCGCCTTGCGTAGGTCGTCGGGCTCGCGCAACGTCTCCACCTCGTCGAGCCGGGTCCAGCTGCCGTCCCCCTTCGCCCGCTCCACCACCGCCACCCCGGCCGGTTGCATCCGTCCTTCGGCGAACAGGACGTCGAGGTGCCCCTTGTTGACCCGCGACCACCCGCTGCCCGGGCGCCGCGGACAGACCAACAGCGAGGTGCGGTCGTCATCGACTCGTTGGCCGCGGGTGTCGATCCAGCCGAAGCACAACAGCTCGCGGACGATCTCGGCATGTGACACGTACGGGCCGCGGCCCTTCTTCCAGGTCACCAGCCAGCAGCCGGGACTCGCGTCGTGATGGGCGGCCAGCCAGTCGCGCAGCTTCGCAGTCGAGGTGACCTCGACCCGATCGTAGGTCTCGCTCACTCCGCTAGCCGGAGGCCGACTCGGTCGGCACCTGGGCCGGGAGGACCGGGGAGAGCTCGTGGGTGCGCCGGATCACCAGCGCCAGGCTGTCGTCGCGCCGCTCGGCGCCCGCCAGCGCGCGCTCGACCAGCTCGTTCGCGTACTGCCCGGCCGGCAGGTGCGACACCTCGCCGGCGTGCCGCACCAGTTCCTCCATGCCCTCGAGGATGTCCTTGCGGGCCTCGATCAGCCCGTCGGTGTAGAGCACCAGCGTCTCGCCGACGGCCAGGTGCGCGGTCACCACGTTGTCGCTGCCGACGCCGGGCCAGCCGAGCGCTCCGCCGGTCGTGGCCAGCTGGGTGACCCTGCCCTCGGTGCTCACCAGCAGCGCCGGCGGGTGGCCGCCGCTGGCCACCCGGAGCGCTCCGGTGGACGGGTGGTAGCGGGCCACCACCACGGTGGCCGCCAGGTCGGCCTCCTGGGCGGAGAGCAGCTGGTCCGCGCGGGTGATCAGCCGCTCCAGCTCGGTGCCCTCCAGGGCCGCGAACCGGAGCGTGTGCATGACGGTCAGTGCCGCCTTCGTCGCCGCCACCCCGTGGCCGATGGCATCCACCACCGCGACGTGCAGCTCGCCCGACGGCAGCAGCTGCCAGTCGTACAGGTCGCCACCGGTCGGTGCGGACGGGTCGGACGCCAGATAGGTGACGGCGATGTCGGCGCCCTCGACGACGGGCGCCTCGGGAGCAACCGCCCGCTGCAGGTGCTCGACCACCAGCCGCTGGGCGGCCTGCACCTGCATCAGCTCGCTGAACTGGGTACGAAGCTCCTCGTACTCCTCGGCGGGGGTGATGTCGCGGGCGACCACGACGAACGCCGCCGTGTCGCCGTTGGCGCCGGTCGCGGGGGTGATCGAGCACGACAGCCGGCGCTCGGTCCCGTCAGTGGCCGTGATCCGGACGTCCCGCGGCAGGCTGGGGTCGGCAGCCCACCGGACGACATCGACCGGCGCACCGCTCGACGTCACCGCCTGCAGCCGCTCCAGCGCGTCCGTGCGGCCAAGTACGTCGCCCGTGGCCAGCCCGGTGATCCGCTCACACGCCGGGTTCCAGGTGGTCACCTGGCCGTCCTCGCCGAGGGTGAAGATGCCGTCTGAGGCGGTGCTGACGATCTGGTCGAGCTTGCGCCGCTCGTCCAGCACCCGTTCGATCAGCCGGCCTCGCGCGATCGTCTGCGCGGTCTCGCGCGCCAACGCCTCGAGGACGACCAGGTCGGCGGCGGCGGTGCTCTCCAGCCCGGTCTGGTCGAAGACGACCACGGCGCCGATCCGCCGACGCTCGCTGATCAGCGGCGCCCCCAAGCAGTCTCGCCAACCCGCCTTGGCGAGCAGCAGCGCCAGCCTGCTCCCGTCGGTGTGGGTGACCCGGATCGGGCCTGGCTGGTCCGCGAGATGCGCCTCCAGCTGGCGCGCCTCCCGCGGCGCGACCTGGTCGGCCGCGGCGCCGTCCCCGGGCACCAGCACGTACGCCTCGTGCTCGCCGCCCTCGGTGTGCAGGACGAGCGCGGCGGCCCGAGCCTCGAAGCTGCGGGCCACCTCGCGCAGGAAGCCGGCGATCGCCCGTCGCGGGTCCAACGGCTCGGACAGCACCTTCGCCGCCTCGCGCAGCCCAGACAGCCGCAGCCGGTCGGCCCGGGCGGAGACGTAGCCCCGGTAGGCGAGGTGCAGCATCGCCAGCGGGACCGGGAACAGCACCACCGCGGCCGGGCTTCCGGCGTAGGCCATCACGAACAGCAGGCCCATCAGCAGGTTGACACCCCACCCGCCGATCCAGCCCGGCACGATGACCGGGGTCAGGCCGCGCAGCGCCGAGACGAACGACTGCTGGCCGGCCAGCGCGAGCACGTACGTGAAGGCGATGTTGTTGACCACCGCGACCGCCGTCAGCGCGACGGTCAGGTAGGCCAAGGACTCCAGGGAGACCGTCGAGACGTCGACGAGGACGGTGAAGACGAGGCTGCCCACCCCCGCGGCCAGCGACCACATCGCGACGTTGAACGCGGCCTTCATCAGCGCGGCACGCCGGACCAGGGCGGTGATGGCCTGGGCGACCGCGACCGTCCCCACGACCACGGGCGTCGAGAACGCGAAGATCAGCGGCGCCAGCACCGCTTCGAACAGCGTGATGGCGTCGACGTGCTCGCCGCGCCGAAACCGCACCCGCAGGTGCTCAGCGGCCGCGAGACCGAGCGCGAGGACCGCCAGCCAAACCCAGTCGGGTTGTCCTAGCGGATCCGGCTCGAGGAAGAAGGCGGCCCCGCCGACGAGGACAGCTCCCACCGCCAGCGCGATGGTGTACCAGGTGACACGCCGTTCCACGACCGGATCACCGCCCCGAAGTCAGACCCGGACCGGCGGGCCGGGGTCAGTCCCAGGAGTTGCCGGTCTCGGCCTGGTCCCACGAGTTGCCGAGGACGCGGTCCCACGAGTTGCCGGCCTCGACCCGGTCCCACGAGTTGCCGACCTGGCCGCTGTCCCACGAGTTGCCGGCCGAGGCGGTACCGGCGGCGCCCGTGCTGAGCGCCGCACCTGCGGCGAACACGGTGGCGGCGACGATGGAGACGAGTCGCTTTGTCATGATGGCCTCCGGGCCGTATCAGCAGGTACGGGTGAACAGGCACTCAGTATTGCTCACGGCCGCGGATCTGGCGCTGACGAGCGCGATTTCGGCCTCAGGATTGACCGTTCGGATGATGCCCCGCCACCCTTTCGTCGCTTCCCGCCGGAAGGTCGCGTACTCACCGGGCGGACGAACCGGACGTGCCGGACGCGTGCTGGCGGGCAGCGTCCAGCAGATCCTCGGTTCGGACCAGCTTGACCCGCGGGCGGCCCTGCGCCGCCCCGACCCGCCGCTCGACCGAGTCGATCGCCCGCCAGCCGGCATCGGTCACCAGCTCCGGCTGGTGCGCCAGCAGCCACGCCTCCAGCCACTCGGGGCGGTCGGCGGCCAGGTCCCGGGGTCCTGCAGGTGCGAGGTCGACCAGCAGGCGCTCGACCGTCTCGCGGGCATCCTTCTTGTTCGTCCCGATCACGCCGGTGGGCCCGCGCTTGATCCAGCCGACGACGTACTCACGGTCGTGCCCGACGACGAGGCCTTGGTCGTGACTGATGTGGCCGGCGGCGGCGTCGAACGGCAGGTCGTCGACCGGCACCCCGAGGTAGCCGACCGAGCGCACGACGAGTCCGGCGTCGAGCTCCTCGCGCCCACCGGTGTCGCGGGCGCGTAGCCGGCCGGTGTCGTCGGCGACCAGCTCGTTGCACCCGATCTCCACCCTCTCCACCCGGTCCGCGCCGTGAAGTGCGACCGGGGAGCGCAGGAAGCGGAACACCAGCCGGCGCACGCCCGACCGCGCCGGCCGGTCGACCAGCGTGCGCAGCGCTGCCAGGTTGCGGCGCACCAGCGGCGGCAGGCCGACGTCGCTGACGTCCAGCGCTCCGGCTGGCTCCACGACGACATCCGCGTCGATGAGGTGCCCCAGCTCGCGCAGCTCCAGCGTGGTCCAGGTCGCCTGCACGGGGCCGCGGCGGCCGAGCACGACCACCTCCCGTACGGCGCTGCCGGCCAGCGCGTCGAGGGCGTGGTCGGCGATGTCGGTGCGCCTGAGATCGTCGAGCTCGGAGCACAGGATGCGGGCGACGTCGAGGGCGACGTTGCCGTTGCCGACGACGACTGCACGGGAGTGGTGCAGCGCCGGCACGACATCCTGGAAGTGCGGGTGCCCGTTGTACCAGCCCACCAGGTCGGTCGCGGCGATGCTGCCGGGCAGGTCCTCCCCCGGCACGCCGAGGCGGCGGTCGGTCTGCGACCCAACCGCGTAGACGACCGCGTCGTACGCGCTCAGCAGCTCGTCCCTCGTGACGTCGGCGCCGAGGTCGAGGTTGCCGTACCACCGGAACCGCTCGTGCCCGGCGATCTCTACGAAGGTGTCGGCGACGGACTTGATCTTGGGGTGGTCAGGCGCCACCCCGGACCGCACCAGGCCCCAGGGAGTGGCGAGCCGCTCGATCATGTCCACGCGGACCGCCGGCTCGGTCGCGGCGAGCAGGGCTTGCGCGGCGTAGAAGCCGGCCGGGCCGGAACCGACCACCACCACGTGCAGTGGGGCAGAGGGCACCGGCTCGAACCCGCTCACCCGGCAGACCCTAGGGCGTCTCCCGGCTCCGTAAGATGTCGCGGTGAACCCGGGCGAGATCGCCGTGCCGCTGCCCGTTGACGACGTCGAGACGCTGCGCCGGCGGCGGAGCGCGAAGTGGCAGACGTACGACGACGACGTGCTGCCGCTGCCGGTGGCGGAGACCGACTTCGGGCTCGCTCCGGTGGTGCGCTACGCGCTGGCGGAAGCGGTGGCGCGGTCCGACACCGGCTACGCGATGACGGCCCCGGCGCTCGGCCTGGCGGTGGCCGGGTTCGCAGACCGACACTGGGGCTGGCGGATCGACCCGGACGCGGTGGCCGGGCTCACCGACGTCGGGGTCGCCGCGGTCGAGGTCCTGCGCGCGCTGTGCGACCCGGGCGACGCGGTGGTGGTCAGCCCGCCGGTGTACCCGCCGTTCTTCCACTGGATCGAGGAGGTTGGGGCGCGGCTGGTCGAGGCACCGCTGCGGCAGGACCCGACCGGTGCCTGGGCGCTCGACCTCGACGCGCTCGAGTCGGCGTTCCGGCAGCGGCCGCGGGCGTACGTGCTCTGCAGCCCGCACAACCCGGTGGGCCGGGTGCACGACCCCGACGAGCTCGCGGCCGTGGCGCGGCTGGCGGCCGCGCACGACGTGACGGTCATCGCCGACGAGATCCACGCCCCGCTCGTGCTGTCGGGGGCAGCCTTCACGCCGTTCCTCACCGTGCCCGGTGGCGCCGACGTCGGCATCAGCCTGCTGTCGGCGAGCAAGGCCTTCAACCTGGCCGGGCTGAAGTGTGCCGCGGTCGTCACCTCCTCCGACCGGATGCGGGCGGTCACGCGCCGGCTGCCGCCGGACGGACGGTGGCGGGTCGGCCACTTCGGCGTGCTCGCGACGGTGGCCGCGCTGACCGACGGAGACGAGTGGCTGGCTGCGCTGGTCGCGACCCTGGACTGCCGGCGCGAGCAGCTCGGCGCCCTGGTTCGCGAGCAGCTGCCGGCCGTTGCCTGGTCGCCGCCCGAGGCGACGTTCCTCGCCTGGCTGGACTGTCGGGTGATCGGATCAGGGGCCGGACCGCGGGACCTGTTCCTCGCCAAGGGACGGGTCGCGCTCGAGCCGGGTACGAGCTTCGGGACACCCGGCAACGGTTGGGTGCGGCTCAACTTCGGGACCAGCGCCGTCATCCTCTCCGAGGCAGTCGCTCGGATGGCCCAGGCATTGCCATAAACGACCTTGCCAAGTTCATTGCGGGCATCGTGCCGTGGTGCCTAGCCTGCAACCGTGGTTCAGACCGTGCACGAGCCCGCCCCCATCGAGGGGGACGAGCCACGAGCCGACCTGACCGCCAAGCTGCTCGCGGATGCGGCGCTGGCTCCCGGCGACGAACGGTCGCAGCTGCAGGACCGCGTCATCGAGCTCAACCTCCCGATCGCACGCTCGATCGCCCGCCGGTTCGGTGAGCGCGGCCAGCCGCTCGACGACCTCGAGCAGGCCGCGTCCATCGGCCTGATCAAGGCGGTGCGTCGCTTCGAGGTGGGTCAGGGGGTGGACTTCCTGGCGTACGCCGTTCCCACCATCGCCGGCGAGGTGAAGCGGCACTTCCGCGACTCCGGGTGGGCGGTCCGCCCGCCGCGGCGCATCCAGGAGGCCCAGGCGCGGGTCGGCGCCAGGAACGAGGAGCTCACGGCCGAGCTCGGCCGCTCGCCCACCACCAGCGAGGTTGCCGACCGCCTCGACCTCGACGAGGAGACGGTCATCGAGGCGCTGAGCACCCGCGGGTGCTTCACCCCGACTTCGCTGGACGCTCCGCTGGACGACCAGGACGGCGGCGCCGGGCTGGGCCAGCTGCTCCCCGAGCAGGACGACGGGTTCGCGCTCGCCGAAGCGCGGTTGTCGCTGGAGCCGGCGATCGACGAGCTGCGTTCCCGGGACCGGCTGATCCTGGAGCTGCGGGTCGCGCAGGGCCGTACCCAGTCCGAGATCGCCGCCGAGCTGGGGATCAGCCAGATGCAGGTGTCCCGGCTCCTGACCCGGATCCGCGAGACCCTCCGCCCCTCGCTCGACTGACCGCCGATCCTCGGGCCGTTTGCCCTGCAAGGCGAACCGTCCGCCGGCGTCAGGGGACGAGGTACGCCGAGTCGCGGGCGTCGGTGATCGCCATGTGGCCGGGCAGGTGCGCGATCGCGAACTCTGGTCGAGACGCCATCACCGCCGCCTGCGGCGTCACCCCGCAGCCCCAGAACACCGGCACCTCACCGTCTCGCACCTCGACCGGGTCGCCGAAGTCCGGCGCGTCCAGGTCGGCGATGCCCAGCCCGACCGGGTCGCCGACGTGGACGGGTGCGCCGTGCACCGCCGGGTAGCGCCCGGTCACCTGGACCGCGGTCGCCACCAGCTCGGTCGGCACCGGCCGCATCGACACGACCAGCGGCCCACTGATCGCCCCGGCCGGCCGACACGGCAGCGACGTGCGGAACATGGCGACGTTGCGACCGTGGTCGAGGTGTCGCAACGGCACCCCGGCCTCGACCAGCGCCCGCTCGAAGGTGAAGCTGCAGCCGATCAGGAACGCCACCATGTCGTCGCGCCACTGCTCGACCACCTCGTCCGGCTTGTCGACCAGCTCGCCGTCTCGGTAGACGGCGTACGCCGGCAGGTCGGTTCGCAGGTCGCCGTGGTGCAGCGCGGTCCGCACCTGTCCGGGCTCGCCGACGTCGAGCACCGGGCACGACTTCGGGTTCCGCTGGGCGAACACCAGCAGGTCGTACGCCAACGCCTGCGGCACGGCGATCAGGTTGGCCTGCGTCCAGCCGGCGCACCAGCCCGCGGTCGGGGTGCGCAGCCCGCCCCGGAACAGCGCCCGGGCCGCGGCGGGCGACAGGTCGGCCGGGCTGTCCGGGGACGCCACCGTGCTCACAGCGGTGCCCTTCGCTCGGGCCGGAACCGGATCCGCTGCCCCGGCCGGGCCTGGGCCGCAGCCGGGAGGTCGGCGGTGCGGACCACCCCTACCACCGGGTAGCCGCCGGTGACGGGATGGTCGGCGAGGAACAGCACCGGCTGCCCGCTGGTCGGTACCTGCAGGCTGCCCGGCACGGTGCCCTCGCTAGGCAGCTCGTCGTCGCGGCCGCGCTCGAGCT
>Ga0136620_10000707_pt1 | contig 15163 bp, 20 predicted proteins | sample AntDrymUQ4162106_2_FD_104806 | JGI IMG/M metagenome (GOLD analysis project Ga0136620, IMG submission 104806) | Polar desert sand microbial communities from Dry Valleys, Antarctica - metaG UQ416 (21.06) | ecosystem: Environmental > Terrestrial > Soil > Desert | place: Antarctica: Dry Valley... | reverse complement strand
GAATTCGACCGGAAACTCGGACGCGGCCAGCGAATCGCCCTCAGCAGTGACGAGAGCCACCAGCAGGCGTTGGGAACCGACCGCCAGATCAGCGTTGGCCACCACTGGGAAAGCTTCCTCCGGAATCCCCGCAGCTGTGCTGCCGCCGCAAGCCGCAGTAATCGCGGCTAAAGCGGTAGCCACCATCCACCGGCTCGCAGCGCCACGGCCTGTTGCGTCGGTTCGTGCCATCGCTGCCTTCCTTAGTCTCCAACTACTACCCAACGTAGCGGCAAACGCCGTAAATGACTAAGGCGCCCTGTGATTTCGAGGAGAGTGGATCGACAGCCGCCGGTTGCATTTCGAGGCTGAGCATCAATTGCAACCATCCAACCCCAGTCGCCAAGGCCACTCCAAAGGGATGCGATGGCCTCGGGTGGTCGTTCTGAGCGAGTGATGATCACAAGATGTGCCGGTGTCAACCACCGGTCAGAAATGGGCACGTACCGGTCGATTGGCTTCATGCGGACGCGTTATCGGGAGAGGGCTATCAGGTATGCGAGATAACCGAGATACGGCCCTTGAAGGGCGTCAGCCGCCTCCGACTCCATCGGCAGAACTTGTAGCTGATTGAGCGGTGTGCCGGATCGGCTTGCGTCGACTGTTGTTGGTCCACGGCTCTCATCTGAGCGAAGAGAGCCCAAGGCGCCACATCGACGAAGGAGCAGCTCAGCGATAGCGGCGGGCTACTTCGGTCGGCAGACACAGTCTGTCCATGTGACCCGTCGTGACCTTGTGTCAACGGCTGTGGTGCGCCGTCGTGTCGTGGGCGTCGGTCTGCCCGTGGGGGTCGACGTGGATAACGGCGGTGACCGGGACCGTGAATCGATGATGCAAAGCGTGCTCGACGTCGTGGGCGGTGTCGTGTCCGACCTTGACCGTCCGGTCGGCGTCGACGGCGATCGATGCGGCGATACGGAGACCGTGCCATCGCACCCTCAGATCGGTGACATCGAGGACCCCGTCAACGGTGCGGATGGTTGCCTCAACGTCATCGAGGATCTCCGGTTCGATTCCGTCGAGCATCCGCCGCGACATCCGCCTCGCCGACCGCGCCAGCAACCAGAGGATGCCACCGGCCACAACGAGACCCGCCACCGCATCGACCCACAATGCACCCAGCGCAGCTCCAATGCCGGCGGCGACCACAGCCAAGGATGTCAACGCATCGGTCCGGGCATGGAGGCCGTCGGCGACCAACGCCTCGGAGCCGATCGCTCGTCCCGCCCTGATTCGATACCGGGCTACCAGCTCGTTGCCCAAAGCCCCCACGATGCCGGCAGCGATCACCCACGGGATGTGGTCGATGAGACGCGGTTCGATCAGCCGCCGCAGCGACTCCCAGATCACCAATACCGCTGAGGCGCCGATGGCGGCCACGATCACAAGACCGGCTATGTCCTCGGCCCGGTTGAAGCCGTAGGTTTAACCGCGGGTGGGCCGACGCCGACCCAGCGAGAACGCGATCCACAGGGGAAACGCCGTCAATGCGTCGGTGAGGTTGTGCAGCGTGTCTGACAACAGCGCCACCGAACCGCTCAACACAACGACCACGGCCTGAGCCGCGGCGGTAGTCCCGAGGCCCACCAAGGACACCTTCGTGACTCGAATACCCACCGCACCCGAATCCATCATGTACCCGCCGCCCGACTCGTAATCGTGGTCGTGGATCAACAGATGACCGACCCAATGCCGAAGCCGACGGACACGAAACCCCCTGTCTGTCTTCTCCGGATGTCATGGGAATCCACGTCAGATCCGACAGTAAAGAAGCCCGACCCCGAAGAGAAGTCGCACCGGGTCGCAACACGTAGGCAACCCCGAGCAGAACCCGGTCTGGGCGATAACGCTCCGATTCGAGGATGCTCGGGATCGGCATTTCTTGTCGCCCAGGTCTGACCTTTTGCCGGTTCGAGGGCCGGCTCGTAGGAGGTACCCCGGACTGTTAGGTTCCAGAGTCGGAGGCCATTGAGCAACGCTCCAGCAGCTCACGGAGCTCGGTACTGACATAGGTTCCCATCACCAGATTGAGGAAGAACCCGCGTCGGTTGTCCCTGGAGAAACTCAGCTCTCTAATTTCGGACCGGATAGCGCCGACACCGGTTCCGGGGCGCAGGGGGCGGGCTGCATCTGGCCTGCAGGCCGTCCCTCGGTGTCCGCAACCTCGTGCGTACCTGGCGGCATTGGATTCCGGGGCCTCGAGGCGTGAAGCCGAAGAGATGGAAAACTCAATTCGCTCCGACCGCGTAGATTGATAGGGCATGGACGCCTCGATGGGCTGCACGATCGACGAGCTGCTCGCAGCCGCCCGCGCCAGGATGACGCGGGTACCACCCGAGGCGTTAGCGAGTGAGCAGGCCGCCGGTGCTCTGGTCGTCGATATCAGAACCGTCGAACAGCGGCATCGGGATGGTGAACTTCGGGGTGCCTTGGTGATCGACCGGAATGTGTTGGAGTGGCGGCTCGCCCCATCCAGTCCCAACCGTGTAGTTGACCTCGACCGCGAGCGGAAGGTGATCGTGGTTTGTAACGAGGGCTATCAGTCCAGTCTTGCGGCCGCGACGCTGCGACGGGTCGGAGTGGGGGCAACGGACCTCATCGGGGGTTATCAAGCGCTGCTGGCTATGCGAGGCGGAACAGCAACCGAGGTTTGACCCGTTCTACACCTGCCGGTCCCCTTCAGATATCCCGTTCGTTCCTTGCGGCGATCGGCGGTTGTGGGTCTCTTGCATCCTGATTGCGACCACTGTTCCGGATGTGGCGGTAAGGGCGGCGACGGTCCAAATCGCAGTGGATGGACTGGCCAGATCGGCGATGATGCCGGTGAGGATGGCGCCGAGGGCAAAGCCGGCGTCGCGCCAGAACCGGTAGACACCAACCGCTGAGGCGCGCCAGCGGGGATGGGCCAGGTCTCCGACGGCGGCGAGAAGGGTTGGATATACCATGGCGGTGCCAACCCCAAGGAAAGCCATGGCCGCCGCCCAGACGTTGAAACTGTTGGCTTCGGCGATCACTGCGATGGCCACAGCTTGAGTCCACATGCCGGCGACGATCAGCCGTTTGCGACCGACCCGATCCGACCAGGCACCGGTAATGAGCTGGCCGAAGCCCCAGATCGCCGGATAGACCGCGGCGAGAACACCGATACGGCCAATTGATAGCCCGGCGGCCGCGAAGAAGAGAGGGAACAACCCCCAGGCCATGCCGTCGTTGAGGTTGTTGACCATCCCGGCCTGGCTCGCTGCCGAGAGGGACGGTTCGGTGAAACTGGTCCGGACGATCACCTGTCGAACGGACACGTCACGACCGAAGCCGTCTGGTCCCGACCGGCTGGTGGCGGCCTCGTAGATCGCATGGCTTCGCGTCTCTCGAACGGCCAAGGATGACAACCCGAGACCGAGAGCGGCGTAGCCGATGCCGAGGTAGAACGGCTCGGGTCGCAGACCCGCCCGAGCGGCGATGAACCCGGTCAGCAGCGCGGTGACCGACACCGCCATGTAGCCGGCGGCTTCGTTCAGGCCCATCGCCAGCCCCCTCCGGTGGGGACCGGCGAGATCGATCTTCATAATCACCGTGGTCGACCAGGTGAGCCCCTGGTTGATGCCGAGCAGGACATTGGCGGCTACCACCCAGCTCCAACTCGGAGCCCAGATGAGGAGCAACGGGACAGGGAGACCGAAAAGCCATCCGGCCACCAGAACCGGCTTACGTCCCCATCGGTCCGAGAGGGTTCCTGCAAAGAAATTGGTAATCGCCTTGACCACCCCGAACGCCATGATGAACGTCATGACGACAGTCGCTCCGGTCAACCCGAACTCCTCCTGGGCCAGGAGGGGCAATACGGTGCGCTCCTGACCGAGCATCCCTCCGACCAGAGCGTTTACAACGACAAGAAGTGTGAACTGTGCCAGGTTGGGCCGTACTCCCAGCCGAAGCGGCTTGGGGGTGGCGGTCATCGAGCCGACGACGCAATGGCCCGTGCTAGCTCGCCGGCTGAAGCCGTGGTCACTGCGACCTTGGTTCGGCCGGCCCGCTCGAGGAGGCTGGCGGCGGTCATGGAACGTTGCCCATGACCACAGTGAAAGACCAGTTCGCCGGAGAGTTCGCTGCTTCGGTCGGGGATATCGCCGAGCTCGACATGGACGGCACCGGGGACGTGACCGGTCTCCCATTCACTTTCTTGGCGCACGTCCACGATGGTGAGGGATGAAGCCTGGTCGGCGCTGAGAACGAGAGTCTCTCCGACCGGTCGCCCCGATTGTTGCCATGCGGTGATGCCGCCGGCCAGGTAGCCGCCGAACCGTTCATAGCCGATGTTGAGGGATTGGATGACTGCATCGGCCAAATCCTGGTCAGGATCAGCGATGAACACGAGGACCCGATCCGGGTCGATCAGCCACCCGAGCCAGGTGGCAAATTGGTCGCGCAGCTGGATCGAAAGTGAACTTGGAATGTGGCCGGCGGCGAAGTCGATGATGGGTCGCACGTCGACTATTTCGACACCCACCTCGATCATTCGTTCCACCTCGTCGGGCGCCAGGGGGGTGAGGGGCGGGGGGGTGGGGCCGTAGACCGTCGCCCCCGTCTGGTTCAGATCGCGTAGTCGGTGGAAATAGGTCGGGTAGCTACCGAGACTCGCAGCAAGCCGAGCGACGAAGTCGTCCTCATCCCTAGCTTGCAGGAGCGGATTGGAGGCCCGTTCACGCCCGATCGTGGAAGTTCGTTCCCCGGTCGGCGAAGCCGAACAGAACGAACCGGCGCCGTGGGTCGGGTACACCGGAAGCGTGTCCGGCAGCGGGAGCAGCCGCTCCCTGATCGACCGGTACGCCGCCCGAGCAAGTTCCTCAGTGAGGTCAGGCGATATGAGGTCGGTCCGGGCGACGCCGCCAACGATGAGCGTGCCGCCCGTGAACAATGCCAGCGGGTCGGCTCCGTCCATAAGCAGGTATGCGCAATGCTCGGGCGTATGGCCCGGAGTGGCGATCACCCGCAACGTCAGCCCACCAAGGTCCACCTCATCGCCATCTGAAACACCATGGTGATCGATATGCAGCAGGCTCTCCGCCGGCGCCAACAGGCGGGCGCCCTGGACGGCTAATTCACGACCCCCGGAGATGAAATCGGCGTGGAGGTGTGTCTCCACCACCCACCGGAGACGCAAACCCCTCCGCTCGGAAGCGGCCAGGTAAGGAGCCGGATTTCGCTCCGGATCGATCACCATTCCCTGACCGTCACCGATATCGACCAGGTAGGCGCTATTACCGAGCCCTTGATCGACGATCGGGATGACCTTCACCACAAACTCCGAAACGAGGAGACGATTTGAGAATAGGAGAGCCTTTCCTGACCCGCCATCATGGGCCGACACCTCAGCATTCAGCGGTCACGGCGCGTAACGCTCCCATCCCGATGCGCTCATGACCGGCATTGCATCGGACACCCCGGCGCCTCATCGTGCGCTTCAGTGCTGGCGAAGCCGAGCGAGCCGAGCTGGGCAACTTGGTCGCCGCCGAGCTTCAATCCTGCGCTCTTGTCTCTGAGAACTAGAGGACCTGCGGAACGAAGTAATGCTCACGTCCACGGTGAGACTGAAGGGGTGGTTGCGATGGCCGAAGCATTAGGCGTCTAATTGTGATCCGCCAAAAGCACAGACTGAGCGCTGTGGCGGTTGTGTGAAGTCTTTCTGGATACCTGGCATCAGCGCGTAATAGAGACCCTGGACCCTCATCAGACTGACCGACTCAATATGAAAGAGACCCATCACTGTGGATCCGGTTCGAATCCTTCGACACGTTGGTGTTCGCGGACGAAGGCGATGATCACTTCAACTTCTTCGGAGCTGAGGCCTTCGATTGGAGGCATGTCACCGAAGTTCCAGTGGTGGGCGCGTACTCCATTCTGGACGGCAAAGAGGAAGGCACCGTCAGCGTGATGGTTCGGTTCGTAGATGATCGACAGGTGGGACGGTCCCTGGTCGGTTCCTCGCAGGTCTGATCCGTGGCATTCGGCGCAGTGGGCTGCGTAGAGCTCTGCGCCCGCCTCGACCGCCTCAAGGTCTTGGGGCTCGATGGCTACTTCGGAGCCGATCACGCATCCAGCCAGCAGGATCAGAGGTGCCACCACGACGACATAGGGGATTCGCTTCACTCCCTGTCCCTCAGGTCAAGCCGGCGAAGGAATTGGGCGTTGACGGCGACGACCACGGTGGAGGCGCTCATCAAGGCCGCCGCCGCGGCCGGGGCCAGAACGATTCCGGCCCAGGTCAGCGATCCGGCGGCCAAAGGTATGGCGACAACGTTGTAGCGCGTGGCCCAGACCAGGTTCTGAATCATTTTGCGATACCCGGCCTGGGAGAGTCGCCGGATTGCGACGACGCCCCGGGGGTCGTCGGAGCGACAACGTCGAAGAAGAGGCCGGCGGCGGGCTGAGGATGATCATCTTGGTCAACGGCTAGCTGCTGACGTCCTCCTAACCCACCGCTCTCCGCTCGCGAGCAAAAAACTTTCGCTGATTCGAAGCCCGATCGGAAGGTCCGGTACGTCGAGGGACGGCCATTGAATGACCGCTTGATACGACCTGGTTGCCAGCCGGGTTCGGAAACGCCTTTGGACCAGTCCGCACGGTCGACGGCTCCGAACAGGACTTTGAAACTGCCCGAAAACTTTTGTTGCAAACCCTTTGCATGTAGCCAAGACAAGGACATAACCTCCCATGATCATCATCGCGCCCTGACAATCCCAGCGACCCCAGCCTTTGACGTCGGGCTAATCGTGGCGGCTTTCGCTTTCGGCCTCCGGCACGGTATCGACTGGGACCATATCGCCGCGATCACAGACATCACGGCCTCCCAAGATTCCCCCCGAGCCGGGGTGAAGCTCGGCACCCTTTACGTGCTCGGGCACGCAGGCGTGGTCGTCGCCCTAGGTGTGATAGCCATCCTCATTGGCGACCGTCTCCCTCCGTCGGTCGACGCGGCGATGGGCAAGGTGGTCGGAGCGACGCTTGTGGGATTGGGGGTCTACGTCGTCTATTCCCTCATCCGCCACGGGCGTGACTTCCGGATGCAGAGCCGGTGGATGCTGGCGCTCCGAGGCGTCCGAGCGGCTCACCGGTGGGTGAGGGCCCGGCTGGACTCCAACCAACCATCATCGGTGCGTCACGAGCACGCCCATCTAGCTGCCGCTGAATATCACCATGAAGGCGAGGACGAACAAGTCACGCATTTTGGAACTGGTCGATTCCGTGGCCCCACCCACGCCCATTCCCACTACCACTTTGACCCCGCCGATCCGCTGGCGTCCTATGGCACGAAGACGGTGGGACTGCTCAACCCGATGATCGCTGCCGGGGCGATGGCCTTTTCCAGCGTATCGGTCGTGGCCAACAGCCTCCGACTTCGACGGTTCGGCGCCTGACCCCTTTGGCGGAGGGGTTAGGAGGCCTGGCAAGCGCTCGGGACATCGGGAAGGCCGCGGCCGGGTCCGGCGCCACGAGCAAATGGCTCCCCAAGTATCGAACGGAGCGAATCCTCGGTGGCCTGATCCTCGCCGAGGTACAGAACCAGCATGGGCCCCCGCTGCCAGAACCGGGGCGTACCCGCCCACTCGACGATGGCGGTTCCGAGGTTCGAAGGGTCGTTCGGGTCTATGCGAGCTGCGGCCGCCGAAGCCAAATCTTCCGAGCCGAACAGATAGACCCGAACCTCCTCCGCATTGACGCACAAGATCCGTCCGTTGCCGCCAAGCGGGTCCGTGCCGAAGGTCCCCACTTCCTCGACGGTTGACTCACCTTGCTCCAATTCAGCGACTAGCCGCATGGGATCCTGCTCAGAGGAATCGTCTACACCGGTGGTTGTGTTGCTCGAGCCGCCACAAGCAGCGAGGAGGACAGTCAATATGAAAGCAAAGAAGGTTCTCATAGGGCTTCGACGGCCCCTGGTCGTGAAACAGTTCCGTCCTAAGGGGACGTCCTCGCCAAAGCAGACCCCGGCGATGCGCGGGCCACGTGCCGTGGGAAAGCGGGAGGGGCCATCCGGGCTCCGCGCTGCCGCCTGGTTTCAGCACGTTTTCCGCCTCGAATGGGTTGCCGACTTCGGTTCCATCATCACCCCGAGGCGACCCGATTGGAGTGATATCCCGCCCCACGACTTTGCCGGTTAGTGAGTTTGTCAAGCCTGCCCGTGTCGGTCCCATGGTGGTGCAATCGGGCCTCTCTGAGTACCTCGCTGGAGCGTGGGCCGACCGGAACTCGCCCGGAGTGTTGCCGCTCACTACCTATTCTGTTGCGTCGGGCCGTTGCGACTTCTCCGGCTACCCAGGGTCGGAGAGTTCACCGGATCAACCCACCACCCCACGATTAGAGGAGCGTGTCAGCATGGCCGATAAGGTGAAAGATCCCGTCTGCGGCATGGAGATCCGCCCGGAGGACGCAGCGGCGACCGAAGAGCACGAGGGGCGCACGTTCTATTTCTGCAGCCACGGCTGCCACGAAACGTTTGTCAAGGACCCTCACAAGTATGGTCATCCCAGTGAGGAACCCGGCGGTCACGCCCACCACTGACGCTCAACGGATTGCCCCAGGGCGCTGTTTGACGCAGTGGACCCAGACCCGCGAACCGATCGGGTATACGGCTGGCGCGACGACACGGACCCCAGGCCAGCGGTCTGAGCGCAATTGAGCTTGGCAGCGCATCCAAACAAGAACTCGAATTGGGGCCATCCGGCGCGGTGTGGGAGGCGTTCGGCCCTGGTCAGCGCGACAACTTCTTAGGAGTGTTGCTACAGCAGGAAACAATTACAAAGAGACCCCCGCCTTGAGCGTCGGCCCCGCCTTCGAACCTTACGCCATCAGCGTTGGAGTGACGCCTGGCGCACTCGCAAAGAATGCTGGCTTTGCCACCCGTTTGTGGCAGGCTCTCGCCGCAGCATGGGGCTGTTTCACCGGCATCCTCCCGCATGTACTCCATCATGTCGGCCCGCTCGCCGGGGCGGCGGTGCTTGCCGGAGCCGGAGGCCGGGTCCTGTTCTTTCTCTTGGGCTTGGTCGCCTTTGTGCCCATGTTGCGTCGCATCTATCGGCGTTTCCGATCCTGGGTCGCACCGGCGGTGGCAGTGGCCGTGTTCGTGTTGATGTTCTCGCTGTCCTCATTCGTGATCGGACCACTCATCACGGGCGATAACGAACTAGTCGCGCCGCCGCCTCCCACAACCCAAACCTCTGTCGACCCCCACGGCCACTAGAAGCACACAAGGTCGGGCTGCTCTTTGACGACGTGAGACCAATCCGCATCGCAAGGTCCCCTCAGCGTGAAGGCTCCATGGGACGTTCGTGATGTCGGATCGGCGTCGTGGCCGCCATCCTTCCCGGTCCCCGAACACGTCGTCGGCGATAACTGTGGCGACGTCGCATGCTATGACCGCAAGCGGTTCATCGCTGCTTGTGCCATGCTTGCCCGCGGATAGTGCTCCCAGCGATGCATGAGGTAGTCGGAGATGAACCCGCACACCGATCACCCCAACAACCAGGCGACCGTGGTTCTAGAGGTGAGGGGTCTGCACTGGGCCACCCAGAAGTCGGTGGTGGAGGCTGTGCTCGGCAGGCGGACCGGGGTGTTAGCTGTTGATGCCAATCCGGTGGCGCAGACCGCCACCGTGACCTTCGATACCGGGCGTACCTCGGTGACGAAACTCAAGAGGTGGGTGGAAGAGTGCGGCTACCACTGCGCCGGGCAATCGGTGCCGGGCCACATCTGCGATCCGCTGGCCGAGCCGGCCCCGGCCGAATCCCATAATCATGCCCCTCGCGCTCCCTCCCCTACGACGAAGCCGGTTCCGGCCGCCCAGCAGGATCATGCCGACCACGCCGCGGCTGGCTCTGGTGCCGCCACAGGGCCTGCCGCCGCCGATCATTCGGCCCATGAGGAGGGGGCTCGTTCCCCGCACGCGGTGATGGGACATGGCGGTCATGGGGGTATGTCGATGGCGGCGATGGTGGCCGACATGCGCAACCGCTTTCTGGTGGCAGTGCTCTTCTCGGTTCCGATTCTGCTCTGGTCGCCGATCGGTCGTGAGGTAATAGGTTTTGACGTGGAGGCCCCCTTCGGTCTGCGCGACGACGTGTTCCAGTTGCTGTTGAGCCTCCCGGTCATCTTCTACTCGGGCTGGATCTTTTTCGACGGAGCGGTGCGGGCGTTGCGGGCCCGCACCCTCGACATGATGGTGCTGGTGGCGGTGGCGATCGGCGCCGGTTGGGTCTATTCGCTGGTCGTGACCTTCACCGGTGGTGGTGAGGTGTTTTACGAGGCTGCCACCGTGCTGGCAGCATTCGTGCTGTTGGGTCATTGGTTCGAGATGCGAGCCCGGGGTGGAGCCAACGAGGCGATCAGGACTCTCCTCGATCTGGCCCCGTCCATGGCGGTAGTGCTGCGGGACGGTCAAACGGTCGAGGTTCGAACCGCCGAAGTCTTGGTGGGCGATCTGGTTTTGGTCCGTCCGGGGGCCAAGGTGCCGGTCGACGGTGTGGTCGAAGAGGGCGAGAGCGAAGTTGACGAATCGACGGTCACCGGGGAAAGCCTCCCCGTCCCCAAGAGCCCGGGCTCGCAGGTGATCGGGGCCACCATCAACATCAACGGCACCCTGCGGGTTCGAACCACCAAGGTGGGGGCGGACACCGCCCTGGCCCAGATAGTCAAGCTGGTACAGGAGGCGCAGAACTCGAAGGCACCCGGCCAGCGACTAGCCGACCGGGCCGCTTTCTGGCTGGTGTTGGTCGCCCTGATCGGTGGAGGCGCCACCTTCCTAGTCTGGATCCTGGCGGGCCGAACGGTGCCCGAAGCGATCCTGTTCGCCATCACGGTGGTAGTCATCACCTGCCCCGACGCTCTGGGCCTGGCCACCCCCACGGCCATCATGGTCGGCACCGGCCTCGGGGCCAAGCGAGGGGTGTTATTCAAGAACGCCATCGCCATAGAAACCGCCGCCCGCATCGAAGTGGTGGTGATGGATAAAACCGGCACCCTCACCAAGGGCGAGCCCGAGGTCACCGACGCCATCGTCGAGGGGCTCCCAGAAGAAGAAATGCTGAGGCTGGCGGCCGCGCTCGAGCGGGAGTCGGAACATCCGCTGGCAGAGGCGATCGTTCGACATGCTGACGAAAAGAAGATTCCGGCGGTACGGGCCGAACAATTCGAGAACGTGCCAGGTCACGGGACCATCGCCCAGGTCGAGGGGCGTCGGGTCGCGGTCGGCAACCTACGTCTGATGGAGCGAGAGAAAGTCGAGATGTCTGGGCTGGGCGAGCGCCGTCAAGGACTGGCGTCGAGCGGGCGGACCGCGGTAGTTGTAGCAGTCGACGGCCGAGCTGTCGGCCTGATCGGCCTCGCCGACGCCGCCCGCCCGACTGCGGTTGCAGCCGTCCGATCGCTGCACGACGAAGGTATCAAGGTGGTGATGCTGACCGGGGACAACCAGGCCACCGCCGAGCGGATCGCCGCCGAACTTGGCATCGACACGGTTATCGCCGAAGTGCTGCCAGGGGACAAGGCAGCCAAAGTGGCCGAACTCCAGGCCGGCGGCAAGCGGGTGGCGATGGTCGGCGACGGCGTCAACGACGCCCCTGCCCTCGCCCAAGCCGACCTGGGCATCGCCATCGGGGCTGGCACCGACGTAGCCATCGAAACCGCCGACGTGGTCCTTATGCGCTCCGACCCACTAGACGTCCCCGTAGCCCTCGCCATCGGCAAGGGCACCCTCCGCAAGATGCGCCAAAACCTCGGCTGGGCGATCGGGTATAACGCCATCGCCCTCCCGATCGCCGCAGGTGTCTTCGAACCCAGCCTGGGGTTGGTGCTCCGACCCGAAATCGCCGCCCTCTCGATGTCGGGCTCCAGCTTCCTAGTAGCTGTCAACGCACTGCTCCTCAAACGTCTACGGCTCCCAGAGAGCGCGCTACCGAGCGATGAGCGCCCGCCGAGCGGCTCGATCCCCCGAACTGGCTACCACCCCTCAACAGCAGCGTCGAGTTCCTAGTCGACGGATCGTCGGACCGCCGCACATCCGGCAGGCAGTCTCGATGCACCCAGCCGCTGCTGCCCTAGCTGAACCCTGCAGGCCGCTCGTGACAAGGCAGGTGCCTCCCGAGGTATCAAGGACCTTTCCACCACCTCGGCGTTCGCTTCGCTTGAGACTCCGATGAGGTTTCAAGGTTGGTCTCTATTTCATCATGCCATTCCTGGCGATTCCATTCCCGCGTCCTGGTCATCCAGACAGGGGCGAGCAAGTAGGGTGCTCGACAAGTCAGCCAGGGGGCCGCAACCCAGCCAGAGTGACCGTGACGAGCCGGCGGACCGCGGCTTTGGACGGCAGGCTGCTGGCTGCTGTGAGGGCGTGGAGGCAGTAGCTCGCAAGCTCGTCGGGCGCGACATCATCCCGAAGGTCGCCGGTCGCTGCGGCCTCGATCAGGAGGTCGCGGATCATGTGGCGAAGCTGCTGTTGGGCACGGGCGACCTGTTGGTCTCGATGCAAGAACGCCGCGAGTTCGGTGTTGTGGTGTCCGTGGGACTCGTGGGAGATGAAGGCGTAGGCCTCGAGCACAGCTTCGAGACGCTCGCCAGCGTCGCCGGCCTGATCTCGGACGTCAGCGAGATATTCGAGGTGGCCGGTGATCTGTCGTTGGTGCCAGGCGTCCAGGATCGCTTCGACGTCTGGGAAGTACTTGTACAGGGTCGCTCGTCCGATGCCGGTCTCCTCGGCGATCTGCGACATCGTCACCGACCGCAGCCCCTGCTCGGCCACTAACGCCGCAGTGGCGTCCATGGTCGCGCCGCGCACCGCGTGGCGGTGGGCCGCGATCGTCTCGTTCCACAGCTTCGGCACCACTCCCAGTATACATGACGACAAATGTCGAGACACTGTAGCTTGACAACGACACGCTGTCTCGTAAACTGACGCCGTTATGAAGTCCGGACAACAACACCCGACAGAGGAGACGCACATGGCTGACCCGACTTCCTACCCCGACACCGGCGACGACACCGGCGTGGGGTCCGACGACGAATCGAATACCAACACACCACGCTGGGTGAAGGTTTTTGGGATCATCGCCCTCGTTGCGGTCCTGCTGTTTGCCGTCTTGCAATTCACCGGCAATGAGCACGGCCCTAGTCGTCACATGCCCGCGAGCGTCACAGAACAGAGCGGGCAACAACCATGACCATGACACCCCGCCTCCGCAAGTTCGGGTTCACCGCTTCGCCCGTGTTCGCACTCACCGTGCTGGTCACCCTTGGGGCATTTGGGTTCATCGGTGTGGTGCTTGTCCAGCCCAATTTGATCGCTGGGCTACTCGGGCAGGAAACCGCCGGCCACATCAGCGGCCACTTCAGATCCCTCGACCATCGCGTCCACGACCTCACGTTCGGGTTCCTCGTCGGGACGGCCGCAGTGGGGATGCTCGCCCAGCTCTGGATCCCATCGAAAAACGTCGCCGGTCAGGTGATGGCGCTGGTTACCTGGGTGGGGCTGATATTGGGTTTTGTCCTCACAGAAACCTGGACATTCGCGCCCGCTCCGATTCTCGGCGCCTTAACGCTCATTGCAACAATTCTTCACCCGGCCGGGCGTCGCTTCTTCCGTTCCTTCAGCGCCTCGCGAGTGAACCGGGTGATGCTCGCGCTGGTCATCATCGCCGCCGTGCCGCTGGTGGCATTCGCCTCCAACAACATCGAACTGCAAAGGGCGCTCACCGACGACCATGCCACCCTCGGCCACTACGGATTCCTCGCCGCCTTCAGCTTCACCGTCATCGGGGTGGGCCTCTTGGCGAGCCTGCGGCCCGACGGCTGGAGGCTCACAGCATGGGTCGCCGGCCTCCTCCCAGCCCTCCTCGGGCTCGCCTCGGTGGTGTACCCGGACGTCAACTCAAGTCTCGGCCCCGTCTGGGCACTCGCGGCCATTACCTGGGGCGTCGGGTTCGTCGCGGCGGCTGAACTCACCCAGAACGCGGAGGGCCCGACCCTGCTCGGTGCAAGGGGCGCGGTATCGAAATCGGAACGGGGTTGAGGAGCTGGGGAACGGGACGTTCGACTGATCCTCGTGGCGCTCTCACAATGCGGAGGGGCATGCGACGGTTCACCCGATTGACCAACGGTTTTTCCAAGAAGGGTCGAGAACCTGGCCCATGCTGTCAGCCTTATCTACATGTACTACAACTTCGCCCGACCCCATAAGAGCTTGGGAAGGGTGTCACCCCGGCGATGGCCGCGGGGAAGGCCGCGCATCCCTGGAAGGTCTGGGATATCGCGGCCCTCCTCGACCGAGAGGGTTTACTTGCAGCCGCAAGTGGGGCAGGGCGTAGCCCCACAAGGGCAACCGCAACACGGGCATGGTCCTTTAGTCATTAGTTTCACCTCCTCCGGTACGGATGAATTGAACGTCGCACGGCCATGGTTGACCCTCGCCAACCTTGTCTGAGGGCAGCGTTTCCGAGAGGCGCGCCATCTCTCCCCGTAGCCTTTTCAGGTTCGCGAGCTGGGCATCGAGATCGGCGAGGCGCTTCTTGACCAACTCGGCGGTATGCCCGCAGGGACATACCCCTCTGTCGCGGATAGCGAGAAGCTCCCGGATATCGCGAAGTTTCAGCCCGAAGCGCTGCGCTCCGCGGATAAATCGGAGGCGTTCGACATCCTCCTCGCCGTAAGCGCGGTACCCGTTGGGGCTGCGGTCGGGTGAGGGCAGCAGACCGACCCGTTCGTAATAGCGGATCGTGTCGGGCCGGACTCCGACTTCCGACGCTACCTGGGAGATAGTTGCGACCATCGGAGCAGCGTAAACCATGGACCATGGTCCAATGTCAAGTCATTCTCGGTCGAGCATGCGAGGATTCAAACTGACCCACTCGGATAACGCGGCTGCCGCGAAAACCTGTAGCTTTCCGCGGTCGGTCCTGCGAGCCGCATGGGGATACGGTCCCAGCTGTTCGGCAACGAGGTCGGCCGAACAGGCGAAACGTCGCACGCACGGCACCGTAAGTAGTCGGGCATGGGATCTTCGTGACAACCACGAGCAGTCGATATGAGCCCGTATGCGCTCGTTGGAGCAATGACCCCGAACGGCACCTCTGGAGCGGTG
>Ga0136620_10000705_pt1 | contig 15167 bp, 16 predicted proteins | sample AntDrymUQ4162106_2_FD_104806 | JGI IMG/M metagenome (GOLD analysis project Ga0136620, IMG submission 104806) | Polar desert sand microbial communities from Dry Valleys, Antarctica - metaG UQ416 (21.06) | ecosystem: Environmental > Terrestrial > Soil > Desert | place: Antarctica: Dry Valley... | reverse complement strand
CGCCTGCGACCATCGGCTTCGACGTCGCCAGTCCGGCACCGATGCTGCCAGCATCGCCACCGGCCTGACGCCGCGCCCCAGAGCGGCCAGCTCGCGCCCCGGAACCGACGATCTCATGGCATCACCCATCTAGTGGCGCGGATCAAGGACGAGTCGAAGCAACAGGTGATCGCGGCAGCCGACATGGTCGACGTCGTCTCGGCCCGCACCCAGCTTCGGAAGGTCGGCTCCCGCTACTCCGGACGCTGTCCCTTCCACGAGGAGCGCACGCCGAGCTTCTCCGTCAACCCCGTCGAGAAGCTCTTCTACTGCTTCGGCTGCAACAAGGGCGGCGACGTGATCACGTTCGTCCGGGAGACAGAGCAGCTGGACTTCGCAGAGGCTGTCGAGTGGCTGGCGGAGCGTTTCCGCATCCCACTGGAATACGAGGAGTCCTCGCCACAGGTCGAAGAGTCGCGAAAGCGGCGCGACCGGCTGCACGCCGTGCTCGACCAGGCGGCGTCGTTCTACGAGCGGCACCTCTGGGACACGGAGGCGGGGGCGCCGGTGCGCGAGTACCTTGAGGGCCGCGGGCTGGGGGAACAGATCTGTCGGGAGTTCCGTCTCGGCCTTTCGCCGGGCACCGGCCTTGCCCAAAAGGCGCAACAGAAAGGATTCACGCGCGAGGAGCTTCGCGGCGCAGGCCTGACGAACGCCCGGGGGAACGACTATTTCCCTCGGCGCCTGATGTTCCCGCTCGCTGATGCGCGCGGCCGGATCGTCGGCTTTCAGGCACGGAAGCTCCGGGAGGACGACCCCCTGCGCGGGAAGTACGTCAACTCACCCGAGGGCGAGCTCTTCCACAAGTCGGCGATCCTCTACGGGCTCCATCTCGCCCGTACCGAGATCGCGAAGCAGGAACGCGCCATCGTCGTCGAGGGCAACACCGATGTGATCGCGCTCCGGCAGACGGGCCTCCAGCCGGTCGTCGCTTCGATGGGGACCGCGCTCACCGAGCAGCAGCTGAAAGAGCTCTCCCGGCTCACCCGGAAGCTGTACCTCTGCTTCGACGCCGACGCCGCGGGTGAAGCGGCCACCCTCCGCGGGATGGAGCTCGCGGTCGGGCTCGGATGCGACGTCCGAATCGTCACCCTTCCGCCCGGCCTCGATCCGGCCGACTCCGCAGAGGGATTCGAGGAACGGCTTCCGCAGGCGCAGAGCTACGTGCGCTACCGCGCACGGCTCGAGCGACTGCGCGCCCCGGATCGCCAGACCGCATACGAGCGGGTCGAGGCGTTCCTCAACAGCGTCCCCGACTCGCCGGAGCGCCAGGAGGCGTGGCGGGAGGCAAACGACGAGCTAGGGATGACGATTCAACTTCACAGCGCGCTCTCGACCATGAAGGCGGCACCGGTCTCGCGCCGGGTGATGGACGCCGGCAACCGGCTGGAGCGGGACGTTCTGGCCGCCTGCATTGCCTTCCCGGAGTTGATCGAGGAACTGCGCAGGGTGACCGCAGACCACTTCGACAGCGACCTCCACCGGCGTCTCCGCGACGCGATCCTCGAGGGCGGCCCGCAGGAGGAGATCGTTCCGGCGTTCGCCGAGCTCGACGCGGTCGCCGCCACCGAGGGAATCAACGAAGCAACTGCCAAGCAGCTCGTGCTCAACCTCCAGGAGCGGTACCTCCGTCGCAGGCTCAACGATGCTCCGCTCGAGGAGACGTCCGAGCTCCAGCGAAGGCTGATCGAGATCAGGGAGGCAGTGGCAGAGCTGGCCTAGGTGGCGCCCGGGAGCGGGCCGAACCAGGGGAAGAAACCCGCGCCCCCCTCAGTCTGGGGTCGAATGGACTCGCGGAGAATCGACCTCCCCCTCGCTATCATTCGCCCGCCGCACGGCGTTCCCCGGTAGCTCAATTGGCAGAGCATCCGGCTGTTAACCGGAGGGTTGTTGGTTCGAGTCCAACCCGGGGAGCTCTCTCGCCGCTACTAGGACCTGCGGGCGCACAAATAGGCCGTTGGGCCTATTGCGATCCCGCCCTTCCATTGTTCACATTCCTCCAGGCGAGCTCGGCGGCTCTGCCGGAGATCCGCCTCGACGGCGGCGACTTCAGCTGCCTCGAGACGAGCTTCTCCTTCCAGGCCACCAAGAAGCCCGTGAGACGGGTCTGGGGAAGCGGCAGGGGCAAATACCGGACGCGCGGGAAGTACAGCGCCGAAACCGTTCGCGGGACGATCTGGAAGACTGAGGACCGCTGCGACGGCACGCTGACCACCGTCGAGGAGGGCGTCGTCGCGGTCCGCAACTTCGTCCGGGGCGCGGACATCGTCTTGCGCGCGGGGCAGTCATATCTGGCCGAGCCACTCGGCCGTGGCGTCTCTCGGGCCGGCTGCACCCTCATCGGCACGCCGGGTAACGACACTCTCCGCGGCACGCCGGGACGCGACGTTCTGTGCGGGCTCGGAGGGAACGATGTCCTCCTCGGGCTCGGCGGAAACGACCGTCTTTACGGAGGAGATGGGAACGACTGGCTGGACGGTGGTGCGGGCAACGACCTCCTGAGCGGTGGCGCCGGCCATGACCGGCTCGAAGGCGGCAAGGGCCGAGACCATCTCTTCGGCGGCCCCGGCCGCGACTTCTTGGTTTCGCGCGACGGCCGGCGAGGGAACGACCGCATTTCCTCAGGCGGCGCCGGCGTCGCCCGCTGCCGCACCGACCACGTACGGATCTGTCCGTAACCTCCCTGCATGGCCGAGGAACCGACGGGCGAGCGTCCGCCGCTGATCGAACGCGTCCGCGCCCGGCGCGAGCAGCATCGCGGGCGCAGCCGTTTCTACCGCATCGGGTTCGCGAGCCTCGGCTTTCTCGTCCTCGCCGCAGGCGTGGTCATGCTCGTCACGCCGGGACCCGGCCTCCCGGTGATCGTGCTCGGGCTGGCGATGCTCGCGCTCGAGTTCGCGTGGGCCGAACGCTGGCTCGAGCGGCTCCTCGAGAAGGCGGAGCAGGCCGTAGAGCAGGTCGCGCACGGAAGTCCAGTGCGGCGGGCTCTCGTCCTTGGCGCGGGCGTGCTGACGCTCGCCATCGTCGTCGCTGCGTTCGTCCTCTGGGATGTACCGCTTCTGCCCGGATAACCGGATCCGCCCTAAGATAGGTCTGTGGGCTGGCTCTGGATCGCGTTGCTCGCCTGCGCCGTCGCCGTGCTCCTGGCGGCGGAGTGGCCCCGACTAGCCGAGCGGTTCGGCTACGTGAGTCGCCGCGAGCGAGTGCGGGCACGGAAGAAATCGAATCTCCGGGTTCTCCGCCCCGAGGACGAGGACGATTTCGCCGCGAGCGTCGAGCGAGACCTCGCCCAGCTCCCGACGATCGAGGAGCGAGACCGGGAGAAGTGACCGCTAGCGTACGGTGAAAGCCAGGGCGCGAACGGTCGTGTTCGGCAAAATCCGCAGGGCGTTTTCCATGTTCTTCGCCTCCTGGTGGTCGGATACCTGGATCACGAGTCGGTGTCTTCCCCGCCGAAGGCTCCCGATCGGCACCTCGATCCTGATCCGGCCGCGAGAAACGGTGTAGAAAGGGGTTCTCGAGACGCCGTCCACCGACGCAAAGATGGCTGCTGGGTCGACCCCCGCGCCACCGTCGGACGCTACGAGCGCCAGCCTCGTTCCCGAGCGTACCGAGCGCGTGAGGAGTCGGACTCGCGGGGGTGTCTCGTCACCAACCCAGAATCGAAAGCGGAAGCGACCCGCACCGGAGCGTCTCGCACTGTCGAAGACCACGGAGTACGATCCGGCGGCGGGACGGATCACGCCCGAGACGAGCTCGGAGTCGAGGAAGGTGGGGAGGTAGGGGTTCGTGTTGAGCGGCAGCGCCGTCGGGCCGGCCAACCTGTCCTCGTCCTCGCCGAGGACGATCCGCGGCTGCACCGTGACGCCCCTCCGTCGATCCAGGATCGCGACGCCGAAGTTCGCGGCCGGCCGACTGAGCCGGACGCGGAATACCTCCTCCGGCCCGGCGAGAATTCGCGTGATCCCGGCGCCGCTCGGGTTCTCAGGGTAGCGGTAGGCTGCCACGAGAGCACGCCGCCCGCGTGTGTTTCCGCCGTACGTGCCCGTACGGCGAAGCGCACGGGCAGGATGACGCCCGAGCCTCGGAACCGTCACTCGGCCCCAGAAGGGGATGCGGCGCACCTCGGCCGCCCGCTGCAGCACGAGGAAGCCGGTGACGTCTCCCCCGGGAGCCGCAGCGCTTGCGCGAAGGGCCAGCCGGAACGGGCCCGGCACGGTCACGCGGCTCGGAGTCGCGAGACTCACGCCCGGCGACCGCCCTTGCGTGGTGAGAGAGACGCTCCATTCGCCGGCGCCGCCACCGGCGTCTATGAGCTGGCCGCTCCGCTGCACGGTTCGACCTCGTCGGGCGAAGCCGAGGGATACAGCAGTCGGCGAAGCGAAGAGCAACGGGCGATCGGCGCGGACGAGATCGATCACCCCGCCGCCCTGGCGGGTGGTCAACGCCTCCCCGCGCGAGCCGTCGCGCGCAGGGCGGCCCGTGGTCGTCAACGCGGACTTCACCTGCCCGGGCGTCCACGTCGGATGCCTCTGCCGGAGGACGGCCGCCGCGCCCGCGACGTGCGGCGCGGCCATGCTCGTGCCCGAAAGGGCCTCCCAGGTTCCTCGGCGGGCCGGGACCGACGAGACGATCCCGACTCCCGGGGCCGAGACTTCGGGCTTCAGGCGCAAGCTGATCGGGGTCGGCCCGGCCGACGAGAACCCGGCCACCTGGCCGCCCACCGACGTCGCTCCGACGGTGATCGCCGACTCGGCGGCACCGGGCGAGGAAACCGAACCCCGCCCAAAGGAGGTGAAGTCGTTCCCCGCAGAGACCACAGGGACGACGCCCGCCGCGGCCGCACCGTCGATGGCACGAATGACGATGTCTCGGCCGACCGGAATCTCGGGCTCGCCGAGGGAGAGGTTCACGACGTCCATCCCGTCGCGGACCGCCGCCTCGATCCCGGCGGCGATCTCGGGGGAGTTGCCGTCGAGCCCCACGTTCGAAGCCGTCGGAACGGTGAGCACGCGGTAGTTCCCGAGGTACGCCCGAGGGGCCACACCGGAGAGGCGCACCACGGTGCCGCCCGACGGGGCCGGCGTGCCGTTGTTGCCTGCGGCGATTCCGGCGACGTGTGTCGCGTGCTCGGACTCGGCCTCGTCGAAGGGCAGTCCGGCGTTCCGTGGGCGCGGGGAGGGGGCGGGGAACACTCTCGATGCGATCACCTTGGCCGTCGTAAAAGCGGGTTGGCCTTTCGGAAATCCGGGTGGCATCGTGTAGCCGGCCGGGTCGAAGAACGCATGACGGTGATCGATTCCGTCGTCGACGATGCCGATCTTCATTCCCTGTCCCGCAGTAGACAGCCCCGGCCCCCAAAGGGCGGGGGCTCCGATCGCCGCGGGGCTGCGGTCGAGCGTCGCTCGGTAGCTCGAGCTGCGGTAGACCTCGGCGACCCCGACGATGTCGGCGAGCTGCTCGACCGACCCCTGCGGCACGAGGACGGTCAGTCCGTTGAGAACGATCGAGTAGCGCCACCGGATCTCGGCGCGCGGAACCGCAGCGAGCACTCGTGTTTCGACCTGGGACTGCTCGATCCGCAGCTGCACGAGACGCCGAAGCGTCGCGGGCGAGTCGAGGTCGAGGCGGCCTCGGGAGCGCGGCAGCTGCGATCTGGACGCCGAGGGTGCTCGGAGCTCGAGCACGACCTGCACCATCGGGCCCGAAGCGCGCTGATCGGGACCGCGCGCAGCCGCGAGCGCCGGCAGCGCTCCGACCAGCAAGACCCCGAAGAGAAGCGCCTTCCTCAGACGTGGAATGGTACGTACAGCGCGTAAGGGAACTGCGATGCGGATGAGAAGACCTGAAGGGACAAGCTACGGTTTTGAAGCCGACTTCCAGTGCGCGAACGCAACGTTCCGGCGCGAGGCCCTAGGGAAGTGGTTGCGGAAACACCAGGGACGTTGGGGAGTCGGTCAGGTCTTGCGCCCACATCGAACACAAGACCTGACCCCGGTTTCCTAGAGCTCGGTGCTGCTGCCGACCTTGAGGGCGAAGATGCTTGCTAGGGCGCTGAGGGACTAGGCAGCCGATCCCTTGTTCGACCTATACGAACCGTCTCCAGTGCGTCGAGTGCGGCCGTGTCTCCCGCGAGAACGAGCGCGGCTGGACAGGGCGGCTGACGGTCGACGACGAGGAGCCCGTGGAGGTCGTTATCTACTGCGGCGAATGCGACAAGCGAGAGTTTGGCCAACGCGGGCGCTAGTCGCGGATATCGCCCGTAGTCTCCTGTCTCGGGACGGCCCGGATGCCGCCGCAGAGGCGGGCGGCGAAGCCGAGGGAGCTGTGTCAAAACGTTGACGACGCATCCACCACGTGGGAGGCTGTCACTGTGCGTCAGCGAGCTCTTGCGGCGGGCCGCGTCGGGATCACAGCGGCTGTTCCTTTCCGTGTACGCGTTGTCGGAATGCTGATCGTCGCCGGTTCCCTGCTGTTGTCGGGCATCGCGGGCGCGGGAACTCAGGGGCCGTCCGGCTGACGGGTGCGATAGAGGTTCACGCCAACCTCGCCCAAGGCTCGCTGTCGTTGACATTCAGCGCCCGCGCCCCGTTCGACGTGACATTGACGACGAATCCGGACGAGTTCGCGACGGTTCCAATCGCCTACAACTGGACCGGAGTGTCGGGTTCATGCCGCTGGGGCGGCTCGGGGTCCGATGGTGAACTGAGGTTGAGGTTGAGAGCCATACGCGCGGGCCGCCCGCTTGTGGAAATCACCGGGGCAGTGCCGAGTCGAGCAGAAGCGTGCGGCGAAATACCGAGCAACGTGGTCTTTGATCTTTACGCCGAGAACCATGACGGGCAGGGCCCGATCGCACCAGACGTCTTCTGGGCGACCGCTGGTGGGAGCATTCGAGGGCAAGGAACAGGCACGCTGTCGCTTGAGTGTGGCGGCTGCGGCGCACCGCCGAGTGCCACGTACGACGTGCGAGCGCTGTGGGGCCGCAACATCAACTTCACGCCCAGAACCCCGCGAGCGGGCCGGTTGGTGCGGCTGACGGAGAACGTCGTCCTGCTCGAGAAAAGCAGCAGAGACACCGTCTGGACCGAAGTGAACAGTGCGAACGTGACGGCCAAGTGCGACGTCTACTACGCACGGTCACGACGCGACGTCAGGAACACCACGGTGCGCGGCCGCTGGCGCACCCCCCACCAGATTCGAGGGCCCGGAGGCGACGGAGAGGTCATTTGCGGCCCGTGGCGGATCCCCGAAAGCGCCCGCGGCAGTTGGCTGGGCGTCACCCCGCGGATGACCTACAGGGGGAAGACCGTCACGCCGGTGCGCGGACGCGGCTTCATTCGCGTGAAGCTCCTCCGTTAGCTAGGTGCGTAAATGCGGCTCACTCTCGCGAATCAGTAAGTGGCCGGCAGCGTGGGAAACGTTCGACCGTCGGCTACTTCCATTCTTGCCCATTGCGGTCTATAGTCGGGTCACTTCGGGGGGAGAAAAGAGGTTCGCATGCGGCAACTTCTCGCCACGCTCGTCGCGTCCGCCGTCGTGCTCGCGCTGGCTGCGGGAGCAGGAGCAGATCCGACGCGCCACTTCGGGAAGTTCGTGCTCGCTTGCGGCTCGTACGGGACGGTAGAGATCGTCTCGAAGCCGGGGTCAAGTCAAGTCGTCGCGCTGAACGGGGCTCCGTCGAACAGCGTTGCGCTGCTTGTGGGGTACGAGTTTTTGCTCGGCGGCGAGCTGATCGACTTCACGCCGGGCAAGCAGTACCAGCCACCGGGCCTGAAAGGCGACAGCCGGCTGGTCACCTGCTTCGACACCACTGTCGAGGCGCCTGACTACTTCAAGGCGTTTGTGCTCTTCACCCCGGCAACCCGGGGCTGACTCGCAAAAGCGCATCCCCGGCCGTCCATCGGGGATGCGCTTCCCGTCCCTCCGACCGCTACCGGCCGACGGGCTCCGCCTCGCGGGCTAGCATCTTGATCGAGGCCTAGACCGGCGACACGCCGAGCCGGACAGACCAGGGCTTCCCATCGTTCGCCGCTGGACGGCGCGGCTGGACCGGCGCCGCCTGACGACCCACCCGCCGCCACTGATCTGCGCGCCGGCCGGCGAGGCGGGCTCCGAGTCGTCACGTTCGTTTTGTCGGAGCGGGCCACCGTTCGCGGCCAGGTCACTCTCCTTTCGAAGTGCTCGCCAGCCGGCTGCGGCGGGCGCGCGCGAGTCGTACGCCGGATCGCCGCCCGCTCGCTCCCAGCCGGCCCGGCGACGCTGCCGCTCGGGCGACTGAAGGCGGGGCTGTATCGGCTACGCCTCGTCCTGGTTGACCGTCGCAACAACCGGCGGATCGTCACCAGGGACTTTCATATCCGCGGAACCTATCCTCGCTGACAGGCGGCACGCCGACATAAGCGAGAGAACACTCACGCCCGGCCATGGTCGGGCGTGAGTGTTTCACGCGAGCACAGCGCGTTGGGTGGCTCCGATCTAGCTCGAGGTTCGACGGCCGAGGATGCTCACCGGCGCGAGGCGACCTGCGGGCAGGTCAGCCCGCCCTACTCGCAGGGCCGCTTGAAGCCGTGCTCGAAGACGAGTCGGCGGAGAAGGCGCGTCCCGCTCCGCCAGCGGGTGCTGGCCGCGCTCGACGCTCTTCCCCCTCGTCTCGACTCGCCGCTCCTGTTCCCGGCAGCGAGAGGCGGCCACATCGAGCTCGAGAAGCTCCGAGAGCGGGAATGGGCACTGGGCCTTCGTGCGGCGGGCATCGCCCATCGGCGGATCTACGACCTGCGCCACACGTACGCGACGTGGTCGCTCGCCGCCGGCGTCGACCTGTTCACGCTTTCACGGCGGATGGGAACCTCGCTCGCGATGATCGACGCGACCTACGGGCACCTGGCGCCGGACGCTGACGAGCGCGAGCGTGTCCTGCTAGACGCCTACGACAAGCGAGACGATCAAGCCGCTTCGCGCGGCTGACCACCGCGGTTCCTCGGCTGCTTTATCAAGCCGACCGGCGAGCGCAAGCAGGACGTCGGAGGACGGCGGATAGCCGCCGCGGTTCTTCGACTCCTCGAGCGCGGCATATGTCCGCTCGAGGTCTTCCCAGAGCTCTGGAGCTTCGTTGCGCAGTCCCGCCATCTCGCCCCGCCGTCCCCACCAGTCGAAGAGGCCGATGTGCTGCACCTCCGATGGAACGTGGCCGCCGCCCTCGCAGCGTTTCGCGACCTCCGCATTGTGTCGGAGCTCTTCGGCGACGATGTGGCCGCCCACGCGGATCGGGGCTCGGCGTATCGATTCGGCCTCCTCCGCAGCTGCCCGTTCCTTGCGACGCTTCTCCTCGCGATCCTCAAGCTCGGCCTCCACTTGAATCCGCATGAGCCGCAGCTGCTCCTCCCGATGCGTTCGCTCGTTCTCGAACTGCTCACGGCGATCGGTGCGCTCCTGCTCGACTTCCGCTTTGCGAGATCGCCGCTCGACGATCAGGCCGATGACTGAGATCAGCACCGCCCCCAGAGCTATGCCATCCGAGAGTTCCATCGCGCTCCCCCGACCGTTTGGGCACTGAGTGGGCACCAAAACTGCCTGATCCTGCTATGCGGATGAGAGGACTTGAACCTCCACGGGGTTTCCCCCACACGGCCCTGAACCGTGCGCGTCTACCAATTCCGCCACATCCGCGCGGCGCGGCCATTGTAGCCCCGTGCCGCCGTGGATCCTGAGGAGCCCGGGTGGGTTCTACGCGGCGAGCGCCTCGAGGACGAGGGTCGCGTGGGTGTCCGGCTTCACTTGCCGCATGTCCCGTCCTCGTGCTCGAGTTTGTAGAAGGCCATCGGTCCTCTTCCGTCTCCGGCTGGGACCGAACGGCACAGTGAGCCTAGCTGGCGAGGCTACTATCCTGGAAGAGGTACTTGTAGTCGAAGCCTTTCGTCAGCCACGAAGCGCCAAAGGCCACGACTGCGAGTGCCTCCATCCAGAGCACGGTCGTCCTTGGTCCCTTTTCGGTGAACTCGTGCAGGCCGATCGCGGCGATCGCCAGGACAATGACGATCGCGCAACCCCAGTGAAACCACTTCCAGACGCTCGGTGGAGCGATCCCGTCCTGAGTGCGGGCAGCTTCCCGCACCCCGTAGCAGAGACTGATCAGGGCAAGCGAGCCGATGAATACTCCCGCGGCGAAGACGTGGAATCCTGTCACCCAGTCTTCGCCAAACCTCTCTTGAATCGCGTTGTCCGGAAGGGTCGACCCCGTCGGGAAGAACACCACGAGAAGCACGAACACGGCGGCGACCATGCTCAGCGTGTTGTCGAGCGAAGTCTCGGTCAACTTGTACGTCAACAGGAAGACGCCGATCGCGCACAGCGTCCCGACAAACCACTCCCGCGCATCCGACCAGTAGTACGCGCTGAGCGAATTGCGCGGGGCCAGGTCGCCGTCGAAAAGACCCCAGTCGGCCAGCACGAGCCAGAATGGCAGCGCGATAGCAAGCAGACCGATGAAGATGCGCGACCACATGAACGAGCGCACGTACCGAGACAGCACTGGATCGGTCGGCCGCGGTTCGGTAGTGAGATCAGGCTTGAGCCAGTCGGGTGCCTTGTCGAGGAACCATCTCAACCACCTCGGCAGCTTCACCGGCTGAGGCTGGGCCATCGGCGAACCTCGCTTTCGTCGGGTGAGGCAGGGCTGCCCGCACGCCCACTCGTCCCTCTCCGCCTTGAAGTGTCGCACCCTTCTTCGGCGGAATCTAGGGGGGAACCAGTCGGGGAGCCGAACGCCGGGCCGGTCCGGCTGCCGAAACGTCGGCGGGTCGGCGGGCGTCCCGTCCTCGAGCTCGAGCTTGTAGGTGAAGGCTATTCGGCTCCCTTCCGGTGTCGGCTTGGACCAAACGGCGCTTCGATTCTAGTGTTTGGGGATCCAAACACTGGACGGACGGTCCGCTCACAACGAGTCGTATAGAAACTGCCCTTCGCTGGGGACGTGCGGCGGTGCGGCAGGGTCGGCACCGACCGAGTTTCCGTGAGTCCCTGCCGCACCTCCCAGGGCCGCCCACGGCCTATGCGTCGCCGTTTTGTGGTTTGCCTGTAACCGCGGAGACTCCGGGACGCGTTGCCTCCCAGACCTGGAGGTAGACGTAGAGCTGTGCCGCGAGGATCTCCCCCCTTTGGCCGTAGCGGTCGTCGACGGTTACCTCGTCGTAGCCGCTCTCATGGGCGGAGAACCCCATCCGAGCGAGGTAGCGAATGAGCTCGTCGACGAGCCGGGGATGTGAGATTTGAATTCGCAACGCCGCAGAGCGGGAGGCCGCCAACCGCAGCGAGACCTCCCACCTACCTCACCTTGAGTTGGTTGTTCCAGTTCGTCAACCACCCGATCGGTGGTTCACTCAAGCGGTTCACCGCCCGGAAGCTCTTTAGGGGCGGCGTCCCGCCGCTGCTGCTGGCGCGGTGGTTGCGTTTACAATCGTGTCTGCGATTCTCGCCGTCCCTGAAATTGCGAAGTTCAGCCGTCACGCGTTCAGGGCTTCGAGGACGAGCTCGGCATGGGTGTCCGGTTTCACCCGCCGTATGACCTTCCCGACACGGCCCCCCTCGTCGATCACGAACGTCGAGCGCACGACGCCCCAGTACTTCTTCCCGGCGAAGTTCTTCTCGGCCCAGACGCCGTAGGCCTCAGCGACTTCGTGGTCGGGGTCGGCGAGGAGGGTGAACGGGATCCCATACTTGTCCTTGAACTTCACGTGCGAGCCTTCGCTGTCCGGGCTGATGCCGAGCACGACTGCGCCGCGCTCCTCGAAATCCCCATAGAGGTCCCGGATCCCGCAGGCCTGCGTCGTGCAACCCGTCGTGTCGTCCTTCGGATAGAAGTAGACGACGACCGGGCGGCCGCGGAGCAGCGAGAGGCGGACGCTCTCCCCGGAGTCGCTCGTCAGCTCGAAATCCGGTGCTTCCTGCCCCTCGTCGATCACCGCTCGAGCCTATACATTGCCCGCCGTGCTAGGCGCCCACGAGGCCGTCGGGCTCGCCGTCCTGGCGGTTGCCGCCCTCGCGACCGTCTGGGGCGCCTTGGCGTACTCCCGCAGGCGCGACGGCGGGCGCGTGCTCGGGCATGTGATCGCGCTCGTGCAGACGCTTCTCGTCGCACAGGTCGGCCTGGGCCTCGTCCTGCTGTCGGACGACCGGAGGGCCCCCGACGAGCTTCACTACGCCTATGGAACCCTGTCGCTCGTCGCCGTGCTCTCCCCGTGGCTCTACGCCCCTGAGGAGCCCCGGCGGCGGCTCGCGTGGTTCGTGGGGGCCACGCTTCTGGGAGGTGCGCTCGCGACGAGGGCGTATCTGACGTCGGGATGAGGCGCTTCTTCTCTGACATGAACCCGACGCTCCGGGGGTTCCTCGTCATCATCGCGATCGTCCTCCTGATCATCCTGCTGTCGCTGGAGCAGACGGTCGTCTCGCTGCTGCTGATCGCCCGGATCGCCTTCTTCCTGGCGATCGCGTTCTTCGTCTACCTCCTCTGGCGTGAGCGCCGCAGCGACATCTCGACCTGGCCGGGGCGGGCGCGCTTCGCCTTCTACGGTGGCGCCGTCCTGATCCTCGTCGCCTTCGGGGCGTTCGTACTGGAGCGGCCCTCGGGCCGGGATGCCCTTGCGTTCATTCTCGTCCTGGGGCTGAGCGGGTTCTCGATGTTCCGCGTCTGGCGCGAGCAGCACTCCTACGGCTGAGCGACCCCGGCGCGAGAGCCGTCGAGCGCGTCGAGCACCGCGCGGATCTCCATCGCCTGCCCGACGAAGATCGGGGTGTCGCGCTCGGTGTACCGGCTCGCTTCGCTGTCGCGGAGCGTGAGCATGAGATGCATGAAGTCGGCGGGCTCCTCGCACTCGAAGGCCGTCATGAACTCCTGGTCGTCGATGCCGAAGGAGTACGTCGTGTGGTTCGTGATCGAGGCGAACTCGGCGCCGATGCGGATGTGCTCGTCCATCGCTCGCTGCCGATCCTCCTCGGGGAGCGCGTACCACGGCCGGATCTTCACGAAGGGGTAGACGACGAGGTACGGCGAGCCTCGCGGGACGACCTTCCTGGGACGGCGGGCAGCCGTGTACTGGGAGGCCTTGGTCGTCGCGAGATAGGAGTACGGCGTCTCGAGCCACCCCGCGAGGGGCGTCCCGTTCAGGTCGGCGCCGAGCTCACCGAGATCCGAGTAGCGCTGCGTGATCTTCCAGAGGAAGAAGTCACAGTCGGGCCGGACGCCCGCCACGGAGTAGGCGTGCAACCCGTCCATGCGGCCTGCCCACTCCTCGACCACGTCGGCGAACGCGTCCTTGCCCGCCATGCGCTCCTCGACGGGAAGCCGGCGCCAGGCGGGATCGACCCGGTAGAAGCTGTAGGCGACGTACTGGCCGCTCATCGACAGGATCGTAGATTCGCGAGGGCATCTCGGCTCGACTTGGGCGTGTGATCGGCGTAGTACGAGCCCGATTGCCAACCCAGCAGGTCGGGCTCGTCCCAGACATGGAACACGTACAGGCCGACCACCGTCGGCTGCCGGCAGGCGATCGCCATCGCCTGGCGGTAGTAGCGGCCCTGCATGGCCTCCGAGACCGCGTCCGCCGCGGCCGGGGACGAGAGGTTCGTGTAGACGCCGGTCTTCTTGGGCGGGATCCGCGTCTGCACGCCGTACTCCGTGTAGATGATCGGGATCTTCGAGCCACGCTGGGCCGTGCCGTCGAAGGCCTCGCCGAGCAGCGCGACTAGCTTCCGGTAGTCGGCGAGCGCGATCGTCGTCGTCTGCGGGTGGGCGAACGACGGCGGCACCCGCGAGCTCTCGAGGTAGGGATGATGCGCGAAGGCGTCCATCACGGGCCGGTCACGGCCGGACGCGCGGTAGTACCGCCCGAGGTCGCGAATGAAGGCCGTGGGGGAGTGCGTGTGCCGCGACGAGCTCGGGTCGTCGCCGCCGCGCGGCGCGAGCGCTCCGCCGATGATCCGGATCTCGCTCGACACGGCCTTGAGGGCGTCGTAGGTCGCTGCTAGCAGGGCGAGATAGTCGCGTGCGGCGACGTTCTCGCCGTCCGGCCCGAACTGAGGGAGCCAGAAGCGGTTGAGATTCGGCTCGTTCGCGACGATCACGTCGCGGAACTCGGGCACGGCCCGAACGAGTGCGGCCGCGTAGGCCGCGAAGTCGCGGCGACGGCGTGCCGTCCTCGGCGTCGTCCGGCTGCCCATGTGCGTGACGATCACGAGCGGCTCGATCCGCGCCTCACGAGCTGCGAGGCCGGCATTGCGGAGCTCCGCAACCTCGTTCGCGGCCGGCGCCCGCTGGCCGGGAGCCCAAAAGAGCTGGACGATGACCGAGTCGAAGCCCGCCCGTCGCGCGTCGCCCATCTTGCGGCGTGCGACAGCAGGATCGGGATCGCGCAGGAAGTACTCCCAGACCCCGACTGCGAACCCGCCCTCGCCGCCCGTTCGCCTCGGGGGCAGGCCGCCACCGGTGCCCGCACTTCCGCCCGGCGCCGTCTCATCGCCGGTGCTCGTCGTCTTGCCGTCCGAGCCCGACGTTCCGCCGGACCCATCGCCCGACCCCGTCGTCCGGCCGGTCCGCTCCCCGGCAGCCGTGCCGTTCGGTGCTCCGGCGGCCGGCCGGTTATCGTCGGAACCGCTCGTCGCGAGGAAGAAGCCGCCGACCGCGAGGGCGGCAATCGCCAATCCGATAAGACCCCACCGGCGCATGGGGCGCGAGGGTAGCTGCTGGCTAGGCTGGGCAGAAATGGCCACGGCGCTCGAGGCACAGCTCAAGCGGCTCCCGGCGAAGCCGGGCGTCTACCTCTTCCGCGACGCCGCGGGAAAGATCCTCTACGTCGGGAAGGCGAAAACGCTGCGCCCGCGTGTCCGCAGCTACTTCCAGCGGAGCGGTGACACCCGCTCGGGGATCGCCCGGATGGTCACCCGAATCGCCGACCTCGAAGTGATCGTCACCGGCACCGAGGTCGAGGCCCTTCACCTGGAGCAAAACCTCGTCAAGCGCCACCGACCGCCGTTCAACGTCCGGCTCCGGGACGACAAGTCGTTCCCCTACATCGCCGTGACAGTCGAGGAGGACTACCCGCGCGTGATGTTCACGCGGGAGCGGCACCGACGGGGGG
>Ga0136620_10000703_pt1 | contig 15189 bp, 18 predicted proteins | sample AntDrymUQ4162106_2_FD_104806 | JGI IMG/M metagenome (GOLD analysis project Ga0136620, IMG submission 104806) | Polar desert sand microbial communities from Dry Valleys, Antarctica - metaG UQ416 (21.06) | ecosystem: Environmental > Terrestrial > Soil > Desert | place: Antarctica: Dry Valley... | reverse complement strand
CCTTTGAGCACCTCGCCGCACTGGCATGCCTTCGGGTCGGCCACGCGCACCCCAGGCACTCTGTAGCGCAGCTCCGCGTCAAAGTCGGCGTAGGCAGGGGACAGCTTCAAACCGCTGTGCGAGATGAACCCGAGCCCCCTCCACTCGAAGTGTGGGCGAAGCTCGAACACCTCCGAGAGCACCTTCAGCGCCTGCGGGTTGCCCTCATACGGGACGACGCGCTTGTACTGATTCTCGACCTCGCAGCGGCCCTCCGCGAGCTGGCGGAGCACCATGTACACCGATTGCAGCACGTCGAGCGGCTCGAAGCCCGAGACCACGATCGGCTTGCGGTAGTCGGTGGAGATGAACTCGAAGGGCCGAGCGCCGACGACGGTGGAGACGTGACCCGGGCCGATGAAGCCGTCGAGTCGGAGATCCGGCGACTCGAGCAGCGCCCGCAGCGGCGGCACGATCGTGACGTGGTTGCTGAAGCAGAAGAAGTTCCGCACGCCGTCCGCCTTCGCGCGCATGAGCGTAAGCGCGGTCGACGGCGCGGTCGTCTCGAAGCCGACCGCGAAGAAGACGACGTCTCGGTCAGGGTTCGACTTCGCGATCCGGAGTGCATCGAGCGGCGAGTAGACCATGCGCACGTCGGCGCCGTTGGCCTTTGCATCGAGCAACGTCCCGTCGCCTCCGGGGACGCGCATCATGTCGCCAAAGCAGGTGAAGATCACGTTCGGCTCGAGCGCGACTGCGATCGCGTCGTCGACGCGACCCATCGGGATCACGCAGACGGGGCAGCCAGGTCCGTGGACAAGCTCGACGTTGCCCGGCAGGAGATCGTCGACCCCGTACTTGTAGATCGTGTGCGTGTGCCCGCCGCAGACCTCCATCACCTTGTACTGCCGACCGGGTTCTACGGTCGCCACGATCTCGCTAGCAAGCACGCGTCCCAGCTCGGCATCCCTGTACTCGTCGACGTATTTCATGCTGCTGCCTCATCGAGCCGCGTCAGGGCGACCCCGGCATGAACCAGCACGGAATCTCCAGACCTGACCGAGCCGACGAGGTCGGTCATCACGACGCTGCGCTCGCCTGCACCGTCGACGCAGAGGACGAGGCCGTCGGTGTCCCGACCGAGCACGCGCATCGGAATGCCCTCGTCGGAGCAAGTGATGCAGTGCCCGTCTGGGGCGCAAGCGTCGGTCACTCGATCACGCTCGCCTTCAGATCCTCGAGCTCCTGCTCGTAGGCCTCGCCCATTCGCTGGAGCAGCCGCAGCGTTGCCTGCGCTTCCTCCTCGTCGACCTTCGACATGGCGAAGCCGACGTGAATCAGCACCCAGTCGCCCGGGCGCGCGCCGACGCCGTCGTCGTCCAGCAAGCCGATGTTGACGTTCCGCCGCACGCCGGCCACATCGACCTTCGCCAAACGGTTCCGCTCGTCGACGAGCTCGATCACCTGGCCGGGGATGGCGAGACACATCAGACCTCTCCCTCTACCCGACGTCGGCCGGCTACCGGCATACGAAACCCCCACGGGATCGTGGCCAAATCTGGGCGATCCTAACGCCGCGCCCCCGCGAGTTTCCTCAGATTCCGCTCAATCTTCCTCAAGATTCGTTGAGGGTTCTTACGCCGCGACGAGCTTGTAGCCGACACCGCGCACCGTGACGATGCGCTTTGGACACCTGGGATCATGCTCGATCTTCTGGCGCAGGTTCGAGACGTGCACATCGCAGAGGTGGTCGTCGCCGAGGTGATCGCTCTCCCACAGGCGACGGACGATGTCCGGGCGTGTAACCACCCGGCCGGGCGTCTCAGCGAGCAGCGCGAGCAGCTTGAACTGCGAGGCGGTGAGATACACCGACCGGCCCTCGACATAGACCTGGTGCTGACCGAGGTCGATTCGGACGCTGCCCACTTCGCGGATCGGCACGCCGCCGGCCGCGCGGTCGAGCTCTCGGCGACGGAGCAGCGCTCGGACGCGGGCCACGAGCTCGGCCATCGAAAACGGCTTGGTGACGTAGTCGTCGGCTCCCAGCTCGAGACCGAGCACCCGGTCGACCTCCGTGTCACGGGCAGTCAGGACGATGATCGGGACCGCGCTCTCGGATCTCAGCTGCCGCAGGACCTCGGTTCCGGCGACCTTCGGCAGCATCAAGTCGAGAATCACCGCGTCGAACGCTTCCGACTCGGCTTCCAGCGCTGCCTCTCCGTCCTCGAGGCCCTCCACCTCGAACCCTTCTCTGCTCAGGGCATACGTGACCGCTCGGCGGATCGACGGCTCGTCTTCGACGACAAGGATGCGCGAGCTCAGGGAACAACCTCCGGCCCTGGTGCTGGGAGCAGGACTCGGACGATCGTGCCGCGGTCAATCGCCGACTCGATCGCGACCGATCCACCGAGGACGGCGACCGCCTCGTGCACGATCGCAAGCCCGAGTCCGAACCCGTGGTGGTTGCGGTCTTCGACGCGGTAGAAGCGGTCGAACACGCGCTCATGCTCGTCCCGGGCAATCCCCGAGCCGGTGTCGCGCACCGCGATCTCGACCGAGCCGTTCGCAGTGTCGGTCGCGACGAAGCTGATGTGCCCACGATCCGTGTGTGCAGCCGCGTTGACGGCCAGGTTCGTCAGAGCCCGCTCGAGGATGTCGCGCTCGGCCAGCACGGCCAGGTCGGACGGGCAGTCGACGACGACCTCGACGTCGTCGGACGGGCGAATGCTGCCCGCGACGTCCTCGAGCAGCGGTTGAAGGTCGATCGGCTCGAGCCGGAGCGCCGCCTGGCCCGTCTGGACTGCCGCCAGCACGAGGAGGGCCTGTACGAGCCGACTCAGCCGCTCTGTCTCGTGCTCCAGATCCTCGAGGAAGCGATCACGTTCCTCGGGAATCTCCTTGGCCCCGGACTGCAGGACGTCGATCGCCGCCCTCATCGCCGCGAGCGGCGTGCGCAGATCGTGCGCGGCATTCGTGACGAACGCACGCTCGGCTCGCTCGTGCCGCACTCGCTCCGCTTCGGCGGTCAGGTCCCGGGCCGTGAGGAGAATGGTCTCGATCGAGCCATGGTCGCCGACGACGCCGGTCGCCTCCCCTTCCAAGGACAACCACCGGCCCGTCCGATGGCGGAGTCGGACGCCGGAGAAGGATCCACGCTCGCCCTGCTCGGCCAGCGCGAGGGCGGCACGAGCCTGCGGAAGGTCGTCGGCGTGAATGAGGGACGACAGCTCACCGCCGACGAGCTCGTCCGGCGAGTGACCGAGCTTCTCCTCGTGGGACGGTGACGCATAGAGGAGGCGACCCTCGAGGTCGATCAGACCGACGAGGTCCTTCGTATTCTCGACCACGTTTCGGTACAGCTCCCGACTCTGGCGCAGCTCGTCCTCGGACCGCTTGCGATCGGTGATGTCGCGAACGTACGCGGTGAAGACCGGCGGGCCAGGCAGGCCCACGCGAGTGATCGCGAGCTCGATCGAGAACTCGGTGCAGTCGGAGCGCAGCGCCGGCATCTCGATGCGCCGGCCGAGCACCGTGCCCTCGCCGGTTGCGAGGTAGCGCTCGAGCCCACGGTAATGCGCATGACGCAGACGCTCGGGGATCAGCAGCTCGGCGATCTGCTGCCCGAGCACGTCGCTTCGGCTGTAGCCGAACACCTGTTCAGCGGCCGGGTTGAACTCGAGGATCCTGCCCCGGTGATCGATCGTGATCACGCAGTCGAGCGCGGCCTCCAGGATCGCGCGCAGGCGAGCCGCGTTCCCGCTCGGACGTGCGCTCTCGCGGCTTCCGGGAGCCAGCCGCTCGAAGATCCTGCTCATCCCGGATACCCGCCCAGACGGGCAATGATGACGGTCCCGGCGCTCCCGGCGCAACCATGGATGGCCGCGAGAGCATGATGTCGGTCGTGGAGCGGCGAAGCTTCCGCGTCAGGGGAATCGTCCAGGGGGTCGGCTTCCGGCCGTTCGTCTTCGGTCTCGCACGGGCGCATGCTCTCGGCGGCTTCGTCCAGAACGACGGCGACGGAGTCGTGATCGAGGCCGAAGGCGAGGCGCGGGCGCTCGACGACTTCGCGCTTCAGCTGAGACGAGAGGCGCCGGTGCTCGCGGAGATCCAGTCGATCGATGTTCGCGAGGTTCCGCCGGTCGGCGAGCTGACATTCGCGATCGCCGCCAGCGCGGACCGCGGCGGGGCAGCGCTGATCCCTTCCGATATCGCCACGTGCGACGACTGCCTGCGCGAGTTGCTCGATCCATCGGACCGGCGCTATCGCTACCCGTTCGTCAACTGCACGCAGTGCGGGCCTCGCTTCACGATCGTGGAGCGAGTGCCCTACGACCGTCCGAACACGACCATGGCCGGCTTCCCGTTGTGCGAAGCCTGCCGGCGCGAGTACGAGGATCCTGCCGACCGCCGTTTCCATGCCGAGCCGATCGCGTGTCCGCTCTGCGGCCCGCGGCTCTCGCTCCCGCTCGATCACGCGACCGGGCTCGTGCGGGAGGGAGCGATCGTCGCGGTCAAAGGCCTCGGGGGATACCACCTTGCGTGCGACGCGACGAGCGAGGAAGCGGTCGCGCGCCTGCGCGGACGCAAGCACCGCGAGGACAAGCCGTTTGCCGTCATGACCCGGGAGCCGCGCGCGCTCGCCGACCTGAGCGCCGACGAGGACGAGCTGCTGCGCTCGCGCGAGCGCCCGATTGTGCTCGTGCGCCGCGTGGCCAGCGCCTCAGTCGCTCCGTCCGTCGCTCCAGACGGCCCCTGGCTCGGGATCATGCTCCCGTACACCCCACTCCATCACCTGCTGCTCGCCGATCTCGACCGTCCGCTCGTGATGACCAGCGGGAACCGCTCCGACGAGCCGATCGCGTACGAGGACGACGAGGCAAAGGAGCGTCTGGGCGGAATCGCCGACGCGTTCCTTGCGCACGATCGCCCGATCTACCGCCGTTGCGAGGACTCGGTCGTCCGCTCGTCCTTCGTCGTGCGGCGCTCGCGCGGCTACGTCCCGCTCCCGCTCCCGCTCCCGGTGGCGTCGGCTCGCGCGATCGTCGCGGCCGGGGCCGAGCTGAAGAGCACGTTCTGCGTCGTTCGAGGCAGCGAGGCCTTCCTCTCCCCACATCTCGGCGATCTCGATTCCGAGCTCGCGTACCGCGCGTTCCGCACCGACCTCGAGCTCTACCTAGCCATGCTCCGGCTCGAACCCGAGGTAATCGCCCACGACCTCCACCCCGAGTACCTGGCGACGAAATGGGCGCTCGAGCAAGACGCGGAGCTGATCGGCGTGCAGCACCATCACGCTCATGCAGCCGCATGCCTCGCCGAACACGGTGATCAGGGCCCGGCGCTCGCCGTCGTGTTCGACGGGACGGGCTACGGGACGGACGGGACGCTCTGGGGCGGCGAGGTCCTGCGCTGCGACCTCGAGAACTTCGAGCGGGTCGCCCACCTCGAGCCGGTTCCGCTCCCGGGCGGTGAGGCGGCGATCCGCGAGCCCTGGCGCATGGCGGCGGCGTATCTCGAGCATGCGGAGCGGCCGGTTCGGTTCGAGCGCTGGCCGATCGTTCGCCACAGCCTCAAGGTGAACGCACCGCTCTCTTCCGGGATGGGGCGATTGTTCGATGCGGTTGCGGCTGTGCTCGGTGTGCGCGATCGCGTGACCTACGAGGGCCAGGCCGCAATCGAGCTGGAGCAGCTTGCGTCGGACGTGGTTGCCGAGCCCTATCCGTGCAGCACCGCTGACGGGCTCATCCGCGGCGCAGACCTGATCCGCGCGGTGCACGACGACCGGGAATCGGGTCGCCGAGCGCCCGAGATCGCAGCCGCGTTTCACGAGGGCGTGGCGGCAGCCGCGGCGAGCGTCTGCGCGGAGACAACCGATCTCCGCACGGTCGTGCTGTCGGGCGGAAGCTTTCAGAACCTGCGCCTTCTCGGCTCGACGCGAAGCAGACTCGAGCAGCTCGGCTATCGAGTCCTGACACACCGGCTCGTGCCGCCGAACGACGGTGGAATCAGCTACGGCCAGGCCGCAATCGCCGCCCGGACGCTCGCCACTCGCTGATCATCCGGCCGAGCCGCGCAGCCAGCTCACGTGCGGCTCCCATCCGTCGACAACCGGGCCGAATTCGTGCTGCCGCGCGAGCTCCTCCACGTCGCAGAAGAGTCGCTGCTGCTCATGAAGGTCACCGGTGGCGACGATCGCGCGGAGCCGAGAAATCAGCCGCGCTGCGGCCCAGCGGTCGTCGCCGAGTGGACAACGCTCCAGCTCCCAGCAGAGGAACTTGTTGAAGGGACGCACCCGGCCGTGGAGCGCGAACAGGACGGTGAGAAACGGCGACACCGATTCGGCCGCATCCAGGTGCGCCTCCGACACCAGGTCATTCTGGTGGTTTCGCGCAGCGCGGTAGTACGCGTTGATGTAGGTGTCGAGCCACTCAGCGGCGAGCTCACGTCGCTCGGCCGGCACGAGCTGCGACTTCTCGTCGACAACCCTTTGGACGTGTCCGTCGAGCTTGTCGATCACCACGGGCGCCCGGACGTAGCTGTACCGATCCCACTCGTCGTCGGCCCCGCGCGTGCCGGTGCGCTCGAACGCGCTGACCGAGAGCACCCGCGTCTCGACCGGCGCCCCGTGGGATGTCTCATACCTCTGTGCGCAGTCGTCAGAGGCTTCTTCCCGCAAGACGAGGCGGACGTCGAAGTCGGAATCGGGCCGGACGCGGAACCCGCGCCCGCGGGAGCCGGTCAGGATCAGCCCGACCACGTCGTCGTCGGCGAGCGCCCGCTCGAGCAGCCGGTCGTACTCCGCTTGCGGCGTGTTCGCGATCAGTGCCCGGCAGGGAGCTCGACGAAGAAGGACAGGACGACGAGCAGCGCGAACACGGCGACGCCGGCGGCGACGATGCGGCCCGGATGACGCTGAGCGCGGAGCCCTTCGACCGCCACTTTCGCCCACAGAACGACAATGAACGCCGTCGCACCGACGGTCGCCACGATGATCGGCGCCAGCACGGCCGCGCGCTCGAGCGGAATCCGGAACGCGAGGGCCGCAGTCAGGACAAGCGCGGCGCAGACGACCGCGGAAATGACGACGCGCGAGGCCCGCATCGGGCCCAGCGTAGCCAGGGCTATGCTGAGTTGATGGCGGAGGCGAACTACACATCCGGCGAGGATTACGTCGTGGAGTTCCTCGGGTACCGGTTTGCCTTCAACGCCGTCGACTTCGAGGAGCGCGTCACCGGCGCCGCCGTCAAGCTCGGCCTGCTCGAAGGCAACGAGCTCGACGAGGACGAGACGGCCGACCTGGTCGAGCTTGCCGCCGACGGCCAGATCGACGAGCCGCGGAGCGGACTCGGCCGCTACCTCGTCCGGCACTGGGAGCGCGTGTCGCTGGTCGGCGGCGAGTCGCTGATCTACTGGCTCCGCAAGCTCGTATTCAGAGGCGCGTGGCTCGATCACCGCGTCAAGGAAGAACTGCTCGAAGTCACCTGGGACGACCGGGCGGCGGATTTCGGCTACCGCGATCCCCGTGGGGGACGCGCGCTGCTCGAGCTTGCGCCCGTGCCCTCCTGGCACGAGCTGCAATTCAAGCGTTAGTGCAGCGTTTCCTCGCGATCGTCTTCTTCCTCGCCGCGCTGCTCGCGGTCGATCAGCTCGTCGACGCGCGGACGCAGCTCCTCCTCGGCGCCGCGACCTGGGGCGCACTCCTCCTCGCCTGTCGAGCCGTTCCACCGGAGCAGCGAGCCCAGGCCGCCGTCGTCGTGGTCGTGGCGACGGGAGCAGAGATCACCGGGTCGATCATCTGGGGCGTCTACACGTACCGGCTCGAGAATCTGCCATCGTTCGTGCCGCCGGCGCATGGGCTTGTGTACCTCGCCGGGTTTGCGCTCAGCGGCTGGGCCGCGCGCCACTCCCGCGTGCTCGTCGGAGTCGCGCTCGTGACCGTCCTGGCCTGGGCCACAGCCGGGCTGACGGTGCTTTCCCGCGCCGACGTGGGTGGTGCGTTCGGGGCCGTCCTCCTCTCGTACTACCTGCTGCGCGGCCGCGCCCCCGCCCTGTATGCCGGGGTCTTCCTCGTCGTCGCCGCGCTCGAGCTGTACGGGACTGCGATCGGCACCTGGACATGGGCGGAGACGATTCCCGGCACGGGCATCCCGAACGGAAACCCGCCGAGCGGCGTCGCGAGCGGCTATGTGTGGTTCGACGTGATCGCTCTCGCCCTGGCGCCACGGCTGCTGGCTGTCACTCAGCGGCTGAAATCCCACTCGAAGAGGAGGTTCTCTCCGGCCCGCGAGGCGCCGGCCGAGGCGTAGGTCCGCTTCGCCGCCTCGTTCTCCTCGTCCGTTTCCACCCACATCTTCTTCGCTCCGACCGAGTCGCCGAGGCGCCGCATCTCGTCGGCAAGAGCACGGCCGATTCCGCGTCTGCGATACCGCATGTCGACATCGAGCTCGTAGAAGAAGACGCTGGTGTCGCCGTCGATCCGAAGCAGCACGAGCCGTACGCGAACCCGACCAGCGCGTCGTCTTCGAGCCAGCCGAACGTGCCGATGTCCTCGCGCGCAAGGAATCGACGGGCTTCTGGCGCACTGGGTACGCGCTGCTTGAATCGCCCACAGACCGCCCGCAGGAGCTCCTCGTCTCCCCGGCCGAGACGGCGGATCACGCGGCTGGGAGGGAGAACCCGAGCCGGGAGCGCTGCTCCTCCGCCCGCGTCAGCTCGATCCGCCGGATCGATCCAACCGGAACGATCAGCTGCTCGGGCAGCTCCTCGTCGACCTCGGGGTGCGGGACGATCGTTACGAACCCGAAGCCCGGCTCGGGCGAGAGCGAGTCGAGCGCGAATCGGGAGCCGTCGACGAGCTCGACCTCGACGAACGCGCGCTTCACCCCTGCATCGGCGGCGAAGCGCTCGATCTGACGATGAACGCGCTCGACGAGCTCCTCGTTCGAGCCGGCCGCCACCCCTGGAATCCAAAGCCCCGACATCTACCCGAACAGCCGCTCCTTCGAACCGACAGCACCGAGATGAGAGCGGCCAAGCTCGGTGACGACGCGCCCGCGCGGGGTGCGTTGGAGGAACCCGAGCTGAAGCAGATACGGCTCGTAGACGTCCTCGATCGTGTCGGCCTCCTCACCGAGAGCGACCGCGAGCGTCGAAAGCCCGACGGGTCCGCCGCTGAAGCGGTCGACGATCGCGCTCAGCAGCTCGCGGTCGATGCGCTCGAGGCCTTCGTCGTCCACTTCGTGGAGCGCGAGCGCTTCGCGGGCGATCGCCGTCGTGATCGCGCCCTCGTGCCTGACCTCGGCGACATCCCGGACCCGGCGGAGGATCCGGTTCGCGATCCGGGGCGTGCCGCGCGAGCGCCGGGCGATCTCCTCGGCTGCCTCGCCGTCGATCGCCACGTCGAGAATCCGCGCAGAGCGCCGTACGATCGAGGCAAGCTCCGCCGGCTCGTAGTAGCCGAGCCGGAATGTCATCCCGAAGCGGTCGCGCAGGGGGGTCGTCAGCAAGCCGGTGCGCGTCGTCGCGCCGATGAGCGTGAAGGGCGCCAGATCGAGCGTGAGGGTGCGTGCCGCCGGGCCCTGTCCGACGACGATGTCGAGCCGGAAGTCTTCGAGGGCCGGATAGAGAATCTCCTCGACTGCTCGGTTGACCCGGTGGATCTCGTCGATGAAAAGGACGTCGCGCTCCTCGAGACTGGTGAGGATCGCGGCCAGGTCGCCCTTGCGCTCGAGCGCGGGACCGGCGACGCACCGAATGCCGGCCCCGAGCTCCTCGCGCACGATGAAGGCGAGGCTCGTCTTCCCGAGACCCGGCGGCCCGACGAACAGGACGTGATCGAGGGCCTCGCCCCGAGCCCGGGCTGCATCGAGCGCGATCCCGAGCTGTTCCTTCAGCCGCTCCTGGCCGACGAAGTCGACCAGACGCCGCGGCCGGAGAGACTGCTCGAGCTCCTCCTCCTCCTCGTGGACGACCGGCGCCAGAAACTGTGTGCTCATTTCAGGCCCCGTGGTTTCCAAGACGTCTCATCAAGCGGCCTTCAGCGCGAGGCGAACGCGCTCTTCGGGCGGGAGCTCGGAGTCGACTACGGCGAGGGCCTGCTCGGCCTCGCTGACGGAGTAGCCGAGCTCGACGAGCGCATCCCGCGCAACAGCGTGCGGCCGGGTTCCGGCCGCCGGTGAGATCGCGACGGGAACCGTGTCACCGAGCTTCTCCTTCAGCTCGAGCACGATCCGCTCGGCTGTCTTCTTGCCGACCCCGGGAATCGTCTGGAAGCGCGCGACGTCCTCGAGTACGATCGCGAGCCTGAGCTCGGCCGCCGGCGAGCCCGAGACGATCGCGAGGGCGACCTTCGGTCCGACGCCGTTCACCGAGAGAAGCTGCAGGAACAGCTCGCGCTCGTGCGCGTCTGCGAAGCCGTAGAGCTGCAACGCGTCCTCGCGAACGTGAAGGTACGTCTCGACGGTGACCTCTCCCCCGCTCTCGGCCTTGCGGAGCGCCCCTGCCGACGCGTTCAGCAGGTAGCCGACGCCGCCGACATCGACGACGAGGCCTTCGGCAGTTCGAACCGGGTGGCCACGCAGCCGCGCAATCACGCGCTGATCCTGAGGAGCGGCGGTGCGAGCGCGTGACAGATCGCGACCGCGAGCGCGTCGGCGGCGTGGTTCGGTCGTGGCAGCGTTCGCAGCCCAAGGATTGCCCTCACCATCCGCTGCACCTGTGCTTTCTCGGCTCGCCCGTATCCGCAGACCGCCTGCTTCACGCGGGTCGGCGCATACTCAGTGCACGGGACGCCGGCTCTTGCGCACGCGACGAGCACGGCTCCTCGGGCCTGACCGACGGAGAGCGCGATGCGGGCGTCGACGCCGACGAACGACTCCTCGATTGCGACGGCAGCCGGCCCGTGCTGCTCGATCAGGCCCTCGACGCCTTCGAAGATCGTCTTCAGGCGCAGCTCTGGGCGCTGCCCCGCGGGTGTTCGCCACGAGCCGTGGTCGATAGCCGACAGGCGCCCTGCGCTTTCGTAGACGATGCCGTAGCCGCACGCAGCCGTTCCAGGGTCGATGCCGAGGACTTTCACGGTCAGACATTAGGCAGACCCCCGGACGTTCCTTCACCGCCGCTCGAGCGCCTGTGTAATTCCGCGCGACCGCTAAAGGATTGCTCCAGGTGACGGACATCGCCGTGGTCGGGTATGAGTACGCCATGGCGACTGCGGCTTCACTGATTCTTCCGGGCGGCAGCGAGCATCACCTACCGCGGTCGTTCTCGATCGGGCGCGACGAGGACAACGGCCTCGTCCTGGCGAGCAGGAGCGTGAGCCGCCGGCACGCGGTGATCCACGAGACGAGCGGCCGCTGGTTCATCGAGGATTGCGGCAGCTTCAACGGCACGGTCGTGAACGACGACCGGATCCGGCCCGGCGCCGTCCTGCCGTTACGCCATTCCGATCGGATTCAGATCGGGCCGTACGCCTTCGTGTTCTCCTCGCCGGCGGAGACCGGCGACAGGGAGCAGACCGAGGCGTTCGAGGCGGCGACCCCGGGATACGAGCGCCAGCTCTCCCCCCTGCAGCAGCGCGTGGTGTACCTGCTCTGCGAGCCGTGGCTCACGACCGGAAGCCTGGAGCACCTTCCGAGCAACGACGAGATCGCAGCCGCGCTCGGCACCCCAGGTGCGACGGAGACGGTCAAGGCCGCCCTAAGACGTGCATACGCAAAGGCCGGACTCTCGGACTTGCCGCCGCACGAGAAACGCCGTGCTCTCTGCCGGATCGCCCGTCAGCGCGACTGGATCTAAAGCTGCTTCAGTATCACCGCTCGTCGATGGGTCGATCCAGCGCCGCTCGGCGGTGCCGTCAAGGCGTCGCGCATTGACGGCGACGGAGATGGTGCACTCAACCCGTTACCGTAGCTCCGTGGACCGCGACGAGCCGGTGCTGCGTCTGGCGACGCTCGATGACGAGGCGGTCCTCTACCCACTCATCAAGGAGTCGGCCACCGCCCTCTTTCCGCGCTTCTACGACCATGCGCAGGCGGCAAGCGCCGTGCGCTACGTCCCCGAGGTCGATCGGATGCTGCTCGCGGACGGCACCTACTTCGTCGTCGAGGTAGGTGGCGAGGCTGTTGCCTGCGGCGGCTGGAGCAGGCGCGACAGGCTCTACACAGGCAGCGGCGACTTGGAAGGCGACGCTCGCGCGCTCGATCCCGCGAGCGAGCCCGCACGGGTTCGAGCGATGTTCCTCCGCGCGGACTGGACGCGACGCGGCCTCGGTCGTCGCATCCTTGAGGCATGCGAACAGGCCGCCGAGCGCGAAGGCTTCCGGCGACTCGTACTGATGTCGACGCTCCCAGGCCTGCCGCTCTACCGTGCGTACGGCTTCCGATCGCTCGAGGAGGTCGAGATCACCTTGCCCGACGGCGTCAAACTCCCGTGCGTTTCAATGGACAAGCCGATCCAACGCCCGCTCAGAACCGGTCGTTGAAGCTTCACAACAAACCTTCGGACTAGGACGCGACCAACTCGAGCACGCGCTCGGGAATATCGAAATTCGCGAACACGTCCTGGACGTCGTCGTTCTCCTCGAGCGCATCCATGAGCCGAAGGATCTTTCTGGCGGCGCCGTCCTCCGCGACCTCGATCGTCGTCTTCGGGATCATCGTCGGCTCGGCCGACTCAACCGTGAACCCGGCAGCCTCGACCGCCGCCCGGACGGCCGCGAGGGCATCCAATGCGCAGGTGACCTGGAAGCTGGAGCCGTCGCGTGCCAGGTCGTCGGCGCCGCCGTCTGCCGCCGCCAGCATCAAGTCGTCCTCGTCGACGGAGTCGGCGCCGACGAGCACGACACCTCGCCGCTCGAACAACCAGGCGACGGCGCCTGACGTGCCGAGATTGCCGTCGTGCTTGTCGAAGGCGTGGCGCACATCCGACGCCGTGCGGTTGCGGTTGTCGGTCAGAGCCTCGACCAGGACGGCGACGCCGCTCGGGCCATAGCCTTCGTAGACGATGTGCTCGAAGGCGGCCGCGTCAGCCTCTGCGCCCGAACCCCGGGCGATCGCGCGCTCGATGTTGTCCTTCGGCATCGAGTAGCTTCGGGCTTTCTCGACCGCGTTCTGAAGAGCGAGGTTTCCTGTCGGATCCGGCCCTCCCTCTTTCGCCGCGACGATGATCGCGCGCGAGAGCTTCGAGAAGAGCTTTCCCCGCTTCGCGTCGGCTGCGCCCTTCTTGTGCTTGATCGACGACCACTTGCTATGCCCCGACATGGCTCTCCTCACGAACGAGATCGAGGAACAGCTCGTGGACGCGCGTGTCGCCGGTCAGCTCCGGGTGGAACGAGGCGGCGAGCAATCGCCCTTCGCGCACGAGCACCGGTGTTCCCTCGAGCTCGGCCAGCACCTCGACGTCGGGGCCGACGTGCTCGAGCTCGGGCGCCCGGATGAAGACGCCCCGGAACGGCTCGGGCTTGCCGACCAGCTCGAGATCGGCCTCGAAGCTCGCGACCTGCCGGCCGTACGCGTTCCGCCGGACCGAGATGTCCGACAGCCCAAGGTGATCCCGCCCGAGCAGGATCATCCCCGCGCACGTTCCGAAGACCGGCCGCGAGAAGCGGCTAATCGCCTCCTCGAGACCGTAAAGCCGGATCAGGCGCATGATCGCGGTCGATTCGCCGCCGGGGATGACCAGGCCGTCGAGCCGCTCGAGTTGAGCGGGCTTTCGCACCTCGACCACGTCGGCACCCAGCCGGCGCAGCATGTTCGCGTGCTCGCGAAAGTTGCCCTGCACGGCCAGCACCCCAATCCTCAGTGGGCCCTCCACGCGTGAAATCGTATGCGTTCAACGCGCGCTCCCGACCGACTGCGTGGCTCCTCGGTCTGCACCGAGGCGCCGCAAGCGCCGTCCTCCGAGTGGCCCATCTGCGCAGAGATAGCGAACGACTCGCCTCTAGCGCTTCGACCGCCGGTTCCGACGGCCGGGATCTACCAGCCGCGGGTCTCGAGCAGCTCTTCCGGCGCCAGGCCGGCGGCTGAGATGCCGAGCATCGGTTCCCCGAGTCCCGACGAGACGCGCGCGAGGACGTCCGCGTCCTCGAAATGCGTCGTCGCCTCGACGATCGCCTTCGCCCGCATCGACGGATCGGAAGACTTGAAGATCCCCGAGCCGACGAAGACGCCGTCAGCGCCGAGCTGCATGCAGAGCGCCGCGTCAGCCGGTGTCGCGATCCCGCCCGCCGTGAACGTGACGACCGGGAGGCGCCCGTTCTCGGCGACCCAGCGCACCAGCTCGTGCGGCGCGGCGAGATTCTTCGCCTCCGTGTAGAGCTCTTCCCCGCGGACCGCCCCCAATCGGCGGATGCCACCGAACACAGCCCGCATGTGGCGAACCGCATTGGAGATGTCACCCGTGCCCGCCTCGCCCTTCGTGCGAATCATCGCGGCGCCTTCGGAGATGCGGCGAAGAGCCTCACCGAGATTGCGGCACCCGCAGACGAACGGGACTGTGAACGGCCACTTGTCGATGTGATGCTCTTCGTCGGCCGGTGTGAGCACCTCGCTCTCATCGATGTAGTCGACCTCGAGCGCCTCGAGCACCTGCGCCTCGACGAAGTGGCCGATCCGTGCCTTCGCCATCACGGGGATGGTCACGACGTCCTGGATCTCGCGGATCTTGTCCGAGTCGGCCATCCGCGCGACGCCGCCGTCGCGCCGGATGTCCGCCGGGACACGCTCCAGAGCCATCACGGCGACCGCTCCGGCGTCCTCGGCGATGCGCGCTTGGTCGGCGTCGGTGACATCCATGATTACGCCGCCCTTGAGCATCTCGGCAAGGCCCGACTTGACTCGCATCGTCCCGATCTCGGCCACGCAGAGAGTGTAGACACCAAAGCGATCTCTCATGGGCCGACCTCTTGACTTCCAGCGTGTCGACCGGTGCTACAGACGGACGTACGGGCGAAGCCCGCACGTCCTCTGGTCGGCACCGCAAGCGGCGCCTCAGCCGACGGCCGACCGGCGATGCAGGCGGGGTCACGGGCAAAGCCCGCGACCCCTCTACGCGTTAGCGCAAGCGCAGCCGCAGCCCGGACGGCCTGAAAGTCGTAGACACCGCAAGCGGTATCTACGACTGGAGACAGCGGTTGACCGTATCCAGCTGGTCGATCGTCGGCGCGACGCCCCAGAGCATGACGACGTTCCGGTCGCGCCTGAGCACGTCCTGAAT
>Ga0136620_10000702_pt1 | contig 15191 bp, 16 predicted proteins | sample AntDrymUQ4162106_2_FD_104806 | JGI IMG/M metagenome (GOLD analysis project Ga0136620, IMG submission 104806) | Polar desert sand microbial communities from Dry Valleys, Antarctica - metaG UQ416 (21.06) | ecosystem: Environmental > Terrestrial > Soil > Desert | place: Antarctica: Dry Valley... | reverse complement strand
TGCAGGAGGCGCTCGAGCGTTTCGCAGCCGCTGATCGCGCGGTGCTGATCGGGACGCAGATGGTCGGCAAGGGCCATCATTTTCCCGGCGTCTCGCTCGCGGCGGTCGTCGACGCGGACACGGGGCTCGCGTTGCCCGACTTCCGCGCCGACGAGCGGACGTTTCAGCTCGTCACGCAGCTGGCCGGCCGCAGCGGCAGGGATGCGCCGGGAAAGGTGATCGTGCAGACGTTCCAGCCGGATGCGACACCGCTCGCGTACGCGGCCCGCCACGACGTCGCCGGCTTTCTCGCGGAGGAGCTCGATCGCCGCCGGGAGCTCGGCTACCCGCCGTTCCGGCACCTGGTCTCGCTCGTGGCGGCCGGCGCCGACGCCTCCGCGCCCGACCGGCTCCTCCGGGAGCTCCGTGCGGGGCTGGACGGCGGCGACCTGCTCGGCCCCGCCCCCCTGCTCCGGCTCCGCGGCCGCCACCGCGCGCAGCTGCTCGCCAAGACCGATCGCCCGCGAGCGCTGGCCGGGCGGGCCGCGGAGCTACTCGCGGCCGCCTCGCCGGCGATGCGCCGGGCAGGTGTCACGGCCGTGGTCGACGTCGACCCCCAATCCGTCTGAGCAGCCCTGTTCGTCCCTCGTTCGAGTGACGGATGCGACGTTCGCCCGGGCTAGACTCGGGCGCATGGAGGCTGATGCGGACACCTACACGGACGAACTCGAGGCCGATGCTCCGAGTGCCGAAGAGGAAGCGCAAAGCGAGGTGCGGCGCCGACTCGCCCTGGTTCAGATCCGCCAGTATCCGGATCCCGCGCTTCGAATGCGGGCCAACGAGGTCGACCGCTTCGACGAGACCCTGGCGCGGCTGGCTCACCGGATGACCGAGCTGATGCACGACGCGCACGGGGTCGGCCTCGCGGCGACCCAGGTCGGCGTGCTCCAGCGCCTCTTCGTCTTCCATGCGGACGAGGAGGACGAGGTGCGCGCGGTCGTGAACCCGGAGATCACGAGCCGCTCCGAGCACACTGCGAGCGGCGAGGAGGGCTGCCTCTCGCTCCAGGGGGTACGCGTGCCGGTGGAGCGCAGCGTGACGGTCACGCTCGAGGGCCGGGATCTCGAGGGGCAGCCGTTGCGGCTGGAGCTCGCGGAGCTGCCGGCCCGCGTCGTGCAGCACGAGCTCGACCATCTCGACGGCACGCTCATGCTCGAGCGCACCGACACGGAGTCGCGTCGCGAGGCGCTCGCGACGCTGCGCCGCAGTCTCTAGATCGCAAGTTGGCGTAGCCTCCTGCCGTGAAGTTGATGGTCGCGGCCACGGCGCCATTCGGCGCCGACGTGCTGGAGCGGCTGGCCGCGCGGCACGAGGTCGCGGCGCTGCTGACGCGCCCCGATCGCCCTGCGGGGCGCGGGCGCAGGCTCGCGTCGCCCGCGGCGAAGGTGGCGGCGGAGCGGCTCGGGATCCCGGTGCTCCAGCCGGAGCGGCCCGGTCCCGCGCTCGAGCTGCCGGCCGAGCCCGTGGTCGTCTGTGCGTACGGGCTCCTGATCCCGGAGGCGCTGCTCGCGCGCGGCCTCTGGCTGAACGTGCACCCCTCGTTGCTGCCGCGCTGGCGGGGCGCTGCGCCGGTCGAGCGAGCCCTGCTCGCAGGCGACGCCGAGACCGGCGTGACGATTCACGAGACGGTGAAGGAGCTCGACGCCGGCCCGATCGCGGCCCAGCGTGCGTTCGTGGTCGGTCGCGACGACGATGCTGGAGCCGTCCTCGCGCGCGCCGCCGGGCTCGCCGTCGAGCTGCTCGACGAGGTGCTGCCCGAGCCGGCCTTCAAGCCCCAGGCCGAGGCGGGCGTGACGTATGCCGCGAAGATCGGGCCGGCCGACCGCGAGCTCGACCTTGCCGCGCCTCCGCAGGAGAGCTTGAACCGGATCCGGGCACTCTCGCCGCACATCGGCGCCCGCGCCGTGCTGCACGGCAGACGCGTCACGATCTGGCGCGCCCGGATCGAGGACTCTGCGCTCGTGCCGGTGGAGGTGCAGCCCGAGGGCGGCCGGCGGATGGGCTACGACGCCTTCCTTCGAGGTCTGCGGTGAGAGCTGGGGCAGTTGCCCTGGTTCCCGGTGCCGCGGCGATGACCCGCTCCGCCGGCACCCGTAGCTCCAGCGGCGTCAAGGTGTACGCCCGCGGGATCTGCGAGCAGACGGCCCCGTGAGCGTCGCGCCCGCGCGGTCCGCGGCCTACGAGGTGCTGCTGCGCGTCTTCGAGGACGACGCCTACGCGGACCGGGCGCTGCGGAGCGCGTCGGAGGCGCTGGACGACCGCGACCGTGCGCTTGCCCGCAGGCTCGCGTTCGGTGCGGTGCAGCGCGTCCGCACGCTCGACCACGCCATCGAGACTCTGGGGAAGCGGCCGGTGCGGAAGCTCGATGCTCCCGTGCGCGCGGCCCTGAGGCTGGGCGCCTACCAGCTCGGCTACGTCGGCGGCGTCCCGCGCTACGCAGCCGTCAACGAGTCGGTCGAGCTCGTTCGGCGGGCGCGCCTCGAGCGCGCGGTGCCGTTCACGAACGCCGTGCTGCGGCGGCTGGGAGAGGGAATCGCCGGCCTGCTCGCTGCGCTGCCCGAAGGGCCGCTGAAGCACTCCTACCCGGACTGGATCTGGGACGTCTGGCGGCGCGACCTCGGCGAGAAGGACGCGCTGGCGCTGATGCGCGCGCAGAACGAGCCTCCACCCGTGGTGGTGAGACATGTCCAGGGGCTGACCCCGGACGGCACCGCAACGGACGTGCCCGGTGCCTACACGGTCGCCCGGGTCGACGAGGACGCGCTCGCCGCGGGCCGGATCTGGCCGCAGAGCCGCGGCTCGCAGGTCGCGGCACTGTGCGTCGGCGCCCGAGAGGGCGAGCGGATCCTCGACCTCTGTGCCGCCCCGGGCGGCAAGGCCTCCATGCTGGCCGGCGACGTCGTCGCCGTCGAGGCGAACGAGGCCCGCGCACGCGAGCTGAAGGAGAACCTGCGCCGGCTCGGCCGGAAGGACGTGAGCATCGTCCACGCGGACGGGCGTGCGCTGCCGCTCGAGCTCGACGGCTTCGACCGCGCTCTCGTCGACGCGCCCTGCTCCGGGCTCGGCGTGCTCGCGACGCGCGCCGATCTCCGCTGGCGCTCGCGTCCGCTGCCGGAGCTCCAGCTCGAGCTGCTCCTCGCCGCGGCCGCGCGCGTCCGGCCCGGCGGCACGATCGTCTATTCGGTCTGCACGATCAACGCTGCCGAGAGCGAGGCGGTGATCGACGCCTCCGGGCTCGAGATCGAGGTGATCCAGGAGTGGCAGCAGTTCCTCCATTCGCGTCGGCCCGAGTTTCTCCAGACGCTGCCGCACGTCCACGCCACGAGTGGTTTCTTCGTCGCCCGCCTGCGCGCTTCGTAAGATCGGCCCGTGACGTGGCGCGACTGGGTGCGCACGGTCGAGGTCGAGCCGTCGCTCTACGCGGCCGACTTCGCCAACCTCGGAGCGCAGATCCAGTCGCTCCTGGACGCCGGCGCCCGCATCTTCCACTTCGACATCGGCGACGGGCACTTCGTTCCCCCCGTGACGATCGGCCCGGTCGTGGTGCGCTCGATCGCACCGCTGATCCACCGCTTCGGAGGCCGGATCGACTGCCACCTGATGGTCGACAACCCGGCGCACCACTTCGCCGAGCTCGCCGAGTCGGGCGGCGACAGCGTCAGCTTCCACGTCGAAGTCGTGGACGATGCCAGTGCCGTGATCGCGCAGGCGCGCGGGCACGGGCTCGAGGTGGGTATCGCCTTCAATCCGGACACCGAGGTCGAGGTGGCCGCCGAGGCCGCGAACGCCGGCGCCGACCTCTGCCTCTGCATGTCGATCGTCCCGGGGTACTCGGGACAGCACTTCATGGAGGGCGCACTGGAACGGATCGAGCGGCTGCGCGGCCTCGTCAACTGCTACGTCCAGGTGGACGGCGGCGTGAACCACCACAACGTCCGCTCGGTGCACGACGCCGGCGCCGACCTGCTCGTCGTCGGCAGCGGCATCTTCGGGCGCGAGGATCTGCCGCACGCCTACCGCACCCTCGTTCAGACGCTCGCATGAGCGGCGTAGACTCGACGGAGCCGCTCCAGGGAGCGGAGGTGCCGGCTTTGCCGTTGCCGGAGCGGGCATGAGCCTCGAGCGCGCGCTCGAGCTCGGGGCGGCTGCGCGCGGGAGTGGCTACCCGAAGCCGACGGTCGCCGCCGTGCTCGTGCGCGATGGCGAGATCGTCGGAGAGGGGTGGACCGAGCCGGATGGGAGGCACGGCGAGATCGTCGCGCTGGATGCTGCCGGCGCCCGCGCCCGCGGCGCAATGCTCTACGTGACGATGGAGCCCTGCGCCCACCACGGCTCGACGGCGCCGTGCACGGAGGCGATCCTCGCTACGGGCGTCGCGCGGGTCGTCGCCGCCTCGCTCGACCCGAACCCCGAGGCCGGAGGAGGGCTGGAGCGGCTGCGGGAGGCCGGCGTCGAGGTCGAGCTCGACGAGCGGTTCGAGGCGCGGGCGCAGAACGAGGCGTGGCGCACCTGGGTCGCCGAAGGCAGGCCGTTCGTCACCCACAAGGCGGCGGCGACGCTCGACGGCCGGGTGACCGTGCCCGGCTTGCGGTGGGTCTCCGGCGAGGAGTCGCGCCGGCTCGTGCACGAGCTCCGTGCGGCCTCGGACGCCGTCGCGGTCGGCATGGGCACGGTGCGGCTCGAGAACCCGCGCCTCGACGCGCGTGGCGTCGCCGTGACCCGGCAGCCGCGGCGGCTCGCCTTCGGCCATGGTCCGCTCCCGGACGGATCGGAGCTCGAGCTGCGCTCCGGGCCTCTCGCCGACGAGCTGCGCGCGCTCGGCGCCGACGGCGTCCAATCGCTGCTCCTCGAAGGCGGCCCGACCCTCGCCGGAGCCTTTCTCCGGGCCGGGCTAGTCGACAAGCTGCTGCTCTACGTCGCGCCGACGCTCGCGGGCACCGGCCCGGGGATCCTCGATACGCTCGACGGGCCGCTCGCGCTGACCAGGCTCTCGAGCAGGAAGGTCGGCGCCGACGTGCTGCTCGAGGCCTACCTCCGTGAGCCGTAAGGTTCGAGCATGTTCACGGGGCTCGTGCGAGAGGTCGGGAGAGTGGTCTCCTACGAGGACGGCCGGCTCGTCGTCGAATGCGCCACGACCGCGGCGGTGGGGGACTCCGTCTCCCTCGACGGCGTCTGCCTGACCGTCGTGGAGGTCGCCGCGGGCCGCCTCTCGTTCGACGTGGTGCCCGAGTCGAGCGCACGGGCCAAGCCCTTCAGACGGCGGGTCAACGTCGAGCCCGCCTTGTGCGCGGGCGATCCGCTCGGCGGCCACTACGTGCAGGGTCACGTCGACGGCACCGGTGTGGTCGCGGCGCTCACACGCGAGGGAGACGGCGCCCGGATCGCGATCTCCGCCGTCAACCTCACCCGCTATCTCGTCGAGAAGGGCTCGATCACGGTGGATGGCGTCTCGCTGACGGTCGCGACACTCACCGACGACGGCTTCGAGGTGGCGTTGGTCCCGCACACACTCGAGGCGACCACGCTCGGCGGCCTCGCCGCGGGTGACCCCGTCAACCTCGAGGTGGACGTCCTCGCCAAGTACGTCGAGAAACTCCTCGACGTTACGATGCGCCCGTGACGGTGTCCTCGGAGATGCAGACCCAGAGCCCGTTCGCGACGATCGAGGAGGCGATCGAGGACATCCGGCAGGGGAAGTTCGTGGTCGTCGTCGACGACGAGGATCGCGAGAACGAGGGCGACCTGACGATCGCGGCGCAGTTCGCGACGCCCGAGGCCGTCAACTTCATGGTCACGCACGCCCGCGGGCTCGTCTGCCTCTGCCTCACCGAGGAGCGCTGCGACGAGCTCGGCCTGCGCCAGATGACCGAGCAGAACGAGACCCCGTTCGGCACGGCGTTCACCGTCTCCGTCGAGGCGCGCGAGGGCGTGACGACCGGGATCTCTGCGCACGATCGCGCGCACACGATCCAGGTCGCCGTCGATCCGACGTCGAAGCCCGCGGACCTCGTCCAGCCCGGACACGTCTTCCCGCTCCGGGCGCGCCGCGGCGGCGTCCTCCAGCGCACGGGCCAGACGGAGGCCGCCGTCGACCTGGCGCGGCTCGCCGGGCTGAACCCGGCGGGCGTGGTGTGCGAGATCATGCGCGACGACGGTTCGATGGCGCGCGTTCCGGACCTTGTTCCGTACTGCGCCCGTCACGGGCTCAGGATGGTCACCGTCGCCGACCTCGTCGAGTACCGGCGGCGCCACGAGCAGCTGGTCGAGCGCCAGACGAGCGTGCGCCTGCCGACGGCGCACGGCGACTTCACGGCGGTTGCATACCGTGAGACGCTGACCGCCAAGCACCACGTCGCGCTCGTGAAGGGCGAGGTCGCCGGCGAGCCGAACGTGCTCGTGCGCGTGCACTCGGAGTGCCTCACCGGCGACGTCTTCCACTCGCTCCGCTGCGACTGCGGCGAGCAGCTCGAGCATGCCCTGCGTCGCATCGAGGCAGAGGGTCAGGGTGTCCTCCTCTACCTCTCGCAGGAGGGCCGGGGGATCGGCCTGCTGAACAAGCTGAAGGCCTACGAGCTGCAGGAGCGGGGGTTGGACACCGTCGAGGCAAACTTGCGGCTCGGCTTTGCCGCCGACGTGCGTGAGTACGGGATCGGCTCGCAGATCCTCGCCGACCTGGGTCTCACGACGATCCGGGTGCTCACGAACAATCCCAAGAAGATCTCCGGGATCTCGGGCTTCGGGCTCGAGGTCGTGGAGCAGGTGCCGATCGAGATGGCGCCGAACGCCGAGAACCGCACCTACCTCGACGCTAAGCGCGACAAGCTCGGGCACGCGCTCCACCACCAGGATCTCCGCTTCGAGCCCGAGCTCTTCGACGGGGCCGAGGCATGACCGACCGCTGGCCCGAGGTCGACGAGTCGTCGGCGGAGAACGTCCTCGCGGCGACCGAGGTCGAGCCGGAGTCGGTGCCTGAGGTGGAACCCAAGGTGGAGCCCAAGCCCTCGGCCGAGCTAGAGGTAAAGCCCTCGGCCGAGCCCGAGCCCGAGGCCGAGGCCGAGCCCGAGCCCGAGCCCGAGCCCGAGCCCGAGCCCGAGCCCGAGCCCGAGCATGCCGCAGGCGAGTTCGCGGTGCCGACCGGCTACGGGGTCCTCGAGGGCTCGCCGACGGGCGCGCGCAGGTCGGTCGGCGTCGTCGTCAGCCGCTTCAACGGCAGCGTCACCTCGAAGCTGCTCGAAGGGGCGCTCGCCGCGCTGGACGAGGCCGGCGTCGCGCGGGAGTCGATCACGGTGCTGCCGGTCCCGGGCGCTTTCGAGCTGCCGCTCGCGGCGATGGCGCTCGCGAAGACGCGCCGGTACGCCTGCATCGTCGCCCTCGGGTGCGTGATCCGCGGCGACACGCCGCACTTCGACCTCGTCGCCGGCGAGGCTGCGTCGGGGCTCCAGCTGGCGGCGCTCGAGACCGGCGTCCCGGTCTCGTTCGGCGTGCTCACGCTCGAGCAGGCCGGCCAGGCGGAGGCGCGCCTCGAGAAGGGCGCGGAGGCCGCGCGCACAGGCCTCGAGATGGCGGACGTCTTCGCCCAGCTCCGCGCCGCAGCCGCCCGCTGACCACCGGCCGCTCGCGCCCACGCGGCTCTCCGGGTCTGTGCATCCGCACTGCTCTACCCTCCGGCCGCGCACGCGCAGCGACACTCGGAGGCCAGCGGGTCGTCAATCCAAGTTCCGCTACACTCCGCGGCCGTGTCCAAGGTCTGCTCAATGTGCGGCAAGAAGCCGTCGTTCGGAAACAACCGGAGCCACTCGATGGTGGCCACGCGCCGACGCTTCAACCCGAACCTGCAGAAGATCCGCGTGCTCGTGAAGGGCGTCAAGACCCGCGCGTACGTCTGCACGCGCTGCCTCAAGGGCGGCAAGGTCCAGAAGGCCGTCTAGGCGACCTCGCAACCTTCCGTCCCGCCCGAGGCGTCTAAGCTCGCGGCGTGGATCGCGGCCACCTCACCGGATCGTCCGACCTCGGGCGGATCACGATCGCCTCCGACGCGATCGCGCAGGTCGTCGGTCACACGGCCGCGGAGTGCTACGGCGTCGTCGGGATGGCCGGCAAAGGGCTGAAGCGTCTGCTCGCCCGAGACCGGCTGAGGCAGGGGATCGAGGTCTCGTCGCGGAACGGGTCGCTTGCGCTCGACCTCTACGTCGTCGTCGAGTACGGCCTCAATCTGGCCGAGGTCGCGGCGACGGTCCGCTCGCGCGTCGCCTACGAGGTCGAGCGGCTGACCGGCCTTCAGGTCGGCGCCGTCGAGGTGCACATCCAAGACGTGCGACGGTCTGGGTGAGCGAGCTCGAGCGCGCGCGGGAGCTCGCGCGCGGCGCCCTCGGGAACCTGGAGGCGAACCGCAGGCGGATCGACGACCTCAACGTCTACCCGGTGCCGGACGGCGACACCGGTACCAACCTGACGCTGACCGCGCGGTCGATCGTGGAGACGCTCGAAGCCTCGACCGCAATCGACCGCGCCGCCGTCGCCGCCGAGCTGACCCGAGCTGCGCTGATGGGCGCGCGTGGCAACTCCGGCGTCATCTTCTCCCAGATCCTGCGCGGCGCCGCCGAGGTGCTGGGGCAGCCCGGATCGATCGACGCGCTTCGCATCGGTCGCGCCTTCCGCGGCGCCAGCGACGCGGCCTACCGGGCTGTTCGCCGCCCGGTCGAGGGGACGATGCTGACGGTGATCCGCGAACTCGCGGGGGAGGCGGAGGATCCCAGGCACGCGACGCTCGGCAACGTCGACCTCTTCAAGGTGCTCGTAGAGCGCGGCGAGGATGCGCTGGCACGGACCCCCGACCAGCTCGCCGTCCTCAAGGAGGCCGGGGTGGTCGATGCAGGCGGCGCGGGACTCCTTGAGATCGTTCGCGGTGTCGCCGCCGCGCTCGCCGGCGAGGAGCTTCCCGCGGCTCCGGTGGAGGATTCCCACGCGGCGGGGGTCGACGCGATCCACCAGGAGCTGTCCGTGTTCCGCTACTGCACCGTGTTCGTCGTCGAGGGGAGCGGCCTCGACGCGGACGCGCTCGAGCAGGAGCTCGACCAGCTCGGCGACTCGCTGCTCGTCGTCGGCGACGGGAACGCGCTCAAGATCCACGTCCACACCGACGATCCCGGCGCCGCGCTCGCCGCCGGGACCCGGCTCGGCACGATCGAGGGCGTCGAGATCGCGAACATGCACAAGCAGACCGCCGAGCGCTCCGAGCGACTCCTCGACGCTGTCCCGGATCCCGAGCTGACGCTGGAGACGGGCATCGTCGCCGTCGTGCCCGGCGCGGGCAACCGTCGGCTGTTCGAGGGCTACGGCGCTGCGCGCGTGATCGAGGGTGGGCAGACGATGAACCCGTCCACGTCCGACATCCTCGCCGCGATCGAGTCGACGCCGGCCACCGAGGTGCTCGTCCTGCCGAACAACGGCAACGTGATCCTCTCGGCGGAGCAGGCGGCGACGATGGCGACGAAGCCGGTACGCGTGATCCCCTCGCGCTCCGTGCAGGCGGGCCTGGCCGCGATCGTCCGGTACCTGCCCTCGCTCTCTGCCGGCGAGAACGAAGCCGCGATGCTCGAGGCGCTCCGCCAGGTCGCGACCGGCGAGGTGACGATCGCCTCCCGCGACGTGGAGCTCGACGGCGTGCTCGTTCGCAAGGGGGCGTACCTCGGCCTGGCGGAGGGAGCGGCGGTGGCCTCGTCGGCGAGCTTCGAGGAGGTCGCGCGAGCCGTCGTCGAGCGCCTCCTAGCGAATGGAGCCGAGGTGCTGACGCTGCTCACGGGCGAGACGGAGCCGCAGCTCGACGAGCTGCTCCGGCACCTCGAGGAGCACCATCCCGCGGTCGAGCTGGACGTCTACCCCGGTGGCCAGCCCCACTACCCGCTGCTGCTCGCCGCCGAGTAGCCGTTTAAAGTCCTACGGTGGTCACCCGCACGCAACCGATCCGCATCCTGCTCGTCGAGGACAACGATGTCTTCCGCCAGGCGCTCGAGCTGCTGCTCGGCCTGCAGGAAGGGCTCGAGGTCGTCGGCACCGTGGCCGAGGGCACGGCCGTTGTCGCCGCCTGCGAGACGTACGACCCCGACGTCTGCGTCATGGACTTCCGCCTACCCGGGATGGACGGCGTCGAGGCGACTATCGCGCTGCGGGCCGCGTGCCCGGAGGTCGCCGTCGTCTGCCTCACGGCGAGTGCGAGCGTCCGCGAGCTGGAGGCGCTCGAGGCCGCGGGCGCCGTCGCCTGCCTGCGCAAGGATCAGGAGCTGGACGAGATCGTGGAGGCGATCCGCGTCGCCGGCGGGCGCCGCCCGTGACCCTGACCCGCGAGAACACGGCGATCGTGCTGGACTCGACGGCCGACTTCCCCGACGCGGAGGAGCGGTTCCCGAACATGCGCGTCGTGCCGCTCTACGTCCGCTTCGGCGAGGAGAGCCTGCGCGACTATGTCGACCTCGACCCTCACACGTTCTACACGCGGCTCCGCTCCGCAGCGGCTCTTCCGACCACCTCGCAGCCCACACCCCAGGATTTCACCTCGGTCTACGTCGAGCTCGCCGGTTACGAGCGGGTCTACTCGCTGCACATCTCCTCCCGGCTCTCGGGAACGTGCGGGAGCGCGTCTCTCGCCGCCACCGAGCTGGGTGACGACCGTGTCAGGCTGATCGACACCGAGACGGTCTCTGTCGGGATTTCGGGCCTCGCGCTCGGGATCCAGCGCCTGCTCGAGCGCGGCACGACCGACGCCGAGATCGAGGCGCTCGCCGAGCGCCACCGGCAGGAGGCGGGTCTGCTCTTCACCGTCGACACGCTCGAGTTCCTGGCGAAGGGAGGTCGCATCGGGCGGGCCCGCGCGCTCGCGGGCAGCCTGCTGAACGTGAAGCCGATCCTCACGATCGCGGACGGGGAGGTCGTCCCGCTGACCCGCGTGCGGGGCCGGGCGAAGGCACTGGAGGAATTCCGGAAGCGCTTCGAAGCGGCGACCACCTCCGCCGACGGCCTCCACGTCGGCATTGCCCACGCAGAGGCGGACGAGGCGGTCGAGCAACTGTCCGCCCTCGTCGTCGCGACGCGCCCGCAGGCCCGGATCGAGCTCGTCACCTCGCTCGGTGCGGTTGTCGGCACGCACGCCGGTCCGGGCACCGTCGGCTTCTTCTGGTTCCAGGACTCCTGACGCCCCTGGCCGGCTGCGCCTCTCGGCCGGCGGAGCCTCGCGTCAGGAACGTCGGTGAGAGTTCAGCCGCCCGCGCTGCGATACTCGACCGATGAGCCGGCCGCAACCCGGTTTCGCCGCTATGGACCCGCCCGACGGCGGGTGGAGACCAACGCGCGGGCGCTTCCGTCCCGAGCGGCTCGAGGCGCCGCTCGACTCGCTGCCCGGGGTCGGAGCGACGTTGCGCAAGCGGCTCGCGAAGCTCGGGCTCGAGCACGTCGGCGACCTGCTCGACCACCGGCCCCGCCGGTACGAGCAGCCGGCACCCGAGCGGCGGATCGCGGAGCTGTGGGGGGAGGACGAGGTCGTGATCGAGGGCGAGGTGCTGCGAACGTCGTCCCGTCGCGGCCGCGGCCGCCTGCAGATCCTGACCGCGCAGATCTCAGACGGGAGCGGCCAGATCTCCGCGACCTGGTTCAACCAGCCCTGGCTCCAGAAGAAGCTCGTGCCGGGCACGAGCGTCCGGCTGCGCGGCGTGCCGAATCGCTACGGCTTCCAGGTGCGCTCCTACGACCTGAACGGCGGCTCGGCGACCGCCGACTTCGCGCCCGTCTATCCCGCGAGCGAGGAGGTGGCGAGTGCGAAGCTGCGCGAGCTCGTCGCGAACGCGCTGACGTACGTTCGCGACGACCCGGATCCGCTGCCGGCCGCCGTGAGGACGCAGCGCGGATTGCCCCTGAAGGCAGATGCCTACGTGGCCCTGCACGTGCCGCGCTCGCTCGAGGAGGCGGAGGTGGGGAGACGGCGGCTCGCGTTCGAAGAGCTGCTGACCTTTCAGCTCGCGCTCGCCCGTCAGGCGGCCGAGCGGGAGGATGCAGTGGCGGAGGCACTGCCCGAGCCGGGCGAGCTGATCGCGCGCTACCGCGCCGCGCTCCCCTTCGAGCTGACCGAGCACCAGGAAGCGGCGATCGCCGAGCTCGACGCCGACCTGGCGCGCACGACGCCGATGCAGCGCCTGCTTCAGGGGGACGTCGGCTCCGGCAAGACGGTCGTCGCGCTCTACGCGCTGCTGCGCGCCGCCGAGGCGGGACGGCAGGGCGCCCTGATGGCGCCGACCGAGACGCTCGCCGAGCAGCACTTCCTGACGATCGAGGCGATCTGCGCCCAGCTCGGGGTCTCCTGCTCGATCGTCACCGGCTCGCTGCGTGCACGCGGGCCGGACGCGGACGTCGTCGTCGGGACGCACGCGTTGATCCAGGAGGGGTTCTCCTTCCGGGACCTCGCCGTTGCCGTCGTCGACGAGCAGCACCGCTTCGGCGTCGAGCAACGCTCCGCACTCGCCGAGGGCCGAAGCCCGCACGTCCTGCACATGACGGCGACGCCGATCCCGCGCACGCTCGCGCTCACGGTCTACGGCGACCTCGCCGTGAGCGAGATCGCCAAGCCGCCCGCGTCCAGGAAGCCGATCGTGACGGCGTGGGTAACGGACGAGCGCAGCTCGGAGGCGTACACGCGCCTACGCGCACATCTCGCCGAGGGCAGGCAGGCCTACGTGGTCTGCCCGCTGATCGAGGAGTCGGCGACGACGCTTGCGCGTGCCGCCGAGCGGGAGGCCGACCTCCTGCGCGCCGGCGAGCTGAAGGGCTTCCGCGTCGGCTGCATGCACGGCCGCCTGAAGCCGGCCGACCGCCGCGAGCTGATGGCGAGCTTCAAGGGCGGTGAGCTGGACGTGCTCGTCGCGACGACGGTGATCGAGGTGGGCGTCGACGTGCCGAACGCGACGATCATGATCGTGCAGGAGGCGGACCGGTTCGGGCTCGCCCAGCTCCACCAGCTGCGCGGTCGGGTCGGGCGCGGCGCCGCGCAGTCGTACTGCCTGCTCATCTCGCGCGCCAAGGACGAGCTGACCGAGAGCGCCCGCGAGCGGCTCGAGGCGATGGTCGCGTCGAACGACGGCTTCGAGCTGGCGGAGAAGGATCTGGAGATCCGCGGCGGCGGCCAGCTCCTCGGCGCGCGGCAATCCGGACTCTCCGACCTTCGCTTCGCGCGCATCACGAAGGACCTCGTTCTCCTCGAGGCCGCCCGCGACGCGGCCCGGACGCTGCCGCCGGAGACGATGGCTTCGGAGGTCGACGCGTTCCTCGGTGCCGCCGACCATCTCGGCGACTCGTAGCGATAGGCTCGCGCGCGTGAGCTTCGAGGTCGCAGCGGATTCCTACGACCGCTTCATGGGGCTGTACTCGACCCAGCTCGCGCCGGGGCTCGCCGATCTCAGCGGCGTGCGGGCGGGCCAGACTGCGCTCGACGTCGGCTGTGGCCCGGGTGCCCTGACGGCAGAGCTCGTCCGGCGGCTCGGGCCGGACGCGGTGTCGGCCGTCGACCCGTCGGAGCCGTTCGTCGCGGCTGCACGCACACGGCATCCCGGTGTCGACGTCCGGCTCTCCCCTGCGGAAAGCCTGCCCTATCCTGACGACACGTTCGACGCGACGTTCGCGCAGCTCGTCGTGCACTTCATGGCCGATCCCGTCGCCGGGCTCGCGGAGATGGCTCGGGTGACCCGCGCCGATGGCGTCGTCGCCGCCTGCGTGTGGGACCTGGCGGGTGGGCGGGCCCCGATCTCGTTGTTCTGGCAGGCGGCCCGGGAGCTCGACAGCGGCGCGAAGGACGAATCGGGCCGCGCCGGCGCGCGCGCGGGCCATCTCTCGGAGTTGCTCGAAGTGGCCGGGTTGCGAAGCGTGGAGGAAGCCGAGCTCTCCGCGTCGGTCGAGTACGCGAGCTTCGACGACTGGTGGATGCCGTTCACGCTCGGCGTGGGCCCGGCGGGCGCGTACGCGCGAGCCCTCGACGAAGCGGCGCTGTCCGCACTCCGGGAGCGCTGCCGGCGCCTGCTGCCGGAACCGCCGTTCACGCTCCGAGCGTTTGCCTGGGCCGCACGCGGCCTCGCGTGAGAGCGAGCGTCAGCTGGGCGTGAGGATCATCGCCGGCAGCAAGCGCGGCGCCCGCATCGCGGCGCCCAAGGGCCACGCGACGCGGCCGACGGGCGATCGCGTCCGCGAGGCCGCCTTCGGCCTGATCGGACCCCTGGACGGCGCCGCCGTGCTCGACCTCTTCGCCGGCTCGGGCGCGCTGGGGCTCGAGGCGCTCTCGCGCGGTGCCGCGCGCGCGACGTTCGTCGAGAGCGACCGGGCCGCCTGCCGCACGATCTCCCAGAACCTCGAGAAGCTGGGCTTGACGGGAGCGCGCGTCGTCTGTGGCGACGCGGTCCGGGCGCTACGGCAGGAGGCGCGCACATACGACCTCGTCCTCGTCGACCCCCCGTACGAGCAGTGGGCGGAGCTCGAGCCACGACTGGCGGACCAGCTCGCGCGCGTGCTCGCGCCGGAAGGGGTCGTGCTCGTCGAGACCGGCGCGAGGACCGAGCCGGCGCTCCCGCTCGCACTGCGCACGTCGCGGCGGTACGGTTCCGCCCGGCTCACCGTCTTCGAGCACCCATGATCACAGCGATCTGCCCAGGAAGCTACGACCCGGTCACGCTCGGCCACGTCGACGTGATCTCGCGCGCCTCTGCGATCTTCGACCGGGTCGTCGTTGGCGTCGTCGGGACGCCGCGGCACAAGAAGACGCTGTTCTCGCTCGAGGAGCGGGTCGAGTTCCTGAAGGAGGCGCTCGCCGCGCTGGAGAACGTCGAGGTCGACGTCTTCTCGGAGCTCGTGGTCGACTTCGCCCGCCGCTGGGAGGCGCGCGTGATCGTCAAGGGCCTGCGCGTGATCTCCGACTTCGAGTGGGAGTTCCAGATGAACCAGCTCAACCGCCATCTCGCTCCGGAGATCGAGACGGTCTACGTGATGGCGAGCCCGCAGTTCAGCTTCGTCTCCTCGAGCGGCGTGAAGGAGATCGCCGCCTTCGGGGGAAAGGTGGACGAGCTTGTGCCCGAAGCGGTGGCGCGCCGAGTCGCGGAGAAGTTCCCGAACGGCCGTCCCGGCGC
>Ga0136620_10000696_pt1 | contig 15331 bp, 14 predicted proteins | sample AntDrymUQ4162106_2_FD_104806 | JGI IMG/M metagenome (GOLD analysis project Ga0136620, IMG submission 104806) | Polar desert sand microbial communities from Dry Valleys, Antarctica - metaG UQ416 (21.06) | ecosystem: Environmental > Terrestrial > Soil > Desert | place: Antarctica: Dry Valley... | reverse complement strand
GATCCCGAACCCGAACGACGGCGCACCCTGGGTGTTGATCGCCTTGCCGTCGGCCTTGAGGATCTTCGTCGCGGACTCGTCGACGACGCTGCCGGTCGCCGCCTCCACGCCGTCGAGCTGCCGCACGCGCTCGAGTAGGGAGGCCGGCACTGCCGGGGCCTCGGCCGTGCTGCCCTCGAACGAGATGTCAGGCGCCTTGCCGCTGATCGCCGCGTCGGTATTCGCGTACGACTCGAAGAAGATCGCGTCGAACGCCTTGTCGATCGTGTCGGTCAGGACGAAGGTCCCGCTGACCATTGCGACGCCCAGTACGACGGCGATGGCCGTCAGCGCGGCGCGGAACTTTCGTCCCGCGAGCCCCCTGAGCGCGACCCGGATCACGTCAGTGTGACTTCGCGGATGGTGTCGAGAATCTCTTCCTCGCCTGCCCCGCCGAGGTCCTTGACGATGCTGCCGTCGGCCAGGAACAGGATCCTGTCTGCGGATGCCGCCGCGCGTGCCTCGTGGGTGACCATCACCATCGACTGGCCGTAGCCCTCGACGCTGTCGTGCAGCAGCGCCAGGATCTCGCCGCCGGTCTTCGAGTCGAGGTTGCCCGTTGGCTCATCGGCGAAGACCACGGTCGGTCGGGAGGCGAGCGCCCGGGCGATCGCCACTCGCTGCTGCTGGCCGCCGGAGAGCTCCGAGGGGCGATGCTTGAGCCGGTCGCCGAGTCCGACACGCTTGATCAGGTCGTCGAGGAACGCCCTGTCGGGTTTCTCTCCTGCCAGAGCGAGCGGAAGGGTGATGTTCTCCTCCGCGGTCAGCATCGGGAGGAGGTTGAAGAACTGGAAGATGAACCCGATGTGCTGGCGTCGGATTTTCGTCACGTCCTTGTCGCTCAGCTGACCCAGGCGGGTGCCAGCGATCGTCACGAAACCGGACGTCGGGCGGTCGAGCGCCGCGAGGATGTGCATGAGGGTCGACTTGCCGGAGCCCGACGGCCCCATGACGGCCGTCAGCTTGCCGCGCTCCACATCGAGGGAGACGCCGCGCAAGGCATCGACGGCCGCATCGCCTTCGCCATAGCGTCTGGTGATGTCGTTGGCGATGACGACCGGGCCGTCACCGGCCCCGTTCTGCGAAGCCTCCACGTTGTCCTCCGACCTGAAAGTTAGTGAATACTAGCCTCGCGCCACGCTAGTGGAATCTCACCCGCGAGTCAAGCACGAGGCGGGAGGGTGATGGAACCCCATCTGTCTATAGGGTTCCATCACACCGAAGCACCGCTAGAACAACGAGTCGGCCGGAAACAACGGCTTCGTCGCTCGCGCCTTTGCTACTCGATCAGAGTGTTCCCCGGACCTGGATGTTCCCCGACTGGATGGTCTCGAGGGGGAAATCGGCCGGCCCCGTGAGGAGGCAGAGCTGAGGGTCGCCCGTGGCCAAGGGGTCGTCGTCGAAGAAGAAGAAGAAGAAGAAGAAGAAGAAGAAGAAGAACCGGGTTGTGGAGGACGGCTTGGCCCTTCACGGTCCCGTCGGTGTCGCGTCTCGCGCTGAACGAGAACTGCCGCTTGACCGTTTTCATCCTCGTTCACGGCAGGAAGTGTCCCGTGACCGTTGGCCGACTCTTCGCCGATCAGCGCCGACGAGTTCGACACGAAAGCGAACATGCCGGCCGCCGCTGCAACGGCGAACAGGGTCAGCGCGGGGCGACCCCTGGTTAGTCTGTTTTCACGAACCCGCCTCCATCAGCAGGGCGACACCCCAACGCCGCGAGCGTGGTCTCAGACGAGCAAGAGATCGCCGACCTCGAGGCCGTGGAGCGACGAGGCTCCCGCGGGCAGCTCGAGGACGGCTTTCGCGCCGCGGCGGCTCGCTGCGCGCCACGGTTGGACGTCGTCGGAGATTCCGACGACGCGCCAGTCGCGGTCGAGGAACACCGCGTCGATCGGAAAGCGCATGAAGCAGGTGTGAATCGATGAGGCCGGGCGGAGCAGCAGCCCCTCGCCCGGCCTCAGCTCACTGCGACCGAGAAGACCCTTCATGCGGGAGACCGGCGAGTCGGCCACGACACAGCTGTCGCAGACGATGTCGCCGTTCTCCCGCTTGAGGGTGACTCCTTCCATGCGTCCTTCTAGAAGCCCGCGTGGATGTGGTCGTCGTGGTTGCCCATCGGGAACGACGGCCCTCCGAGCCCGAGCAGCGAGATCAGCTGGTTGGGCCGAAGCTCCGCCGGGAGGAGCAGCAGGTTCCGCACGGCCATCTCCGTGAGGCCGCCCGGCGCCTGATTCCCGGTGATGCTCTTGCCTTCGAGCGCCGCGATGTCCACGGCCTGCCCGTAGGTGTGGGCCGACACGACGCCGGGGCGGGAGTAGACCCCGTGGCCGCTCGTCAGGCTCGAGACCGTCACCTGGCCGTGGGCCTCCGCGAGATACTGGATCAGCACGATCACGCGGACATCCGTCTTGCCCGACTCGACGTCCTGGCGGCCGCCGGAGTACATGGACACCCGGAGGTCGGCCAGCAACTTCTTCGCCAGCCGCGGCTTTGCGGACTCGAGGCCGCGAACCAGAGCTCGGAGCCCCACCGCGCGGTGGTATCGGGTCAGGGCGAGAGCGCGGTCGGCGAACGCGGTACGGCCCTCGAGCGCGAGCAGTGCGTTCCACTGGTCACCCCGCGCACCGAGGCGCACCAGGTTCCTGGCGAGGCGGTCGAGGCCGGCCCTGCGTGCCGGCTCGGAGCCTCGCTCGCCCCGCGCCCGGAGAACACCGAGCATGAGCGCCCAGTCGACGCGATGACGGCTCGAGGCGAACCTCAGGTCCCGCGCGAATGACGCGGTGAGCCGCTTCGACGGGGGTGTCGGGTCCGGGAGGGCCCGGTGGAGCCAGATCGTCGGCGACATCCCGGGGAGATCCACCTCCGGATCGGCGGTCACTGCATGCTTGCCCAGGGTCTTTCTCGGCCTGAGAACCGGCAGGGCACCGTCGTCGTGCAAGCTGCGCTTCGCGCGAAGTCGGACGGCTCCCGACAGCGAGGGTGCGGCCGAGTTACGGTTCGCACCGTTCGCCTGCCCGCCTCCACCGGGAGCGGCGAGACCCTGAGCTGCTGCGGCGATTGCTGCAGCTGTCGAGGGAGAGGCCGTCTCGGGCGAGGCAGTCTCGGGTGAGGGTGCTTCCGATGCCGCCGCTGCGGTGTTGGAGGGCGAAGCCTCGGTCGAGGTCTCGGACGCTGGCTCCGCGACCGGCGCCTCGGTGGTTGCGGCTTCCCCCTTCGGGCACTCGCCTTCCTCCCACTCGCTTCTCCAGCGCGCGTCGCAGACGTCCTCCTCTGACATCGGCTCGGCGACAGAAATGTCCCCGGCGGTCGAAGCCTGTTTCTCGACGAGCCCGACCATCAGGTCGCCGGCTCCTGCCGAAAAGGCGGCGCCTGAGAAGAACAGCGTCGCGAACGACAGGCTGACAGCGGCTCGGCGAAGTCCGGATCGGCGCTTCGCCTTCAATGTCCGTCGCCCATGAACACCCCCGCTCGTGCCCGGTCGCAGCACCGCCAGTGAAACGGCGGCCAGCGAGAGCAGAACCAGGCGGACGAACAGGTTCCCTAGTCGATATCTCCGTGTTGGCATTGCCTTGCTCCCATCTGGTTGAGCGCCGAGGCCGCCACTTCGGCGCGGATCTCTGGTTCGAGTTCCGCGACCGCATACGGAATGTGACCCACTCATCGGGGAAGAGCCCTCGGCCCCCCTCCCCCGAACAGGGGAACGCCGGGTCGAATCATCAGTACGAGGGATTACCGAGAGCTCCTCAACGCACGATGACTCGGCCACTGAGCCATAGGCGGCGCGGCCACGCCGAAACGAACACCGGAGGTATTCGGCGTGATCCACAACCTTGATGTTGCCGCACCTAGTGGCTCGAGAAAAGCAGGACACTCTTCCTTCTTTTCGATCGGTGTGCTGTCGTCGGCGGCCCCGCTTCGCCGCCCGAGAACCAGAAGGGAGGTGAAGCAAGTGCAGAAGCTTTTCACCGCTCTCCAGACGCGTGAGGAGGGGCAGACCATGGCCGAGTACGGCGTCGTTCTGGCCGTAATCACGATCGCCGTTTTCGGTGCCCTGACGCTCCTTTCGGGAAATATCACGGATGCCATTTCCCGCGTCGCTGGCTACATCACCTAGAACAAGTCCGGCATGGCAGACGGGCCCTTCGCCGCCCGAAGGGCCCGTCTATCACTCCAACACCGCACGCGTTCGCACCACGTCCGTTCAAACCGAGTTCGAGTAGAGGGAAAACAAGCCGCAGATGTCCAAGAGAACGTCAATTCGATCCCAAAGAGGCCAGACGATGACCGAGTTCGCGCTGGTCCTTCCTCTGCTCGCGCTACTTCTCTTCGCCGTGATCCAGTTCGGAATCACGTTCAACAACTACATCACGCTTACAGACGCTGTCCGAGCGGGTGCCCGCAAGGCAGCCGTCTCAAGACACATGAAGGACCCGGAAGGCAGCACCATCGCTCAAGTAGAGGCCGCGGCAACCGACCTCAAGCCAGCTGACCTGGCCGTGGCCGTCGAGTCTTCGTGGCAGCCCGGCGAAGAGGTTCGCGTCAGCGCCTCCTATCCCTATTCCATCAGCCTGCTCGGCCTGGTCGTCAAGAACGGCCGGCTGAACAGCGCAACCATCGAAAGAGTCGAATGACAAATTTGAGATCCTCATATCGCTCCGAGCGCGCCCAGTCCGTCGTAATCGTCGTCGTCTTCATGACGGTTCTGATCGGAATGGCCGCCGCCGTACTCGACGTCGGCTCCTGGTACCGGGCCGACCGCAAGCTGCAAGCCAACGCCGACGCCGCCGCACTGGCGGGAGCGCAGGCTTTGCCCGAGAGCACTGCGGAAGCCCAGTCCAGCGCGCTCGCGTACGCCGACGAAAACGATGGAGGGCTGAAGGCCGAGAACATCAAGTTCAGGAGCACCGTCATCCCGAACGACACGATCGAGGTGACGACCGACCGGCCGGCCCCCGGGTTCTTCGCAAAACTCTTCGGGCTCAACTCCGTGCAGGTGCGCGCCAAGGCTGCGGCCCGCGCCGGAGTGCTGAGTCGCGCACAGTGGGCCGCCCCCGTGGCCGTCGACTGGCAGCACGAAAAGCTGCAATGCAAGCCGACGCCCTGCTGGGGCGAGCAGACAACGCTCGATTTCGAGAAGACCGGGCCGGGCGCGTTTCGCCTGATGAACATCGACAGCTCGCGCGGAGGTATCGGCCCGCAGCACATCGGCCAATGGATCCGCGAGGGCCTCGACGCCTGGATGGACAAGGACCGCTGGTACTACTCGGATCCCGGCATGAAGGCGAACGCGTCGCACATCAAAGGTGCTCTGGATTTTCGCGACGAGACCGAGCTCCTCTTTCCCGTCTATAACGCGGTTCGTGCGCAGGGAGCCGGCTTCGAATATTACGTGATCGGCTGGGCCGTGTTCCACGTCACGGGTTACACGATTCATGGAGCCAACGACTCAAAGATTCACGGCTACTTCGTAGACATGATCTGGGCCGGAATTCAAAGTGAAACCACCGCCGGCGAAGAGCATTTTGGAGCTCGAGCCGTCGCGCTCGTCCCAGTCGAAGAGCAACTCGAATAGAGAGAAGGAGAGAAACCCGCCGCCATGACCTACAGACTGAGAAATATCGGAATCGCGGTCGTCCTCGCGGTGCTCGCCGCACTGCTGACGATCTTCTACGTCACGAACTACAAGAAGAGCGTCCAGCAGGGCGAGGATCTCGTCCCGGTCTGGGTCGCAGCACGGGAGATCCCGGTCGGAACTTCCGGTTCCGAAGTCGGAGACCGAAATCTTCTTCGGCCGCTCGAAATCGCCCAGCGCAGTGTCGTTCCGGGCGCAATCACCGAGCCTGAGCAGATCGACCAGCTCGTCGCCACGGAAAGGATCTACGCGGGCGAGCAGATCACCCTCAACCGCTTCCATCCACTCGGCGAGCAGGGCATTCGCGCCCAGCTGAAAGGCCGGCTACGCGCGATGCAGGTTCCTGGCAACGAGAACCAACTGCTGATGGGCACTCTCACCGAGGGAGACCGCGTCGACTTCGTCGGATCACTCGAGGGAGCCAACTCCCTTGCCGTGACCCGCGTCGTGCTCCGCGACCTGCTCGTCCTGGAGGCGCCGGCTACCGGCGACGTCGAGAGCAAGCTCGGCGCCCGGCCTGACGAGGCATTCTCCGCGATCCTCGCGGTGACCGATGCCCAGTCGCAGAAGCTCTTCCACGTCGTCACGCACGGCGACTGGTCACTCGAGCTCCGTCCGGTAGCCGATCCGGCCGACAGCAAGGAGAGCGCCGACTCGTCCTCGACAGTGATGGGTGAAGGATTGGGCAAGCGGGCCCTGACGCGCTTGAGGAGGGGACGCTGATGTCGACCGAAGGACAGACAATGCGAGAAGGAACCCGCATCTTCGTGACAGGAAGCTGCGAGGGGCTCGAACAGCTCACGGAGGCGCTCGACCGCCATCCGGAGATCCAGCTGGTCGGGCGAAGCCAGACAGTCCGAGAGGGAGCCAGCGCACTGGCCGGCGGCCATCTCCAAGCCGTCCTCCACGCGACCCGCGCATCGGAGCTGCCCGAGGACGACCTGGCGTCGATCCGCGAGTACACGCGGGCGCCGATCATCCTGCTCGCCTCGGGTGAGGCCTCCCTGCTGCTCGACGCAGCGCTCGAAGCCGACGTCGCCGACGTCATGCTGCTCCCCCAGCTCCCGGAGAACGTCGTCTTCGCCGTCCGGAAGGCGAGCCACAACGGCCGCACCGGGCACGCGGGCGCCGGTGGTCGGGTCCTGACGGTCTTCTCGCCGAAAGGCGGAACCGGCAAGACCGTCATGTCGACGAACCTCGCAACGGCGTTCGCCAAGCACGGAGGAAAGAAGACGCTCCTGCTCGACCTCGACCTCCAGTTCGGCGACGCGGCGATCATGCTGGGAATCGAGCCCGACAAGACGATCTACGACCTGGTCGTCGCCCCGGGCGAGCTCGACACCGAGAAGCTCGCGGGCTACACGACGCGGCACTCCTCGGGTGTCGACGTCCTCCCCGCCCCGGTTCGCCCCGAGGACGCCGAGCTCGTCACCGAGGCCAAGCTCTCCCGGCTGCTCGAGGTCGCCAAGGAGTCGTACGAGATGATCGTCGTCGACACCTCGCCCTTCTTCCACGGGCCGATGCTGGCGACGCTCGACCGGACGGATGAGCTGCTGCTCCTGTGCGGCCTCGACGTCCCGACGATCAAGAACGTCAGGCTCAGCCTGCAGACCCTCGAGCTCCTGTCGTTTCCGACGGAGCGGATACGCGTCGTCCTCAACCGCGCGAACACGAACGTCGGCATGAAGCGCGGCGAGGTCGAGGCCGCCCTCGAACAGCGCGTCCGCTTCGAGATCCCGAGCGACCGCGCGGTACCGCTGGCGGTCAATCGAGGCAACCCGGCAGTCGTCTCCGACCCGAAGGCCGACTTCTCGCGCGCTGTGCGCGAGATGGCGAAGAGCCTTCAGCCGGCGGCTCCCGCCCAGGCGAAGAAGCGCTGGCGCGGCGCCCTGGCGAAGGCATAGGAGGACGGATGGGACTTCACGACCGGATCAAGAACACCGGCACGAGCAACGGCGAGGCCAACGGCGACCAGCCGATCCAGCTGGTCGGCTCCTCGGTTCGCGAACCGGAGCCCGAGCCTGCACACGTCGACCCCTACGCCGAGCTGAAGACGCGGGTCCACCACGCCTGCATCGCGAAGCTCGGTCCACAGCTCTTCACGACCGAGACGAACGAGGAACTCCACGAGCAGGTGCTCCGCGCGGTGAGCGAGCAGCTCGCCCTCGACCGCACCCCCCTCACACGCGAAGAGCGCCGCCGGATCGTCCGCGAGCTGACCGACGACATCCTCGGCTACGGGCCCCTCGAGCCGCTTCTCCGCGACGACGAGGTCACCGAGGTCATGGTCAACGCCTTCGACCGGATCTACATCGAGCGGGCCGGCAAGCTGGAGCGGACGCCGACGACGTTCGCCGACAACGCCCACCTGCTCAGGATCATCGACAAGATCGTCTCGCAGGTCGGCCGCCGAGTCGACGAGGCCTCTCCGATGGTCGACGCCCGTCTCCCCGACGGAAGCCGCGTCAACGCGATCATCCCGCCGCTCGCGCTGCGCGGGCCGACGCTGACCATCCGGAAGTTCTCACGCGACCCGTACACGATGGACGACCTGATCACATTCGGCACCGTCAGCCCGAAGGCGGCGCAGTTCCTCGCAGCATGCGTTCGCGGGAAGCTCAACGTCCTGATCTCGGGCGGTACCGGTACCGGAAAGACGACGACGCTGAATGCGCTGTCGGCCTTCGTCCCCGGCGATGAGCGCATCGTCACGATCGAGGACGCAGCCGAGCTCCAGCTCCAGCAGGAACACGTGATCACGCTCGAGGCCAGGCCGCCGAACATCGAGGGCCAGGGCGAAGTGCGGATCCGGGAGCTCGTCCGAAACGCCCTCCGCATGCGCCCCGACCGGATCATCGTCGGGGAGGTTCGCGGCGCCGAGACGCTCGACATGCTCCAGGCGATGAACACGGGCCACGAGGGCTCGCTCACGACGATCCACGCGAACGCACCCCGCGACGCCCTCTCCCGGCTCGAGACCCTCGTGCTGACAGCCGGCGTCGACCTTCCGCTTCGGGCGATCCGTGAGCAGATCGCGAGCGCGTTCGACCTGCTCGTCCAGATCAACCGGCTCGTGGACGGCTCCAGGCGAGTCACGAACGTCACCGAGGTGCTCCGCATGGAGTCCGACGTGATCACGCTCCAGGATGTCTTCACGGCGAAGCCACCCGATGAGGAACAGGCAGCGGGCGGACGGACCACCAGCCTGCTGATGCCCCTGGCCTGCTCGGGCCTCAAGCCGCACTTCCTCGACAAGATGGCGACCAACGGCGTCAGCCTTCCGCCGACGTTCTTCGAGCGCGAAGATGACGCCCCCGTCCGGCCGACGTTCGCTGCGGGATACGGCCGATGACCTGGAGGCGGAAGCGCATTCGGATCAAGGTCGGGATCGCACTCGGTGCGGCGGCGCTCGCAGTCACCCCGGTGGCCGAGGCCAAGGTCAAGGTCTCCGGCGTCGACGCGACGTCCTTCCCCCGTGTCCGGCTGACCGTCGTCACCTCCCGGGCGTCGACGAAGCCGCCGGCGCTCACGGAGAACGGCCAGCCCGTCAGCGGGCTCCGCGCCGAGAATCTCGGCAGGGCGAAGAGCGTCGTACTGGCCGTCGACCGCTCTAGGTCCATGAAGGGCCGGCCGTTCGCGGACGCCGTCGCGGCCGCTCAGGCATTTCTGCGCGCGAAGCTCTCGCAGGACCGAGTTGCGATCGCGACGTTCTCGACGGAGCCGCTCATGCTCGCGAACTTCTCCCCGACCTCGGCGGATGCTCAAAGCGTGCTCCGCTCGCTGTCGGTCGACCGGGCCGAGGGCACGACGCTGTACGACGGCGTCGTCAAGTCCGCACGCTCGTTCGCGACCGAGACGAACGCCGGCCGCGTGGTCATCGTCGTGACGGACGGGAACGAAACGCGAAGCACGGCCACGCTGGACAACGCAATCAACGCGGCTCGTGAAGCCGGCGTCTTGCTCTACGTCGTGGCGATCGAGAGCAAGCAGTTCAATCCGGCACCACTCAGGCGACTCGCCCGCGACACGGGTGGGAGCTATCGCGGAGCCGGATCGAGCACCGAGCTCCGCACGATCTATGCCGGCATCGCAGCGGAGCTCCGTCGCACCTGGCGGGTCGATTACCTCACCGCCGCCCGCCCCGGCGACTCTCTCCGGCTCGAAGCGTCCGTCCCGCAACTCGGTGCCGCGGCGAGCAATCTCGTCGTCCCCGGGGATCGGGCCGAACCCGACGGAGGGCCCTCGGGCGTCGTGCCCGACCGGTTCTACGAGAGCTTCCTCGGGACGCAGGTCGTCGGAGCCCTCGTCGGCATCCTCGTCCTGCTGGCAGGAACCTTCGTGCTCACCTCGCTCCGCGGCTCACGCCTCCGGCGTCGTCTCGCACCGCATCTCCCGAACGCGACCAACTCGAAGCGGAAGCAGGAGCGCGAGCGCCTCCAGGCCGCCGCCGGGCTCTTCCGGGCTACGGAGACGACCTTCGGCCACTGGCGCCACTGGGTGAAGGTTGACCGACTGCTCGAGCGGAGCGACATTCCGCTGAGGACAGTCGAGTTCCTCTATCTCTGCGGTGGGGCAGGCCTCGCGGCGGGAATGATCGCGGGCTTCGCTGCACAGGGGACCCTCGTGACGCTCGCCGCGATGGGCGGAGCGGCGTCGGTTCCGGTGCTCTTCGTCGCCTTCAAGGGTAAGCGCCGCACGAACTCGTTCGAGAATCAGCTTCCCGATCTCCTCATCACGCTCGCCGCTTCCCTGAAGGCCGGACATAGCTTCAAGACCGGCCTTCAGACCGTGGTCGACGAGGGAAGGCCGCCGGCGAGCAAAGAGCTCAAGCGCGTGCTCACTGAGGCCCAACTCGGACGTCCGATCGAGGAGGGCCTCACAGATATGGCGGAGCGGCTGGGCTCGAAGAACTTCGAGTTCGTGATCACCGCCGTCACGATCCAGCGGCAGATCGGCGGCAGCCTCGCCGGCCTGATCGACATGGTCGCCGACACCGTCCGCCAGCGCCAGCAGTTCGCCCGCAAGATCAAGGGGCTGACCGCCATGGGCCGGGCAGGGGCTTACGTCCTGATGGGCCTGCCGTTCTTCGTCGCCTTGGCGATCACCGTCATGAACGGCGAGTACATGGATCCGCTGTACCACTCGTCAACCGGCCACAAGCTGATCATTTTGATGCTCGTGATGATGGGCTTCGGGAGTCTCCTCCTGAGGCGACTCGTTTCCTTCAAGGGGTAGCCGCCAATGCTTTTGCTCATTGCCTTCGCCTGTCTCGCCGGAGCCGTGTTCCTCATCGGCGAGCTCGCCACCCTCCCCTCCCGCGAGCGTGAGCGCTCGATGCGGCGGGCATCGCACTACGGGTTCGTTCGCATCGCGTCGCCGCTCAAGGACCAACCGCTGCGGCAGCGCGCGCTGGAGCCTCTCCGCGAGACGTTCGCCAAGTGGGTCCTTCGCGTGAACCCGCGAACCAGCATCGATGCGATCTCGCTTCGCCTGCTCGGTGCAGGCCTCGGCCGGCGGATCTCTCCGACGGGCTTCCTCGCCGCCAAGGGCTTTCTCGCCATCGGCGGAGCGCTCATGGGGATCACCCTCGTCTCGCTCACCGGATCGTCGATCGCGTTCCTGATCATGGCCGCGTTCGCCGTCGGCGGGTTTATCGCTCCGGACTACTTCGTCTCCCTGAAGGCGAAAGGTCGCCGGGAGAGGATCCGCGCCGACCTGCCCGACGCCCTCGACCTCCTCGCCGTGAGCGTGGAGGCGGGACTCGGCTTCGACGGCGCCGTCGCCAAACTGACCGAGCACATGGATGGCCCCCTGGCCGAGGAATTCGGCATGACCCTGGGCGAGATGCGGATCGGAGAGAGCCGGCAGGACGGCCTGAAGCGCATGTCCGAACGGGTGGACGCGCCGGAGCTGTCCTCCTTCACCCGGGCGATCATCCAGGCCGATCAGCTCGGCACCTCGCTCGGTCGCATCCTCCGCGTCCAGGCCGCCGACACCAGGCTCCGCCGCCAGGCCGCCGCCGAGGAGAGAGCGATGAAGGCGCCGATCAAGATGCTCTTCCCGACCGTCCTCTTCATCTTCCCGGCGATGTTCCTGGTGATTCTGGGACCCGCCTTCCTGAACCTCGAGAAGCTCTTCTAGCCGCAGCCCCTAGCCCGAGGAGACCGCATGCCCGCCAAACCGAAGCCCAGCGACACGCCCGACGAGAGCCGGAACGACGTCGAGACCGAACAGGGCTTCGGCACCGGCCTGCGGGCCCAGCTCCAGCGCCGACGCGAAGGCGATTCACAGGTCACCGCCGAGATTGACGGACACAAGGTGGAGGCGCCGCTGGTCCCTGTCGACCTCTACGCCTCACCTTCGTCGGCGGCGGCCGAGGCCGCATCGGCCGCCGCCGACGAAGGCGAGCTGCGTGAGCTCAACGGCGAGATCGACGGCCTCCGCGGCGAGCTCGCCGCAGCCTCCAAGCGGGAGCAGGAGCTCCGCACGGCGCTCGCCGAGCAGGTCGAAGCCTACGAGCGGCGCCTGACCGAGGAGTCCGACGTTTCGCGTCATGCGTCGAAGCTGGACGACCGCGACGCGCGCTTGACGACGATGGAGATTGAGCTGCAGGAGCGCGACCGCCGTCTGGCCACCGAGCGCCGGGAGCTCGACGGCGAGCGCGAGCAGCTCGCCCAGGTCAAGGCGCAACTCGCGGCGGAGCAGTCCGCTGCGGAGAAGCTTGCGAACGCGCTGGGCTCACGCGAGGAGGCCATCAAAGACAGCGAGCGCGCGGTGGCCGAGCTCCAGCAGCGTGTCAGCGCCGTCACGAAGCGCGAAGAGAAGGTCACACGCGCGGAGCAGGAGCTGACGGGGCGCGAGCGGGAGGCAAAGCAGCGCACCGAAGCACGAGGGCAGGGCCTCAACGAGCGCGAGGAGCACCTACGCCGTCGGGAGAAGGATTTCTCCGAGCGGGAGCAGACCTTCGCCAAGCGCGAGGCGCGACTCCTGGCCGCCGAAGGGCAGCTGAACACGCGCGAGGCGTCGCTCGAGGCGAGAGAGGAACGGCTTCGCGCCGAGACGGAGCGCCTGCGCGTCCAGTTCTCATCCGCCGGAACGGCCAGCCAGGAAGTCGAGGCACGGTCGGCGGACATCGAGGCGCGCGAGCTCCAGCTCGCCGCCCACGAGGCAGAGCTCAACCGGCGCGAGTCGAACCTCGGCCGGATCGAGAGCGACCAGGTGGACAGCCGCGAGGTCGAGCAGCTCAAACACAGGCTCGAGGAGCGGGAGCGCGACCTGATCGATCGCGAGGCCGCGATTCACGACCTCGAGGAGGCGGCTGATTCCCAGAACAAGCGCCTCGAGCGCCGAGAAAAACGACTTGTCGAGAGCGAGACGAGCTTCCGCGACCGCCTCAAGGAGATGGACGAACTCGAGGCAGAGTTGGAGCTCCGCGACGCCGGCAGCGAGGCCGAGGTCGACGTCCGGATGGAGAAGCTGGAGCGGCGGGAGGCGAAGCTCGAGGCACTCGAGAAGCGGCTGGCCGCGAAGGAGGCGGAGCTCGCGAGCTACGTCGCGCAGGCCCAGAACTCACTCCACCAGCGCGAGTCCGACTGGTGGAACAAGGTCCTGGGACCGGAGGAAACCGAAGAAGTGAAGTCGTGAGCCCGGGGCCACGCGGCAGGTCGGCTTAGTAACAGGCTGTTACTTGGATGGGGATGCCCGCCCCAGCCCGCTGACAGGGCGGAATCAACAGCCTGCCAAGAGCTAGTAACACTCTGTTACTTGACTTCGGCGGCGTCCTCGCTGACAGCCTGCCGCCACCTAAAGCGGCGGATCATGGCGAAGGTCGCGAGCGCCCCCAGCGCGACGTTCACGATCACGATCACGATCTTGACGCCGACGCTGAAGCTCAGGACGTCGGAGGTCGAAGCCTCGCCCGCGAAGATGAAGACCAGGAGCGCCTGCTCGGTTCCGATCCCCGCCGGAGTCAGCGGCAGAAGCGTCGAGAGCGCCTGCGTGACCTGGACGGCGAAGATGTTTCGGACGCTCTCCGGCAGCCCGAACGCCTGGAGGAAGAAGAAGATCGAGCCGGCCCGGAAAGTCCAATCTAGCGCCTGCCAGGGGACGACCGTGCGCAGGTAACGACGCGGGTCACGGAGGATCGCGAGCCCCTGACGTACCCGGGCCCAGAACTGCCGGACCCGGTGCGCAGCGAGGACGACGGCGAGGAGGACCGCCGCCGCCGCCACGACGGCCAGGATCAACAGCCCTTCAGTCGGATTCCGGAAGAACCAGAGCCAGTCGACGCCGGGCAGGCTCGGGAGTACGTCCAGCCCGGGGAGCACGCCGGTCGCGAGCGCGATCGACAGGAGGATCGAGCCGACGACGGCGTCGAAGAGCGTGTCCGCCAGGAGCGTGGCCCCGAGCGTCGGATACGTCGACCCCTCGACCCGGTGCTTGATCAGGTAGAGACGGAGCAGGTCTCCCCCTCGTCCGGGAAGGAGCGCGTTCGCCCCGATCCCCGCCGAGTAGGAGCCGAAGACGTCCCGGTAGCGGACTCGTTCGTCCGGGTAGGCGGCGGCAACGACATTCCGCCAGGCTCGCGTCCGGGCCACAACCCGGCCCAGGTGGCAGAAGACGGCGAGACCGAGCGGCGCCCACTGGATCGTCGTCAGGCCGTCCAGAAAGGATCGGATCGCGTCGAGGATTCCCTCCACGGCTACATCGTGACGGGCACGGCAAGACGTACGATCGAGCAGCAGGCATGAGCAGCGAAACCGTGCAGAGCTCGTCGCTCGAGGGGGTCGAGACCTTTTCGGGCGTTCAGAACCCGGACTGGCACAGGATCAGGTCCCATTTCGGGATCGAGGCCTTCGGCATCAACGCGTGGACCGCCACTGAGCCGGGGCAGACGCTGATCTCCGAGCACGACGAGCTGGGCTCGGGTGCCGGCGGCCATGAAGAGCTCTACATCGTCGTGAGCGGCCACGCGCGCTTCACGGTCGACGGCAAGGAGATCGACGCGCCCGCCGGGACGCTCGTCTTCGTGCGCGACCCCGCGCTCAAGCGGACGGCCGTTGCCGAGGAGAAGGGAACGACCGCACTCGTCGTCGGCGGCCTTCGCGGCGAACCCTTTTCGGTCTCCTCCTGGGAGCGCAACTCCGAGTTTCTGCGCTTCTTCGCGACGAAGGAGTACGACCGCGCGATCGAGCTACTGCAGAAGCGGCACCGGGACGAGCCGGAGAGTGCCAACGTGCTCTACAACCTCGCATGCGCGGAGGCGCTAACCGGCCGCCACGAGGATGCGCTCGCGCATCTCAACCGGTCGATCTCGATCGATGCCAGCTTCCGCGCCTTCGCCCAGACCGACTCGGATCTGAACGCAATCCGCGCCGACCCGGGGTTTCCCGGCCCCTAGAACCCAGAATTGCGCGATCGGTGCCTGATCGGCGATCAGAACGCGAAGCGATCCCGTCGACTACTTCTTGGTGCCGGGCCAAGTGTCGAAGCCTTGCTCTTGCCGGCTGTGTCGCTGTGGTCGGTGATCGGGCGAACCCCGGCACTGGCGAGGTCGTAGTACGCGCAGCCCGTGCTCGGCAGGAAGCGATGGGGGCCGTCAACGCGCTGTTCGAGGAGAGCCGACGCCCGGACTCGAACCGGGGACCCCTTCATTACGAG
>Ga0136620_10000695_pt1 | contig 15366 bp, 16 predicted proteins | sample AntDrymUQ4162106_2_FD_104806 | JGI IMG/M metagenome (GOLD analysis project Ga0136620, IMG submission 104806) | Polar desert sand microbial communities from Dry Valleys, Antarctica - metaG UQ416 (21.06) | ecosystem: Environmental > Terrestrial > Soil > Desert | place: Antarctica: Dry Valley... | reverse complement strand
TCCGGGTCGATCCGATCGCCGCGGAGGAGTTGGAGCAGCGCGGCGGACGGCTCGTGATACCTGCCTCGGGGGCGGTCATCGACGACGACGCGGTGCGAGCGCTTAGGGATGCCGGCCAGCGGTAGCAAAGGTCCCGACCTGCTCGTGGACACCAGCGTGGCCGTGGCCCTCACCGTCGGCGACCACGAGCACCACGCCGCCACGTTCCAGGGACTCGAGGGCCGTCGGCTGGGCCTCGCCGGACATGCCGCGTTCGAGACCTTCTCCGTCCTCACACGGCTGCCTCCCCCCGCCCGGCGCACACCCGCCGCGGTCGCCCGCCTGCTGGCGGCGGACTTCCCGCACACGCGGTTCCTCGGCGTCCGGGCGGCCACGGCGCTCCTGGCTGGGCTCGAGTCCCGCGGAATCGCCGGCGGCTCGGTGTACGACGCGCTCGTGGGCGCCGCCGCAGCGGAGCATGACCTCCCGCTCGCTACACGGGACACGCGGGCGCTCGAGATCTACCGCTCGCTCGACGTTCGGGTCGAGCTCCTGTCCTGACAGCCCATCCTCCCGACCTGCTTCCGTTCGTCCGCCTACTCGAGCACGAAGTAGTCGCGGTGGACGGCCTCTGCGGCGGCCCGGGGCATGCGCTCACGCACCGCCTCGGATTTCAAGCCCCGTATCTCCCGCAGCTCGACGGCCGAGTAGTTCACGATTCCCTTCCCGATCGGTCGCGAGTTGCCCTGCGCGGCGCGTACCTCCACCGCATCGCCAGCGCTGAACTCTCCCGCCACGCCTACGATGCCCACCGGCAGCAGGCTCGTCCCGCGCTCCCGCAGCGCCCGTTCGGCGCCCTCGTCCACCGTCAGGCTCCCGCGACTGGGTTTCGCATACCTGAGCCAGAGCTTGAAGCTCGACACCCTTCCGGGCTGGGGGTGAAAGGTCGTTCCCACCGGCTCGCCGCCGAGCGCCGCCCGGATCGCTGCCGAGTCGGTGCCATCCGCGATCGCGGCCGGGATGCCTGCGGCCGCGGCCATCTCGGCCGCCACGACCTTCGAGCGCATCCCACCCGAGCCGAGCGGGGAGGCGGAGAGGCCGATGTCGAGGCCCTCGAGCTGCTCGATCGACCGGACGTCCGCCACCAGCTCCGCGGAGGGCTCGAGCGAAGGATCAGCGGTGTAGAGGCCACCGATGTCGGTCAGCAGCACCAGACGGCCGGCCCCCAGCAGGATCGCCACCTGAGCCGCAAGGAAGTCGTTGTCACCGAAGGAGATCTCGTCGGTCGTGGTGGTGTCGTTCTCGTTGATCACCGGCACCACATTCCACTCGAGCAGCTTCTGAAGGGTGCGCCGAACGTTCAGGTAATGGGTGCGCGCCGACATGTCGAAGAAGGTGAGCAGCACCTGTGCGCTCGGCACACCGCGCTCGGCGAGCAGGTCGTCGTAGGTGCGGTAGAGGCGGCCTTGGCCGACCGCTGAGGCGGCCTGGAGCTCGTCCATGGAACTCGGCCGTGCCGGGAGCGCGATCGTCCTCATCCCACGTGCGATGGCGCCCGAGGTGACGAGCACCACTCGATCGCCCGCCGCGTGCCGGGCGGCCACCTCGTCGCAGACCGGATCGAGCACCTCTAGGCGGACCTCCCCGCCGGGTGACGCAACGATGCTTGACCCGAGCTTGACGACCACAGAGCGCATCGGGCTAAGGGTATGGGGGGGGGCCCGCGGGCGGGACCGCCGGCCTACTGGTTCGCGCTCGCCAGGCGGTACTTGCCGTCTTCCTTCGTGAGCTCGAAGACCTGGGGGCGCTTCTGGCCCTGGGACTTGAGCTCCGCGGTGACGGTTGCCTTGTCGCCCTTCAATTCGGTCTTGGTGATCTTGGTGACCTCGACCTTCCGGCTCTTCTGGGAGTCGATCAGCTTCTCGCAGGCATCTTTGGCCTTGTCCCCCTTGGAGCCGGTCAGCTGTTCCCGCAGCTGCTTGGTGATCAACCCACAGAAATCCTCGCCGTTGGCGTCGCTCGTGGCCTTCGCGATGTCCTTGACGGTGCCTTCCGCGTCCTCCTTGTCGCTGCCTCCACCGCAGGCTCCGAGCGCGAGGGCCGCCAGCCCGCAGGCCGCAATGCCAAGTGTTCGAGATAGGCGCATCGGTGCGGGTTCTACACGATTCAGCCGAGCGGCGCGGCGGGGTCGAGCTCGAACACGGTGCCCGCGATCTCCACGTCGTCGCCCGGCGTGAAGCCCGCGGCACCGAGCGCACGGATGACCCCCATCCCGCGCAACCGGCCTTCGATGTAGCGCAGGGCCTCATCGTTTTCCACGTCATGCCGGGCGATCAGGCGCTCGACGCCCTCCCCCACCACGCGGAAGGCACCCGGACCGGTGCGCCTCACCTGGAATGCGTCGCCCGCGCCCGGCCGGTAGAGCCGGTGGGTGGCCTCCAGCTCCTCGTAGACCGGGGGGTCCTCGGCCTCCGGCACGTTTCGCACGATCGCCGACCGCAACTCCTCGAGCCCGGCGCCGGTGGCCGCCGAGGTGGCCACTACACCGCAGACAGTGCTCCCGAGTCGGCCGGCCCAGGCCCGGACGGCGGCGCGGGCGTCCTCTTCCATTACGAGGTCGGCCTTGGAGAGGCACAGCAGCCGGGGCAGATCGGCCAGGCCTCCTCCGTGCTCGCGCAGCTCGGCCTCCACCGTCGCGTGGTTGGCAAGCGGGTCTGAGCCGTCGAGCGGTGCGAGGTCCAGGACGTGGATGAGCAGCCTGCAACGCTCGACGTGGCCGAGGAACTCGTGGCCGAGCCCGGCACCGCCGCTGGCCCCCTCGATCAGGCCGGGGATGTCGGCCACCACCAGCTGGCGCTCATGGGTCTCGATCGTGCCAAGAACGGGGTTCAGTGTCGTGAAGGGATAGTCGGCCACCTTCGGGGTCGCGGCAGTCAGCCGGGCGAGCAGCGAGCTCTTGCCGGCATTCGGCAGCCCCACCAGCCCCGCGTCGGCGAACAGCTTGAGCCGTAACTCCAGGCTGCCCTCCTCCCCGGCGAGCCCCCGCTCGGCGATGCGAGGGGTCTGGCGGGTGGGGCCCGCGAAGGCCTTGTTGCCTCGGCCTCCCGCCCCTCCTCGAGCGACCACCACGCGCTGACCAGGCCGCACCAGATCCCACCGGATTCCCCGCTCAAGGTCCTCGGCCACGGTGCCCGGCGGCACTCGAACCTCGAGGGCCGCGGCCGAGGCGCCGTGGCGCTGGCCGCCCTCGCCGTGCCCCCCCCGCCTGGCCTTGAAGTGGGCACCGCGATGGAACTCTCCCAGATCACGGCGAGAGGGATCACAGACGAGGATGACGTCACCTCCCTCGCCGCCGTCGCCCCCGTCGGGCCCGCCCTTGGGCACGTGGGCCTCGCGGCGAAACGAGACCACCCCGTTGCCACCGGGGCCGCCACGTACGAAAATCCTGGCTCGGTCGTGGAACACCGGGGGATGGTATTGCGGCTCCCGTGGCGTGCGGCGAGAAGTCCGGCAGCGCTACTCGGGAGACTTCTCGGGCGCCGGATCCAGGACCGAGATCACGCGCCCCCGCCGGCCGGAATGGAAGTCCACCGTGCCGGCCCGCTTGGCGAAGATCGTGTCGTCCTTACCGATTCCGGTGCCGTCGCCCGGCTTGAAGCGTGTGCCCCGTTGGCGCACGATTATCTCGCCCCCGGAAACAGCCTCGCCGGCGAACACCTTCACCCCGAGGCGCTGGGCGTTTGAGTCGCGGCCGTTGCGGCTTGAGCCAAGTCCCTTCTTATGAGCCATCGGACCGCTCCTTCTCTTGTGTCTTAGTGTCGTCGCCGGCCGGAGGCTTCTTCGGCTTTGCCGCGGGAGGCTTCTTGGCGGCTACGGGCTTCTCCGCGACAGCCGGCTTCTTCGGGGACGGCTGCTTCGCGGCGGCTGTGGGCTTATTTCCCGCGGTGGTCGGCTCCTTCTTCGCAGCGGCCGGCTTCTTCGTGGCCGCCGGCTTCTCGGCCGCCGCGGGGGCCTTGCGGCCGGGCAGCCCGATATCACCGATCTCGAGCCGCGTCAGCTCCGAGCGGTGGCCTTGACGGCGCTTGTAGCCGCGCTTGGGCTTGAACTTGAGCACGTGGATCTTCGGGCCGCGCTCGTGGCCTGTGATTTTGGCCTCGACCTTGACCTTGCCGAGATCGTCGCCCCCGAACACGGGCTCGTCCTTGCCGTCAGGCGCGAAGAGCAGCGGCTCCAAGACGACCTTGGCACCCTCGTCCTCGGGCATGCGATCAACGAGAAGGGAGTCGCCCTTCTCCACGCGGTACTGCTTGCCGCCTACTTTGACAATCGCATACATGGCAGAGGAAAGGCGCCCGGATGACCGACACGGACGCCGATCAGGCAGTGTAGCCAATCAGGGGCCCTCAGTCCCCTGAGCCACCGGGGGTCTCGGCCTGGGCGGGATTGCGCCGCCGGCCCCTTCCGCCTCTACGACCTCGGCTTCGCGGCTTCTTGTCCTCCTCCTCGGAGTCGGGCGCAGGCTCGCTGGCACCGTTTACCGGTGCGGGGACGTCCACAAGCTCGGCGCCCTCCACGAGCATGGCAGAAGCGGCAGAGCGAGCCACCTTCTCGATCCGGACGAGGGTCTTCTTCCCGATCAGCCGCCCGGCGCCCGTAACGGAGATCACGTAGCCCCCCAGCTTGGCGACGGCGTCGTCCTCGTTGTACATATGCGGCTCCTCGATCGTGACGAGCACCTCCTCACCCTCGAGGAAGGGCAGGGCGCGCTCCTCCACGGCCTCCCGCGAGCCTTCGAGGCTCACGGCGAAATGGTCGATCGGGAGCGCCTCCGAGCCCTCGAAGTGGAAGTGCTTGCCGGTCTCGGCCTCGATCTCGAGCAACGGCCGCCCCGGGCCGCCGGCGAGCAGCGCGCCCACCCGGGGGTGGATCTGGATCAGGAAGGCCTCGGTGCCGGGTCGCTCGGCGGCCAGCTCCCGGAGCCTTCGCTCGGCGTCGATCGACACGGTCTCCTCCGAGAGCACGACGCCCTCGCCGACGCAGGTCGGGCACTGCTTCGTGAGGATCTCGCGTACCCCCTCGGTCACGTTCTGGCGCGTCATCTCGACCAGGCCGAGCGGCGAGATCTCGACCACGTAGGTCTTCGTACGGTCCTCGTCGAGCGACTTGCGCAGCGTCTTGAGGACCGCGTCTCGATTTCGCGCTCGGCTCATGTCGATGAAGTCGATGACGATGATCCCGCCGATGTCGCGTAGGCGCAGTTGCGCGACGACCGCCTCGGCAGCCTCGAGGTTGGTCCTCGTGATCGTGTCCTCGAGCCTGGCCCCCTTGCCACGCCCGGTGAACGATCCCGAGTTCACGTCGATGACCGTGAGCGCCTCCGCATAGTCGATGATCAGATAACCGCCCGACGGGAGATCCACGCGACGCCGGAGCGTCGACTGGATGGCCGCGTCGATCTGGAACTTCTCGAACAGCGGGTTCTTGTCGTCCTTGTAGAGCTCGAGGCGGTCGAGGAGCTCGGGCGCGGTGCGCGTGAAGAAGGACTGCAGCCGGTGATGCTGCTGCTCGTCATCCACCAGGGCGCGCTCAAACTGCTTCGAGAAGATGTCGCGCACCACGCGCACCGACAGGTCGGCCTCCTGGAAGACCATCGCGGGGGCCGAGGTCTCCTCGCCACGCTTCTGAAGCACCTCGTGGAGCTTGTGCAGATAGACGATCTCGTGCTCGAAGTTCTCCCGCTTGGCCCCCTGGGCCGCGGTACGGATGATCGCCCCGCCCCCTCCCAGGTCGAGCTTCGCCGCCTGCTTTCGCAGACGCTCGCGCTCCCTGTCGTCCAGGCGGCGCGACACGCCGACCCCCTCGCCCTGCGGCGTGTAGACCAGGTAGCGGCCCGCGATGGACAGCTGCATCGATAGGCGCGGGCCCTTTGTCTTCAACGGGTCCTTGACCGCCTGGACCAGGATCTCCTGGCCGGGCTTGAGCAGCTCTGAGATCCGCTGCCCCTTGCCCCCACCCCGCCCCCGGCGGGCCACCTCGACCCCCGGGATGACTACGTCGTCGGCATGGAGGAAGCCGTTCTTATCGAGCCCGATGTCCACGAACGCCGCCTCGAGGCCGGGCAGCACGTTGTCCACCTTGCCCTTGTAGACGTTTCCGACGATCGAACGCGATCCGCGCCGCTCGACGTACAGCTCCCCGACCCGCCACTTGGGGTCGGCTCCGTTTCCGCCGGGGCGGCGGGCGCCCGTCTCAGCGGACGGGTCTCCCTCCGACTCGAGGATGGCCACTTTGGTTTCGCCACGGGCGACCGTGACGAGTACTTGTTTTTGCAAAATTTCCTTTCTTGGGACTCAGGCTCACTCGATGGCACGCGCCGTCGTGCGGGCGTGCGCCGAGGAGATCCGGGTCCCGTTTCATATAGCTAGGTCTCGGCCCTTGGCCAGCGCCGTCTCACGCGCCTGCGCGTGGATCGACTGCAAAAGGCCGATGGCGAGAAAAGTGACGATTACCGACGAGCCGCCGTAGCTCATGAGCGGCAGCGTGACGCCGGTGATGGGCATGATCCCGATGGTCATGCCCACGTTGACAAAGATCTGGTGCATCAGCATGGCGACGATCCCCCCGGCGATCAGCGTGCCGTACAGGTTCTTCGACATGGTCAGGATGCGCAGGCAGCGCCAGATCAAGAGCGCGAAGAGGGACAGCACAAGCGCCGCCCCCATGAAGCCGAACTCCTCGCCCACGACGGAGAAGATGAAGTCCGTGTGGTGCTCGGGGAGGAAGTCGAGCTTTGTCTGGGTCGCCTCCTCGCCGCGGCCGGTCTTTCCTCCGGCACCTATGGCGACGAGCGACTGGGTCTGCTGATAGCCCTCCTCGGCGGGGTTCTCCGCCGGGTTGACGAAGGCCGTGAGGCGGTCCTTCTGATAGTCCTTGAGCACCTCGACGCCCACCGCGGGAGCCGCGACGAGCACGACCACTATGGCCGTGACCCCGAGCGCCCCGAGAGCCGCAAAATGGGTCCACTTCGTCCCCGCCACGAACAGGGTGGCAAGCACGATGCTGATGTAGACCAGGCCGCTACCCAGATCGGGCTGGCCGATCACGAGCATTGCCGGGATCAGCGCCATCAGCACGATCCGGCTCGTGGTCTCTCGGTCTCCGAGTTGACGTATGCGATCCACCACAAAGGCGGAGAGCGTGAGGATGAGCAAGACCTTGCCCAGCTCGGAGGTCTGAAGCTGGAAGAACGGCAGCTCGATCGCGCGCTTGGATCCGCGCGTGACCGAGCCGAGCGCGTAGACGAGCAGGATGCCGGCAATCATGGCGCCGTAAAGACCGACCCGCCACTCGCGCAGGCGGGAGTAGTCCATGCGGGAGATCAGCAGCATCAGCACGAAGCCGACCCCACAGTAGGCAGCCTGGCGGATGACGAAGTAATACGGACTGCCGTCGATGTCGCCCCGGGTGGCGGTGCCGATCGTGTAGAGCGAGCACGCCACCAGCGCGAGCACCGCCAGTAGCAGCAGCGCGTCGATGCGGATGAAGCGCGGCCCGTGACCCTCGCGGAAGCCCTTGACCGACGTGCCGTATGGGGAGGCGTGCATCAGCGACTCAGCCTACTCAGCTGCCCGTCTTGAGTGAGACGGAGCCCGTGTCCATTCAACAGTCCTGCCCCATCAGTCCGGCGCCGTTCCGCGTGGCGCGCGGCCACCGCCGCTCACGCCGAAGAGCTCGGAGAGGATCCCGCGCGCCGCTGGTGCGGCGGTCTCGGCGCCGAAGCCGCCCGCCTCGAACGTCACGGCCACGACGTACTTCGGGCTGGGGTACGGCGCGAGCGCCACGTACCAGGACTGGTCGGCCCGGCCGGCGCCCTTCTCGGCAGTACCCGTCTTGCCCGCCACGGGGATCTTGAAGCCCGCGAACACCGGCTCCGAGGTGCCGCCCGGCTCGCTGGCGGCACTGCGCAGCCCTTCGAGGATCGCCTGGCGATGCTCCTCCTTGACCTTCAGCTTCCGGGCAGGGGGCGCTTCCAACTCCTGCAGGGGACGGCCGCCGGCGTCCTCGATCCGTTGTCCGAGGCGCGGGCGCACGATTCTGCCGCCGTTGGCGATCGCGGCGTAGGCCACCGCAAGCTGTAGGGGGTCGGCCTGAAGGTCGCCCTGGCCCACGGACAGGTTGACATTGTCGCCCACGCTCCAGGGCCGGTCGAGGAACCCGCACTCGCCGAACGAGATCTCCTGGGGCGTGGGATCCTTCCGTTCGACGCAGCGTCGGAAGGCCGCGAAGCCATCGTTGCGGTATTTCGGGCTGGGGATGAGGCCCTTCGACTCGCCGGGCAGATCGATGCCGGTGCGCCTGCCGAGTCCCAGGCGCTTTGCCCAGTCCTGGATCAGCAGGCCTTTGCCGCTCCCGTTTGCCTCCTGCCCGAGGCGGTAGAAGTAGACGTCGCTTGACACCGACAGCGCCTTGCGTAGCGCCACCGGTCCGTTCACGACGTTGCCGGCATTTTTGAAGACGACGTCACCGACCTTCAGCGAGCCCCCGTCGTACTGCACGGTGTCCGGGGTGATCAGGCCCCCCTCGAGCGCAGCAGTGGCGGTGATCAGCTTGAAGGTGGAGCCCGTGGGATAGCCGCCCTGGATCGCGCGGTTGAGGATGGGCTCCCCGTTCTCCTTCGAGTAGACACGGTCGAGGTCGCGCTTCCGGATGACCTTCGCGAAGAGGTTCGGGTCAAACGACGGGGAGCTGCCGAGCCCGAGGACCTCGCCGTTCTGCACGTTCATCGCCACGAACGCCCCCTTGGCCCCGCCAAGCGCCTTCTGTCCGGCCCGCTGCACGTCGAGATCCACCGACAGTCGCAGCTGGCGGCCCTGCTGGGGCCGAGTCACGCCCAGCCCCCGTCGCAGGGTGCCGAGCGCGTCCACCTGCACCCTGTTTCCCCCGTTCTTTCCGCGCAGAAAGCGGTCGTACTGGGATTCGATGCCCGACTGGCCGACCCGGTCGCCGAGCGCGACCCCCCGGTAGCGCTGGTCCTTGCGCTGCTCCTTGTTCAATTCACCGACGGTGCCGAACAGGTGTGCCCCCACCGCACGGTGGGGATAAGACCGCAGGAAGACCCGCTCGACCTCCACTCCAGGAAAGTCGTCCTTGTTCTCGAGCACGTACTGGACGATCGGGCGCGATGCGTCAGCCTTCACGGTCGCGGTGGAATATTGCACCGCGTCGAGCTGGCGCTCCACGTCCTTGCGCACCTTGCCGGGCTTCATGTCGAGCAGCCGGGCGAGGCGCCCGTAGAGTTTCGAGCGGTCGCCCTCGTCGCTGGGCAGCCCCTTGGGAGAGACCTTGATGGCGAGTCCGACGCGGTTGTCCACGAGCACGCGGCCCTGCCGGTCCACGATCTCCCCGCGCGGGGCGCGCACGATGATCTTGCGGACCTGGTTCTGCTTGGCCTCGGCCTCGTACTTGTCACCCGAGAGCACCTGGAGGTACCACAGGCGGAAGAAGATGAGCGCGAACGCCACGAGCGCCACACCACTGACCATCGCCACGCGCAGCGCAAGGGTCGGGGTGAGCGAGGGCCGTCGGTTGTCGGAATCGAGGTACATCAGGATCAGATCTCGAGCCCGCGCAGGCCCAGCGGCCCGGCCTCACGGGGAGGCTGGCGGCGCCGGCGCAGATCGAGCGGATCGACGAGCAGGGCCGGACGCAACACCCGCCGGCAGAGCGCGAACACGGGCAGCGCGATGACGGCATTGAGTGCGATCGTCAGGAGCATGTCACCAAACACCAGCGGGCTGACCGAGGCGCCCACGTCAAGCATGAACGACACGGCGGCGAATGCGGTCACCCACGCAAGCGTGGCCAGCGCTCCTACCGGGATTGGTATCAGCCCGTGGGCTGGATCGCGCACCTCGCGGTAGCGGCCCACCCCGTAGCCCACGGCACTCAGCACGAGGGAGGAGGCACCCATCGTGCCCCCCACCGCGAGATCCAGCAGCATGCCCGTCCCGAAGCCCGTCGCGGCGCCCGCCACGCTGCCGGCGTAGATGGCCACCGCCGCCACCACCAGCGGAACGAGATCGGGGCGACCACCGAACAGGCGGTCCGGGCCGAAGCCCGAGAGCTGGAGAATCACGGCCACCAGGGCGATCAGTGCCACCCTGGCGAAGGCTCCCGGCGTGGCGCTCACGGCGCGAGCACCTCCGCCTGCTGCTCGTCCGGGCTCCCCTTCGAGGTGAGCACCTGCACAACGTCGATCCGGCGCAGGTCGGCGAACGGCTCGACGTGGACTCGCTGGTAGAGCTCGACCTCGTCGAGGTCCACCCGCGAGACCCGCCCGATGGGCACGCCCCGGGGGAACCTCGACTCCACCTTCGAGGACGTGAACCCGGAGGTGACGACAGTGGTTCCCTTTGTGACCCGCCTGCCCTTCTCGATGAAGTCGAGCAGGAGGTCCTCCGGCTTGCCCAGCTCGGGCTTGACGACCCCGTTGGCGCCATTTGGCATGACCTGGGCGGACACCGCGCTGGAGGCGTCGGTGATCAGGGTGACCTCGCTCGTGCCGCCGGTCACCCGCGTGACCTTCCCGGCCAACCCGCCTGCGGCGATCACCGGCTGATCCTCCTTGACGCCGTCACCCGAGCCCTTGTCGATCTTGACGGTGGAGTACCAGACCGTCGGGGAGTGCGCGATCACGCGGGCGGCGACCGGCTCGGTGCCTTGCGGAAACCCTTCCTGCCGCGACAGCTTGACGAGGCCGCGTAGCTGGCGGACGTCGCGGGTCGCGGTGTCGGCCTCCGCGACCCGCTTACGCAGCGCCTCCACCTCTCCCTCCAACCTGTCGTTCTCGCCCTTGGCGTCCACCGTGTCGCCAAACCAGCCGAAGAGGTCACGGAAGGGCTTGAGCGCCCGTCCCGCGCCCGTCTCGAACGGGGCCAGCGCCTCCTGGGTGCCGCGCTGCAGGGTGTGAAAGACGCCGCCGCCGGACTCGCCGAAGTACGCGGTCAGCATCACGAGGGAGAGACCGACGAACACGGCCAGAGCCGCCCTCCTGCGACGGACCACCTTGCTGTCGAACACGGCCGGAGTTCTCCGGGGCCGGCGCGGCTAGCGCCGGCGACCCGTTCGGGAATTCTTGTTGCTGCGGTGGATGGCCTCGAACTCCTCGAGACTGCGGCCCGACCCGACGGCCACGCACGTCAGCGGGGAATCCGCCAGGTGGGCGGGCATCTGCGTCTCGTCGCGAAGGCGCTCGTCGAGCCCCTGGAGCAGCGCGCCGCCGCCGGCGAGCATGATGCCGCGGTCCATGATGTCCGAGGCCAGCTCCGGCGGGGTGCGGTCGAGGGTTTCCTTGACTGCGTCGACGATCGCCTGAAGTGGCTCCTCGAGGGCCAGTCGGACCTCCTCGCTCGTCAGCACGACGGTCTTCGGCAGACCGGAGACGAGGTCACGCCCACGGATCTCGGCCTGCATCTCCTCGTCGAGCGGGAAGGCGGAGCCGATCTCGAGCTTGACCTCCTCGGAGGTCTGCTGCCCGATCATGAGCTTGTACTCGCGCTTGACGTAGTTGATGATGGCCTCGTCGAGCTCGTCGCCCCCGATGCGGATCGACTGGGAGACGACGATGCCCCCGAGCGAGATCACCGCTACCTCGCTCGTGCCGCCGCCGATGTCGACCACCATGTTCCCCGTGGGCTCGCCCACCGGCAGGCCGGCGCCAATCGCGGCGGCCATCGGCTCTTCGATCAGGTAGGCGGTGCGCGCGCCGGCGGAGAGGCACGCCTCCTCGACCGCGCGCTTCTCCACCCCCGTCACGCCCGAGGGGACGCAGACCACGACCCGTGGGTGGGCCCACCGGTTCTGGTGGACCTTCTGGATGAAGTGGCGGAGCATCTGCTCCGTGACGTCGAAGTCGGCGATCACCCCGTCCTTGAGTGGCCGGATCGCCTGGATCGTGCCGGGCGTGCGGCCGAGCATCCGCTTGGCCTCGATGCCGACAGCGTGCACCTCACCGGTGCGCGAATCGATCGCCACCACCGAGGGCTCCGAGAGCACGATGCCACGTCCACGGACGTAGACCAGCGTGTTGGCCGTGCCGAGGTCCACGGCCATGTCGCGGCCGCCCATGCCGGTGAGGTAGGAGAAGAATCCCATGGGTGAAGTGAGGATAGGTGCTGGCCCGGTGGGCTCGGCAGAATCCTCTGTCTCGGCCCCCGCGCAATGGTGCTGCCTGAGGACGCACGAGCCGGTTGTGCGGAGGGAGTGTAGCTCACGCCAGGGGAATGGACGTGCGAAGTGCCTGCAAACCTGCCCGTTGCATCACAAACGCGCGAGCACGAGCGAAGGACACAGGCGCATGAGCTCCGCCACCGGAAGCCCCACCACGGTCCAGAAGTCGCCGTGGATCTCCTCGACCAGCGCCGCGCCCCTGGCCTGAATCGCGTAGCCGCCCGCCCGGCTGCGCCACTCGCCGCTCTCCAGATACCAGGCCACCTCGGACTCCGCCAGCTCGCGGAAGCGCACCCGGGTGACGGCGGCGGCCGATCGCTCGACACCGCCATCGATCACGACCAAGCCCGACCAGACCTGGTGCTCCTGGCCCGAGAGCGCCTCGAGGAAGCTCCGCGCCTGCGCTTCGTCGCGCGGCTTTCCGAGGACCGCCCCGTCGAGCACGACCACCGTGTCGGCGCCTAGCACGAGCTCCCCGCCGGCCGCGCGCGCCTTGAGCAGCGCGTTGGCCGTGACGAGGTCGCGAGGGTCCCCCTCGACCCGCTCCTCCACGTCCGCCACCTCTACGGTGAACTGCACCCCGAGCTGCTCGAGGATGGCCCGGCGCTGAGGTGAGCGCGAGGCAAGGACGAGCACCGCGGCCCCGGCCCTAGAACTCCGGGAAGAAGATGGCCGTCTCGCGGGCAACCGCCTCCGCGGAGTCGGAGCCGTGCACGAGGTTCATTTGGACCTCGAGGGCCAGGTCACCCCGGATCGACCCCGGGGCGGCTTGGACCGGATCCGTGGCTCCGATGACCTGGCGAGCGGCGTCCACCGCTCTCTCGCCCTCGAGCAACATCGCGACCAGTGGCCCGCTCGTGATGAATTCCACCAGGTCATCGAAGAACGGCTTCCCGCGGTGCTCGCCGTAGTGTTGCTCAGCGGTCTCGCGCGTGAGGCGCAGCTTCTTGAGGGCGCAGATCCTCAGCCCCTTGCCCTCGAAGCGGGAGATGATCTCCCCGGTGAGCCCGCGTTCGCACGCATCCGGCTTTACCAGGATCAGTGTCCTGTCCATGAAGCTCCCCGCGCCCCGGTCAACCAGTCGAGGGCGGGCGGGTTCGTGGTCGCGCCGCGGGCTGCTCGGCGGTCACCGCATCAGGGTCTGGCCGAGTGACCGACCGTTGGGCCGCCGGCGTCGCTGATCGCTTTGGGCTGTCGCCCGCGGAAGGACGTTTTGGCTGACGTCCGGCCGGAGCCCGCGCGGGGGCCGAGGAAGCTCGTTTCGCTTCACCGTCCGCCGCCGGGGTGGCCGCCTTCGCCCTGCGTCGGGCGGCGGGTGCCCGCTGCGCGCCGTCCCCTGCCGGTGCGGCCTGACGCTGGCCTCCAGCGGCTGCGGGACGGCGCTCCCCGCCGGGCGCCGAAGCGGCACGCTGTTCTCCGGAGGCCGCGACCCGCCGCTGTCCGCCTGACGCCGGGGCGGCCGCCGGACGCTCCCGGCGGCGCGGTGGCGCCTGACCGATCTCGGACTCGCAGTAGGGGCAGATCTTCCAGCCCGGGGCGAGCGGCTTGGCGCACGTCGTGCAGGGCTCCTTGAGACGCCTCAGGCAACTCGGGCAGCGCAGGAACGAGCGTTCGATCTCGTAGTTGCAGTAGGAACAGGTCTGGCTTTCTACCGCGGCGAGACGCACCTCGGCGGCGGCGATCTCCAGCTCGCGCTCCCGCACGTCCTCCAGGTACTCGGGGGGCCGCACGATCATGTACACGATGGTCCCCAGGAAAGGAAAAAGCGAGGCCGCCGTGGCGCAGCCGACGATCATCGGATCCGCGATCCGGCGGCGAGCGTCGGTGAATGTCCAGTAGACGAGCGCCAGCCAGAACACGACGAGGAACAGCAGCAAGAGATTGACCACGAGGTTCAAACCGTCAGTCGTGATGCCGAAGACGGCAAGGAGGGCCATGGGAGTCGCAAAGTCTAACGGCGGGATCAGAGGAATATGCGGCCCAGGGCGTACCCGATCCCGAAGAACACCAGGATCACGGTCGCAACCACGACTGCGACCAAGCCTATCATCGCCCCGAAACTGGGGCCTTCCTTACGGTCCATGGGGCCGGGATCCTCCCACATAGCCCCCGGCCAAATCCCCCACGAGGTAGATCGACCCGGCGGCCACCACGGCACCGTCCGGCCCGGCCAGCTCGCGCGCCCGTGCGACCGCGTCGCCCGGGTCGGGCACGATCTCCCGGGGCACGGCGCCGAGCTTCGCGGCCAGCATCTCCAGAGTGGTCGGTGGAAGCGAGCGCGGATTCGAGCAGCGCGTGAGCACAAGGTGGTCGGCCGGCGCAAGCAGCAGCTCGAGCATGCCCGCGGCGTCCTTATCCTCCAGCACGCTGAGCACGAGGCACAGCGGCCGGCGTCCCTCGGTGGCCTCCGGCAGCGCTTGAACGAGCGCGCGCGCGCCGGCCGGGTTGTGAGCCCCGTCGTAAATTGTCAGCGGACGCTCGGCCACCACGTCGAGCCGTCCCGGCACCGGCGTCTCGGCCGCCGCGGCCTCGAGGGCGGCCGGGTCGAGGCGAGAGCCGAGAAAGGCCGCGGCCGCAGCCGTGGCCAGCGCGAAGTTGCGCCGCTGGAACCCACCGCCCGCCCGCACCCGTAGCGCGGGGACATCGCAGGGGGCCCGCAACAGTCGTGCCTGGCGCGCGCGCACCACGTGTTCGGCTACTTCCATGACCTCCGGATCGAGCTCGCCGACCACAAGCGTCGCGTGGTCGCGCACTACCGCCAGCTTCTCCTTCGCGATGTCGGTCACCGTCGTACCGAGCCAGCGGGTGTGCTCGAGCGCCACCCCCGTCAGCACCTGCACGCGTGAGGGGATCACGTTCGTGGCGTCGTGGCGGCCACCCAGACCGGCCTCGATCACCGCCACCTCCACCCCGCGCGCCGCGAACTCGTGGTAGGCGGCCGCAGTGAGCGCCTCGAACTGCGTGACCTTCTCGCCGGCGTCGAGGGTACGCTCGACCACCCGCGCCGCCTCCGCCGCCCGCCCGACCGCCGCCGCGAAGCGCTCCTCGGAAAGGGCCTGCTCCCCCACCTCTATCCGCTCGGAAAACGAGCGCAGGTGGGGCGAGGTGTAGCTCCCCGTCCCCAGGCCGTGACGCTCGAGAATGGCCGCGATGAACCGC
>Ga0136620_10000693_pt1 | contig 15381 bp, 10 predicted proteins | sample AntDrymUQ4162106_2_FD_104806 | JGI IMG/M metagenome (GOLD analysis project Ga0136620, IMG submission 104806) | Polar desert sand microbial communities from Dry Valleys, Antarctica - metaG UQ416 (21.06) | ecosystem: Environmental > Terrestrial > Soil > Desert | place: Antarctica: Dry Valley... | reverse complement strand
GGCCCCCGCCACCGAGGCCCCCGCCAGCCAGACGCCGAGCGCGCAGGCGCCGGCGACCGAGCGTGAGCCCGAGTCCGGCGGCGGGTCCGAGCCCAGCGGCGACGCCAGTGAGCAAGCCGCGCGGCAGGAAGGGCAGGACCTGGCCACGATCGCCGTCGGTCTGCAGGAGGTGGTCAGCCTGGACCAGCCCACGGCGATGGCCGTGCGCCGGGGCGACGAGACGTTGTTCATCGCCGAACGGACCGGCCGGGTCGTGGCGGTGCGCGACGGCAGCGTCGCCGAACAGGCCGTGCTGGACCTGTCCGAGCAGACCGTCGCCGAAAGTGAGCGCGGCCTGCTGGGCATCGCGTTCTCGCCTGACGGGCGGACCCTGTACGCCAGCTACACCAACCTTGACGGCGACACTCGCCTAGACGCCTACGACTTCGCCGACGCTACCGCCGACCCCAGCTCGCGCCGGGAGCTGCTGGCCGTTGACCAGCCCTTTGCCAACCACAACGGCGGCAACGTCGCCATCGGCCCCGACGACCTGCTGTATTTGGGTCTCGGCGACGGCGGCTCCGCCGGGGATCCACACGGCCACGGGCAGGACCCGGGCACCCTGCTGGGCTCGCTGCTGCGCATCGATCCCGGCAGCGGCGATCCCTACGCGATCCCCGAGGACAATCCGTTCGTCGACCGGGCCGGCGCGCAGCCCGAGATCTACGCCTACGGGCTGCGCAACCCGTGGCGCTTCTCGTTCGACCGCGACACCGGCGACCTGTGGATCGCCGACGTCGGCCAGGGCGCTCGCGAGGAGATCGACTACGCGCCGTCCGGTCAGGGCGCCAGGGCCAACTACGGCTGGAACCTGCGCGAAGGCGCGATCTCCTACAGCGGCGAGCCGCCAGCGGACAACGTCGAGCCGGTGTTCGACTACGGCCGTGACGGTGGTCGCTGCTCGGTGACCGGGGGCTACGTCTACCGCGGCGCCGCCGTGCCGGGCCTGCGGGGCGCCTACCTGTACAGCGACTATTGCGACGGCGTCATCCGGGCGTTGCGCTTGGACGGTCGCGAGGTCGAGCAGAGCGTCTCGCTGGACATCGCGGCCCCGGCCGTGGTGTCGTTCGGGCAGGACAACGACGGCGAGTTGTACGTGCTGTCGCTGGAGGGGCCGGTCTACCGCCTGGTGCCGGGATAGATGTCGGGGACAGGAAAGGTCCGACCGCAACCCGGCGGGCCGACCCTCAACCGAGGCGCTGGCGGACCATCGTGTTGACCGCCTTACCGTCGGCGCGACCCTTCACCTGCGGCATGACCGCCGACATCACCCTGCCGAGGTCTGCCGGTCCCGCCGCGGCGGTGTCGGCGATCGCGGCGTCGACGATGTCGCGCAGCTCGGCTTCGTCCAGCTGTGTTGGCAGATAGCCGCGGATGATTTCGAGTTCCCGCAGCTCCTTGTCGGCCAGCTCCGTGCGCCCCGCCTCGGCATAGACCTCGGCGGCTTCGGTCCGGGACTTGGCCTCCTTGGCCAGCAGGTCCAACGTCTGCGCGTCGGTCACCTCCCCGGAGGAGCGGGCGGCGACCTTGGCGTTGCGAATCGCGGCGACGACCATGCGCAGCGTCGCAACCCGGTCAGCGTCGCGGGCCTTCATCGCCGCGGTCAGGTCGGCTTGGATGTCGTCGCTGAGTGCCATCCGGGCATCTTAGTGGCGTAGCCTGACCGGCCATGGTGGACGAGGAGGAGCTGAACTACCTCACGTACCTCAAGGTTCCCCAGCTGCTGGGCATGCAGCAGCTACGCAGCGAGCCGCCCCACCCCGAGGAGCTGCACTTCATCATCGTCCACCAGGCCCTGGAGCTGTGGTTCAAGCTGCTGCTGCACGACCTCGAGCGGATCATCGCCGCGTTGGACGCCGACGACTGGGCGGGCACGCTGGTGTTGCTGCGCCGGGTCAATGACGTGATGGAAACCGGGCTAGACCAGATGCGCAGCCTGCACGACATGCCGCCGTGGAGCCTGCAGCAGTTCCGCAGTTACCTGGGTACGGCCAGCGGGCTGCAGTCGGTGCAGTTCCGCGAGTTGGAGCTGCTGTCGGGGCTGCGTGACCCGGCGCACCTCAAGGCGCTGGCGGCCTTCTCGGGCGGCCGGCTGCAACCGGATCTGGAGGCGCGACTGGCCCAGCGCAGCCTCGCCGAGGCGCACGCCGCCGCCGCCGCGCGCCTCGGCATCGGCATCGGCAGCGGCGTGGCGGGCCGGTCATGGGCCGACTTCTATGCCGACCCCGGACTCGACGCCTTCTTCTACGTCGTCTGCGAGTCACTGGTGGACTACGACGAGCGCTGGATCCGCTGGCGCACCGAACACGTCACCCTCGTCGAGCGCACCCTGGGGGCAAAGGTCCGCGGCACCGCCGGCACCGCCATCGGTTACCTGGAGCGCACCGTGCGGTATCGCTACTTCCCGCACCTGTGGGAGTTGCGCAACGAGTTGTCGGTGCGCGGCGGGGGCGAGTTGGTGGACGGCCGCTCCTAACGCGGCGGGGTAGTTCTGTGTGGTGGCTAACGCCGCCAGGTCCACCCGAAGTTGAACGCGAAGTTGACCGCGGCGCCGACACCGATCCCCAGGGTCTGGGCCAGCAGGTAGGGCAGGTATTCCTTGAGCAGCGTGGCGCTGCCAACCTGCACGGCGGCGCCCACCAGCATCGTGACGTTGAACTGCAGCAGACGCCGCAGGCTCAGCCGACGGTAGTGGAACGTCCACAGCTCATTGCCGAGGTAGTTGCCGATGATCGCCACCTCGGTGGCCGCCGCCGACGATCGCGTGAACCCGTAGCCCAGCTGGCCATGCAGCAGCTCCAGCACGGCGAGGTTGACCAGCGTGCCGAGCGCCCCGACCACCGCGAAGCGCAGCAGCGCGGTGCGCAAGTGGGGTTTGTCCCGCAGCGGTTGGACGCGCGTCGTCACGGCGGTCGGCGGCCGCAGCCAGGCCGGCAGGCGGAAGCCGCGAGCCGGATCAGGACGCGGCGACCGGCTCGAGGACCTCGTCGAAGGCGTCGATGACCTCGTCGCCGAGATCCAAATCCGCCGCGGCGACGTTGTCGTCAACGTGTGCTGTCTTCGTCGCGCCGACGATGACCGACGAGACAAAGTCCTGGCGCAGGCACCACGCCAACGCCAGCTGGCTGAGCGTGCAGCCCGCCTCGTCGGCGATGCTCCTCGCCTCGACCACGGCGTCGAGCACGTCCTGGTTGAAATAGCGGTCCATGAACTTGGCGTCGCCACCGGCGGCGCGGCTGCCCTCCGGCACGTCGTCGACCGAGGTGTACTTGCCGGTCAGGATCCCCATGGCCAGCGGCGACCAGACGACGCTGCCGAGTCCCAGGTCCTCGCAGGTAGGCAGCACCCGGTCCTCGATCTGGCGCCACAGCGCCGAGTACTGCGGCTGGTTGGAGACAGGGATGGCCCATCCTTGGGTGCCGCAGATGCTGACGGCGTGGGCGATCTGATCGGCCGACCACTCCGACACGCCCCAGTACAACACCTTGCCGGCGCGGATCAGGTCGTCCACGACCCGGCAGGTCTCCTCCAACGGCGTGTCCTCGTCGTAGCGGTGGCACTGGTACAGGTCGATGTAGTCGGTGCCCAGTCGGCGCAGGCTGGCGTGGCACTGCTCGGTGACATGCTTGCGCGACAGGCCGGTGTCGTTGGGCCGGTCACCCATCGGGAAGTAGACCTTGGTCGCCAGCACGAACGACTCACGGGGGTAACCGGCGAGCGCCTCGCCGACGATCTGTTCGGCCTGCCCGCGCATGTACACGTTGGCCGTGTCGAAGAAGTTGACGCCCAGCTCGTAGGCCCGGTGGATGCACTGGGTGGCGGTGGCGGCCTCGACCGAGCCGCCGTAGGTGAGCCAGGAGCCGAGGCCGACGCTGGAAACCTGCACGCCCCAGCGGCCAAGCTTGCGGTACTGCATCGCGGGCGGTCCTCTCGTCGGCCAGCGGCTCATGCTAGTGCCCCGACAAGTCTCCGACGACCGGCGCGACCAGGCGGTCGCGTTCAGGCCGTCGCGTTCAGGCCGCGCGTGTGCTGTCCGGTGGCGACAAGGCCGTAAGGTCGCCGCCCGACACTCTGGTGCAGGCCCGACCTCGCCCACTCCTGCGCCCAACCGGGAATTTCCGACCCTGGCATCGGACGCCCGATCGCGAAGCCCTGCGCGGTGTCACAACCGATGTGCACCAAACGGCGCCAAGTCCCGGCGTCTTCCACGCCCTCGGCGACCACCCGTTTCCCTAGCCGCCGACCGAGGTCCACGATCGCGTCGACGATGCTGGCCGCGCGCGGTTCGTGCGTGCCCATCACGAACGACTTGTCGATCTTGAGCTCCTCCACCGGCAGCGTCCACAGATGCGACAGCGACGAGTAGCCCGTGCCGAAGTCGTCGAGGGAGAGACGCACGCCCATGGCGCTGAGCTCGACCAGTGCCGCCTCGGCTCGAGCCGGATCGGTGATAAGGCTGGTCTCGGTGATCTCCAGGGTCAACGATGACGGGGTAGTTCCGGCCTGGTGCAGCAGTCGTGCAACGTCGCCCAGCAAGGCGGGATCGACGAGGCTGCGCGGCGACAGGTTCACCGCCAGTCCGACGTCGAGCCCGCTGGCCGCCCATCGCTGCCGCTGACGGAGCGCGGTGGACAGCACCGACGCGGTAAGCGGCTTGATCAGACCTGTCTGCTCGGCAAGCGGGATGAACTCGTCGGGGGGAAGGAACCCATGGCGCGGATGGGCCCAGCGCACCAGCGCCTCGACCCCCACGAGGTCGCCGGTGGCGACATCCACCTTGGGCTGGTAATGGACATCCAGCCCGCCGCTGTCGATGGCCTGGCGCAGTTCACCGACCATCGACAGGCGCTTCGGGCTGTACTGGTCAGCCGCCGGTGAGTACCGCTCGACACCGGTCGACCCACGCTTGGCCGCATACATCGCGACGTCCGCGCGCTGCAGGAGCAGCTCGATGTCGTGCCCGTCGTCGGGGTGGTGGGCGATGCCGATGCTGGCGTCGACGTGGATGGCCATGTCGCCCAGCTGGAAGGTGTCGGCCAGAGCGGCAAGCACGCGGTGGGCGGCGTTGGCGGCCGCGACCGGGTCGCCACCGTCGATCAGCAGGGCGAACTCGTCGCCCCCGAAGCGCGCGACGACGGCTCCGGGAAATGCGTTGCGGAGACGATCGCCGATCTGCACCAGCAGCAGGTCCCCGGTGTGGTGTCCGAGCGTGTCGTTGACCTCTTTGAACCGGTCGACGTCGAGCAACAGCACCGCTGGGTGTTCGCCGCCGGCGATCCGCTGCCGCGCCTCCTCCTGGAACATGGTCCGGTTGCCCAGCCCGGTGAGCGCGTCGTGCAGCGCCTGGTTGCGACGCTCGGCTGCCTCAGCGCGGAGCCGCTCGGCCAGCCGGCTGTTGGCCAATGCCACGGCTGCGTGGTTGGCGAGAGTTTGCAGGATCTGCAGCGCCTCGGCGTCGAACGTCTCGACGGCGGCTTCGCTGTCGGCGACCAGCAGCGTCCCACTGACGCCCTTGTCGCCGATGAGCGGGACGACGGCAGCGTCACGAAGGCCCACCGACGACAGCTTGGCCGCGAACGTGCGGGAACCGTGCGGGGCCAGCAGCGACTGGCCGCCATTCACGCCGAGGGATGCCGCGATGGAGCCCGTCCCTGCGGAAGTGAGCTGTAAGCCGGTCTGCCGCTGGACAGCACCTACGCCCGGCGCGTCAGCTGCGGCGTGCAGGACAAGCTCGGCGATCTGGGCGTTGAGCACCGTGCGCACGCGGGCCACGACGTCCGCCGCGATCGTGGCTGTGCCGAGGTCGGCGTCCAGCGCGGGGGTGAACTCGGTGAGCTGTTCGAGCGCCTCGTGCCGCCGGCGCAGCGTGGTGTAGGACCGGTAGGCGGCGAACAGCACAGCGGTGATGACCAGCAATGCCCAGCCCGCCCGCCATTCGCGGGTAAGCACGGCGACGATGACCACCGCGAAGCTGGCGTTGGTGAACGCCGCAACCGAACCGCTGGCAAGGACCGGCAGGATGGTCTTTCGGTTGGTCTGGCCACCAAGCACGGCCATGGCTAGCGTCACCGACCCGGTCGAAACCAGATCGGTCACCACCACCACAGCCACGACAGCCAGCCAGCCACGGCTGCCGAGCGGGTCGCCTCCAGCCAGGACGGCGTGCCACACCAGGGCGGCCAGCACCCCCTCCAGCGCGATCCCCGCCAGGTTGTAAGAGAGCTTCAAGGGGGACTGCCGCCGCCACGCCAGGGCGGCGGCGGAGCCGATCACACGCGTCAGCACCAGGGTCGCGGGATGGACGAAGGCCAGACCTACCATCAACGGGATCTCGCTGAGCGAGAACGCCATCGACTCGCGCCGCAACCGCAGGGTGACGACCGATGCTTCCGCCGCGGTGAAGGCGATGAGCAGCGACCACCACGGCAAGTGCAGGGTGGAGCCGCTGGCCGCGGGAGCGGCTGGCAGGGCGGCGAACAGCGCGATCGCTGCGGCTACCATGGCGGCCGCCAACAGCCACAGGCGGTGGGCGGCGGCTGGCTCGGCCGCGGGGTCGTGTGTCGTCATCGCGCCCCCATGAACGGGTGGAACGAAGCGTTGCGCAGGTGGTGGGAGGCGTTCACGTGCTAGGGGGAGCTGGCCCAGGTCTTGCCGGTCCACGTGTTGCCGGCCCAGGTCTTGCCGACCCAGTGGTCACCGGCCCAGGTCTTGCCGGCCCAGGTCTTGCCGGCCCAGGCGTTGCCGGCCCAGGTCTTGCCGGCCCAGGTCTTGCCGGCCCAGGTCTTGCCGGCCCAGCTGCTGCCCGACCAATCGCTGCCCGACAGCTCCAGCCCGTTCCACCAACCGCCCACCCAGGCAGTCTCGGCCTCGGCGTTGCGCGCCCATGTCGCAGCGTCCCATGCCCTGCCGAAGACGTCGCGTTCGCCGGTCAACTCCACGCCGTCGTCGCTGACGTGCTGGGTGCCGCGCGCCAGCTCCAGGGACCCCAGACCCGTCGAGATCGCCCAGGTTTGCCGGCTCCCCCGGGTGCGGGGGCGCCCCTCGACCGTGTCATAGGCCGCATCGACGTCCAGTAGACCCGCGCCGCTACCGAACGCCGCGGCCGACGGAAGCCGCCTGGCGTCGTCGATCAGGACCCGTTTGACCTGGTCCGGCGTCAGGCGGGGTTGTTCCTCGAGGAGCAGTGCCACCGCACCCGACACCACCGCGGCCGCCTGGGAGGTGCCACTGCCCCTCAGGAGGCGGTCACCGACCCTGGCGTCCGGATACCGATCGTCGATGTAGGAGCCGGTCGCGCGCAGGCTGGCGATCGAGCGGCTTGGGGCGAGCAGGTCGGGCTGGCGTGAGCCGTCGCCCCGACTGGAGAACTCGGCGATGGTGTCGTCGTCGGTCCAACGGGTCCCGTGCAGGTCCGCGCCGCCGACCGCCAGGGCGTACGGGTCGAGCGCCGGATTGTTCAGCGCGGCGTCGGCACCATTGTTGCCGGCGGAGACGACGACCACGATGCCGTGACGCCAGGCGACCTCGATGGCATGGGACAGCGGATCGGATAGGTAGCTCTGGGTGCCGTCGGTGCCGTAGGACAGGTTCAGGACACGGATGTTCAGGCCGGGGTCATTGCGGTGTTCCACGACCCAGTCGACCGCGGCGATGACCTGCGACACGTCGGTCGCCCCGTCGGCAGAGGCAAGCTTCAAACTGACCAGGTGGGCGCCAGGCGCCATGCCGACGAAGCGGTTGTCATCGGCGTCTGAGCCGCCCGCCGTCCCGTCGTGACCGGCGATGATCCCGGCCATGTGCGTCCCGTGACCGAAGGTGTCGAGGTAGCGCAGCTCGTCGGCTTGTGATTCGAAGGACAGGTCGGGCCCGTTGATGACCTTGCCCTGGCCGGTCAGACCTTCGACGGGCAGGACACCGGAGTCGATGAGGGCAACGCCGACGCCCTTGCCGGTGACGCCGTGGCGCCACACATCAGGGGCGCCGACCACTCGGGCGACCTCCCGCATGCTGCCCATGTCCCGGGTGCCCTCGGTCAGGTCGCCGTCGATCTCGGCCTGCTCGACACCCCAGTCGCCCCAGGAACCGTCGTCGCCCACGCGGTCGTAGGCCTTGGCCGAGGTCTGCAGCCCGGCGAGGAGCAGCAGCGTCGCCAGTGCCAAGGCTGCTGTTCGTGCGGTCAGACGCGTCGAAACCGCCGCCGCGGTGGCCCGTCGTCCGGACCCCTGCCCTACCGTTGCGCTACTTGAGGACTCCCACGTGCGCTGCTGCCCCATGAATGCGCTCCCGTTCAGCTGCGGAGGATCCGGCTCCTCCTTCGCTCTGTCACGGTGAGTAACGGCCGCTCGTCAGCGGGACTTGAGCGAAATCCTCGGCGCGAACCCGTCTCCACCGCCGGCACGGCGGGCGGTCGGGCCTGATGTCGTCAGTGGCTGGCGTCGGCGCCTTGCGCGTCGATGCACGCGCGAGCCAGGCGGCCCACGTCGGCAGCGTCCAATCCGGCGGCCAGCGCTGCCAGCAACGGTGTGAGGCCTGCCGTCAGCGATAGACGCACCCGACCGGGCTCGGTGTCCACGTCGATGTCCACCTCGTCGGCGTGGGCGCGCAGGTCCACGGGCGGAACGGGTGGCCACTGCGGTGCGTCGGGCTCGCCGTCGGCCAGGTAGTCCCAGGTTTCCTGTGCTACCTGGCCCAGCAGTGTCGCCAGCCGCGGCAGGTCTTCGGTTGTGTGACCGAGCAGCTCGCCGATCTCGTGCAACCGGTCGTCGACGGTGGCGGCGTGCTGGCGGCAGTAGAAGTGGTCTGGCGGCAGCGACTCGCCGCAGACCGCGCAGGTGTCGTCGCGATACATGGCCGTAGCCTGCCCGGCCGTGCTGGATCCCGCCACCTGATAGTGTGGGCGGTTTGTAGGGTTTTGCGACATCACTCGCCTATAGTTATGTTCTAACTCCTCTGAGTCATGCTGGGAGTGGAAGCGGTTGGTGCAGGAACAGCGGCTGTCCGAACTGCTGGTGGACTTTGCGCGGACGCTGACCACCGACTTCCCCATTCAGGCGATCCTCGACCACCTGACCTCGCGGATCTTGGAGGTACTGCCGGTCACCGGTGCCGGGGTCATGATCATGGGCAGCGACACCGAGATGCACTTTGCGTCCGCCTCCGACAAGGTGCTGTTGCAGATCGAGGGACTGCAGATCGAGCTGGGAGAGGGACCGTGCCTGGAGGCGTTCCGCACGGGCCAGCGGGTCCTGATCCCCGATCTGGCTGCGGACCAGCGGTTCCCGCGCTTCGGACCGCGGGCGGCCGAGGCCGGCATGGCCGCCGTCTTCAGCTTCCCGATGCGCATTGAAGGCACGCAGATCGGCGCCGCGGACCTGTACCGGGACAAGCCTGGAGCGCTGTCCCCCGAAGACGCCGCCGCCGGGCAGATCCTCGCCGACGTCGCGGCCGCCTACATCATGAACTCTCGTGGACGGGTCGCCTCCCAGGAGGCCGAGGAAGAGCAGCGCTACCGAGCGCTGCACGACCCGCTCACGGGATTGCCCAACCGCGTGCTGCTGTACGACCGGATTGCCCACGCGTTGGCTCGAGCCAGTCGCGAACCCGTCGTTCCCGCCGTGCTGTTCATCGACCTCGATCGCTTCAAGGTGGTCAACGACAGTCTCGGCCACCGTGCCGGCGACCGGCTGCTGGTGGCCGTCACCGAGCGCCTGCAACGTGCCCTGCGCGCCGGCGACACGCTGGCCCGGCTGGGCGGTGACGAGTTCGTCGTGCTGTGCGACGACCTGGCCGAGGCGGGCCAGGCGCTGGCCCTCGCTGAGCGCATCTCCAACGAGCTGAAGGCACCATTTCAGCTCGACGAGGACGAGGTCTTCATCACCGCCAGCATCGGCATGGCGTACGCGCATGAAGGGCACGAGACACCGGAGATCCTGCTGCAGGATGCCGACAGCGCCATGTACCGGGCCAAGGAGCAAGGCGGCGCGCGGTACGAGGTCATCGACGAGCAGGTGCGGATGCAAGCGCAGCAAGGGCTGCGCAGGGAAAATGATCTGCGTCGAGCCATCGAACGCGACGAGCTGCTGCTGGTCTACCAGCCGATCGTGTCGGCCACCGACGGCACGCTCGAAGGCGTGGAGGCGCTCCTGCGCTGGCAGCATCCCCGGCGTGGCCTGCTGCTTCCCGACAACTTCCTGCCACTAGCCGAGGAGACTGGGCTGATCGTGCCGATCGGTGCCTGGGTGTTGACGCACGCGTGTCAGGCGCTGCAACGGTGGCGACACCGCACCGGTGCCGAGACGCTCCGCTTGTCGGTGAACATGTCGGCGGTGGAGCTGGCTCGACCCGACTTCGTGGTTTCGGTGGCGGCGACGCTGCACGACACCGGGACCGACGCTGCTCAGGTCTGCCTCGAGGTCACCGAGAACGTCCTGGTCCAGGAGGGTCCTGAGGTGATCCGCACGCTCGATGAGCTGAAGGAACTCGGCCTGGGCCTGGCTATCGACGACTTCGGCACCGGATACTGCTCGCTGACCTACCTCAAGCGCGTTCCCGCCGACACGGTCAAAGTCGACCGGACCTTCGTCGCGGGCCTCGGATCCGATCAGCAGGACACCGCCATCGTCACGGCGGTGGTCGGTCTGGCTCACAGCCTCGGCATGGCGGTGGTGGCCGAGGGCGTGGAGACCCCGACGCAGCTGGAGCGGATCCGTGAGCTCGGCTGCGATCTCGTCCAGGGCTACCACCTGTTCCGCCCGCTGGAGGGGGCGGACTTCGCGGCACTGGTCAACTCGTAGGCTTGCACTGTGGACGGGTGGACGCGTGAGCAGCTGCGGCATGTCGGGCGTCTCTGGCGCTTCTCGTCCAATCCGGCGGCGACGGTCTATGACAGCATCGGCGCGGACTTCTTCCTGGCTCCCGCGCCCGGTTGGCTGAACCTCGGGTTGTGGGAAGGGCCGGGCGACGACGCCGAAGCCGCGGTCGCGCCCCGCCGGCTGGTCGAGGTCATGGCGGGACGGCTGCCTCGCGGAGGTGTCGTCCTCGACGTCGGCAACGGGCTGGGGGCTCAGGATCCCGTTATCGCCGAGGTGGCCGCCCCACGGACGCTGGTCGCCGTCAACATCACCGAGTCGCAGCTGCATGCTGGACGCCTCCGTCTCGCGCAGGCAGGGGCGCATCCGGTCGTGGGGGACGCGACGCGCATCCCGCTGGGCGACGGCACGGTCGACGCCGTCATCAGCGTCGAGGCGGCCTTTCACTTCCCGTCGCGCCCCGCGTTCTTCGCCGAGGTGCGACGGGTGCTGCGGCCCGGCGGACGGCTGGTGATGTCCGACATCAGCACCGAGCGGCTGCCCCGCACCCCCCGCGAGCTGCTGGCCGGGGTCACGAGCCTGCGGTTCTGGGGGCTGGGGCTGGCCGCCGCCGCCAGTGCGGCAGCGATCCGCCAGCAGGCACTGGACGCCGGCCTGCTTGACGTCCGGGTCGAGCGCATCGGCCGGCGCGTCTTCGAGCCGATGCTGCGGTGGGCGGCGAGCAAGGTGCGCCACGCGCCCGCCCCCCGCTCCCAACGCTGGGCGGCGCGTGCGATGTTGGCGCAGTGGAGCCTGTTGCGCCGGCGTGGCCTGCTCGACTACATCCTGTTGGAGGCCACGGCGCCCCCGCCCGCCCCTTGACCGGGTGCCGTGATGTCCACGCGCAGGGAGTCCTGGAGGAACCGCAGCTGCAGCAACAACAGGTTCTCTGCGACCTCTTCCTGCGGGGTCATGTGCGTGACACCCGACAATGGCAGGACCGTGTGCGGGCGCCCCGCTTCCAGCAGCACGCGGGACAGCCGCAACGTGTGGGCCGCCACGACGTTGTCGTCGGCCAGCCCGTGGATGAGCAGCAAGGGGCGGCGCAACGAGGCCGCGTCGTTCAGCAGGGAGTTGGCGGCGTAGGCCTGCGGCTGCTCATCGGGCATGCCGAGGTAGCGCTCGGTGTAGTGGGTGTCGTACAGCGCCATGTCCGTGACCGGCGCACCGGCGATGGCCGCGGCGAACACGTCAGGCCGGCGTAGCACCGCCAACGCGGCGAGGTAGCCCCCGAATGACCAGCCGCGGATGGCGACCCGCTCGAGGTTGAGCAGTCCAGGGTGGGCGTCGGCGCAGGCCGTCAGCGCGTCGACCTGGTCGACCAGCGGCGCGGTCGCCAGATCGCCGGCCACCGATCGCTCCCAGGCGGGACCGCGGCCCGGCGTGCCGCGGCCGTCGGCTACGAGGACCGCGAACCCCTGGTCGGCGAACCACTGGGAGGTCAGCAGCGCATCATGGCTGGCGACGGCGCGCTGGGCGTGGGGGCCCCCGTAGGGGTCCAGCAGGACGGGCAGCGGGCCGTCGCCCTCCCGGTGGTCGGAAGGCAGGCACAGCACGGCACGCAGCCGGCGCTGGCCAAGCCGCAGCAACTGGGCGCGTGTGGTGATTGCTGGCGTCGAGGCCAGCGATCGCACCGGGAACGTGCCCAACCGGTGGCGCACCTCGGTGACCGCGCCGGGCTGGTCGAACCGGCGCGTGACGGTCACCAGGGTGTCGGCGTCTCCCGCCGCCGCAGCGACCTCGTCGGGTGCAGTCAGCCGCTGTAGTTCCTCGCCGCCGACGCCGACCCGCCAGACCGCGATCGCTGCGGGGTCGTCCTGCGAGGCGGTGAAGATGATGCCCTCCGACGTCACCGACACGGCCGCGCGGACCTGCAGCCCCGCTGGCGTGATAGGTCGCCCGTCCACGGTCAGCTGGCGCGTGTCCTGCTCGTCGGCGGTGTCCACCAGCTGCCCGTCGGGAAGCCAGCAAGGCACGCCGGGCACCAAATCGACCCAACGCTCGTCGGTGACACGGTTCACCGCGCGCGCAGCGCCCGTATCAGTGCCATCGGCGCTGTCGAGGTTGGCGGCCAGGACGACACGCTCGCGCTGGTTCCGTGACTGCACCACCAGCGTCAGCGGGCCGGGCGCCGACCACACCACCTCCGCCAGGTATGGCAGGGCGCTGCGGTCCCAGGCCACTTCGACCGAGTGTCCGTCGAGGCCGACGACGAACAGGCTGACGTCGGCGTTCGGCGTCCCGGCGGAGGGATAGGCCATGGCCGTGGGCACCGTCGAGGGGTCGGCCGGGTCGCCGATATGCCAGCGCTGGACCGGCCTGGTGTCGACCCTGGCGACGGCCAGCTGCCGGGAGTCCGGCGACCACCAGTAGCCGCGCAGCCGGTCCATCTCCTCGGCGGCGATGAACTCGGCCAGTCCCCAGGTCAGCTCGGGGTCGTCGTCGCCGGCGAGTCGGCGCTCGCCGCCGCCGTCGATCCCGGCCACCAGCACGGCCCCGTCGCGGACGAATGCCACCCGCTCGCCGTCCGGCGACGGTCGCGGATCGATGACGGGGCCGCTGACCGCAAGGGCGCGGGCGCCGCCGGCGACGAGGTCGGCGACAAACAACTGACCGCCGACGGCGAACGCCGCCACCGTGGCGCCGTCGTCGGTGGCGAAGGCGACGATGCCGCCTGCCGACTCTCGCGAGCGTTCGCGGCGTGCTCGCTCCTCGGGCGGCAGCTGGCTGTCGTCGGCCCGCAGATCCCGCGGGTCGGCGACGCAGTGTTCTCGCGGCTCGGCGGCGGCGAGGTCGAGCACCCACAGGCAGCCGACCGGGTCCTCGCCGCCTCTGGTCCTCAGGTACACGACGCGGGAGCCGTCGTCGGCCACGCGGAAGCTGCGGGGAGCGCCGAGCGTGAACCGCTGGGTCCGCGCGGACTGCCGCGGGAAGGACACGCTCACGCGCGAGCCAGCTCCTCCTCGCGGCGTCGTGGACAGCGCTGCTCGTGACCGGGGCGCACCCAGGTCCACGCCTGGCACGACTGGCAGCGCGTGCCGTCGCGCACGATCGGGTTGCCCTCCAACGCCAGCGGCAGGTGGACGTCGAGCTCGGCGCATACGAAGGCCTCGTACGCCTTCTCCGCCAGCTGACGGTTGCGGGTTGCCAGCGCGTCCAGCTCGCCTTGCGGGTCGATCGACACACCGTCGGCGACGAGGCCGGCGATGAGGTACGCCGACTCGGGACGAGCCAGGTCCAAACCCTCGATCGTCGGGGTCCGCAGCGCGTCGGGCAGGGGCAGGTCCACGCCGCGTTCACGCCACGACTGCCACCTGGCGAGGCCGTTGGCGCGGTCGCCGGCAGCCGCCTCGACCGACTCACGGATGCGTTCGCGCAGGCGGTCGCCCATCCCGTGGTCGCGAGCCCAGGCCATGATCGACCCGATCTCGGGGCTGTCGAGGTCCACCCGGTCCATCAGCCTCGGGAGGCGGTCGCGGTAGTGCTCGGCGGTCAGCGACAGCGTCGCCACGGTCGCCGGGAGGCGGTCGACGTGCGCGGACAGCAGCGCGTCCACCCCGGCCGGCAGCGCCTTGGCCTGCCGCACCGTGGCCGCTTCGGCGAGCCACGAGTCCGTCGGCTTCTCGGGTAGCGGGATGTCGAGGTCTGGCTCGCGTTCGAGCAGCGCCGCAGCGATCTGCGGTCGGCGCCCGACAGCTGCGAGGTCGGCCATGACGATCTCGCGCACCCAGGTCCAGATCAGGCCCTGCGCGCTGGTGATGTCCTCGGCCACACGTTCCGCCCGACCACCCATGCCGAGGCGCACGGCCTTGGACAGCATCTCGCGGGCACGCTCCAAGGCGCGCTGGCGTTCGGCCAGGACGGGCTTGACGTCGTCGGGACGGGTGCGGAACAGCTCCCACAGCGAGAACAGGTCGCGATAGCGCCCGGCTGCCGCCGACGCCACGAAGTGACGCGCGAGCGCTGCCGGGCCCAGCAGGGCGCCCGCGGTGACGGGGGGCACGTCGGTGATCAGCGACTCGCGGATCTTGCGTGACAGGCGGGTCAGCGACGGGTCGGGGGACAGGACGTAACGCAGCGCCGCCTCGTTGGAGGTGCCGATCCGCTTGGTCACGGCTGCCGGGTCAGGGCCCGGCGGTTTCTTGGGCGCCGGCTTGGTCTTGGGTCTGGCGCCCTTGTCGGCGGCTTTGGCCGCCTGACCGGTCTGGTCGGGCGCTGCTTGTGCCGCCGTCGGGATGGCCTCGGGGTTGGGCTCTACCCCGCCGGGCTCCTCGGTGTCATCATCGTGATCTTCGTCGTGGTCGGCAGCATCGTCGGCAGCCGGCTCGACGGGCGTTGGCATCGCCGCAGGCTGCGTTGCGGCGATGTCGTCTTCGGGCGGGGACGGATCACTAGCAGCTTCCGGTTCACGCGCCTCGACCACAATGTGCGGCGCCGGCGCGGCTTCGGCGTTTGGAGTGTCCGGCGTCGGGGTGGGCTCGGTGTCTGTGGTGTC
>Ga0136620_10000692_pt1 | contig 15383 bp, 11 predicted proteins | sample AntDrymUQ4162106_2_FD_104806 | JGI IMG/M metagenome (GOLD analysis project Ga0136620, IMG submission 104806) | Polar desert sand microbial communities from Dry Valleys, Antarctica - metaG UQ416 (21.06) | ecosystem: Environmental > Terrestrial > Soil > Desert | place: Antarctica: Dry Valley... | reverse complement strand
GTGCTGCGCGCGCGGGGAAAGGGATCCAAGGAGCGCCTGGTGCCGATCGGCACGGCGGCGGCCGACGCCGTGCGCCGATATCTCGAGCGGGGGCGCCCGCCGCTGGTCGGCGCGGCCAACGAGACCCACCTCTTCGTGAACTTCCGCGGCGGCGCACTCACCCGACAGGGCCTCTACAAGATCGTCCGCCGGCACGCCACGAGCGCAGGATTGGCCGACCGAATGAGCCCCCACACGCTACGCCACACGTTTGCCACCCATCTCCTTGCCGGTGGCTGTGACCTGCGCTCGGTCCAGGAGATGCTCGGGCACGCCGACGTCGCGACGACCCAGCTCTACACGCACCTCTCGTCAGAGCGTCTCAAGGACGTCTACTTCAAGGCGCACCCCCGCGCGGTCACCGCCCGTGGGCCGCGGGGATCCGCGCGTCGCGCGGCGTCATGACCGGCGGGCCCAGCGGGCCTGCTAGAACGTCGCGATGCAACCTGGGGGTCGCGCCTTCGTAGTCGTGCTCGATGCCTGCGGCGTCGGGGCGCTGCCCGACGCCGCCGACTACGGCGACGCCGGCGCGAACACGCTCGCGCACCTCGCACAGGCGAGCGGCGGCCTCGACCTGCCAACGCTCGAGCGGCTCGGCCTCGGCAACGTGGCCGATCTGCTCGGAGTGGCGCCATCCGGCGACCCGGTCGCGCATGGGCGCCTCGCTCCGCTCGGCGGCGGAAAGGACACTACGGCCGGGCACTGGGAGCTGATGGGCGCCTCGACCGTCGCGCCGCCGGTGTACCCGAACGGCTTCCCCGCCGAGGTGATCGACGCCTTTACCGCCGCCACGGGCCGGGGCGTGCTCGGCAATGCCGCAAGCGAGGGCCTTGCCGCGATCGCGGCGCACGGCGCGCGCCAGCTCGAGACCGGCGAGCTGATCGTCTACACGTCGCAGGACTCTGTCTTCCAGGTGGCGGCGCACACGAGCGTGCTCTCGGAGCAGGAGCTCCACCGCCACTGCGCGACCGCACGGGTGATCCTCTCGGGAGAGCACGCTGTCGGGCGGGTGATCGCGCGTCCGTTCGAGGGCGAGCCCGGCGCCTTCAAGCGCACCGCGGGGCGGCGCGACTTCGCGCTTCCGCCCCCCGGGCCCACCTACCTCGACGAGCTGCGCGACCGTGACGTGCCCGTGCACGCGGTCGGCAAGGTGGGCCAGGTGTTCGCCGGCCAGGGCATCGAGTTCGACCATCCGGCGCCCGACAACCCGAGCGGCATCGCCGCCACGACCGAGCTGATCGACGGCCTCGCCGAGGGCCTCGTCTTCACCAACCTCGTCGATACGGACCAGGTCTACGGCCACCGCAAGGACGTCGCGGGCTTCCACGGCGCACTGCGGGAGATCGACGCGGCGGTCGCGCGCTGGATCCAGGCGCTGCGCGCGCGCGACCTGCTGGTACTGACCGCCGACCACGGCTGCGATCCGGCCCACCCCGGCAGCGATCACACGCGCGAGTACGTGCCGCTGCTTGCGGCCTTCGAGGGACACGCGGGCCGGCCCGTCGAGGGCCCGATGGCGCGCGTCGGGGCGAGCGTCCTCGCCTGGCTCACGGGCGCGCGCTCGGCCCTCCCGGGCGAGCCCTTCGTCCTGAGGCGATCAATAGCCTGAGGGCATGCCGGAGCTGCCAGAGGTGGAGACGATCCGCGGCCAGCTGGCTCCGGCGGTCGAGGGCCGGACGCTGACCTCGCTCGAGGTGCACGACGCGCGCTGGTGCGCTCCCGCGGCGCCCGCCGAGGTCGCCGCCGCAGTCGCAGGCCGTCGCCTCGAGCGCCTCGCGCGCCGCGGCAAGTACCTCTCCTGGCAGCTCGAGGGCGATGTCTACCTCGTCATGCACCTGCGCATGACCGGCAACCTCCTGCTGGGCGTCCCCGGAGAGCTGGCACGCCCGCACGAGCGCGTGCGCATGTGCTTCGACGCCGCCCCGACGGTGCTCTTCTGCGATCCGCGTCGCTTCGGCACGGGCATCGTGCTCGCGGGGAGCGATGTGCACGAGCGCTACTACGCGGCCCGGCTCGGAGTCGAGCCGCTCGACCCCGAGTTCACGAGCGAGGCGCTGAGAGCGCTTGCGGCCGGGAGGCGGGCCCCGGTGAAGGCGTTCCTCCTGTCACAGGAGCGGATCGCGGGCGTCGGCAACATCTACGCCGACGAGGCCCTCTTCCGCGCGCGGATCCACCCGCTGCGCCCCGTCGGGACGCTGTCGCGGCGGCAGTTCGGCGAGCTGCGCGACGCGGTCGTCGAATCGCTCGAGGCCGGGATCGACGCCCGCGGCGCCACGATAGACGACTTCCGCCACGCCGACGGCGCGCGCGGCTCGTTCCAGGACTCTTTCCTGGTGCACCGTCGGGAGGGCGAGCCGTGTCCGCGCTGTGGGCGCCCGGTGGTCAAGCTGCGCGCGGCGGGCAGGGGCACCTACGTCTGTGAGCGCTGCCAGCCGCGTCCCCGCAGGCGCCGGCCGTAACAAACGCACCGATGTGCGTGTTCTACCTACGCCAGACACGGCAGGGCGCCAGTATCATCCGGCAACTCTTGAGGAGGCAGTAGCTCGTCGCACGGACGCGGGCGACTCCCCGTGAGGACAGGAAAGGACTCCGAGTGGGCGAGGGTTTCGAGGATGAGCGGCCCCTGTGGCCTGAGCGGGCCGAGCATCGCGAGGTGCGCCCCGGCGTACACGAGGCGCTCGCCGAGGTGCTCGACACGCTACGGCGCGACCGCGCGATGGCCGCCGACGCCGAGCACGCCGTCGTGCACGCGCTCGCGACCGCGCTCGAGGCGCGCGACAGCTCGGCGCGCGAGCACTCCGCTGCCGTCCATCGCCTCGCGGTGGCCGTCGCCGGGCGGCTCGCCGTCTCCCCCGAGTGCCTCGCCGAGATCCGCGCCGTCGCGCTGCTGCACGACATCGGCAAGATCGGCCTCTCGGACGAGATCCTGACGAAGACCGGCGAGCTCTCAGCCAGGGAGCGCGAGCTGGTGCGCGAGCACCCGCTGATCGGCGAGCGCATCCTGCGTCCCTTTCCCGGTCTCGCGAAGGTCGCAGACGCCGTTCGCCACGAGCGCGAGCGTTGGGACGGCTCGGGCTATCCCGACGGGCTCGCGGGGGAGGCGATCCCGCTCGCGTCGCGCGTCGTCCAGGCATGTGAGGCCTTCCACGCGATGACGACCGACCGCCCGTACCGGCGGGCGCTGACGCGCGCCGAGGCGCTCGAGCGGATCGCTCGTCGCGTCGGAACCGACTTCGACGCCGACGTCGTCGAGGCGCTCGCCGGGAGCGTGGCCGACGGCGAGCCACGACAGTCCTACGAGCCGGTGGAGCAGCGGCCGCGGACTGCGGTCTGGCGAGAGGTCGACCTCTCGTGGCGCCACGACGCGGAGCTTCGCTCGCTGATCGCCGTGACCGCCGCGGTGGCGGCCGCGCCCCGCCTCGAGGAGGTGCTGTCGGTGGCCGCGGAGGAGTCGCGGCGCGCGCTCGGCGCTGCCTCCGTCTCGATCGTCCGCCTCGACGCCGGCGAGCGCCTGCGCACGCTTGCGACCGCGAAGGACGCGCGATTCGACGGTCGTGCGCCCGTCGAGCTGCCGCTCGAGCGACGCCTGCTCGACGAGCAGCGCACCCACCTCGTCGCGGTCGACTCGACGGCCTCCTCGCCCGAGGAGGTGGCGCGACTGAAGCGGCTCGGGCAGGAGTCGGCGCTAGGCGTGCCGATCGTCTACGAGGGCACCGCGTGGGGCTCGATCCTTGCCACCTCGGCTCCTGCCGCACCCCGTCTAGGAGCGCGCCAGGCCCGTTTCCTCGAGGCGATTGCGGGCCAGCTCGCCGTCGCGCTAGGCCGCTCGCAGCTCTTCTCGCGCATCGCCGCGCTCGCGTTCGAGGATCCTCTCACCGGGCTCGCCAACCGTCGTGCCCTCGACGAGAGCGTCGAGGCGGTCGTCGAGCGCGCGCTCGAGGCCGGCAGCGATGTCTCGCTGCTCTTCTGCGACGTCGACCGGCTGAAGGAGATCAACGACGTCTTCGGCCACGACGCGGGCGACCGCGCGCTCGTCGAGGTCGCCGAGGTGCTGTCCTCGGTCGCCCGCCATGAGCAGGGGTCGCTCGTCGCACGCATCGGCGGCGACGAATTCTGCGTCGTGCTCACGGATGCGAGCGTCGAGGCCGCGCGCCGCATGGCTCGGCGGGCCTCGGACCTGCTCGCCGAGCTCGGCCCACCCGCCGTCACGATGTCGAGCGGAGCCGCCTCGCTGCGCTCGGGCGCGCGCGACGCGGCTGACCTCTTCCGCGCCGCCGACGCCGCCCAGTACGCCGCCAAGCGCGCGGGTCGCGGCACCGTCTTCGTGGCCGACGAGGGCGCCGAGGCAGAGCTCGGCGAGCGGACGGCGCTCGGTCGGCGCACGCTGCGCGACCGCCACGCCTCGGAGCTCCAGCGCCAGCTCGGCGTGACGACTGCGCTGCTCGACGAGGTGCTCGCCGAGGCGCCGGTGACAGAGCGCCTCGTGGCCGTGGCCGAGGGCCTCGCCCAGACCCTCGACGCGGCGGAGTGGGGCATCTCGTTCGTTCCCGCAGGGCGGTCGTCGGTGTCGCTGCTGCGCGCCGGCTACCGCCGCGCGCCCGAAGGAGCCGACGACGGCCTGGTCGATGGGAGGATCGGCGAGGACTCCTACGGCGTCGGCGACTTCCCGCTGATCGCGAGGCTCGTCGTCGGCGGCGGCGCGAGGGCGGTGTCGGTGGACGATCCCTCGGCTGAGGAGGCCGAGGTCGCCTTCCTCGAGGAGTGGGGATACGCCGGCGTGCTCGCCGCCGCGGCAGGCGACGAGGCCGGCACCTACCTCGTCGAGCTGTTCGCCGACGAGGGCACGCTCGAGCTCGGGCCCGCGATTGCGCAGCTGCGCCTGCTCGTGCTGGCCGCGGTCAGCACCTCCGGCACGCGCGTGCGCTCCTAGCTCAGGCCTGCGCGGAGAGCAGCTTCTCGAGCGAGCCGTCGCGGTCGAGGGCCAGCAGCTCGCGGAAGCCGCCGATCGGGCGCTCCCCGATCAGCACCTGCGGGAAGGTCATCTGACCGGTGCGCTCCATCAGGCTGTCGCGGGCGGCGGCGTCCCTGGCGAGGTTGATCTCCTCGTAGTCGATCCCCCGCTCGCGCAGGAGCGACTTCGCCGCCGTGCAGAAGCCGCACGGCTCGGTCGTGTAGAGCGTCACGGGGTTCGTATCCGCCATCGTCGTCAAAGTGTAGGAAATGGCTGGATCCTTCAAGACGGAGGGCGTCGTGCTGCGCTCGATCCGCTTCGGCGAGGCCGATCGCGTGCTCCATCTCTACACCGAGCAGCGCGGCCGCGTGGGCGCCGTGGCCAAGGGGGTGCGGCGGGTCCGCTCGCGCTTCGGGGGGCGGCTCGAGCCGCTGTTTCGGGTCGCGCTCGTGCTGCACGAGGGCAGGGGGGACCTGTGCACGGTCACCTCGGCCGAGACCGTGCATGCCCACCCCGCGCTGCGCGAGCGCCGTGCCTCGCTCGGGCGCGCCACGCAGGCCTGCGAGGCGGTGCTCAGGGTCTTCGACTCGGCCGAGCCCAACCGCCCCGCCTACAACCTGCTCTGCCGCCAGCTCGCCCTGCTCGACGCCCGCCCGGAGGCTGCGACGCGCGCGCAGGGGCTCGCCTTCCGCATGAAGCTGCTGCTGGCGGCGGGCTTCGTGCCGGAGCTTGCCGCCTGCTCGGCGTGTGGCGACCGCGAGCACCTGGGCGCCTTCTCGGCCGCCGCCGGCGGAGTCGTCTGCCCGGGGTGCGAGGCCGGCGCTTTTGCGCTCGACCAGGAGGCGCACGGCTTCATGGTCTCGGCGCTCGGGCAGCCGCTCGCCGAGGCCCCGCTCGCATCCGAGCCCGCGCTGCGACAGACCGACCGCGCGATCGCAGAGACGCTCGAGTACCACGCGCACGTCAGGCTCCCCCGCCTCGGCTGACCTGACGCTGATCTCTGCCATCCTTGCGACGCCGGTATGCCTGCTGTGTGCCTGATCCTCCTTGCGACCGTTGCGGCGCTGGCGCTTGTGCCGCCCGCCCAGGCGGTGACGGCATCGCAGCCTCCACCGGGGAGCGCGGGCGAGAGTACCTTCGTGCCCGGCGAGTTGATAGTGCGCTTCGAGCGCGGCGTGAACGGGACCGAGCGCGGGGAGCTTCGCCGCGACCAGGGGCTCCTCTTCGAGCGCAACCTCCCGCTTCCGGGCGTCCAGCTCGTCCAGACCGACGGCAAGCCGGTCGCCGCGGCGGCCGCTGCGCTCGAGCGCGAGCCAGGCGTCGCCTACGCCGAGCCGAACTACATCTACCGCACTTCCGCGATCCCGAACGACCCCGGCTTCGACCAGTTGTGGGGCCTGAACAGCACCGGACAGGCGGTCGCCGGCACGAGCGGCACGCCCGACGCCGACGTCGACGCGCCCGAGGCGTGGGACGTGACGACCGGTGCGGCCGGCACGGTCGTCGCGGTGGTCGACACCGGCCTCGACCAGGTCCATCCCGACCTGGCGCCGAACGTCTGGGCGAATCCGGGCGAGACCGCGGGCAACGGCGCCGACGACGACGGCAACGGCTACGTCGACGACGCGCGCGGCTGGGACTTCGTCGGCAACAGCCCCAATCCGACTGACCCGAACGGGCACGGCACGCACATCGCGGGCACGATCGGAGCACGCGGGAACGACGGCGCCGGCGTCGCGGGGCTCAATTGGCAGGTCTCGTTGATGCCCGTCCGGGCCACCAACGCGAGCGGCGGCGCAACCGCCGCTCAGGTGGCCGCTGGCCTCGCCTACGCGGGCGCGGAGGGCGCCCGTGTCGCGAACGTGAGCCTGGGCGCGCCGTTTGCCTCGAGTGCGATCGCCGACGCGGTGGCGCGCTCGCCGAACACGCTGTTCGTGGCCGCCGCGGACAACGGCGGCGCGGACGGCGTCGGCGACAACGCCGACGTCGTGGGCGACTTCCCGTGCTCCTTGCCGGCGCCGAACCTCGTCTGCGTAGCCGCGAGCGACCGCAACGACAATCTGACCGCCTTCTCCAACTTCGGGCCGACCTCCGTCGACCTGGCCGCGCCTGGAGTCGCCATCGGCAGCACGATCCCCGGCAACCGCTACGCGGTGATGAGCGGGACGTCGTTCGCGACGCCGCACGTGGCCGGCGTCGCGGCGCTCCTCTGGAGCCGCTACCCGTCCGCATCCGTCGCATTCGTGAGGGATGCCCTGCTCAGCCGCGTCGATCCGAAGCCCGGCATGGCCGGTCGGATCGCGAGCGGCGGTCGCCTGAACGCCTCGAGCTCGGTGTCCGTGCCGCCCCCGCCGCCGCCGCCACAGGCTCCGCCGGCGCCACCCACGCCCGCCGCGGTTGCCGCGACCGCTTCATCGTCGCCGCTCGTCTCGCTCCCGGGCGGGAGCGCACGCGCGTTGCGGGCACTGCGCTCGAGCGGTCTGAGGGTCACCGTGCGCTGCTCGGGCCGTTGCGCAGTCAGGGTGCGGCTGCTGGTCGGGCGAGGGCTTGCGCGCCGCCTGCGCCTTGCGATCGGGCGCAAGAGCAGCTACGCCGTCGCCGCCCGAGGCTCCGCCACGCTTGCCGGTCCCGGCACGACGACGGTCCTCGTGAGGCCTACCCGGGAGGGCCGCAAGCGGCTGCGCCGAGTGCGCACGCTCGCGGCGGTCCTGGAGACGCAGATCAGCGAGGGCGAGCCGAGACCGGTGGTTCACACCCGGCGGCTGCGGCTCGGGCGCTAGACCGGCGTGGTCTCCGGAGCGCGTGCCGGCGTCGCGCCCTGGCCCTCGGTCAGGCTCTGCGGACCACGGGCCAACTCGTCAAGGAACCTTTAGGAAGGGCACCGTGGCCTAGACTCCGAGGCCCGCGGGAAGAGCGCCCGGGACCTCGCTTGGCCACTGCGACCGACAAAGAGACGAAGTACATATACGAGTTCTCCGAGGGCTCGAGGGAGATGCGCGAGCTGCTCGGCGGCAAGGGCGCGAACGTCGCCGAGATGACGCGCGTGCTGGGCGAGGAGCGCGTCCCCGCCGGCTTCACGATCACGACCGAGGCGTGCGTCGCCTACATGCGCGCCGAGCGCTCGGAGCCCGACGGCATGTACGAGGAGGTCGCCGAGGCGCTCTCGCGCCTCGAGCACAAGGCGGGCAAGAAGCTCGGCGACCCGGACGATCCGCTGCTTGTGTCGGTGCGCTCGGGGGCGCGCGAGTCGATGCCCGGGATGATGGACACCGTCCTCAACCTCGGCATGAACGACCAGTCGGTCGAGGGCCTAGCCAAGCAGACCGACAACGAGCGCTTCGCCTGGGACTCCTACCGCCGCTTCGTGCAGATGTTCGGCAACGTCTGTCGCGGGGTCTCCGGCGAGTCGATCGAGCGGGCGATCAAGGAGCAGAAGTCGAGCGCCGGCGTCGAGGACGACACCGACCTGTCGGTCGACGACCTGAAGGCGCTGACCGACACCTTCAAGGAGCTCTACCGCGACAAGACCGACAAGGACTTCCCGCAGGAGCCAATGGAGCAGCTGCGCCAGGCGATCCGGGCGGTGTTCGACTCCTGGTTGGGTGAGCGGGCGATCGAGTACCGGCGCCAGAACCGCATCCCCGACGAGTGGGGGACCGCGGTCAACGTCCAGCAGATGGTGTTCGGCAACAAGGGCGACGACTCGGGCTCGGGCGTAGCCTTCTCTCGCAACGAGGTCACCGGCGAGCCCGAGCCCTCGGGCGACTTCCTCGTCAACGCCCAGGGCGAGGACGTCGTCTCGGGCGTGCGCACGCCGAAGGACATCGCCGAGTTGAAGGACGTGATGCCGGAGGCCCACGCCGCTCTGATGGACATCCTCGCGAAGCTCGAGGGCCACTACGAGGACATGCAGGACACGGAGTTCACAGTCGAGTCGGGGCAGCTCTTCATGCTCCAGACGCGCAACGCCAAGCGTCCGGCCCAGGCTGCGGTGCGCTTCGCCGTCGATGCGGTCGAGGAGGATCTGCTCTCGCGCGAACAGGCGATCGCGACGATCGACGCCGACCGCCTCGACGCGCTCCTCCACCCGACCTTCGACCCGGACGCCGACTACGCCGTGCTGGCGAGGGGCGTCGCCGCCTCACCCGGCGCGGCGAGGGGCGAGATCGTCTTCAGCGCGCAGGACGCCGTCAGCGCCTCCGAGGAGGGACGCGACGTGATCCTCGTGCGCCCGTTCACCGAGGCCGACGACGTGGCGGGCTTCTACGCGGCCAAGGGCGTGCTCACTTCGGAGGGTGGCAAGGCGAGCCATGCCGCGCTCGTCGCGCGCGGCATGGGCTTGCCGTGCGTCTCGGGCGCCTCGGAGCTCGTTATCGACGTCGCCTCCGGCACTGTCAGCGCCGACGGCACGTCGCTTGCGGCCGGCGACCTGATCGCGATCGACGGCACCGCCGGCATCGTCACGCTCGACGAGGTGGAGCTCGTCGATCCCGAGGTCAACGAGCACTTCGAGACCGTGCTCGGGTGGTGCGACGAGCTGCGCCGCCTGGGCGTGCGCGCGAACGCCGACACGACCGAGGACGCCCGCAAGGCGCGCGAGTTCGGCGCCGAGGGGATCGGCCTCTGCCGCACCGAGCACATGTTCAGCGTCGACGACCGCGCGCAGAAGATGCGCGCCATGATCATGGCCGAGTCGGAGGACGAGCGCCGCTCCACGCTCGACGAGCTGCTGCCGCTCCAGCAGGGCGACTTCGAGGGCCTGTTCGAGGAGATGCGGGGGCTGCCGGTGACGATCCGCCTGCTCGACCCGCCGCTGCACGAGTTCCTCCCGGATGGCGAGGAGGTCGCGCAGAAGGTCGAGCGCGCCCGCATCGAGCAGTCCGACGACCTCGAGGAGCTCGAGCGGACGCTCGCCCGGATCCACTCGCTCGCAGAGACGAACCCGATGCTCGGGACGCGCGGCGTGCGCCTCGCGATCCTCGCCCCCGAGGTCTACGAGATGCAGGTGCGGGCGGTGCTGCGGGCCGCCAAGGCCGTCACGGAGCGCTCCGGGGATGCGCCGACGGTCGAGATCATGATCCCGCTCGTTACGTACGAGAAGGAGCTCGAGTTGATGCGCGCGCTGGTCGAACGCGTCGCCGAGGAGGAGCTCGACGGCGACGGCGTGGAGCTCCGCGTCGGCACGATGATCGAGCTGCCGCGGGCCTGCTTCGTCGCCGACCGGATCGCCGAGCACGCCGACTTCTTCTCGTTCGGGACGAACGACCTGACACAGACCGCGCTCGGCTTCTCGCGCGACGACGTCGAGGCCGGCTTCCTCAACCGCTACATGGAGGAGAAGATCGTCGGGCGCTCGCCGTTTGAGACGATCGACAAGCCGGGCGTCGGCTGGCTCGTGCGCCTCGCGGCTTGGGTCGGGCGCGAGCGAAAGCCCGAGCTCAAGCTCGGGATCTGTGGCGAGCACGGGGGAGACCCGGACTCGGTCGTCTTCTTCCACATCGCTGGGCTCGACTACGTCTCCTGCTCGCCCTTCCGCGTGCCGATCGCCAGGGTTGCCGCCGCGCAGGCAGCGGTCGCCCATGGCCCCGGCGAGCTCGCCGCCGCCGCCCAGGCCGCGATCGAGGCGGGGCAGGCCGCGCAGGAGGCGCTCGGTGACGAGGATCCCGGCGCCAATGGCGGGAGCGGGTAGGGCGCGGGGCGGCTTCGCGGCGGCGGCCTGCCTGGCCGCTGTCGCCGGCGGAGGGCAGGCGGCGATCGCGGCTCCCGCGGACGCACGCGCGGGGCTCGTCGAGGTGGACCTCGACAGTGACATCCGCTACGCCACCAGGCGCAACTTCACCGGCCGCGCGCTGCCGGGCTACTGCGAGCCCAAGCCGCTGCTCCTGCGCTCGGCGGCGCGCCGCCTGCTCGCCGCGCATGCCGAGCTCGGCAGGACGTCGGGGCTCGGGCTGAAGGTGTTCGACGCCTACCGCCCGGTCCGGGCGACGCGCGCGATGGTGAGGTGGGCGGAGCGAACCGGCAACCGGCGACTGCTCGACGGCGGGTACATCGCGCGGCGCTCGAACCACAACCTCGGCACGACGGTCGACCTCACGCTCGTCGACGTCTCGAGGGAGGGCCACCCCGAGCTCGACATGGGCACCCGCTTCGACGCCTTCACCCCGCGTTCAGCGACTCTCGACGCGACCGGGACGGTGCTGCGAAACCGGCTGATCCTGAAGCGAGCGATGGAGGGGCACGGCTTTCGCAACTACGCACGCGAGTGGTGGCACTACGACTCGAGGCGGCCGGGACCGCGTCCGCTCGACGTGCCGATCGGCGTGTCGCCGCGGCGCTCGGCGGGCCCTAGGCCGCCGGCCGGGTGCCGTACCGCGGCGCCTCCCAGGCCGCCGCCCCCGGTGCGAGAATCCGGGACGTGACCGCTCCCGCCGCTCGCCTCGCGCTGTCGTTCGCGCACCGGATGGCGGCGCTCGAGGAGGCATGCCTGTCACCGCTCGCAAGGCGCTCCTACCCGGCCCACCGCGACCTCCCCGAGGACGACTCGCCGGTCAGGACGCCGTTCCAGCGCGACCGCGACCGGATCGTGCACTCGAAGGCGTTTCGGCGCCTCAAGCACAAGACGCAGGTCTTCATCGACCCGGCCGGCGATCACTACCGCACCCGCCTGACCCACACGCTCGAGACATGCGGGATCGCGCGCACGGTCGCCCGCGCGCTGTCGCTCAACGAGGACCTCACGGAGGCGATCGGCCTCGGCCACGACCTCGGCCATGCTCCCTTCGGCCACATCGGCGAGCAGGCGCTTGACGCCTCCCTGCGCGAGCGCTTCGGCGCGCGCTTCCTGCACAACCGCCACTCGCTGCGCGTGGTCGAGCGCCTCGAGCGTGACGGCCGCGGGCTCAACCTCACACAGCCCGTGCGCGACGGCATCCTCAGGCACACGGGTCCGGAGCCGCCGGCGACGCTCGAGGGCCGGATCGTGCGGCTCGTCGACCGCATCGCCTACATCAACCACGACATCGACGACGCGCTGCGCGCGGGCGTCCTGTCGGCTTCAGACCTTCCCGCCGTTGAGATCGGCGTGCTCGGCTCGAGCGGCGCCGAGCGCATCGACACGCTAGTGCGCGACCTCGTGGAGCGCTCCGAGCAGGTCGGCGACATCGCCCAGAGCGAGCAGGTCGGCAGCGCGATGGATCGACTGCGCACGTTCATGTTCGAGCACGTCTACCTCGGCCCCGCCGTCAGGGAGGAGCAGGCGCGTGTCGTGCGCATGCTGGGCGCGCTGCTCGACCACTACGCCCAGCATCTGCCGACAGCCGTAGTCGCGGGCGCCACCGACGCCGAGCGGGTGACCGACTACCTGGCCGGGATGACCGATCGCTACGCGGTGCGGGCGTTCTCGGAGCTGTCGCTTCCGCAGGTGCCGTGATGGCCCTCTACACACAGGAGTCGATCGAACGCGTCAAGGAGGCCGCCGACATGGTCGAGGTCGTCTCGCCGCGCGCCGAGCTGCGGCGCGTGGGGGCGCGCCACGTCGGCCTCTGCCCGTTCCACGACGAGCGCACGCCGTCCTTCTCCGTCAACGCGGAGAGCAAGCTCTACCACTGCTTCGGGTGCGGCGAGGCGGGCGACGTGATCCGCTTCGTCGAGACGACCGAGGCGCTCGACTTTCCCGCCGCCGTCGAGGTGCTCGCGGAGCGCTACGGCGTCGAGCTGCGACGCGAGAACGAGGACCCGGAGGCCGAGCAGCGCCGGCGGCGGCGAGAGCGCCTGCTGGTCGTCGTCGAGCGCGCGGCGGCGTACTACGCACGTCTGCTGTGGGGCTCCGCCGAGGCGCGCCAGGCGCGCGAGTACCTCGCCGGACGAGGCCTCGAGGAGCACGTGCTGCGCGAGTTCCGGGTCGGGTACGCGCCCGAGGCCTGGGAGACGCTGACGGCGGCCGCGCTTCGCTCGGGGCTCACAGCGGAGGAGGTCACGGCGGCCGGCCTCGGGCAGCACGGGCGCCGCGGCGGCCTGATCGACCGCTTTCGCGGGCGAATCATGTTCCCCCTCGCCGATCCGCGCGGGCGCGTGCTCGGCTTCGGCGCGCGCGCGATGGGCGAGGGACAGCGCCCCAAGTACCTGAATACCTCTGAGAACGAACTCTACCACAAGGGCCGCCAGCTCTTCGGCATCGACCGGGCGCGGGCGCCGGCCGCGCGCGGGGGGCGGATCGTCGTGGTCGAGGGCTACACCGACGTGCTCGCCCTGCACCAGGCGGGCCTGCGCGAGGCCGTGGCGATCATGGGCACGGCGCTCACCCAGGATCAGATGTCGGAGCTCGGCCGCGCCGCCTCGACGGTCTTCCTGGCCCTCGACGCCGATCGCTCGGGGGAGGAGGCGATGGTGCGCGCCGCACGCCAGGCGTCGGGCCGGGGGGTCGAGCTGCGAGTGGTGCGCATGCCGCCGGGCACGGACCCGGCCGAGCTGATCGCCACCGAGGGCGCCGAGGCGTTCGCGGGCCGCCTCGATGCGGCCGTCTCCGTGCCCGAGTTCCAGGTCCATCGCGTGCTCGCGAGCGCCGACGTCGAGACCGCGCGCGGGCGCGACCGGGCGCTCGCGGAGCTGCGCCCGCTGGTGGCGCTCACGCCCGAGCGAAGCGTCACGCGCGACGAGCTCGTCCGGCTCGTCGCCAGTCGCCTCGACGTGCCGCCCGACTACGTGGGCACGGGGGCACGCGCACGAGCCGCGGCCGGCGGCGCCGAGCGCCCGGTGAGCGAGCGGCGCTTCGCCCCGGCCTCGGGCGACGCTGAGGCCCAGCGCGAACGCCCGGCCAACGCTGCGCCTGAGGCGGTCGGGCGGCCCGAGCGCGCGTTCCTGGCCCTGTGCCTGGGGCAGGGCCCGCTGGGGCGCGACTACCTCGCCCGCGCCAGCGACGAGCATCTGGTCGGTAGCACGCTGCGCGCTGCGCGCGAGCACCTGCTCGCCCACTTCGACGATCCGCTCGGGGAGCTTCCCGAGGAGCCGACGCTCGCCACCCTCGTGGAGCAGGTTGCGATGCTCGCCGCACGCCAGCCGTCGTCGGAGCAGGCCCTGCGAGTCTCGTTTCTCCAGCTCGAGCTGCGGCGCATCGAGCGCGAGCTGCGCAAGGCCGCCGAGCGTGGCGACCTCGAGCGGCAGCGGGCGTTGTGGCCGCCGCGCGAGGACGCGCGCGCGCAGATCGACGAGCTGATGGGACTGGCGCCTTAAGGAGATACGGGCGCCATCCATATGCGAGCTCCGGGGGTGGGGCTCGAACCCACAACCTCTCGATTAACAGTCGAGCGCTGCTACCAATTGAGCTACCCCGGACCGAGCTACCCCGGAAGCGGCTGGCCGGGAAGCGTGGACCGGATGGTAGCGAGTCCAGCTTCTGCCTCTGCATCGCAGTTCGCGCTCTGCAAGCTCGAACATCCGTCGATTGCACTTGAGCTTCAGGCAGCCCGGGCGTATCGTCGCTGGCTGGCCCGGTCGGGTCGAACTCCATTCCCCGTCCCGAAGGAGAGCTCTTCGATGAGCACCACGACCGAACGCTGCTATGACGTCGAGGGCGGCACCCTCAAGGTGGTCCTGACGACGGATCACTCGCCGTCGCCGAGGCAGTACGACGCGCTCGACGGCGTCGCCGGCTCCTACCTGTCGTGCTTCGAGAAAGTCCATCGCGAGCTCGTCGTCGGCGACGACGACGACCGCGCACTGTGGGAGCTCGGGGGCGTGGAGAACATCTGCGCGGGCTAGCCCCGAGGGCCTAGGTGGCCTGGAGCGTTGTCATCGCCGGGGGAGGGTTCGGCGGTTTCAACGCCGCCCGTCGGCTGGAGCGAGCGCTACCGCCGAACTCGGCGCGGATCACGCTCGTGAACGATGTCAACTTCCTGCTCTACAGCCCGCTGCTTCCCGGTGCGGCGGGCGGTTCGCTCGAGCCCCGGCACGTCGTCGTGCCACTGCGCGAGGAGCTCGGCCAGACCGATCTGCGCTTGGGCCGCGTCGTCGGCGCAGCGCCGGAGCGCAACTGCGTCAGCCTGCGCACGCACGAGGGCCACGACGAGGAGCTCCGGTACGACCACCTGATCGTCGCGCTTGGGTCGGTCGCGCGGACGCTGCCTGTCCCGGGCCTCGCGGAGCACGGCGTCGGCTTCAAGACGCTGTCGGACGCGATCGCGCTGCGCAACCGGCTGCTGAACTCGCTCGAGGCGGCCGAGACGCTCGAGAGCTCGCAGGAGCGGGCGGCGTACCTGACCTACGTCTTCGTCGGCGGCGGCTACGCCGGCCTCGAGGGTCTCGCCGAGCTGCACGACTTCTGCGCGTCGATCATCGATCTCTACCCGCGCTGCCGCCTCGAGGGCACGCGTTGGGTGCTCGTCGAAGCGAAGGAGCG
>Ga0136620_10000691_pt1 | contig 15404 bp, 15 predicted proteins | sample AntDrymUQ4162106_2_FD_104806 | JGI IMG/M metagenome (GOLD analysis project Ga0136620, IMG submission 104806) | Polar desert sand microbial communities from Dry Valleys, Antarctica - metaG UQ416 (21.06) | ecosystem: Environmental > Terrestrial > Soil > Desert | place: Antarctica: Dry Valley... | reverse complement strand
GTCGTTCGCGGCACTCTGTCGCTGGGCGATGGAGCACGTGGCAGAGATCGAGCGGTCTCGTGCGCAGGTCGTTGACGACATGATCGCCAAGCACGAGCGCGAGTTGGCGGCCGAGCCTTCCGCCTGACGCCACCACGGCGGGGGACCGTACGGATAGCGTGCGGGTATGTCGAGGCGCATCTATGGGCTCGAGAACGAGTACGGCGTCACGTGCACGTTGCGGGGCCAGCGCCGGCTCAGCCCCGACGAGGTCGCCCGCTACCTGTTTCGTCGCGTCGTCAGCTGGGGGCGCAGTTCCAACGTGTTCCTGCAGAACGGCGCCCGGCTGTACCTCGACGTTGGCTCGCACCCCGAGTACGCGACACCCGAGTGTGACTCGATCTACGACGTCGTCGTGCACGACAAGGCAGGGGAGCGGATCGTCGAGGGGCTCGTGGCATCCGCCGAGCAGCGCCTGGCCGAGGAGAGCATCCGCGGCACCATCTACCTGTTCAAGAACAACACCGACTCGGCGGGCAACAGCTACGGCTGCCATGAGAACTACCTGACGCGACGCGCCGACGATCTCGGGCACTACAGCGAGGTGCTGATCCCGTTCCTCGTCACCCGCCAGATCTATGCAGGAGCCGGCAAGGTGCTGCACACCGCCCGCGGCGCCACGTACTCGATCTCGCAGCGGGCCGAGCACATCTGGGAGGGGGTCAGCTCGGCCACCACGCGCAGCCGGCCGATCATCAACACCCGCGACGAGCCGCATGCCGACGCCGAGAAGTACCGGCGCCTGCACGTGATCGTCGGTGACTCCAACATGAGCGAGCATTCCACGTTCCTCAAGGTGGGCTCGACGGCGTGCATGTTGCGGATGCTCGAGGATCCTTCGGTCGTGCTGCGGGACATGACACTCGAGAACCCGATCCGCGCCATCCGCGACATCAGCCATGATCTCACGTGCCGGCGCACCGTCCGCCTGCTCAACGGGCGCGACCTGAGCGCCATCGACGTGCAGCGGGAGTATCTCGACCGGGCGCTGCGCTACGCCGACACGAAGGGCTTCCCGCCGCTCGAACAGCGGGCGCTCGAGATGTGGGAGCACTGCATGACGGCATTGGAGAGCGACCCGATGAAGCTCGATCGAGAGGTCGACTGGGTCATCAAGCACCGACTCATCGAGGCGTTCCGGGCGCGCCACGACCTGCCGCTCGGCCACCCGCGGGTGCAGCTCCTCGACCTGCAGTACCACGATGTGTCACGGCATCGCAGTCCGTTCTACAAGCTGCAGGACCGGGGCCTGGTCGAGCGGGTGTGTACCGACGCCGACATCGAGACGGCGATCGACGTCCCACCCCAGACCACGCGGGCGAGGCTGCGTGGCGAGTTCGTGCGCAGGGCCAAGGAGCGTCGTCGCGACTACACCGTCGATTGGGTGCACCTCAAACTCAACGACCAAGCGCAGCGCACCGTGCTGGTCAAGGACCCCTTCCGCAGCCGCGACGAGCGCGTCGAACGACTGATCGAGTCGCTCTGAGCCCCGCTACCGTGTCCGCTTCGTGAACGAGGACCAGCGCAAGGCGCTCCAAGAGCTGACCGAGTGGAAAGCCTCCCTCCACCCCTCCCGCGCCGAAGCGAAATCGCTCGACGATGGCCTTCTGGCTCTCGAGGAACCCCCAGAGCGCGAGACCACGACGGCGCAACACTTCGGCCCCCAGGATCTGGAGCGTGACGGGTCAGGCGACGAGGGAAGCGCCAGCGACGAGGACGAGAACCCGAGGCGGCGGCAGCTCGTCGACTGGCTGGTCGTCGTCGGCGTGGCGTTGCTGGCCGCATTCCTCATCCGCACGTACGTGCTGGCACACTTCGTGGTCGACGGCACGTCGATGGCCAGCACGCTGGAGGACGGCGATCGGGTCTTCGTCAACAAGCTCTCCTACCGGCTCCATGATCCTCGGCGAGGTGACGTGGTCGTGCTGCACCAGCTCGACGGCGCCACCCAGCGGGATCTGATCAAGCGGGTGATCGGCCTGCCGGGGGAGTCGGTCGAGATGCGCAGTTGCCAGGTGGTGATCGACGGCCGCCAGCTGCAGGAGCCCTACCTCGACCCGGAGGTGGTCACGCCCGGCAACTGCGGCCCGGACCCGGACTTCCAGCCCGTGGTCGTCCCCGACGATCACGTGTTCGTGATGGGTGACAACCGGGCCGGTTCGCAGGACAGCCGCGTGCTCGGCGCCATTGACGACGACGATCTCGTGGGCAGGGCATTCGTCGTGTTCTGGCCGGCAGGAAGCTGGAAGTGGCTATGACCCTGACACCGAGCGCCGCTGCAACAAGAACTCGGTGACTGCGTCGCGAGCAACGGGGTCGTCGCCGGCCTGGACACCATGACCGCCGTCTGTCATGGCTCATCGCCGAACTCGTCGCGAGCGACGTCGACCATCACGTCGACGTTGTCGCTGTACACGGCATCGAGGCCCATCCGCATCGACGGGCGCAGCACGTGCTCGAACTGCATGTCCCAACCGAACGCCCGCCGACCGAAGCGGTGCACGAGCGCCACGAACCCGCCTGTCCAATCGGTGTGGTGCATGTTGATGCCGTCGATGCCGGCGTTGGCCAGCGAAGCCGCCCGCCGCTCCAATCCCTCCGGCACCCGTTTGCGACGGGTGGAGTCGATCAACCTCACGTCGGCGTGATACGGCCGGAGCTGCGCCAGGAACTGGTGATCGGGGTGGCACAGCCACAACCGGGAGAGCAGCTCGGGGGCGCTCGACGCCACCAGATCGATCACGGTCGTGGCGCACCGACGGTCCTTGAGGTCGAGCGAGAGGTCGTAGTCCGTGCCGCACTCGGCCAGCAGTTGTTCGAGGTCGGGGATGTGCGTAGGCAAGTCTGCGCGCAGGAGCTCAGCAATCGGGCGCTTGCGCCAGCCGTTGACGACACCATCGTGATCGAGCACCGGCACGCCGTCGGCCGTCAGCCAGACGTCGCTCTCCAACCCGGTGGCGCCGAGACGGAGGCCGAGCTTGAAGGCATCGATGGTGTTCTCGGGCGCATGGGCCCGAGCACCTCGATGGGCGAACAGGATGGGCCGATCATCGAGGGCCGGAAGCCGCTGCTGCACGGGACTCGATGATGTCACCCCCATAGACTGCGCCGCGTGTTCAACATGTCGGGCAGCGAGATCATCTTCATCGTGCTGCTCGCCCTCGTGGTGCTTGGGCCTGAGAAGCTTCCAGAGGTCATGCGCCGGGTGGGCCGCACCTACGGGGAGTTCAAACGGATGAGCTCGTCGTTCCAGGACGAGTTCCGCTCCCAGATCGACGAGCCGATGCGCGAGATGCGTGACACCGCCGACCTCATCCGCCGCAATGTCGACATCGGCGCCGCGCAGGTTGAGAAGCCGAAGTCGGTTGAGAAGCCGAAGTCTGTGGCGGCGATGAGCGTCGACATCGAGTCCGACCCGCCACCGAACACGGCTGCCGCGAAACCGCAGGTCATCGGCCCGATCGAACCCGACGACGATCTCCACCACGACGGCACCGCCGACGATCCCGACCGCGATCACGACGCTGAGGGGTCCGGCGTGGCAGACGACGGGGAGGTGCCGGAGGCGCCCAGCGCCGTCGACGGGTTTGGTGCGGTCCCGTCGTACGCCGACCACGACGCCTCCGGTCCCGACGAGCAGGCGGATACTGAGCAGACCCGATGAGACGTCCGTTCCGCGCGCCGGCGCCCCAATCGCCCGACGCGACAATGACCTTGGTCGAGCACATGCAGGAGCTGCGGTTCCGCATCATCCGCTCGGCGCTGGCCGTGGCGTTCGGCGCCATCTTGATCATCGTCTTCTACAACCAGGTGCTCGACTTCCTGTTGGTGCCGTATCTGAACCTGTGCGAACGGAAGGGAGGCGACTTCTGCGGCGCAACCGATAAGCCGCTCAACCAGCTCGACCCGCTCGAGGGCTTCAGCACCAGGCTGCGCGTCGGCACGTACGGCGGCATCATCATCGCCCTCCCGGTGATCCTGTGGCAGGTCTGGCGGTTCATCGTCCCCGCCCTCGAGGGGCGCGAGAAGAAGTACGCCATCCCGTTCATCGTCAGCGCGGTGCTGCTGTTCCTGCTGGGCGGGACGATCGCCTACCTCACGCTGGAGCGGGCACTCGAGTTCCTGATCTCGTTCGCCGGCGAGGATGTCGGGCAGGTGTTCCAGGTGTCGCGATACATCCGCCTCGTCGGGCTGATGGTTGCGGCGTTCGGCATCGGGTTCGAGGTGCCGGTGTTGCTCGTGTTCCTGCAACTTGCCGGCGCCGTGACTCCTCAGACGTTGGCGCGCAGCTGGCGGTACGCCATCGTCGTCATCTTCGTACTGGCCGCCGTGATCACGCCGTCGGGCGACCCGATCTCGCTGATCGCCCTCGCCGGCCCGATGCTCGTGCTGTACTTCGTCGCCATCCTGATCGGATGGTTCATGCAGCGCGCCCGCCGACGGGCCGAGGCCTCCGACGCGTGAGCCCTGGCGAGGCCCCCGACCGCTACGACTTCCGCCTTGACCGCTTCCAGCTCGAGGCGATGCAGGCCATCGACGACGGTGCCCACGTCGTCGTCGCCGCCCCAACAGGCAGCGGCAAGACGGTCGTCGCCGAGTATGCCATCGACAGGGCGCTCCGGCGCCGTGAGCGCAGCTTCTACACCGCTCCGATCAAGGCATTGTCCAACCAGAAGTACCGAGACCTCGTGGCGTTCCACGGCGCCGAGTCGGTCGGCCTGCTGACCGGCGACAACGTCATCAACGCCAACGCCTCCATCGTGGTGATGACCACCGAGGTGCTGCGCAACATGATCTATGGCCGGTCCTCGGCCCTGGACGGTCTTGGCCTCGTGGTGCTCGACGAGGTGCACTTCCTGCAGGACACGTACCGCGGACCGGTGTGGGAGGAAGTGATCATCCACACCCCGCCGGCCGTGAAGCTGGTGTGCTTGTCGGCGACCATCGGCAACACGGCGCAGTTGACGGAGTGGATCCAGGCCGTGCGCGGCCCCGCCGTCGCCATCCTCGAGCAGCGGCGCCCCGTCGAGCTCACGAGCTACTACCTCGTCGGCGACCGCGCCCGCAACCGGCTCGACCTGCTGCCCGTGTTCGTCGACGGACAAGCCAACCCGGCTGCTGCCCGCATCGACTCGCTCGGCGCCGGCGGCCGCTCCCGCTCGGGCCCTTCCAACCGCCCGGCGAGAGCGCGACAATCCGAGCGCCGCCTCTACACGCCGGGGCGGGTCGAGACCGTCGAGCTGCTGGCCGAGCACAAGATGCTTCCGGCCGTCTACTTCATCTTCAGCCGAAAGCAGTGCCGCGAGGCGGCGCAGGTCTGCCTCGATGCGGGCCTGCGGCTCACCACCGGCGACGAACAGGCCCGTATCGCCGAGATCGTCACTTCCCGCCTCAGCGGCATCGATCCTGACGACCTGGAGGTGCTCGAGTACGCCAGTTTCGTCGCCCAGCTGGCGTCCGGCATCGCCGCTCACCACGCCGGCATGGTCCCGCCGTTCAAGGAGGTCGTCGAGCGTTGCTTCGCCGAGGGTCTGGTCAAGGTGGTGTTCGCCACCGAGACGCTGGCCGTCGGCATCAACATGCCGGCGCGTTCCGTGGTGATCGAGAAGCTCACCAAATACACGGGTGAACACCACGAGTTCCTGACGCCGGGGGAGTACACCCAGCTCACGGGCAGGGCCGGACGCCGCGGCATCGATGACGCCGGCTATGCGGTCGTGTCCTGGAGCCCGTTCGTGCGCTTCGATCGCGTAGCCACGCTCGTGGCGTCGCGCTCGTTCCATCTGCGCTCCGCCTTCCGGCCTACGTACAACATGGCAGCGAACCTGGTACGAAACTACGATCCCGATCAGGCCCGCCACCTGCTGAAGATGTCGTTCGCCCAGTTCCAGGCAGACAGCGAGATCGTCAAGCTCGAAGCCCGTCTCGAACGTCAGCGCCTTCGCATCGACGACCTGGTGGAACAGGCGCAGAGCCCGTACGGTGACATCTGGGCCTACCGGGCGGCTCGGGACGAGGCGAGGTCAGCCGGCGCCCGCACGAGCATCGACGCCGCTCTCGACGCCTTCAAGCCCGGCGCCGTGATCTGGATCAACCGCGGCAAGTACGCAGGCCCAGCAGTCGTCGTGTCCCGGTCGGCGCGGTCCAAGGGCACCAAGGTCGCAGCCGTGACCGCCCAGGCCACGCTGGTGCAGCTCACGGCAGCCAACTTCACGGCTCCGCCCGAACACATCGGTTCGATCAGCGTGCCTCACGCCTACCAGCCCGACCGACCGAGCTACCGCAAGGATGTGGCCCGTCGCCTGGCGCGCACGACGCTCGATCGGCGGCGCCGCCCATCGTCGCTCGAGCGTTCTCGCGCAGCGGATGAGATGGCCGTCGATCCGGTAGAGACCGATCCGGACCTGCGCCAGCGCATCCGCGCCGCCGGGGAAGCCGAGCGTGTGCGGCGCGAGATAGCCGAAGCCGAACGCCGCCTCGACGAGCGCAATGCCTCGCTCGCCACCGAGTTCGACTCCGTGCTCGACGTGCTCACCGAGTACGGCTACGTCGAGATGGACGGGCGAGGCTCGACGTGGTCGCTCACCGGATCGGGTGCGGTGCTGGCCCGCCTGTTCCACGAGACAGAGCTGTTGGTGGTGGAATGCCTGAAGGCCGAACTGTTCGAGGGGCTCGGCGCCGCCGATCTTGCCGGCCTGTTGTCCGTCTTCGTCTACGAGCACCGCAGCCCCGAACCACCCCCGCCAGCCTGGTTCCCATCGGCCGACGTGAAGTCACGGTGGCGGGCGATCGCCCGGATCAGCGACGGGTTGGCCGCCGCCGAGCGCAGCAGGGGCCTCGTGGTCCACCGCGCCCCAGATCCGACGTTCCTGCCTGTGGCGTTCGCATGGGTCGCAGGGGAGGGCTTCGCAGAGGTCGTCGCCGACGAAGATCTCAGCGGCGGCGACTTCGTACGGACGATGAAGCAGCTCGTCGACCTCGCCCGCCAGATCGGCGTCGTCGCCGAAGTCCCCTCCGTGCGGCGCGCCGCTGGCCAAGTGGCCGAGGCTGCGTTCCGGGGCGTTGTCGCCGATGCCGCCGTTGGCGACGAGAGCGATCAGGCACCCATAGGGGAGTCCGGGTGACGATCGCCAAGGGTCATCCGTGGGGCGACGAAGTCGCCCGGCCGGAGCACGTGGCCACGGCCGCGTCGGACGCCGAGTTGGCCGGGTTCGTGACCGCCGATCCGGACGCTCTGGTCGGCGTCAGCGGCGGTGACGTGTTCAGCGCTCTCGGCCGACCGGCCGGGAGGGCGCCCATGGCGCGACGGCTGCCCATGGACGCTCTACGCATCAGCACCGACGCCGGTGATTTCGTGGCCGTCGCCCACGTGGTGCTGCGAAACCAATGGTGGTCAGGACCGTTGTTCGCCGTGATGAACGTGGGCAGCATCGGCCGTTGGAACGTCGCTCCTGCCGGCCATCCCAACGACGGTCGCGCCGAGGTCGTGGAGGTCGACGCCGGAATGACGTTGCGAACTCGGCTGCAGGTGCGCCGACGCCTTCCGACGGGCACGCATCTTCCGCATCCCCAGATCCGGGTGCGCCCCCGCGCTGAGGGCACGATCGAATTGGATCGGCCGCTCGGCTGCTGGGTCGACGGTATGCGTCACGACCAGGTGCAGCGAGTCACGTTCACCGTCGAGGCCGACGCCTACGCCCTGATCTGCTGAACTGGCGGCACCGACAGCGACAGGAGTGTTCGATGCGCGCGTGGATCCTCGACGAGTCGCCGGGAACGTACCGGCACGGTGAGATCGATCTGCCTTCGCTCGGCCCCGACGACGTGAAGGTGCGGGTGGAGGCGAGCGCCCTCAACCACATGGATCTGTGGGTGACGAAGGCGATGCCCAAACCGCCGCTGCCCCACGTGCCAGGTTGCGACGTGGCGGGCGTCGTCGACGACGTCGGCGAAGCCGTCGGGGTCATCTCGGTCGGTGACGAGGTCGTCATCAACCCCGGGGTCTCCCCGGTTGCGGACATCGTCGCGCTCGGAAACGACAGTCCGATGGGACCGGGCTTCTCCATCTACGGCGAGCACGGGTGGGGCGGTCACGCCGAGTATGCGATCGCGCCGTCCCGCAACGTCGTGCGGCGCCCGGCGTCGCGCACGTGGGAGGAGTCGGCTGCCTACCCGTTGGCGACGCTCACCGCCTACCGGATGCTGCGCCGAGCTCGGCTGCAACCGTCCGAGACGCTGCTCGTGGTCGGGATCGGCTCGGGTGTCTCGTGTGCCGCGCTGGCGCTCGGACGCCGGATGGGCGCACGTGTCGTCGCCACGAGTCGCAGCGAGACAAAACGCCGCAGTGCGCTGGAGATGGGCGCCGACGAGGTCCTCGATTCGAGTGCCGATCGCTGGAACGTGAGCGCCGACGTCGTCGTAGAGAGCGTCGGTCCCGCCACGTGGGACCGCTCGATCCGCGCCCTGCGTACGGGCGGGCGACTCGTGGTGTGCGGCGGCACGTCCGGCAACACGGTGGAGGTCAACCTGCCTCGACTGTTCTTCAAGCAGCACGAGATCATCGGGTCCTCGATGGGCAGCTACCAGGAGTTCGACGAGGTCACCGAGTTGATGGATCGCGGCCTCGACGTGCACATCGATGAGGTGTTCGGGATCGAGCACTACCCCGAAGCACTGGCACGTCTGGCCGAAGGCGAGCAGCTCGGCAAGATCGTCCTGCGCCACCCATAGGCATCCCTGAGCGCGAAGGGCCCGGCCTCTTAGCATGGCGAGCCGTGACCCTGTACGTCCCCGAAGCGTTCGCCGACGACGAAGCCGACATCCTCCGGCGCTACTTCACGAACCTCGACGGACCGGTCTTCGCCCTCGTCAACCTCCCAGAGGTCGTGAAGGGTGCGCTGTTCGCCCGCTACAGCCGTAGTCCCAAGAGCCTGCGCCGCCTGTTCCTCGATGAGTTCGTCGGCGAGCTCGACATGTCCGGGGATCATACGGTCGACGCCACGATCGGCCTGGAACGGGCCGAGCAGCTCTACGAGCGCGTGTTCTTCGAGTACGGCGACGACTCGGTGGCGCAGTTGGGCGGCGTCCATCTGGCGTGCGAGCAGGCGTCGAACCTGCTGACGAAGGTGCTCGAGTGGGGCCGGCTGATGAGCTATCTGGAACAGAGCACCCGATACATCGCGTACGACGGCAGGCTCGGCGGACGCTACCGGTACTACCGCGACGGCACGATCCTGGCGAGCCGGTTCGGCACGCGGTACGTGGGCGACATGGACAGGATGTTCGACGCCTACAGCGAGGTCATCGACGCCGTCACCGAGCACGTGCGCACGACCGTTCCCCGCGGGTCCTCCGACAGCGAGTTCGTCTACCGCCAGGCGACGCGTGCCAAGGCGCTCGACGCCGCCCGTGGCATGCTGCCGGCTGCGTCGCTCTCCAACGTCGGCATCTACGGCTCGGGCCAGGGCTTCGAGTCCCTGCTACTGCGCATGCGCACCCATCCCTTGCCCGAGGCCCGTGATTATGCCGAGCTGATGCTCTACGAGCTGCGCAAGGTGATCCCGAGCTTCCTGCGGCGCGTCGACCTGCCAGAGCGAGGGGGCGCATGGAGCGACTACTTCGCCGACACCAGGGCTCGCACCCAGGCCATCGTCGACCGGCTCTTCGGAGACGAACGGCCTGCGACGACCGACGAGGTGACACTCGTCGACTGGGATCCCGAAGCCGAGGACAAGCTGCTGGCTGCCGTGTGCTACCCCCACAGCCGGCTGCCGGAGGACCAGCTCTTGGCGAGGGTGCGGATGCTTGGCACGGATGACCGCATCGCCCTGCTGAAGGCGTACGTGGGAGATCGCACGAACCGGCGGCACAAGCCGGGACGCGCCTTCGAGCGCAGCGGCTACCGCTTCGACATCCTGTCCGACTACGGCGCCTTCCGCGACCTGCAGCGACATCGCATGCTGACCATCGATTGGCAACCGTTGACACCACGTCACGGATACTCGCGCCCGGCGCTGATCGACGAGACGGGTGTTGCCGACAGCTTCGATGGCGCCCTGGCGCGCTCGGCCGAGCTCTACGATCTGTTGGCAGGCGACTTCCCCGAGCAGGCGCGCTATGCCGTGTCGATGGCTTACCGACTGCGGTACACGATGCAGTTCAATGCCCGCGAGGCCATCCACATGTTGGAGTTGCGATCGTCCCCACAAGGCCACCCGGCGTATCGCCGCCTGGCCCTCGAGATGCACCGGTTGATCGCCGAACGCGCTGGGCATCGGGTCATCGCCGAGGTGATGACGCATCTCACCGTGGCCGCGCCGGAGCTGGAACGCCTGGAATCCGAGCGCAGGGCCGAAGCCCGCCGGCAGCCGCCGATGGCGCCGACGCCTGCCCCGTAATCATCCGTATGTGACCGTTGTCACAGATAGTGTTCCGGGAGGCGAGCAGTGCTCCCCCTATGATCCGCCGCGACCGCGCAACCCGCGACACATCCGACCACGAAGTGATGGGCGATGGCAGACGAAGACGACGCAACAGTTGAGCTGGCCGACGACGAGGAGGAGATCGAGAATCTCGAGGTCGAACCCGACGAGGACGAGTTGGTCGAAGAAGACGTCATCGCCGATCCTGAGGCCCTGATCGTCGCCGACGACAATTTCGTCCCTGAAACCGACACCGAGAGCACCGACGATCCCCCAGAGGAGGAGGAGACCGAGGAAGCCGCTTCTACCCGCCGGCGCAAGGCAGAGGACGAGGAAGAGGACGAGGAAGAGGACATGCTTGCTCCCGACGATGTCGAAGCGGACCTCGATCGCATCCTGAAGGACCGGATGGTCACGTCCGACGAGCAGGACGAAGCCGACGACGACGACGTCGAGGATGCCACGCCCGGCGACCGCGGCGAGGATGCCGGCCGCCTCCAACCAAAACGCTCCGACGAACAGCTCTGCGGCACGTGCTTCTTGCTCGTGCGTGCCAGCGCCCCGTTGTGCCCCGTCGGCGACGACGACTGTCCGATCTTCTCTTGATGGGCAGACGACCGTTCCGGACGCTCGCCGAACTGGCCGTGTTCGTACCCATCGGTCTGGTCGCCGAGCTGCGCGAGACCATCCCGCGACTCATGGAATCTGGACGGGAACGGGTAGAGGGCAGGATCGCCGTGGCGAGGGTCATCGGCGAGATGGCCGTCAAGGCCGGTGCGGAACAGCTGCGGACACGCACGGTCGACGCGCCGCCCGACCCGCCGTCGGTACCGCAGGGATTGTCCGCTGACGTGATGGTGACCGATCTCGAGGCGCTGAGCACGGTGGTCGAGGCACGGGCGACGGAGACAGCCGCTGGCGAGCAGGTGGACGACAGCGAAGAGTCCGTCGATCCGGAGGCGCTGCCGATCGCCGACTACGAGAGTCTCGCTGCCAGCCAGGTGGTCGCCCGCCTGCCGGCGCTGAACACGGTCGAGCTCGACCAGGTGGCGCAGTTCGAACAGACCAATCGCCGCCGGCGGACGGTGCTCGGCAAGATCGATCAGCTGCAGCGGGCGTGACATGATCGACCCCGTCGTCCGGGTCGCCCGTGACCACGATGTCGACGATCTGATCCTGCTGGAGTCGACGTCGCGGGCAGCACTGCTCGACGCCCGCGGCGGGCGGCGATGGCTGGACGAGCACCTCCTGGTCGGTGACGGCTGGGGGCGCGAGATCTCCGATCCCGGCCGCGTCGTGTTCGTGGCCGATCTCGAGGGTTACCCCGTCGGTTTCCTGGTGGTCGTGTTCGAGCCCGATGGCACGGCCCGCATCGACCAGGTCTTCGTGCTCGTCGAAGCACGACACCTCGGCTTCGGCGATGCCATGATGGCAACAGCGGTTGCCGCCGCTCGTGGCCGCTCATGTGTGCGGATCGAGGGCGAAGCGTTACCAGGCGACAGGGAGACGAAGAACCTCTACGAGCGGGCGCGCATCACCGCCAGACTGATCGTGGTGTCGTCGGAGCTCGAGCCGATCTGATGCTCGGAGGTTCATCTGCCTGTCCAGCGCGGCGGGCGCTTCTCGATGAACGCCTCCAAGCCCTCCCTCGTGTCGTCGGAGCCCAGGACCCGTGCGAACGCCTCGTTCGTCATGCGCTGCAGCGTGGCCTCGTCGGCGTCGAACGACGCCGTTGCCACCTCGAGGCTTGCCCACACGGCGAGCGGGGCGCACGCCGTGATCTGCTCCGCCAGCCGTCGTGCCTCGCCGTCCGCCTCGCCGTCGTCCACGAGGCGTGTGACGAGGCCCAGTTCGTAGGCTCGCTCGGCCGGGATCGGTTCGCCGGTGAGGATGGCCTCCAAAGCCGGTCCTTTGCCGATGGCTCGCGGTAGCCGGAAGAGGCCGCCGGCGCCAGCTATCAGGTTCCGTTTCGCCTCGGCCAGACCGAACGCCGAGCGGCGCGTGGCGACGACGAGGTCGCAGGCCAGCACGATCTCCAACCCACCGGCGGTGGCGAGACCGTCGACGGCCACGACCACCGGCTTGCGGCGCTTGCGGAACGTGAAACCTGCGAACCCGCCGCGCTCGGTTGCCAGTTCGGCGGCCTGGCCGCTGTTGATCGCCTTGAGATCGGCGCCGGCACAGAACACCGGCCGTTCCTGGCCCTCCGTGTTAGCTCGCAACACCGCCACCCACACGTCGTCATCTTCCTCGAGGCGATCCACGGCGGCCTCCAGGCTCCTCGCCACGTCGCCGTTGACGGCGTTGCGGGACTCTGGCCGGTTGAGCGTGATGACGGCGATGGGTGCGTCAGCCTCGTAGGTGACGATGTTGGACATCCGCAGATGGTACGAGCGCCCATCCACGGCGCCGCAACCCTGCTGGCTATTCCTGCGGCTGCGTGCTGACGCCGCCCTCGGGTGCTGGCTCCTGGGAAGGTGCCTCGTCCGACGCAGCGTCCGCAGCTGGTGCCGGAGGATCGTCCTGCGGTTCTGTCGGTTCTGTCGTGGCGGGCGTCGGCTTGGCCCGGGCTCTGGCGGCACCCGGACGGTCGGGAACATCTGAACGTTTGCCAGCTGGTCCCTTGGTCGGTCGCGTCGGGCGCAGAGGACGTGGCGACGGGCCCTTCGGCGAGACCTCGATGCCGAACTTCGCCGCCACCTGGGGCAGCAGCGGCCCGAGCCGCGTCACCGTGGCCGTGAGCTCATCTGACACGACGGTGGGGATCGCCTCCGTCCGCACGTGCAAGCGTATGGGCGAGAACGCCGCCGCCTCCAGCACGGCCGACCAGCGATCCGGTCCGTCCTGTGGCTGCAGCGATGCGTTCGTGGCGTCTGAGAGCCGGGTGGCCAACTCACCCGGGAACGGCACACCGGCCTTGGGTGGCTCGGACGAAAGACGCAGTGCCCGGATCACGCGGCCCACGTCGAGTGCGGCGCCGATGTCTTCGAACCAAAGGTGCAGCTCCTGTTCCTGCTTCGTGGCCAGCGCCGCTCTGAGCTCCACCGCCAGCGTCCGCGTCGACTCGTCGCGGACGACGGACGGATCATCGGAGGCCACGACGACGCTGCGCAGATCTCGCAGGTCGAGGTGCTCGATCTGGCGCTTTGCCGCTTCGGCACGATCCAGCCATTCCGCCACGCGCAGCTTCGGCAGCAGTTCCTCGGCCATGGCGATGACCGAGTCCTCGGGCATCTCCGGGCCTCCATCTTTGCGCGCCCGCTCGTTGTCCTCTCGCAGCCGCTGGCGGACGGCCGGGATCCCCTGGAGCGCCAGTTCGGCGATCGGCCTCGAGGCCTCTGGGAGCTGGTCGAGCACTTCGGTCCGGCGTTGGGAACCGGGGCGCAGACGCTTGGGTTTCGGACGCTTGGGAAGTTCGGGCGGCGGAGTGAAATGACGATGCGTCTCGCGACGTCCCTCGCCCGCGGCGGCGCGTCGGTCACCCTTACCTTCGGATCCGCCGGGCGGTGCTGCACGGCGTTCGTTGGCGCCGCGACCGCCGGCGCTGCCGCGGTCCCCACGATCACTGCGGTCGCCACGGTCGCCACTGCGGTCCCCGCGCTCGCGTCGAGGACCTGAGCGGCCGCGAGAGCGATCAGGCCGGTCACGAGTCGCACGTTGTTCGGTGACCGGCTCGAACGTAGCTTCCGAGGGCAGCAGGTCGAGCACCTCGCTGCGTTCCTCGCGCTTGGGGGCCGTGACGATCGACTGGATCGAGATGCCGTCCACTCCATAGTCGGCCTCGACCTTGAGTTGGTCGCCGACGGCCGACTTGTCGGGGAGGATCGAGCCATCGAGCACCCCTCGTGGCTGGCGTGCTCCTGACGCCCGCCAGGTCCAGGATCCGTCGTCGCCTGCGCTCGTCAACTCGATGTCGATGCGGTGCGGCATGAGGTCTCCACCGTAACGGGCGCGGTGTACTCGACTCCACCGACGTTGGGTGGGTACCGTCGGCCCGTGCCCATCTACGCGCTCGGTGACTTGGTCCCGAGCATTCACCCTGACGCCTACGTGCATCCCGATGCAGTCATCATCGGCGACGTCACCGTCGGCGCCGAGAGCTCCGTGTGGCCGACTGCCGTGCTGCGCGGCGACGACGGTCAGATTCGCGTGGGGGATCGCACCAGCATCCAGGACGGCTGTGTCATCCACACGACGCCCGACGACCCCACGGTGGTCGGCGACGAGTGCGTCATCGGCCACCTCGTGCACCTCGAGGGTTGCATCATCGAACGACGAGCCCTGGTCGGCAACATGGCGATGGTGCTGCACCGCTCCGTCGTGCGATCGGGCGCCATCGTGGGCGCCAACTCGGTGGTGCTGTACGACCAGGAGGTGCCTGCCGGGGCCCTTGCCGTTGGCTCGCCTGCCGTGATCAAGCCCGACTTGGCTCGCCTCGAGGACATCTTGGCGGGCGTCGAGACTTACGTAGCACGGGCTCGGCGCTTCCGCCTCGAACTGCGTCGGCTCGCCTGATGTTGGCGCTCGTGGTGACCGTGCCGGTGAGCGAGGCCGAGCTCGCCTCCGACGCGTTGTGGTCGCTCGGCGCCTCGGCTGTGGAGGAGCGCGACGTGGTCCAAGACGACACCGTCGTCGAACTGTGGACGTCACTGGGAGACGACCCGTCGCAGGTCAGCCCGGCCGCCGACGGGTTCCCGGGTCGCTGGCGGTGGAGGTTCATCGAGGTTGACGAGGACGTCGCCGAGTCATGGCGCCAGCACGCTGTGGCGACGTGGGTGACCGCGGACCTCGTCATCGTTCCGGCGTGGCAGGAGCTCACCAGGCGCCCTGGGGGGAACGTGACCGAGATCGCCATCGACCCCGGCGCCGCCTTCGGACTCGGCGATCATCCCACCACGGTGGCCACCTTGCGGGCGCTACGCAAGGTGCAGTGGCCGGGGGCGT
>Ga0136620_10000690_pt1 | contig 15408 bp, 16 predicted proteins | sample AntDrymUQ4162106_2_FD_104806 | JGI IMG/M metagenome (GOLD analysis project Ga0136620, IMG submission 104806) | Polar desert sand microbial communities from Dry Valleys, Antarctica - metaG UQ416 (21.06) | ecosystem: Environmental > Terrestrial > Soil > Desert | place: Antarctica: Dry Valley... | reverse complement strand
CGAGCAAAGCGGCGTGCCGCTGCTCGACGACGCCGAGGTCCGGGTCGCGTGCGAGCTCGAGAACGTGCTCGCCGGCGGCGATCACGTGATCGTCACCGGCAAGGTGCTCGGCGTGCAGACCTCGGACGGGGCGCCGCTGGTCTTCTACCAGGGCGCCTACCGGCCACTCGGCTAGGCGCTCAAAACAGGGTGCTGGTGCCCGCCGCGCGCAGGGCGAGAAAGAAGATCACGAGCGCCGAGACGGCCATGATCCCGGTCTCGCGGCGCACGATCGCGAGCGCGATCAGGCGCTGACGGCTGCGCGGCAGGGCCTCGAAGGCGAGATCGCCCACCTCACGCTCGGCGACACCGGCGCGGGCGCCCTCGGCGAGAAACGAGACGACCAACGGCAGCACGCCGTAGACGTAGTGCAGCTCGTCGGGTGCCTCGCGCCCGAGCAGCAGCAGCAGTCCACCGAGCAATACCTGGACGACGACCGCGGCCTGCGCCGCTCGCAGGACGTACCAGAAGCCCACCGAGGGTCGCTGCGTCAGCCACGCGAGCCCGCCCCACGCCCCGGCGGCGAGGTTGAGGGCCAGAACGGCGACGCCGGCGACAAGGTGAACGGAGTCCAAAACGACCTCAGCGAGTGTGGGAAATCGTGGCTCTGATGCGGAAGATCACTATGTAACAACCTGTCACAAAGGTTGGTGTATAACAGGCGTCGAGCACGCCTCCGGGCGGGGCGGCACCGGCGGCCCGCGGAGGTGTGAGCGACCCCGACGAGGCCACCCGCTTGCTGCAGAGCTATCTCCCCGTGATCGTGTTCGCCGGCCTCGGCCTGCTCGTCGGCGGCCTGCTGGTGATGGTCAATCGCATCGTCGGGCCGCGTAAGCCCAACAAGGCCAAGAGCGAGCCCTACGAGTGCGGGCTGCCGAGCGACGTCTCGCGGACGTTTCGCTTCGGGATCGGCTTCTACATGGTGGCGATGCTGTTCATCCTCTTCGACATCGAGGTCGTCTTCCTGTATCCGGTCGGCGTGATCCTCAACGGCGCGGACAGCGTCTTCGTGCTGGCGGAGATCCTCCTCTTCGTCGCGCTGCTGTTCGTGGCGCTCATCTATGTCTGGCGCCGGGGGGCACTCGATTGGAAGTGAAGCGCGAGAAGCTCCGCGCGGCGGCTCCGCTCGACCAGCCCCGCACGCCTGAGGAGCTCCGCGTCCGACAGCTTCGCGCCCGCGACCTGCTGCGCGGCGACCTCGAGGGGGCCGACCTCGAGCGCCACGTGGAGGAGTCGGTACTGGCGACGACGTTTGCGAAGGCGCAGGGCTGGGCGCGCGCGAACTCCATATTTCCGGCGACCTTCGGGCTCGCCTGCTGCGCGATCGAGATGATGTCGATCGTCTCGCCGCGCTATGACGCTGCCCGGTTCGGCGCCGAGAACATGCGCGCCTCGCCGCGGCAGGCCGACATGCTGATCCTGTCGGGCCGGGTCTCGATCAAGATGGCGCCGGTCGTACGCCGCATCTACGACCAGATGCTCGAGCCGAAGTGGGTGATAGCGATGGGCGCCTGCTCGTCGTCGGGCGGAATGTTCGCCAACTACGCCGTCGTCCAGGGCGCCGACAAGTTCATGCCCGTCGACGTCCACGTGCCGGGCTGTCCGCCGCGGCCCGAGGCGCTGCTTCACGGCTTCAACAAGCTTCAGCGCCAGATCCAGGGAAACCCGGAGCCCGGGTGGCGTCAGCGCTACAACGCCATCGGCACCGAGGAGTGGGCGCGCGGGGCCGGCGACGACGCGGGCGTCGAGGAGCAGGCCGCCTACGAGGCCGCCCGCGCGATCGGGTCGTTCCCGGCCGACGGCGGGGAGCCGACTTGATCGCCGCCGCGAACCGCTGCCGCGAAGAGGGCCGCTGATGCCCGACGCCCCCGGCCTCGAGCTGATCGCCCAGGACCTCAACACGGCCTTTGCAGGCTCGGTCGAGGAGACCTACCACGAGCACGACCAGGCGGCGCTGATCGTCAACCCCGAAGGCGTCCTCGACGTGCTCGGCTGGCTGCGCGACACGCCGGGCCAGGAATACGGCTTCATGTCGAGCCTCCACGTCGCCGACTACCTGCCGGGCGAGCCGCGCTTCGGCGTGCACTACGAGCTGCTCAACATGGCGCGGGTCGAGCGCCTGCGCGTCAAGGTCGCGCTGCCCGACGTCGCGGGCGCGGACGAGCTGCCGGAGATCGACTCCTGCGTCGAGCTCTTTCCGACGGCCGAGTTTCAGGAGCGTGAGGCCTACGACTTTTTCGGCATCGTCTTCCGCGGCCATCCGGACCTGCGCCGCATCCTGATGCCCGAGGATTACGTCGGCTGGCCGCTTCGCCGCGACTTCCCGATCGGCGGCGAGCCGGTCCTGTTCACGCACAACGAGGTCGAGATGCCGCGGTGGTACGAGTGAGCGCCGTCGGGGACCGCGACACCGTCGCCGACCGCGAGACGCTCGAGCGCACCGCCGACGAGCGTCTCGTCGGCACGACCGCGATCGAGCGCACCGGCGCCGAGGACCTCGAACCCGCCGAGGAGCTGTTGACGATCAACATGGGGCCCCACCACCCCGCAACCCACGGGGTGTTGCGGCTCGTCGTCAACCTCCAGGGCGAGGTCGTCAAGGACCTGCGGCCCGTCATGGGGTACGTCCACACGGGGATCGAGAAGTCGTGCGAGGACAAGGCCTACTGGAAGGTGATCCCGTTCGTCGAGCGCATGGACTACCTCTCCTACTTCTTTCAGATGGAGGCCTTCTGCGGCGCCGTCGAGCGACTGCTGGAGATGGAGATCCCGCCGCGCGCCAAATACCTGCGCGTGATCCACATGGAGCTCAACCGCATTCACTCCCACCTCGTCTGGCTCGGGACCTCGGCGCTCGACCTCGGGGCGATGTCGATGTTCTTCTACTGCTTTCGCGACCGCGACAAGATCCTCGACCTATTCGAGATGTCGTCGGGTCAGCGCATGCACACGCGCTACTTCCAGGTCGGCGGAGTCTTTGAGGACATCCCGCTCGGCTTCGAGCGCAACCTGCGCGCGTTCTGCGCCGAGATGCCGTCGCGCATCGACCAGTACGCGGCGATCCTCGACCGCAACGAGATCTTTCTCAACCGCACCCGCGACGTCGGGATCGTGTCGCGCGAGCGCCTGCTCGAGCTCGGCGTCACCGGTCCACTGCTGCGCGCCGCCGGCGAGCCCTGGGATCTGCGCAAGGTGGGCCACTACCTCTGCTACGACGAGCTCGACTTCAAGATCCCCGTGGGCACGGTCGGCGACGGCTATGACCGCTATCGCGTTCGCATGGCCGAGATGCGCGAGTCGGTGCGGATCGTCGAACAGGCTCTCGACGGATTGCCCGAGGGGCCCTGGATCGCCGACGACCGCAAGATCGTGCTGCCGCCGCGCGACGAGCTGTCGACCTCGATGGAGGCGCTGATCCACCACTTCAAGCTCGTCACCGAGGGCTTTCGCGTCCCGCCGGGCGAGGTCTACTACCCGATCGAGGGGCCGCGTGGCGAGCTCGGCTGCTTCGTCGTCGCCGACGGCTCGGCAAAGCCTGCTCGCGTGCACTTCCGCGATCCCTCGTTCGTCAACCTGCAGGCGCTGCGCGACATGTGCCTCGACGGCTACCTCGCCGACCTGATCCAGAACCTCGCGATGCTCGACCCGATCCTGGGGGGAATAGACCGGTGAACGAGCGCGCGAGGGCAGTGCCAATCCCAGGCAGGGAGGCGCAGTTTGGCGCGAACCCCGCCATCCCCGGACGCGAAGCGGAGGAGATGCCGGGCACTGACGTCAACCCGTTTGCCGGTGAGATACCCGAGCTGCACGAGGTCGATTGTCCCGACGACCTGCGCGAGCAGATCGTCGCCGCGATGGCCAAGTACCCCGAGATCCGCTCGGCGTCGATCCCGGCGCTGTGGGCCGTGCAGCGCCACTACGGCTGGTGCACGCCCGAGGGGATCCGCCAGGCCGCGGCGGTGATGGGCGTGGCGCCGGCGTTCCTGGTGTCGGTGGCGAGCTTCTACGACCTGCTGCGGCTCGCGCCGCTGGGCCGCCACCGTGTGCTCGTCTGCACCAACATCTCGTGCTGGATGCGCGGCGCCGACGAGCTGCTCGACGCCTTCTGCGAGGCGGCGGGCTGCGATCCGCACACGGCGGGCCATGGTGGCTCGTCCTCCGAGGACGGCGAGCTCTTCATCTCCGGCTTCGAGTGCCTCGGCGCTTGCGACATCGCCCCGATGGCCTCGATCGACGAGCGCTACTACGGTCCGCTCGACGCCGACGATACCGCGACGGTCGTCGGCCAGCTGCGCTCCGGCGCCGACCCGCTGCCGGACAAGGCGCTGGCGAAGCGCCGAGCCGCCGGGGGCCCCGAGCCCGAGCCCGACCCGCGCGTCGCCGGCAACGTCGCCTCGGGAGAGACGGCCGAGGACGCCGGCGCCGTCGAGGATGGCCGGCGCGGATGAGCGAGACGCGGCTGCTCTTCCGCCACGTCGACGAGCCGGGTCTTGCCGGCATCGACACCTACCGGCGCCTGGGCGGTTACCGCGCGCTCGACAAGGCGTTCGGGGACATGGAGCCCGACGAGGTGCTGACCGAGCTCGAGGAGTCCGGCCTTCGGGGGCGCGGCGGGGCGGGGTTCTCGATGGGAAAGAAGGCCTCGTTCCTGCCCCGCGGCGACCAGGAGAAGTACCTGTGCTGCAACGCCGACGAGTCCGAGCCCGGCACGTTCAAGGACCGCGAGCTGATGTTCAAGAATCCCCACCAGCTGATCGAGGGGATCGCGATCGCCGCGCTCGCCGCCGACGCCAGCCGCGCCTTCATCTTCATCCGCGGCGAGTACGCCGAGGCCGCCGACGTCCTCGACCGCGCCGTCGCGCAGGCCTATGAGGCGGGCTACCTCGGCGAGGGCGTCCTCGGGACCCAGCACCGCGTCGAGCTCGTCGTGCACCGCGGCGCCGGGGCCTACATCTGCGGCGAGGAGACGGCGCTGCTCGACTCGCTCGAGGGCAAGCGCGGAAACCCGCGGCTAAAGCCGCCCTTCCCCGCGATCCAGGGCCTCTACGGCGGGCCGACGCTGATCAACAACGTCGAGACGCTGTCCAACGTCCCTCACATCGTCGAGCGCGGCGCGAAGTGGTTCACGGGCTTCGGCACCGAGCAGTCGCCCGGCACCAAGGTCACCTCGATCTCAGGCTGCGTCAAGCGTCCGGGCAACTACGAGATCGAGCTCGGCATCCCGGCGCGCGAGATCGTCTACGGCCTCGCCGGGGGGCCGCCCGACGGCCGCGAGGTCAAGGCGTGGTTTCCCGGCGGGTCCTCGGCCCCTGTACTGACCGCCGAGGAGCTCGACCTGCCCTACAGCTTCGAGGCGATGCAGGAGGCGGGGTCGATGCTCGGCTCGGGGGCGATCATCATCGCCGACGAGACGGTCTCGATCCCCCATCTCGCGCTGCGCACGGCGCGCTTCTATCACCACGAGTCGTGCGGCAAGTGCACGCCGTGCCGCGAGGGCACCAACTGGACCGTGAAGATGCTCGAGCGCGTCGTACGCGGAGAGGCGACGCCGATGGACCTCGACATCATCTCGTCGGTGCAGGAGAACATCATCGGGAACTGTCTGTGCGTGCTCGGCGACTCGATGGCGATGCCGGTCGCGAGCATGGTCAAGCGCTTCCGGGGCGAGTTCGAGGCCGCGATCGAGGCCGGCAGGTCGGCGGCGCCGGGGCCGCTCGACGACGAGGCCGGCCGCGTTCCGGCAGCGCTCGAGGTGGGCGCGTGAAGCGCGAGCGAAACCCCGTGACGCTGGTCGTCGACGGAGTCGAGGTCACGGCGCCCGAGGGGACGATGCTCGTCGACGCCGCCAAGCACGGCGACATCGAGATCCCGGTGTTCTGCTACGAGCCCAAGCTCGGCGAGCCGGTCGGCGCGTGTCGCATGTGCATGGTCGAGGTCGAGGGGATTCCGAAGCTGCAGACCGCGTGCTCCACGCCGGTGCGCGACGGAATGGTCGTCTACACCCAGACCGAGCGCGTGCAGGAGGCCCAGAACTCCGTCGTCGAGTTCCTGCTCGTAAACCACCCGCTCGACTGCCCCGTGTGCGACAAGGGCGGCGAGTGCCCGCTGCAGGACATCTCGATGGGCTGGGGCCCCGGGCGCAGCCGCATGAGAGACCCCAAGCGCCACTTCCAGAAGCCGATCGAGCTGTCCCCGTTGATCAAGATCGACCGCGAGCGCTGCATCCTGTGCTACCGCTGCGTGCGCTTCAGCCAGGAGGTCTCCGAGGACGAGCAGCTGCAGCTGCTCGAGCGCGGCGACCGTAGCTTCGTCGGCACCTTCGACGACCGCCCCTACGTCGCCCCCTTCCACGGCAACATCGTCGAGCTGTGCCCGGTGGGGGCGCTGACGTCGCAGAGCTACCGCTTCCGCGCCCGGCCCTGGGAAATCGAGGACGCGGGCTCGATCTGCACGCTGTGCCCGAGCCAGTGCAACGTCAAGTTCACGGTCCGCGACGAGCACGTCGTGCGGGTGCTGGCGCGCGACAACCACGACGTCGACGACGGCTGGCTGTGCGACAAGGGCCGCTTCGGCTACCAGATGATCAACTCCGAGGACCGGATCACCGAGCCGCTCGTGCGTCGGGGCGGCGAGCTTCGCCCGGCGAGCTGGAGCGACGCGATCGCCGCCGCCGCGAAGGGGTTGAGGGCGGCGGATTGCCGCGTCGCCGCGCTCGCGGGCGGCGCGACCTCGAACGAGGAGGGCTACCTCGTCCAGCGGATCGTCCGCGGGGCGCTTGGTTCCGACGACGTCGATTGCGGCTCCCGCGGAGGCCCCGAGGCGGCGACGCTTCGCAGGCTCGCCGAACCGGGCCTCGCGGCCGCGATGTCCGACCTCGACGGCGCCGACACCGTGCTCGTGCTCGGAACCGACCCGCTGCACGAGATGCCGATCCTCGACCTGCGTATCCGCAAGGTCGTGCGGCGGCTGGGAGTCACCCTTGCGGTGGGCTCCGAGCGCCCGACCAGCCTCGACGGCGGCGCCGACGCCGTCGCGCGCTTCGGACCCGGAGCGGCAACAGGCTTCCTGCGAGAGCTGGCGGACGCGGCACGTGGTGACGGCGACGGGGATGGCGAGGCCGACCGCATCGCATCCACGCTCGGCGCCGACTCGGCGCTCGTCATCGTCTGGGGCTCGCGGCTCGCCACCGGACCGGGCTCCCAGGACGCCGCCGAGGCGCTGCTCGATCTCGCCTCGTCGCTGCGCCTCGGCGAGCGCGAGGGCAGCGGCCTGATCGAGGTCCCCGAGACCGCGAATGGCCGCGGCCTGCGCGAGGCCGGCTGCTCGCCAGGCGCCGGCCCCGGCCTCACCGACGCCCCCGCCGGCCGCACCGCTCCCGAGATCCGCACAGCCCTCGAGTCCGAGGACCTGACCGCCGCGATCCTCGCCAACGTCGACCCGGTGCGCGATTTCCCGGATCAGGCCGGGTGGAGGAGCGCGCTTCAGAAGGCCGACTTCCTCGTCGCGATCTCGATGTTCGAGAACGAGTCGACAGCCCACGCCGACGTCGTCTTCCCCGCCGAGTCCCACGCCGAGAACGAGGGCACGGTCACCCACCCCGACGGCCGCCTCCAACGAGTCCGCCCCAACGCCCCCCACCCCGGCAACATCCGTCCCGGCTGGCAGGTACTTGTAGAGCTCTCCGCCGCCCTCGACCACGAAACCGGCCTCGACTCCGCCCCCGAAGTCTTCGAAGCCCTCGCGGCAGAAGCTCCTTTCCTGGCCAGCATGACCTACGAGGAAATTGGAGGCACCGGCATCCGTTGGCAAACCCGCGACGCCAAGCCGTCCTGGATAGAGGGCGCGGGGACCCCCTCGACCGGAACTGCCGGTGCCGCCGCCGAGAGGTCCGGGGAGCCGCCCCCGCCCCTCGGCGGTGTCCGGCCGGGCGAGGGGGTACCCGCGCCCTCGAGCGGTGACGGATCGAGCGAGGAACCACCTACGCCGTCGCACGGCAGCGGCTTGAAGCTCGGCACCTACCGCGACCTCTGGTCGGGAGAGGTCACGGAACGCAACCCGTCGCTCGAGTTCCTAGCACCGAAGCAGCGCCTCGAGCTCGCCCCCTCCGACGCCGAGCGCCTGGGAGTGGAGCACGGCCAACCGGTGAGCGTCACCAGCAACGGCCACGCGGTCGAGGCCCACGTAGCGATCCGCGAGCGCATGAAGCCGGGCGCCGGCTTCTTGATCGAGGGCACCGCGGAGAACAACGCCAACCTGCTCGCGGGCGCCATCGAGGTGGAGGTCCACCCGGCCGGAGGGGCCGCCGAGTGACGCTGCCGCTGGCCGACGTCGGCTTCGCCGAGGCGACCTGGATCCTCGTCGTCAAGTCGATCCTGATCTTCCTCGTGATCTTCATGATCATGCCCGTCCTGACGGTGGTCGAGCGCAAGCTCCTGGGCCGCTTCCAGGCCCGCTACGGCCCCAACCGCGTCGGCCCCTACGGCCTCCTGCAACCGCTCGCCGACGCCCTGAAGCTGGTCTCGAAGGAGTACTACACGCCCACCAGCGCCGTGCCGCTGCTCTACGCGCTGGGGCCGATGCTGGTGATCTTCTCCGGGATCGCGGCGCTCGCGATCATCCCCGTCGGCAACGTCAAGGACGGGGTCGGCTTCTACGGCATCGACGTCTCGATCGGCGTCCTGTACTTCTTTGCCTTCGGCTCGTTCGCGTTCTACGGCCTGCTGCTCGGCGGCTGGGCGTCGGGCTCGAAATACAGCTTCCTCGGCGCGATGCGCTCGGCGGCGCAGCTGATCTCCTACGAGGTCTCGATGGGCCTCGCCCTGCTCGGCGCGATCATGATGGCCGGGACCCTGTCGCTGACCGGCATCGTCGAAGCCCAGGACGAGATCTGGTACATCGTCCCCCAGATAGTCGGCTTTTTGATCTTCATGATCGCGGGGTTCGCGGAGGCCAACCGGGCTCCGTTCGACCTTCCCGAGGCAGACGCGGAGCTCGTCGCCGGCTATCAGACCGAGTACGGCGGGATGCGCTACGGCACCTTCGCGCTGACCGAGTACGTCGAGATGTTCCTCGTCTCGGGCATCGCGACGACCTTCTTTCTCGGCGGCTGGCAGGGCCCCGGGCCGGGCTGGCTCGATCCCTTCTGGATGCTGGCCAAGATCCTCACCCTGATCCTCTTCTTCATGTGGATCCGCGCCACGCTGCCGCGGCTGCGCTACGACCAGCTGATGAGCCTCGGGTGGAAGATCCTGCTGCCGCTTGCAACGCTGAACGTCCTCGTCACGGCAATCCTGGTGACGGTGTTCTGAGCTGATGGAAGCAAAGGCCAACACCGAGAACGCCGACTGGGAGGCCTTTCCCTACCTCGGGGGCGCCGACGTGATCTCGGTCCAGCGAGGTCCCGACCCGGGCGGGGCCGGAGGCGCCTACCGCGCCTTCGGCGAAACGCTGCGTGGGCTCAAGACGACCTTCGCCCGGATCCTCGAGGGCCCGGTGACGATCCAGTACCCCGAGGAGAAGACCCCCGTCTACCCGCGCTTTCGCGGCCGCCACAAGCTGCACCGCTTCGAGGACACCGGGGTCGAGAAGTGCGTCGGCTGCTCGCTGTGCGCCGCCGCCTGTCCCGCCGACTGCATCCGCGTAGTCGCGGCCGAGAACGACCCCGCCAACCGCGTCTCGGCCGGCGAGCGCTACGCCGAGGTCTACGAGATCAACCTCAGCCGCTGCATCTTCTGCGGCTACTGCGAGGTCGCGTGCCCGTTCGACGCGATCACGATGGGCCACGAGTACGAGCTGTCGGACTACAACCGCTCCGACCTGATCTTCACCAAGGAGATGCTGCTCGCCGCGCCGATCGACAAGGTGCCGCTGCGCCGCGAGGGGGAGTAGTCGCCGGCTTGGTCAGCCGATTTCGGCCGTAGCGATTCCGATCTTCTCGGCCGCTCGGCGGACCCGGGTGTCGAACGATGCGACAGCAGCGTCTTGGGAGCGCGCTGCTGAAAGTGCGAACCCGTCGGCGAGGCTGATCCCGAGATGGCGGAGCCTCGCCGCATCGCGAGCTACATCGGGCGTCGGAGACAGCAGGCGGATGTCGAGCGCGCTGATTGCGTCGATGGCAACGCGCATCGTCCGCTCGTCGTCGCTCGGCCTGACCAGCGCCTCGGCATAGTTGATCAGGGAAAGCAGGAGGGGCACGTTGTCGCGGATCATCCTCTTCAGCCCGCCCGCGGCGGCGTCGTGGTGGGCGTCGGAACGGTCGAGGGCGGCGATCACGACATCGGTGTCGAGAACGCAGCCACTCACGCTCGCTCCTCCGACCGCAGGCGGGAGAGGTAGCCCTCTTCGTAGAGGCCGTCGAACACTCCCAGCGCCTCGTCGGGGCTGCTTGGCGCTCGCAGGACGACGATGCGATCCGGCCCCTCCGCCTCGACCGTCACCTGGTCCCCAGCCTTCAGGCCGGCGCGCTCCAGGGTCTCGACGGGAAGGGTGATCTGGTTTTTCGTGGAGATCCGGGCCATGCCTTTACCTTACAGTAAAGGCTGTCCGGCGCCGCGCCGCGCCTCAGCCAGCTCCGGCCACCCGGTAGTCGGCGAGCTCGAGCCGCCGCGTGCGGCGGCGGTACTCAGAGCTCACCCCCGGCCAGTTGTTGGTGATCTTCCCCGACTCGGTGCGGTACCAGTTCGAGCAGCCCGTCTCCCACACGGTGCCGTTGAGGCGATGCTGGAGCTCGGCGTTGAACGTCCGCTGGACCTCGGGGCGGACGTCCATGTAGCGGGCGCCGCTGCGGGCGAGGGCGCCGATCGAGTCGAGCACGTAGGCGATCTGGCTCTCGAGTATGTAGACCATCGAGCCGGCGCCGAGATTGGTGTTGGGCCCGTAGAGGGCGAAGAGATTCGGAAAGCCGGAGACCGCGAGGCCGAGGTAGGCCTCGGCTCCGTCGCGCCAGGCCTCGTTGAGGTCACGACCCTCGAGGCCGCGTATCTGCATCGGAGCAAGAAACTCCGTAGCACGAAAGCCCGTCGCGAGGATGATCGCGTCGGCCGGGCGCTCAGTCCCGTCGTCGGTGACGATGCGGTCGGTGCCGACGCGGGCGATGCGCTCGCCGACGACCTCGACATTGGGGCGCTGCAGGGTCGGATACCACTCGTCGGAGATCAGGACGCGCTTGCAGCCCAGCGGGTAGTCCGGCAGCAGCCGGGCGCGAAGCTCGGGGTCGGGTACGTCGCGCTCCAAGCGCCTTCGCGCGGCGGCCTCGAGCGGGCGCTTGAGCGGCTGGAGCCTCGTGAACAGCAGCGCCAGGGCCTCGTAGACGACGAAGTCCCAAGCACGGCTGAGCCTTTGGAGAACGGGGAGGCGCCTGTACAGGCGCTGTTCCCAGGCGGAGTAGGGACGGTCGGGCTTCGGGAGCACCCAGGGCGCGGAGCGTTGGTAGAGGTCGAGCTGCTCCACCTGCCTCGCGATCTCGGGCACCAGCTGGATCGCGCTTGCGCCTGTGCCGAGCACGGCGACCCGGGTGCCGTCGAGCTCGACGCCGTCATCCCACTGACCTGAGTGGAACACCGGTCCCTCGAAGTCATCGAGCCCCTCGATGACGGGGTAGGCGGGCCGCGAGAGCTGTCCCGTCGCCGTCACGAGGACGTCGGCCTCGATCTCGTCGCCGTCTGTCGTGATCCGCCACACGGCCTCTCCCTCGTCGAAGTCCGCCTCGGCGACCGCGGTGCCGAGCCTCAGATGCCGCTCGAGTCCATGCTTTCGCACACATCCCTCGAGATAGTCGAGGATCTCGCGCCGGGCGGGGAAGCGCCGCGACCAGTCGTGCTTGGGCTCAAACGAGAACGAGTAGAGGTGGGACGGGATGTCGCAGGTCAGCCCGGGATAGGTGTTGTCGCGCCACACACCGCCGACCCCGTCGGCCTTCTCGAGAATCGTGAACGAGTCGATCCCGGCCTGCCTGAGCCGAATCCCCAACCCGATACCGCCGAAGCCCGCGCCGACGATCGCGACCCGTGGGTGCACGCACCGAGAATAGGATGCGCGGCGTGGAAGAGGTCGCCTTCTTCGCCGGAGCGATCGGTGCGCTGGGGGGCGCGATCGCCGTGATCGCGCTTCGCAACCCGTTCTATTCCGTGCTCGCGCTCGTCGTGCACCTCGTCTCGCTCGCTGGCCTGTTCTTGATCCTGCACGCCGAGTTCCTCGCCGCCGCCCAGGTGGTGGTCTACGCGGGGGCGATCGTCGTCCTCTACGTCTTCGTCGCCGCCTACGTCGGCGGCATCGAGGAGCCGCTGTGGGAGCCGATCCCCGGCCAGCGGTTCATCGGCCCGCTGCTCGCCGCGGCGCTGTTCGTCGAGCTCTCGATCGCGGTTTTGGGCACTGCGCTGGCCGGCCTCGACACCGAGGGCCCGACGATCCCGCTCGACTTCGGCTCGCCGGCCGCGATCGGCGAGCTGTTCTTGGAGCGCTTCTTGATCGCCTTCGAGGCGGCCTCGATACTTCTGCTCATCGCAGCCGTAGGCGCTGTGGTGCTCGCGGGCAAGCGAGCCGCCCCAGGGGGCGCCGGTGGGGGCCCGGCGGGAGATCCGCACGAGGCCGCCGGTGACCGTGGAGAGACGCAGTCGCAGCTCGGCCGAGTTGCGCCCGACGGTGCCCCCACTGGCGCCCCCCCGGAGGCCGCGTAGTGGACCTCACCTGGTACCTCGTCCTCTCGGCGCTGCTTTTCGCGACCGGCGCCGCCGGCGTGCTGATCCGGCGCAGCCCGCTGGTCATCCTGCTCTGCCTCGAGCTGATGCTCAACGCCGGCAACCTCGCGCTGCTTGCCTTCGCGCGCGCCAACGGGGACGAGGACGGGCAGATCTTTGCCCTCGTCGTGATGGTCGTCGCCGCCTGCGAGGTCGTCGTCGGGCTCGGGCTGATCGTCGCCATGTACCGGCGCCGGCTGCCGCTCAACGTAGACGAGATGCGAAGCCTGCGGGGATGACGCCGTGAGCGCCACGACCTACGGCTGGCTCGTGCTCGCATTCCCGCTCGCCGGCAGCCTGGTTTGCGGGCTCGGCTTTCGCGGGCTGCCCGGGCGAAGTGCCGGCTGGATCGCGACCGCGGCGATCTTCGCCGCCTTCGTGTCCGCGGTCGGGGCGCTGTTCATGCTGCTCGACCACCCCGCCGAGGAGCGTGAGCTGACCTCGTCGCTGTGGGACTACGCGAGCGCGGCGGGGCTGGACATCAAGCTCGGGATCCTCGTCGACCCGCTGTCGGTCTTCATGTGCCTGATCGTCTCCGGCGTCTCGGCCCTGATCCACCTCTACTCGGTCACCTACATGGCATCGGACCGGGGGCTGGCTCGCTACTTCAGCTACCTCAACTTCTTCGTCTTCTCGATGCTGCTGCTCGTCCTCGCGGGCAACTTCGCGCTGCTGATCGTCGGCTGGGCGTTCGTCGGCTTCGCCTCCTACGCGCTGATCAGCTTCTGGTACCGGCGCGAGACCGCGACCAAAGCCGGGATGAAGGCGTTCGTGATCAACGTGATCGGCGACGTCGGGCTCGTCCTCGCCGCCTTCTTCATCTTCCGCGAGATCGGGAGCTTCGACTACCTCGAGGTCTTCGAGGCGGCGCCGGAGACGTTCGCGGTCAACGACGGGACCGCGATCGCGATCTGCGTCGGAATCATGGTCGGCGCGTTCGCGAAGTCGGCCCAGCTGCCGCTTCACACCTGGCTTCCCGACGCGATGGAGGGCCCGACACCGGTCTCGGCGCTGATCCACGCCGCGACGATGGTCACGGCCGGCGTCTACCTGATCGCGCGCACTCACTCGCTCTTCGAGGTCGCGCCGACGGCGGCCGACATCGCCGCATTCACGGGGCTCGCGACGCTGATTTTCGCCGCCAGCGTGGCGCTCGTCGTGACCGACATCAAGCGGATCATCGCCTACTCGACGATCAGCCAGATCGGCTACATGATCGTCGGCGTCGGCATCGGCGCCTACGCCGCGGGCCTCTTTCACCTCATGACCCACGCCTTCTTCAAGGCGCTGCTGTTCATGGCCGCCGGATCGATCATCGGCGCGATGGCGGGAGTCCAGAACATCGACCGCATGAGCGGCTTTCGGCGCGCGCTGCCATTCACCGGGGCGCTGCTGGCCGTCGGCGCGCTGGCGCTCGCGGGGGCGCCACCGTTCTCCGGCTGGCTGTCGAAGGACGAGATCCTGGTCTTCGCCGCGGAGCGCGGGGGCTTCTACTGGATCTTCGCGATCGGCGGCTACATCGCGGCGGCGATGACCGCCTTCTACGCCTTTCGGATCACCTTCCGCGTGCTCTACGGAGAGCTGTGTATGGAGGCGCGCGAGCTGGAGGAGGGCTACCTCGCCCACTCCGAGCCCGCGAACCCGCTGACCGGCGAGCCCGAGGACACCGAGGTCGGCTTCCCCGGCCCCGGCCATTACATCGCCGAGCGCGCGACCCCGATGAAGATCGCGATGGCGATCCTCGGGCTGCTCGCCGCAATCGCGGGCGTGCTCCAGCTTCCGGGCCTCACCGACGCCATCGACGGCTTCCTCGAGCCGACCTTCGAGGACTCCCCCCTTGCGCACGTCCACCCCGCGACGAGCTCGGCGTACATCGGGCTCGCGGTCGGTGCTGCAATGGCGGCTGTCGGGATCGGGCTCGCCTACTACCTCTACGTCGTCGCTCCCGGCACGACGGACCGGATCCGCGCCAGGGCTCGCGCCGCCTACGCCTTCCTCTCTCACAAGTGGTACTTCGACGAGCTCTACGACGCCGTCGTCTACCGGCCGCTGATCGCCGTGGGATCGTTCGCGAACTCGGTCGTCGAGCGCGTCGTGGTCGATGGCCTCGTGTCGGCGACGGTCGGGGCGGTGCGCGGCGTCGGCGTCCTGGTGCGCGACGCCCAATCGGGCTTTGTGCGCGCCTACGCCCTGCTGCTGATCGCCGGCTTTGCCGCCCTCGGCCTCTACTTCCTGATCGCCGCCTCATGACCGCAAACCCCGGCCCAAACCGCGGCGCCCCCGGACGCGAAGCGGAGGAGGTGCCGCGCAGTGATTCGGCACCCCCGGACGCGAAGCGGAGGAGGTGCCGCGCAGTGATTCGGCACCCCCGGACGCGAAGCGGAGGAGGTGCCGCGTCTTGATTCAACTGATGCTTTGGCTTCCGGTCGCGGTCGGGCTGCTGTGCTTCGTCGTGCCGCGCGCCGGCGTGCGCGTCCTGGCCGTGATCGGCTCGCTCGCCGTCCTCGCGCTGGCGGCGATCGTCGCGATCGGCTTCGATCCCGACGCCGCGGGGCTCCAGCATGCGGTCGACGAGTCCTGGATCCCCGAGCTCGGGGTGCGCTACCAGCTCGGCGTCGACGGGATCAGCGTCTTT